>Ga0315321_10001690_pt1 | contig 17058 bp, 17 predicted proteins | sample M180m21515metaG_FD_203464 | JGI IMG/M metagenome (GOLD analysis project Ga0315321, IMG submission 203464) | Ammonia-oxidizing marine archaeal communities from Monterey Bay, California, United States - M1 80m 21515 | ecosystem: Environmental > Aquatic > Marine > Intertidal zone | place: USA... | reverse complement strand
GTTAAAATTGCTCGTCTGTTAACCAAAACCCATCGTGCATCACACTATCCCAATGTTGGAATGAGTGAATCAGATTGCAGCAAACATGGGAATCCCTTTAATGGGTCCTAACCCTAATGCTCATGTTACCAGTCATGGGTCTGCCAGCTCATGCCCAAACTCCAGCGCCCGCCCCCACAACGCCCGCCGCTATCCACCCGGAAGTAGAGGCCATCACCCGCCGCTTACTGAAAGCAATGCGGATTGCTGAGACTAGCCTCAGCCTAATGAAAACGCAGATGTCTGAACTGATGCAGATGTTGGAGAACGGCCCGAACCGAATGCCAGAGCGCGCCATCGACATCATTGTTGAGGAAATGCAGAAGGTGGCACCGCAAGCGATTGACAAAATCGTTGACGCGGTCGTCATGCTTTATGCCCAACGGTTCACCAAGCAGGAAATGCAGGAAATCGCGGCATTCTATGAAACACCCGTTGGCCAAAAAGCGATCCGAGAGCTTAGCCCACTGATGCTGGAAGCCTCAAAAATCGGCCAAACAATAGGCCAACGCCTCGGCCAGGATGCAGGCCAGCGCGCCTTTGCCCGCATTCAAGCAGAAGGCATTCAAATGCCTAGGCGCTGAAGCCTATCGCAGAATTTTCAGACGCCTGAGAATCATCCGCAAAAACGAAACATAATCGTGCGCAAATAAGCGAACGACGGCACGCCCCACTGCGATGGATAGGGCCAGCTTGCCTGTAGGCCGACCATTGGCACCGAAAGCATACAAATCCCGCGTACGATCCATCACCCGGCGGTAGCGCGCGCGCCATCGGGGCCAGAAACGCTCATTCTGCTCAGTAAGCTCTACCTGCATCTTGATATAAGCGATGTCGCCAAAACCGGTTGGCGTGCTTGGCGGTTGGCGGAACAGTCGCTCATAAAAATCCACATACTGACCAATGACCTTGGCAATATCATGCTTTTCTTCAACCAGTGCGCGCCCACGTGGTGCCAAATCCAGGCGCAGGTCCACATCCTTAATCGCCTGGCGAAGCTGATCCTTAATCGTATCCGGATTGGCGTTGATTACTGGCAGGTCAGTTGTGTCGTAGAACGGCTCAAATAAGTCCGGTCGTAGATTGACAACGACCGGCTTACCAAGCGCCCAGGCCTCCAAAGTCAGCACGCCTGTGGCACCGATCAGAATTTGATCGATGATGATGTCGGCTTCCGCATAAACGCGCTGCGACTCAGCATGGGGCAGTCCGCGCAATAGCTTGAAGTCAAACGCTAGCCCTTCATCCCTGAGCGCTTCAATTGCCGCCAGAACGAACCGAGTGCCCTTGGCCGCCGGATTGGTCGGCGCATGCACCAGCAGCGGACGGTCTTTGCGCTCAACACCGATATAGCCCCATTTCGCGAGGTCCAGCGCCCTTGGAATGATATCAGCTTCGGGATGGAACTGTGCCATCTCCGGGTCTTGGACCATGAAGGCGTCAACATATTCGAGCAGAAAATCCTGATATGCGGCGACTAATTTTTCGTCATAAAGCGGCCGCTGCTCATACCGAAACGGGCTATGAGGATTGGCCGCCAGATCACGACTTGGCAGGCGGAGATCATAGCCCGTGAAGCGATGCGCAATATGCTTCCCACGTGCCTTGATGAGCGGTAAATCAATGCCGCTGAACCCGCCATAATCCAACCTGAAAGTCAGGCTGCGGTTCCAAAAGTGGTAGATATCAAACTCTTCCGCCAGTGCCTCTTGAAGCGTCTTGAATTGCGCTCCAATCCGGCCGCCATCCTTTGCGTAATCGACGGTCCTGTCTAATTCATACTTCAGCGGGTTATCGCCACCGGTGGTGTACTGGATGTGTGCTGCCTCAAACCCAACGTCCCGCAGTGCACGAACAATCGTCACCGGCATGGCAGCCATATTCATTGGTGCCAGTAGGACCTTTGGTTTAGCAGCCCCTATCGATATGGATTGCTCACTTTCAATCATCAGGGCGGTCGTGCAGTACCGAAGCCCGCGCCAATGCTGCAGCTTCCTGCAATACAGCAAGATCACCGACATGATTGGCCAACAGCAGAATCAGCCGCGCGTTCAACTGGCGGCTTTCAGCATCCACCAACCCTTCATGGGCATCCACCAGCGCCTGATACAGGTCATCTGGCGCTGCGGTCTGGTCATCCATGACAAGCGCACTCATGCATTATCTCCCCCGTTGCCGAGCGCCCGCGCCAATGCTCCTTTAAGCCACATATCTGAAAACGCCCGGGTCCGGGCCGCAACATGTTGGTCCGGTCGAATTAGATAAACTGTGCCAGGCATCAAATCATACCGCACCCGCACATTTCCTTCAGGATCACCAATAACGCCAGGCCCCGAGATGGGCGCGATGACGAGAAGATTGACCATTGCGGGCAATGCGTGCGGCCAGTCATCAGGCAGTGCATCATGAGCGTCGCCAAGATAGAGCAGCACCGTGAAATCACCGCTGAACTGATGCAGCAGCCAGCCCATGCTATCTGATGTGGCCACGGGTGCGTCAAGCGCAGCTGCACCGGGGCGCATCAGGCCGTCGAAATGACCGACGTCGGGCGTATTCAGTGGCGAGCCATCCAATACTGCCGGTACTGACAATCGCCCACTGTTCACCATCCGCCGCGCGAAACCATGGTCACGGGCAAGTGCTAGAACGGCATCCCGAATATCCCGGACTGCCTGGCTCTTCGGTGTCATGAAATCTGTCGAACGGGAGGAATTCAGGATATTTTCGTCGGATGCCGGAATACGCTCCGCATCATAGCTTGCGAGCAATGCATCCGGCGCATCGCCATTTATTACAGCCGCCAGCTTCCACGCCAGGTTATCGGCGTCTTGCACCCCACCATTGCCGCCCCTGGCACCAAAGGGGGAGACTTGGTGTGCGCTGTCGCCCGCAAAGAATATCCGCCCTTCGGTGAACCGCTGTAACCGCTGGCAGCGGAAGGTATATAGGCTAATCCAATCTATCTCGAACGCCGCATCAACGCCCAGCATCCGCTCAATCCGCGGCCTTACGTTCTCTTCCCGGCCTTCAACTTCGGGATCAGCGGATTGGTCCAACTGCAAATCAATCCGCCACACGCTATCGGGCTGCTTATGCAAGAGCGCTGATTGGCCTTCATGGAACGGTGGCTCAAACCAGAACCAGCGTTCAGACGGGAATTCTGCCTGCATCGTCACATCTGTAATGAGGAATCGATCCTGAAAGGTGCGGCCGTCAAATGCCAGGCCAAGCGTGCGGCGCACGAATGAAGATGCGCCATCGCATGCTACGACATAGTCCGCATCCAAATCATAGCGGCCCTCCGGTGTCTCCATTGTCAGCCGGACATGATCCGATGACGGTTCGACACCAACGACTGCGCTTTTCCAGCGAATGTTGAGGTTCGGCAGGTGCTCCGCTGCGCGCACCAGGAAATCTTCAGCGTAATATTGCTGGATGTTGACGAAGGCAGGCCATTGATGCCCGTCCTCCTTTAGTAGATCGAAACTGTAGACCTCATCTTCCCCAAAAAACAGCCGTCCCTTGTTCCAGACAACGCCTTTTTCGGCAAACCCGGCACTGGCACCCAGGCGATCAAAAATCTCAAGCGTTCGTTTGGAAATGCAAATCAGGCGGGAGCCGTGGCTGACTGTTTCATCATCATCCACGAGCACGACTTGAATGCCCCGCGCCGCCAGACCAATCGCAATGGCCAAGCCCACTGGCCCAGCACCCACGACACACACAGGGGCATTTCCCACCCTCCCTTCGAGCAGTTCAGGTGGGGCCGTGAATGGAAAAATCGGATGCTCATAAACCTGGGCCATAGCCGCCAGCCTATACCGCCGTCAGCGCCAGTTGGATAGCGACCATTCGGCAATTTCGTCAGACGTGGCGCGCCACACACCGGGCTTATCTCCGACCCGGGCCAACGCTTCGTCCAGGTAACGAATGCGGAATGCTTGGCCAAATATCCATGGATGGATGCCAAAGCCCATCATCTGCCCGCCTTCTAGGTGCAGCTGATCAAATGCAGACGAGAAGATTTCTGGATAGCGCCACGGGTCCACATGGCGAACGCTGAACAGTTCCGCATCGTCCCACTCAGTTTGGTTTGGCAGGGAAACCAGCGGTGGGGCGTCTGGCCCAGCGACAGGCATTGGATAGGGTTGGTCGTCATTCGGCCAGTCGATCACATGGGTCAATCCGGCTTCATGCAAGAGACGGGGCGTCGCCGTGCTTTCGCCCATGTCCTGGCCCGCCCAGCCAAGCATACGTCGACCAGCGGCTTGTTCCAGCGTGTCTAGCGTTTGCTGGATATAGGCGCGCTCGTCATCCTCAGAAATTTCGGACGAAATGATTTGGCGCGATGTCAGCCCACGCGCGGCAAGCCCGTGTCCACCCCGCAGCGCCCGCTCTACCAACTGCGGATAGCGTTCAGCAGCGAAGGCGTTGAAGCATACGGTTGCGTGAATACCGTGGCGCTCCAGCACTTCAAGCACACGATAATACCCAACCCGCAAGCCATAGAGCCGTCGCGTATAATTCTGGAAATCTGGTGGATATGAGCCAAGCGCGCCGCCAAAGCGGGGGTCCGCGACTGAACCTTCTGGCGGCTCAAGCTCAAAATCTTCAACATGTACAAAGGCTGAAAGAGCGATCCGCGCACCATCTGGCCAGGGAAACGGCTTGCGTCCTGGCATGGGACTCCAGCCATATAGGTCATGGTCGTAACCGGGGCCGTCCCGGTACCTGCCCAATTGCTCGCTCATGCCGTTGCTCCCAGATGCGGACATCGTCTTGATATTATATCGTGCCTTGGTAGCGTGCTTTTGGCGAGAGGGAAAACTTCACAGGTCCTAAACAATGGGCTGGTGAAATGCTCACAGGTGCCATAATAAAAAATTAACTAATTCGGCTTCATTAACTAATTCATGGCTAGGTCCATATTAACTAATTCATGGCTAGGTCCATCCTGGATCTCGCATTCGGAAAGCAGCAAACCGGTGCTTAACCAGATCGTCGTCGGTGCAGCGGCAATTTTATACGGTGCCCTGATCCTTGGGGCAGACCTGATGCTGGACGCAGGCGATGTTATCGCCATTGCGTATCTGGGCATGGCGTTCCCATGCCTATGGCTGACTTGGTCGCCGGGACCAATTCTATGCGCTGCGATTGGTGCTGTATTCGTTAGCGCCGGTGGATATTTTGGCGGCGAAGCTGTTGTTGACCCCGCCCTGACCTTGGCCGCACGCGGTGGCTCGATCGTGGCGCTATTGGGCGTGGGCCTGCTTGCCGCCAGCCGAATCAAGTCGGACCAAGCCTTGCATCTGGCCGTTGCCCGCTTCACCGACGTTCTTGAAGTCAGCGCCGATTGGATATGGGAAACCGATGCCGACCACCGCTACACATTCCTTTCAAAGCGCGCCTATGACTTGACAGGCTATGAGCCTGGCGACCTGATTGGCCGCCACCGCCCTGACCTTGTGCGCGAAGGGAATAGCGGCAGTGATGTTACTGGCCATATGTCTGACCTGATCGCGAGGCGACCCTTCCATGGCTTCGAATATTGGTTACAAACGCCAGGCGGTCGCCGTTGCTTCGCCATCAACGGCAAGCCGCTGTTTGACCGCAAGGGCGCATTCATGGGCTATCGTGGTGCTGGGCGCGACGTTACCGATCAGGCCCAGATTGCCCAGAAGCTAGAACAGGCGACCTTAGAAGCCGAGGCGGCCAACCGGGCAAAATCTGAATTCCTCTCGACCATGAGCCATGAGCTTCGCACACCACTCAACGCCGTTATCGGGTTTTCGGAAGTTATCGGGGAACAGATGTTCGGCCCAGCCGGCAGCCCTAAATATGTCGAATACGCCAATGATATCCAAGCCAGCGGGCGACACCTACTCGATATGATCAATGATATCCTGGACATCAGCCGCATCGAGTCCGGGCACCTGGATCTAGCCGATGAACCAATCGTTCTAACGGAAGTCATTACGCAGGCCATGACGATCATGGAAGAACGCGCGCGCCGCGCTAATGTCCGGATTGATACAATGCTGCCAGCCAATCTTCCCAGGATGCATGGGGACAAACGCGCGCTAACACAAGTGCTGCTGAACCTGCTCTCAAACGCCATCAAGTTCACGCCAGATGGCGGGTCCATTAAGATTATTGGCGGCAAAAATGCGACTGGGGGCGTTAGCATTAGCGTCACCGATACGGGCGTTGGCATTCCTTCCGGGGAAATTGAGGCACTAATGCAGCCCTTCAGCCAAGCCAGCAACCAAACTGCAGCCCGCGAATCCGGCACCGGCCTTGGCCTCTATCTCGTGAAACGCCTGATCGAAGAGCAGGACGGCGAATTTACACTAAAGAGCGAAGAAGGTGTGGGCGCTTGCGCCACTATCAGCGTGCCACCGCAACGGCTAATGGCGGCAGCCTAAGCGCGCAACATTCATGCCCGCCATAGATCCTTTTTCCAAATGACTATTCGCCGACGCTGAACTCCGCGCAGAGCGGCTTGTTGCGATCATGCGAATGGTCATTGCTATCAGTTTGGCGTTTGTACTTGTCGCAGCCAATGTCGCCCCTGTGGCAGGCGGTGGCCCGCCAGCGGAAATTGCAGAGCAGCTTAGCCGCCAATGGCTCTATGCAGGCCTCACGATCACAGCCTATTTCTTGCTGGGACTAGGCTCCTTCACGGCGAATAGGCGCGGGCTTTATCGGCCTTGGATGGCTTGTATGACGGTTTCTGGCGACTGCGCATTTTTGCTACTCAATCTCTGGCTCAGTGTTGAGAATATGCAGATCTCGGGTGCCTATGCCGCCGCCATGCCTGCAGTCTGGATCACGCCAGTTGTTCTTGCTTTCGGTGCGCTTCGCTTTAATCCCTGGCTGCAGGGATATGTCGTTGCTGTACTGGCGGGAGGCATTTTGGGCATCGCGTTCGCTGGTGCTGGAACGCCCATTATCCGAACAACAACGCCAGCTGCAGCACTTGGCCTATTCTTCTCCGTACCACCAAACATCATGCGCCTGCTGATGATGATGTTGGCGGGCATCGTGCTTGTTGTCGCGGCATTTAGGGCGCGAAAACTACTCGCGCAGTCCATCAATGAAGCGCGGTGCCGGGCCAATCTCACCCGGTACTTGCCAGAACAGATCGCCGGTAGATTGGCAGACGGCGGTGTCGATGAACTGCGCCATGGCCGTCGCCAGGAGGTCGCTGTGTTGTTCACCAATGTCCGCAACTTCACCGGCCAATCATTGCAAATGTCTCCAGAGGCGCTGGGCGCATTCATTACGGAATCCCGCCACCGGGTTGGGTCCGCCGCAAGCGCCAATGGCGGCGTTATCGACAAATTTATCGGCGACGCTGCGATGATCGTATTCGGGCTGGATGCAAAATCGCCTGCCTACCGAAAGGAAGCCGCACAAGCAGCTTTGGCCTGTGCTAACGCCATTTTGGCAGAGGTCAGCGAATGGTCTGTCCAGCGCGCGGCCAATGGGTCGGATCCCGTGCGCGTCGGTGTCGGCGTCCATTACGGGGAGGCCTATTGTGGTGCCATTGGAGATGAGGACCGGCTGGAATTCACCGTCCTGGGCGATACCGTAAACGTCGCCGCACTGCTTGAGGCTTTCACCAAAACGGCGGGCAGGCCGATAGCAGCTTCAGAAGATGTATTTAGAGCGTCAGGCATTTCTTCAGAAGTTTGGGAGGCGGTTGGGCCTGTCGCACTTCGGGGCCGGGACGAAACAACGGTCGTCTTCGTCAGCGGCGACTGACCCAGGCCGCCTCACCAAGCAGTGATCGCCTCACTGCTTTCCGTCCATGCCAGAATGCCGCATCATACCTGCTCAGTCAGGATGGGGAGATCAGCGGGCATGATGGCAAAAGGGCAAGTGCTGCTGCGGTTTCTGGTGCTAAATGTTTCAGGGTTTGCGCTGTTGTTTGCAGCTTGGTTGCAAGGCTGGATCAGCCAATTGATCAGCGGTGACGGCACACGTATTTCAGCAGGGATTGCAGTTGTTTTCCTAGGCGGACTTGGTCTAATCGCCCTCCGCGCGCTTAGGATTGACCGCGCTGTATCAGCAGGATCGGCTGCCCCCCTCGGCTATGGCCTCACATCAATTGAAGCGGTCCGCATCCGGCTTGGTGAGGAGCTTGGGACCGTCCGCAACATCGCCAATGCGTTGGTTTTTCTGGGGCTGATCGGCACTGTCGTCGGCATCGTCATAGCGCTTTCAGCCGTAGACCCTGACGCCGTAGCAGACCCCGCCAAAGTGGCACCCATGGTGGCCGAATTGGTGGACAGCATGGGCGTTGCCCTCACCACGACGCTGGTCGGTGCGGTCCTGCATCTATGGCTTTCCATGAACTATCGCCTGATCGCAGGCGGGGCAACTGCGTTTTTGGCGACACTCATCGACGCCCAAGCCCGTGAGACGCAGGGCTGACAGTCATGCATTCTGAATTCGACGATCCGTTTGAGCAGGACAGCGGCGGCACAGTCTTCCGCGATGTTGTTTTGCTGGCCCTGATCGGCTTCGTCGCCATGGTCATCATGATCTTGCCGCACATCAACCCGCCGAAGACCGAGAACACTGCAGATCACCGCGCGCCCGGCAATGTCATTGTCGAATTGCACTGGCCGAATAGCCTTGCCTACGACATCGACCTTTGGGTGCAGGCACCGAAGGATGTGCCCGTCGGCTTTTAGAACAGCGCTGGCCGCGTGTTCAGCCTGCTTCGCGATGACCTTGGCATGGCGGGCGACGCCACCGAACGGAACTACGAGGTCGCGTATTCCAAGGGTATTCCGGCTGGCGAGTACATCGTGAATGTTCACTTATATGGTCGCATTCCACCCCCGACAGAGATACCAATCACGGTCGTGACCAGCGTCAAGAAGGCCGTTGGCCAAAGCTCCAAGCAAATTTTGACGCGCTCAATGATCTTGCGCACTCATAACGCCGAACGCACCGTCTACAGTTTTGCGCTGACCAGTGACGCAGAACTTGAACCGGACAGCGTCAAGACGCTGCGCGAACGCTTAATTACGATCGAATAGCGCGCTTGCGGCAGGTAACAACACGACCAAGCGAAGGAGACCTCAACTGGCGCTCACGTTCGGATTGATTGGCGGGATCATTCTGGTTTTAGCGGCTTTGGCCTGGCTGGCTGTCGCTGGCGGTGCACGATTTGGCACCCGCGTCGCCGCAGTCGCCATCCTGATGTTCGGAATTGCGCTTGGGTTTGCGACCGTCCCAGAGCTGCTTGGCCGCCCTAAACCTGTCGACAAAGCATGGCTGGAGGCAAATGAGCCGCAGTCTCAGCTGCTCGCCGCCAAGATTGATCCAGAAACCGGCATTTATCTCTGGCTGCTGTTCCCGGGGGAGACCGTCCACCGCGCCTATGATGTGCCATGGCAAAAGCAGCTGGCAGAGAAAATTGACGCTGCCATGAATGAAGCTGCGCGGCGGGGGCTAGATGTCGTGATTAACGCACCGATGTCGAAATGGGCGCTGTTTGATGCAAGCGATTTCCCCGTGACCATCGTCCCGCCGGCCAACCTGCCGCAGAAATCCCGACCGCATAGTCCGCGCAAGGTCGATCCCGGAATATAGATGGCCTCATTTTGTGACTCGTCATTTCATTAAGGATTGCGTACAACACATGCGTTTCCGCCCGCTTTCGTGGGCTGGTTCCAAGAATATTAAACACGGGAGACGATGTTTCATGCGTAAGCAGTTTGCCTATAAGGCGCTCCGCTCGGCCGCGATTGCGTCCGCAGTAGCAGCCGCCGCGATGACCGGGGCGACCGCCCAGGCCAAAGACACCATTAAGGTCGGCGTTGTGTCGTTCTTAACAGGCCCTGCGGCTGGTCCGTTCGGCGTTCCTGGCAAGAATGGCGCTGAGCTCATCATCGACGCGATCAACAAGGGTGAGCTTCCGGCTCCCTACAACACCAAAGGCTTCGCCGGCGCCACGATGGACCCGGTCTACACTGATGAAGCTGGTGGCAACTCCAAGCAGGTCGCGGAATATCGCAACCTCGTGGAAAAGCAGAACGTTGACGCGCTGATCGGTTACATCTCCTCTGGTTCCTGCATGGCCATGGCGCCGGTTGCAGAAGAACTGCAGAAGCTGACGATCATGTCCGTTTGCGGCACGCCGCGCCTATTTGAAGAAAAACTGCGCTCCGTCGTCTTCCGGACCCAGGGAAACGCTGTCGGCGATTCCATCGCCGCCGCACGCTACATGACCGAGAAATTCCCGGGTCTAAAAACCTACACAGGCATCAACCAGAACTATGCCTGGGGCCAGGACAGCTGGAAATTCTACAGCTTGGCCATGGAAAAGCTGGACCCGGCTTCTAAAGCCTCCAGCAACCCACAGTTCCCGAAGATCTTCTCCGGTCAATATTCCGCAGAAATCTCTACCTTGTCCTTGGACAAAGCGGAAGTCGTACATTCCAGCTTCTGGGACGGCGATATTGAAGCCTTCGTGCTGCAAGCTCTGGTTCGCGGCTTCTTTGAAGACAAGAAGTTCGTATCTGTGGTTGGCGCATCCGCCGTTGACAGCCTTGGCAAGAAATTCCCCAAGGGCGTCGTTATGGGGACGCGTGGGCCATACGGCTTGCTGACACGGTTTGATCGCTCCCGCCCACTGAACAACTGGTTCGTGGATGCCTATAAGACGCGCTATGGCGTATACCCAACGGGCCCATCCTACCAGTACGCAAAAGCGGTGCTGTACTACAAACTGGGCATGGACAAGGCAGCTGCAATGGCTGGCGGTTTCCCAACCCAGGATCAAGTCATTGCTGCGCTTAAGGGCATGAAGTTCGAAAGCTTCGGCGGCTCAGTGAAAATGGCGCTCGGCGGCGGCCATCAGGCCATCCACGAAGTCGGCTACGGCATCACCACGTGGGACAAGGAAAAGAAAGCGCCGTCTGCTACAGACGTCAAATTCTATTCGGCTGAATGCATCAACCCGCCAGAAGGCACGCTCGCTGCCGATTGGCTGGCTCAAGGTATGCCCGGCGCTAAGTGCTGATCGGCCTACCTGACTGAACGAAACATTGGCCGGGGCGGTGGAAACATCGCCCCGGTCATTGCTTACCTCCCCGCCGTATTTTACCCGTTGAGGCGCACATGCAGCTTCTCATTACAATTCTTTTGGATGGGCTGACTTACGCATCCTATCTATTCATCGTGTCCGTTGGCCTCACGATTGTTTTCGGGGTTTTGAAAATCCTGAACGTCGCCCATGGCGCATTTTACGCGTGGGGCGCATATGCCGCCGCCTACGCCATTACCTATGCCGCCGATATGGAATATTCGGACTGGATAGGCTTTGTATGTATTTTCTTGGCTGCCGCTCTGGTGGGCCTTGTCCTTGGCATGATCATAGAGCGCGTCATTCTTCGCCATATGTATGCTCAAGATGAAGTGCTGATCGCACTTGCCACATTCGGTATCTTCCTGATTTTGGAAGACGTTATTTTGCTCGTCTTTGGAGTGAACCCGTATTTCGCGTATCAGCCCATGGCGCTGCTGGGGCGCGTTCCCATGGGCGGCATCAGCCGGGACGTTTATTCCTTCACACTGATGGCGCTGGCTTGCGTCGTGGCGTTCAGCTGCTGGTGGGGCCTAACCAAAACCAAATGGGGCAAACTGATCAGCGTCGTCATTTATGACCGCGAAATCAGCCAGGCCATGGGCATCAATGTCTCCATGGTTTACCTGATCGTCTTCGTGATCGGCGCTGGCCTCGGCGCGCTTGGCGGCGCTTATGTTGCCCCAACGCTTTCGGTAGCGCCCGGGTTCGGCATCGACGTGATTGTGTTGAGTTTCGCGGTTGTCGTTATCGGCGGCATGGGATCGATACCGGGCGCGCTGATCGGCGCGTTGATGGTGGGCATTCTGCGCGCAGTCGCGGTGCATAAGATGCCGGAGCTTGAGCTCTTCGTGGTCTTTGCCGTCATGGCGACTGTTTTGATCATCCGGCCAGAGGGCTTATTCGCCCCGGCCAAAGCACGCACGATTTAGGGGGCGGACACATGCTGCAAATTCTGCGCTCTGACAAGACCATCCGCTGGACGCTGGTCGGCTTTTTCGTCCTGGCGATCGCCGGCAACTTCATGCCGGCATGGGTCCAGAACAACCTGATGTTCGGCCTTGCTCGCGGCCTCGCCGTGCTCGGGCTGATGGTGCTGTGGCGGACGGGATTGATCTCCTTCGGCCATGCGCTCTATTTCGGCATTGGCGCTTATGCTGTGGCTCTGGTGGACAAGCATCTCGGTGTCTCAGACATCTTCCTCCGCCTCGCCTTTGCTATGGGTGCTGCTGCGATGGTTGGCTTCGCGCTTGGGTTCATTCTTAGAAAATACCGCTCCATCTTCTTCGCGATGCTCAGCCTCGCATTCTCCATGGTGCTCTACGGTATTTTGGTGAAGGTGGAGGCGCTTGGCTCGACGGACGGTTTCTCTGTCAGCGCCACGTCCATTTTGGGCTGGACGCCAGAGAGCAAATACACGCTTTTCTGCGCAATCATCGTCGCCTGTGCGGCTGCGGCTTGTATGGTCCAGTATTACCTCAAAACCGGCCTCGGCGCGCTGACGACAGCGATCAGGGATAATGAGTTGCGGGTTGAATATCTGGGCTATTCCGTTTCCAAGGCGATCCATTTCAAATATATCATTTCTGCAGGTTTAGCCGGCGCATCCGGCGCCATGATGGCGATGGCTTTGGGCCAGGTTGACCCTGACTCCATGGTCAACTGGACGGTTTCTGGCGAGCTCGTGTTCATCACTGTCATGGCTGGTCCAGGCAGCGTGATCGCCCCCTTCATCGGCGGCGTGGTGTTCGAGTTCCTCCGCACTTACGCGTTCGAATTGGCGCCCCATGCTTGGCAGCTCATAGTCGGCGGCACGTTGCTGGCGATCATCTTCTTCCTGCCGATGGGCCTTTGGTCTCTGCTTGAGCGAATTTGGGTGCGTAAAGGGTCCTCCTCATGAACGGTGCGCCTGCTCTCAAGGTCACGGACCTCTGTAAATCCTTCTCTGGCATCACTGCGGCCAACAACATAAACGTTGAAGCGACGGATGGCGATATCATTGGCATTATCGGCGCGAATGGCGCTGGCAAAACCGTGTTCGTCAATATGATTACCGGCTATCTGAAGCCAACCAGCGGCAAGATTGAGCATCACGGCAAGGACATCACCGGCATTGAGCCGCGCGATGCGACCCATGTCGGTGTCTGTCGCTCCTTCCAGGTCAGCCAGGTCTTCATGACCATGACGGTGCGCGAAAACCTTTTGATCGCGTTGGCCATCGCCAAGGATGAGGGCAAGGCCATGCTTTCCTCCCCCCGTAGCCCAGACCTGTTGGCCGAAGCTGACCGGATGATGGCGGCTTACAAAATCGAAGATCATGCCGATGCTGTCGCCTCGACGCTCAGCCAAGGCGTTCGCAAGCTGCTCGATATCGCCATGGCAGTCGTCGCGAACCCAAAGGTGCTCCTGCTGGATGAGCCGACTTCTGGCGTATCCGTCGAAGAGAAATTCGCGATCATGGACATCGTCATTGCCGCCCTCAAAGAAAAGGGCGTGACAGTGCTGTTCGTTGAACACGATATGGAAATCGTCGAGCGCTATGTGGATCGCGTGCTGGCCTTCTATCAAGGCGAAGTCATCTGTGACGCGCCGCCCGCCGAAGCGCTGGTTGACCCCAAAGTCATCGAATACGTCATCGGCCACGACCACGCGCCGAACCCAACGCCTGCAGTGAACGGCGGCGAAAAGCCGGAGACAGCCAATGCTTGAAGTTAAAGGCCTGACTGTCGATATCGGCCCCGTAAACATTCTCCGCGATGTCTCGCTCAAGCTTGAGAGCAAGCAGATGGTTGGGTTCATCGGCCGTAATGGTGCGGGTAAAACCACGTTCCTGCGCGCTGTCATGGGCTTGCTACAAGCGAAATCCGGCACGATTGATCTGGATGGCACAGAGCTTCTGGCCCTGCCTGCACACCATCGCGCCGGGCTCGGGATGGGCTATATGCCAGAAGACCGGAAGCTGGTGCCGAACCTAACGGTCGAAGAAAACATCAAAACGCCCGTATGGTCTGTCGGCGTGGATGATTGGGAAGCCAGGCTTGAATGGATCTACACGCTGATCCCCGAAGCGCTTGAATTCCGACACCGCCCGTCCACCAGCCTATCAGGCGGGCAGCAGAAGTTAGCTGCATTGGCGCGTGCGCTGATGGTCGGCAACCAGATGCTGCTGCTGGATGAGCCGTCCGAAGGCATCGCGCCGGCGCTCGCTAAGCGCATGTCTGACATTCTGGCGAACTTGAAAGCGGAGGGCGTATCGATCCTGATCGCGGAATCGAACACGCAACATGTCGCCGATTTGCTCGACAGTATGTATGTGGTGGAACGCGGCAGCGTCGAAGCGGCTTAGCTGGTCGCAGCGAACAGCTCACGCCCGATCAGCCAGCGGCGGATTTCTGAGGTGCCGGCGCCGATCTCATAGAGCTTGGCGTCCCGCAACAATCGGCCTGTAGGGTAATCATTGATATACCCGTTACCGCCCAGCGCTTGGATCGCTTCAAGCGCCATCCAAGTTGCGCGTTCGGCGGTATACAGAATGACCCCCGCCGAATCGATTCGCGTGGCATCACCCCTGTCACACGCCTGCGCCACAGCATAGGCATAGGCCTTTGAAGCATTCATCGTGACGTACATATCCGCCAGCTTGCCCTGCATCAGCTGGAATTCGCCAATCGGCTGGCCGAACTGCTCCCGCTCATGCACATAGGGAATAACAACGTCCATCGCTGCCTGCATCAGACCGAGTGGACCGCCGGAGAGCACAAGGCGCTCGTAATCCAAGCCACTCATCAGCACCGCAGCACCGCCGTCGACCTTGCCGAGCACGTTCTCTTCCGGAACCTCGCAGTCCTCAAACACCAATTCAGCGGTGGAGGACCCGCGCATGCCAAGCTTGTCCAGCTTTTGGGCGGCGCGAAAGCCTTTGAAGTCTTTCTCGATGATAAAGGCGGTGATGCCGCGCGGGCCAGCATCCTGGGTGGTGCGGGCGTATACGACCAACGTTTCAGCATCCGGGCCGTTGGTGCACCACATCTTATTGCCGTTCAGGAAGTAGCGGTCACCCTTCTTTTCGGCGCGCGTGCGGAGCGATACGACATCGGAACCGGCCCCCGGTTCGCTCATAGAAAGCGCGCCGACATGCTCTCCGGAAATCAGCTTCGGCAGATATTTCCGCTTCTGCTCATCCGTGCCGTTACGGCGTAATTGATTGACGCAGAGATTCGAATGCGCACCGTAAGACAAGCCAACCGAGCCTGATGCGCGGGAGAGTTCCTCCACCACGACCATATGCTCTGTATAGCCCATGCCGGCGCCGCCGTACTCCTCCTCGACCGTTAAGCCGAGCAGGCCTAGCGCGCCCATCTTCGGCCACAAGTCCCGGGGAAATACGTCGTCACGGTCAATGTCAGCTGCGATAGGTGCCACTTCATCCGCCGCGAATCCGGCCACGCTTTCGCGGACCATCTCGACAGTTTCGCCAAGGGCAAAATCAAAGGGCGGCAAGCTGTTCGAAATCATTGCGCGGGCCCTTTCCAGATGAATGGTGGTATCGGCCTATTTTTTAAGGCCGAAATCCCCAAACCGCTTGTTAAAGCGGCCAAGGCGACCGCCAGCATCGGTCAGGTGGACGCCCCCGCCGGTCCAAGCCGGATGTACCAGCGGATCAATGTCGAGGCGAAGCGAATCGCCTTCGGCACCGTAGGTGGAGCGGGTCGTGAATTCGCTGCCATCGGACATGATGACTTTGATTTCATGATAGTCAGGATGGATATCGGTTTTCATAGCGCGCATGCTCTTCTTACAGGGGCGGCGGCGGGAACCGGGCTGATCCGCCCGTCGCGTGTCGCACATTATAACAGTATCTGGCGGCGTTCTCGGCTACTTTTGCCCAGATATCACCCTCAGGAAGCGCGGTTTATATGGCTTCCAGGCCAAGACTGCAAGTCAAATGGGAAAAACTGCCATCAATCAGATGCGCTCTTTGGGTAAAGACTCCGCTTATGTCGCTAGCCAATTGTTTCTAATAGATTATCAAATATGTTGCAAAAAAGTCACAGCCGCGTTCTTTTTGCAACAGAGCATGCTTAATATGATTGACCGACTGCTTCGAGCCGTCCTACACAGTGGTTGTAGCTGAACGTCGGGTTCGGCACGACACTACTTAGAGAGAGGGTATCTCATGAAAAAGTCACTTCTCGCGACTACGGCTCTGGCGGCGCTCGGCGCTGTTGCAGTCGCTGGTCCGGCAACTGCTGCTGAAAAGATTAAGCTTTCCGTTGGCGGCTATATGGAACAATGGTTTGGTTTTGCCGACAACAAGAGCAGCGTCAATGCTGACCGCTCTGGCTTTGACCAGCAGTCCGATGGCGAAATTCACTTCAAGGGTTCTACGACCCTCGACAACGGCATCAAAGTCGGCGTCAACGTACAGCTCGAAAGCCAGACCTCTGGTGACCAAATTGATGAGCAGTACGCATTTGTAGAAGGCTCTTTCGGCCGCATCAACCTCGGTTCTGAAAATGCTGCATCTTATCTGATGCACTATGGCAACCCTAGCTTCGGCGTTGGAACGGACTCCGGTGACCACTCAAACTGGATTGCTGGCTTCGATTTCACCGGTTCGCGCACCAATGGTCGCGGCATTGACAACGACTCTGAGAAAGTGACGTATTTCACACCACGCGTCTCCGGCTTCCAGGTTGGTGCGTCCTACGTTCCTTCGATTGCCCAGGATGCCGACGGCGCTCCGAACGGCAATGATGGCACTCGTGACAATAGCTTCTCGGTTGCAGCCAACATGATTCAGGCATTTGGCGACGTTAAGGTGATGGCTTCTGCTGGTTATCAGGACTTCGGCGACGACGATGCTGTGGCTGGCGATCTTGAATCCTTCCAGTTCGGACTGCGTCTCGGCTTTG
>Ga0315321_10001689_pt1 | contig 17059 bp, 18 predicted proteins | sample M180m21515metaG_FD_203464 | JGI IMG/M metagenome (GOLD analysis project Ga0315321, IMG submission 203464) | Ammonia-oxidizing marine archaeal communities from Monterey Bay, California, United States - M1 80m 21515 | ecosystem: Environmental > Aquatic > Marine > Intertidal zone | place: USA... | reverse complement strand
GATATTTGGCGACACCGCCGAAGCGCAACCGGTAGCTCCCGTCCCCTCGCCGCTCCCTCCAGAACTCGACGACCTGCCACCCCCAGCGCCCGCTCTGGCGTCTTCGGATGCCCCCATCGTGCACCCCGAAGACACCCCAGCAATCCACATTCCCGAGTCTGAACCAACCGTACAGAACAACGAGAAATTCACGACTGCGCGTCCCGAGTCGCTGCCTCCGGAACCGGCATTCACACGTCCGGTCAACCTGTCCAAGCCACTGTCGCCACCGGAGCCAGCTCCCGAGGCACCGAGTCCGCGCACGGCCACTCCTCTTATCGAGTCGATCTCCCCTTCCGAGCCGCCCCTTTCATCTGTGGTCCCCCCAACCTTGGACGTCGTCCCACCAGAGCCGCCCCCGCCCGCCCCACAAGCCGCCAAGAGTGATCTCTATCACGCCATTATCGTCGAGGAGGACGCCTGGCAGCTCGATCTCGGCCGCCCCGCCCGCCTCATCACCACCGGCTGGATGGTCGCAGCTAAGGTCAGTGTAGGCAACCACAGTGGATGCGATGTCGTCCTTCCCGAAAACCGTGTGGAGCCCCACCAGACCTTCGCGCCGGTCGAGCTCGCCCGCATCAAGGTACGAGGCACGCGAGGCTACATCGAAGTCACCGATGCAGACGGTGTTCACCTCACCCAGGCGGGGATCCCCACCAGCAAGGCCACCGACCTGGCCACCGCACGCATTGAGGTTGTGCGCCGCGATGCAGACGGCGACGAGGACTTCCGCATCGGCCTTAAACTGGTCGCCGACCCCGGACTGCCAGATCCCAGAGCCCGCATGCTCACCCTCGACCGGTCCGACCCGATGGTATCCGGGCTATTCACCCTCGGCCTACCACTGCGTACCGCACGCCAGGTGCTGCTCGGTCCTGTGGAAGCCACCGCGCTGTGGAATGGCGACACGCTGGTGCTGTCCGACTACTTGTCCACCTACAAGAAGGCCGATGACAGCTTCCATCCGATGTTCATCCGCCACGGCGAGCAGCGGTTCTACACCGCGCCCGAAGACGGACAAGACATCGTCTTGCACACGGGAGACGTCATCCTCGCCGGTCGGACCTGGATCGAACTGGTCGTCGACGGGTAGACATCGAAAACACTTCAGCACGCTTGCTCTTCAACGTATCAACGCTGCTCGTGCGTACCACTCATGAGACCATCGACCTCACGGCCATCGACCTCACGGCCATCGACCTCGGGCGGCTTCGCGGTAGGAGCGCACGATGCCTTCGAAGTGCTTGTGCTCAGCAGCGCCAGGCACGGCCTTTCTCTCGCCGCGGGCCCCGGTTGAACTTGCAGTAGATCTGCTCGATGGCCGGCATCTACGCGGGACGTCACCGTACCGACGCTCCTTGGCGAGCTTGACCACCGGCAGTGAATCGTACCGGAGAAGTCCAACGATCCGTCTCGCGACCATTCCCAGTCTGTCACGCTACGTTCACAAATCTTGAAGCGATGTTAGGCGTCACCATGGACGAACGCTTTCGAGTCGGTGTGCACTGCTCACGCGGCATCGGCCCCCATCGCGGCGGCCGCAAACACAACGAGGACAACTTCCTCATCGCCACACGTGCCCGGGCTTGGTTCATGGACGGCGGCATCGAGCGCGAGGTGCGCGCCGACGGTGGCGCCGGCCTGATGGTTGTGGTCGCAGATGGCATGGGCGGACACGACCACGGTGCGATGGCCAGCGGCGCAGCGGTGCGCGCAATGTTGCGTCTGTACGCCCGCGGACGCCCTCGAGATCCAGGCACCACCCTCACCCACTTTGTGCGCGCAGCCCACACCCGCCTCCGCGACCGGGCCGCCTCCGCCGGGGCCCACAACATGGGCACCACACTCACCGCCATCTGGATTATCGACAACAAAGCGTGGTGGGTACATGTCGGCGATAGTCGGCTCTACCACCTTCGCAACGGCACCCTCTTCCAGCTCAGCCGGGACCACATCCGCGCCGAGTTCGCCCGACGCGATGGGCGTCCGACACCTCCGCGCCCGCGCGCCCTCAGCCAGAATTTCATGTACGGCTCACGCGGCCTCGGCAACGACACCGGCATCCGCATTGACGAAGGCATCGACACTGGCCAAATCGTGATTCACGAACACGACCGCTTTCTTCTCTGCTCCGACGGCATCACTGGCCGGCTCTCCCACGACGGCCTGGCACACATACTTCAGCCGCGTGGCGAGACACCCCCAAGTGCAACCGCCCAGTGGTTGGCCCGGGCAGCGATGGAAGCGGGCAGCGACGACAACGTCACTGCCATCGTGGTGCAGATTGAACGCCTTCTCGCTCTCGACGACAACACCGGCTGGCGACTATTCGAGTAGCCGAGACTACTCGCAAGTGGACAGCGACACGCAGTCCGACCAGCCCTCGGTATTGATCTCGCCGCCCTCTTCGCTGCACTCGGTGTTTTCTTCGAGGCACACGAAGTACTCCCCGACATCGCACTTCGACTCTTCGAAGATGTCGCAGCCACTGTCCAGCAGCACCCCAAAGTCGGTGCCGCCGCACTCACTGTCGGCGAAGGTCGCATCCATGGTCTCGACCCAGTCGTTGCAGGCCGCCACGTTGCGCTTGCCAAAGTTGCAGCCGACGAGACCCATTCCGAGCAGTCCCGAAACGGAGATCCGCCGTGCAAGAGCGGTGAACGCCACGTTGGTGCCCATGCTGTCCTCCAAGTCGAGCCGCACGCCCGACCACATACTCCATCCGGGAGCCGAGGCAGCGTAGCACGCCGACCGCACAGCGGCGGAGACAGGTGTGACCACTCAGTCCGCGCATTCCGCAGCCGCTTGGCAGACATCCCAGCCCGACAAGTCAAAGGTACTGGAGTCGTCGTCGCACACGGTGTTCTGCTCTAAGCAGTAGAAGTAGCCGGACACGTCGCAGCGCTCCTTGCCATAGATCTGGCAGTCGAAGTCCGCGGTGTAGTCGGTCTCACCACAGACCATGGTGGACAGCCAGCTTTCGCACGCCTCCACGCTCGCATTGCCCTTCTTGTTGCCGCAGCTGGAGATCATCAGCGCGATGCCAGTCGCCCAGAAAGCCGTTGGCACCCTTGCCCCACAATTCATCTCGACCTCACGCTCAGGTCCTTCAACCTACCGCATCCCAGCCCTGTGAGGCTGCGCCATGCGCGAGCCGCAGGACGGCTCCAGCATAGACTGCGCGAGACGCGAATCTTCTCCAATCCTTTCAGCGCCTGCTGTGGTCCACTCCACAAAGTCGAGGCTGCCGGGAGAGCCAGCACCGGGTGCTTTCGCTGGCGTGCTGCTCGGCCGCGGTCCTGCGATTCAGCATTCCACACCAGGAACGCTCCGAGCCCGACACAGGCTGATACAGCTACCCAGGACATTCGCGGGAACGCAGGCCCCTCTTCGCTGCCAGAAGCTGCGTGGGTGCGCCAACGGCTGCGCACGTGCCTCGTCCGGAGCTTCGCTTGAACCTGAGCGCCATCCCTCTCTTTCGCTTTCGTGGCATCCCGGTGCAGCTGCACTGGTCTTGGGTTGTAGTCGGCGCAATCGAGGTGATGTGGCGCTCCGATACCTACGGACACTGGGCCTGGAACGTAGCCGAGTACCTGATGCTGTTCGGCATTGTGCTTCTCCACGAGTTTGGCCATGCCTTCGCGTGTCGGCAGGTGGGCGGGACCGTCGACCGCATTCTGCTGTGGCCGCTCGGTGGAGTGGCTCAGGTGCGTCCCCCGCAGCGACCGGCGGCACAGCTGTGGAGCATCGTGGCGGGGCCCCTGGTGAACCTGGTACTCGTGGTTCCCGCACTTGCGCTGTGGATGCTGCTCCCCGACGCGCTGCTTGGCGAAGACGTCACCCACGCGCTCAACTCATTCGTCGTGATCAACATCGCACTCTTCGTCTTCAACATGCTGCCCATCTACCCACTCGATGGTGGACAGGTGCTGCGGTCGATGTTGTGGTTCGCCGTCGGACGCGAACGGAGCCTGCTGGTAGCAGCTGGCATTGGCCTCGTTGCGGCGCTGGGGGGCGGTGTGGCGGCCGCGGTGTGGCTCCAAGACTTCTGGCTGGTCGCGCTCGGCGCCTTCGCGGCCTGGAGAAGCTGGGTGGGCATTCGCGCGGCCCGCGCCCAGCAGGCCCTCAATGCCCTGCCTACCCATCCCCTGGCCCGGTGCCCCAGCTGCGGTGAGGCACCGCCCGCAGGTTCCATCATTCGATGCGAAAACGGCCACCCGGTCGCGCCCTATGACACCGTCCCTCCCGGCAGATGTAGGGCCTGTGGCGCTGCCATTGCACAGTTGCCGTGCATCCACTGCCACCAGACCCACCGGCCCATCGACGCCCTTCAGGTGGTCGCCCACACCGTGACCACCACGAAGCCAGCGCCGCTCGGACTCAGCGACAGCGGCACTTCTTGGACGAGCGCCGACGAGCCGATCTGAACGAGCTCTAGGCGATGTCTCGGCGGGATGTCGCGCCGGCGCGTGAAACACTTCTGAGCATCGGATTAATAGGGGAAGGTCAGCACGACGGCGTGGGTCGGACCCTGTGCGTTCCAGATGAGCTGGTAGGCAAACTCCTCGCCGTCGAAAGACACCCCGGCGTGGGCCCGCAGCTCATCGCACACATCGGCCAGCGGACTGGACTCGGACTGCGGTGGGCGGCCCTGACCCAGAAACCAGTCAAGTGCCACGCCGCCTACCCAGCCGGAACCGTTCTTGAGAATGCTGAGATCCGCCGCGGGACCACCGGTCAGGATGCCGTCGAGATGAGGTTGAAAGTCGTAGCGATACCGACTCGTGCCGAGGTCTCCGCCCACCCGGAGGTGGACCAGCCCGGCACCCATCACGATGCGCTGGGCCATTCGAAGGCTGCGACCGCGCGCTGCCCCATCGTAGCCTTGGTAGGACAGGAGCAGGTTGACACCGATGTCTGCCCGGGAGCGCATCGACGACCACCGCTGCCACAGGTTCATGCCCAGACCGATGGTGAAGGCACCGCCAGTTCCGTCGCCAAACCAGGCGCCGCCGATGGTGGGCACGAACTGGAGATCTGACTCCGCCTCGTAGTCGAGAACACTCGCGGTATCGTAGAAGACGTCTTCTCCGTCGGGCTGCATCCAGGGCGGTATCCCTGGCTGGTCCTCGTCGCGCCTGGGATCGCGGTCGTTGCTGGTTGAGTTGTCTGCCAGCGCTGGACTCGATCCGAGGACCGCCGCCACGAGCGCTCCCAACCCCACCCACCTTCCGCCCGTTGCGTGCATGCGTCTACCTCCGATGCGGGCCGGCCAAGTGTGCGCCCAAGGCCCCGTCCAGTAGTTCCGCATATCGGCTGCCGACGGTCCAGGCGCCCAGCGTGGGTCACGGAGCCGGTCTGCACGGCCTCAGAACCGAAAGTAGACGAAGTCTCGGGGACCTTCGCCACCGTAGAGCGCCAGGAGCAAGGCGGTCACCGCCCACAGCAGTCCACGAACCCAGCTTGGCAGTACATGTTCTCGACGGAGCACCGCGCCACCGAAGGCGAGCAGTCCCCCACCCACGACCGCAACGCCAAGCGTGGATGCCGCCAAGGCCAAGTCTGCAGTAGACCCCGACCACGGCACGGTGCGCAACACATCGGCGGAGCGCGCGAGCTCCGGCTCTCGAAACAACAACATGCCCACCGAGACCACCGCAAATGTCAGGGCCACGCCGAGCGGTCGTCCCCGCCGACGAATCGCCGCGGGCACCCAGCGAGACAGTCCCCGCCAGACCACCCAGACCGCGGCGAACCACAGCCCCCACACCGCAAAGTTCCAGGCGGCGCCATGCCACAAGCCAGCGAGTACCAGCGAGAGGGTGGCTGCGATAACAGCACGTGCTGGCCCTTTCTTGTTTCCACCGAGCGGAACATACACGTAGTCGTGCATCCACCTCGAAAACGTCATGTGCCACCGCCGCCAGAACTCCGAGGGCGACGTGGCGAGGAATGGCCGGTCGAAGTTGGCGGAGAGCCGAAGTCCCAGCAGGCGACCGCTGCCACGAGCGATGTCCGTGTAGCCTGAGAAGTCCCCCATGATCTGCACCATGAAGCCGAGCACTGCCGCCCAGACCACCACTGCCGACGCGCTTGAGTCCGCGAAGACCGAATCCACCCAAAGTGCGATGGTGTCTGCCACCACAAGCTTCTGCACAAGTCCCCACAGCAGGAGGCTCACGCCAACCTCCACGTCGCGCACAGTCAGGCTGCGTCGACGTTCGAGCTGAGGCAGCAGATCACCGGCCCGTTCGATGGGACCAGCAACGAGCTGTGGAAACGCCGCGACGTGAGCACCCACATCGACGAGACTATCGCGTGCTCGGAGCTTCCCACGGGCGACGTCGATCGTGTAGGCCATCGACTGAAAGGTGAAGAAGCTCACGCCCGGCGGCAGGGGGAGGTGCGGGCGCCACACCACAACGGGCAGTCCCCAGAGGACAAGAAGGTGGGCCAACGAGTCCACCAGAAAGTCGAGGTACTTGAAGATTCCCAAGATGCCGAGATTGACCGCGAGGCTCACGTAGAGCGCGCGACGATGGCCAGCGTGGACCGAGCGGGCAGCCCACCAGTCCACCACCACGCTTCCGACCAGCAAGACTACGAGCCCCGGGTGACCCCAGCCATAGAACAGCAGCGAAGCCGCCAGCAGCAACACGTTCTGGGACCGCGCCGTCGGCATCAGCCGCGACAACACGACCACTGCCAGCAAGAAGCCGAAGTAGGTGCTGTCTACGAAGGACACGGGCCCTCCCCGCGCAGGGGGGAGTAGGGAGCGTCAGAGCTCGAAGCGGTCCGCGAGTCGGCCACAGCGCCACACGCGGAAGCGAGTATCCTGCCAAGCGATGCTGACGTCGTCGAAGCTCTCGTCGAGCATGGCCTGCACCGGGACCTGACGCTGCACCACGAGCCAGAGCGCACCCTTGGGAAGCAGCCGTGCTTGGGCACCTTCGACAAGTCGGGTGAGCACGCTGTAGTCGCGGCCCTTGCCGGTATGGATGGGAGGATTGGACACGATAGCGTCGTAGCGACGGTAGGACGGCAAACGCCCCCACGAGTCTCCAGTGAGAACCAAGGCGCCCGGCACGTTCTCACGCGCCGCGACCACAGCCACAGCATCAGCGTCGATGAGCTGAAAGGTGGCCTTGGGATGGCGCTTCGCAAGCACCATGCTGAGTATTCCAGCACCACTCGCGAAGTCGAGCACACGGGCGTCATCGGGCAGCTCAGAGATGGTGCGCAGCAGCGCAGCGGACCCAGGATCCAGCTCGCCCTTGGCAAACACGCCCGGGTAGACCACATAGTCGAAGGACTCGCCGTCGACGTCGACCACCTCGACCCGACGGTGTGCGGCAATACTTCCCTTGAGGCCTTCCGGAGACTCGGATCGTGTGCCCTGAATCACCCGGCAGTGGCGGCGGGTGTCGAGTGTCTCGACGTCAGTGAGCAGCGGCTTCATCCGCTTGCCGGCCGGGCGGATTCCTTCGTCGTTGGCGCCGTACACAAACACGGGGGCACCGGGGGTGAGCACAGACGCGACCGCATCCAGGCTGAATGCAAAGGCATCTTTGCCCTTCGGAAGGCGGACGACCGCAGCACTGCACGGCGGCACCTCGGGCCAGGCAACGGCCTCAACCCCTCTGCGAGCCATCCTTCGCCAGAGATGGACGGTGTGCCCTCGGCGCTGGAGCTCGTCTTCGACCTCTCCCAGTGCATCGTCTACCACGAGCACATCGCAGCCCTCGGGAAGCGGCGGCAGAGCGAGCAACACCGCGTCAGACGCATTTCGGTCGCGGTCGCCAGGGCGATTGGTGAGACGGGCGTGTGCGCGCGCCATGGAGAGCCTCCGTCGGCCGCCCGGGGGGAAGCGGCTCCGTGCCTTAGCGTGTTGGGACCACCATCGGGACATGACCACTCTGCCCGCCATGGCGTTTCTGCCGGTGCGAGTGGTCCCACACCTTCGCCGAATGCGACTCCCAAGTCGACGAGATCGGGCCGAAGTCAGCCGGTGTAGCCAGGTCCGCTCGCGCCAAAGGCGGTGGTCTCGAACACCATCACCGGCACGGTGTCGCCCGCCGCGCAGCCGGCCACATCCGGCGCGAGCAGTGCCAGTCCCTGGGACTTCGACAGCCCGGACATCACATGGGAGCCCTGCAGCCCCGCGCTGGCCGCTTCGAGACCGCCATCGGGGCGCATGTGAAGCGAGACACGTTGAAAGTCGCTTCGCCCCGGCTTCTTGCGCAACGGGGTGGTCAGAGTGGCCTGCCAAACGGGCAGATGGGGCGTGGGGTCACCCAGCGAAGCACGCAGGACGGGCCGCACGAACACCAGAAAGTTCACAAAGCAGGACACGGGATTGCCGGGCAGCCCGAAGGTCGGCACCCCACCGATGACGCCGTAGGCCAAGGGCTTGCCAGGCTTGATGCGCACCTTCCAGAAGGTCATCTCAGCGCCTTGCTCGGCCATGGCATCTCGAACCACGTCGAAGTCCCCCACACTCACGCCGCCGGTGGTGAGGATGAGGTCAGCTTCGAGGGCCCGCGTGAAGGCCGCGCGCATGCCGTCCATGGTGTCCGGCGCGATGCCACAGTCGACGGGAATGCCGCCAGCTTCCATGACCAGGGCAGCGAGGGCACCGGTGTTCGAGCTGTAGATCTGGCCAGGTGCCAGGGGTCGACCTGCCGGCACGATCTCGTCGCCTGTGGACACAATGGCCACCCGCGGACGCCGGGCGACCACCACCTCTGCGGCTCCCACCGCATGTAGCAAGCCGAGCATCGCGGGAGTCAAGGTCTGGCCGATGTGGAGCAGCACATCGCCTTCGCGGACGTCCTCGCCAGCGCGGCGGATGTGGGCGCCGTCCCTGGGCACCCTGCGGAGGCGCACCGTGTCGACACCAAAATCGGTCTCCTCCTGCATCACGACTGCAACCGCGCCATTCGGAACGGGGGCGCCGGTAAACACGCGTGCGGCTTCACCTGCTCGGAGGGTGCGCTTGGGAGCATGGCCGGCGGGAATCACCTCCACGACGGGCAGAGGTCCCACCACAAAGTCTTGCTCGGTCGGCGCATCGCAGCAGCCGCCTTCATCGCCGAAGGGCTCCGCCTGGTCGTTGGGGAGAGGACCGACCGCATAGCCATCCATCGCGCTGTTGTCCCAAGGGGGCAGATTGACGCGTGCGCAGACGTCTTCGGCAAGAACCCGACCCAGCGCATCGTGGATCGAGATGCACTCGCGCTGAATCGGCAAGGTGTGGGCGAGACAGCGAGATAAGGCATCGCGAATGCTGAGCACAACAGACTCCCAGGGCGGACCAGCGGCGTAGCGCAGGCCAAACCTACACACCACAGCGCTGGGACAGGCGCAGCGCACGAGGTACTTACGACCGAGTGCCACGACCCGGTCTGAGGAGACAGCATGGGTGCCGCTGCAGCCACCGACCTCGACGTGCTTCGGGCAGCCCTCGCCTGGGCAGCCGAGGGGCACCGCGTGGTGCTCGTGACCGTGTTGTCGACCTGGGGTTCTGCACCGCGCCGGGCGGGCAGTCATCTCGTGGTGCGCGACGACCAACACTTTGTGGGCTCGGTATCCGGCGGCTGCGTGGAGGGGGCGGTGGTCCTGGAGGCGATGCAGGTCCTGACGACCGGATGCGCCAGCACCGTGGAGTACGGCGTCGCAGACGAAGACGCCTGGGATGTGGGCCTCGCCTGTGGCGGACGGATTCGAGTGCTGCTCACGTGTCTTGGAGCACTTGAGCGGGATGCCATCGAGACCTGTGTAGACCAAGTTCAGCAGCGGGTCCTGGTGGGTCTACGACTGTCGCTCGACGGCGGGCTCACATGTGTGCCGGGCACCGAGGTTGCGATGTCATCGGCCACCCGTCGCGGACGTGGCGTGCGGGTAGAAGACGACTCAGGCACCGTGTTCTTGAGGCCTTTCAGCCCATCTGTGCGCGCGCTTGTCATCGGCGCGGTCCACATCGCAGCGGCTCTGCGACCCATCTTAGAGCTGCTCGGCCATCAAGTGGTCATTGTCGACCCTCGGCGAGGCTTCAGCGCGACTCAGGCGGCGCTCGACGCAGAGGTCGTGCGCGCCTGGCCGGACGACCTCTTCGAGGAGCTGGGGCTCGATGCTCGAACGGCGGTCATTGCCCTCACCCACGACCCCAAGATCGACGACCCCGGACTTGAAGCCGCCCTCCGAAGCCCTGCGCTCTACATTGGGGCGCTCGGCAGCAAAAAGACCCACGCTCGGCGCTGTACCCGGCTGGCCGGGCGGGGCTTCAACGACCGAGACCTCGCGCGAATTCGAGGACCCATTGGCCTGGACATCGGTGCCGCTAACCCTGCCGAGATTGCGCTCAGCATTGCCGGTGAGCTGACGGCCACCCTGCGGGGCCGCGCCTGATGTGGTTTCGGGAAGTGGCTGTGAACGAATGCGTGGAAGGCTACGTGCTGGCGCATTCTCGGCGTGTTCGGGGTGCACGGCTCGCGAAAGGCACCGCACTGACCGCAGCCCATCTTCAACAGCTCACAGATGCCGGGGTCGAGCGCATCCACGTGGCTGTGCTCACCTCCGACGATGTCGATGAGGATCAGGCGGCTGACCGCCTCGCCCGTGCCGCCGCAGGCGTGGGTGTGTCCTTGAGCCGTGCGCTGACCGGCCGATGCAACCTCCACGCTGATGTGCGAGGTCTCCTGATTGTCGACGAGGCCCGCCTCCGCGCGGTCAACCACACCAGCTGGCGCCTCACACTCGCCACGGTTCCCCAACACACCCTCGTGGAGCCCGGGGACCAAGTCGCGACGATCAAGGTCATCCCATTTGCGGTGGATGGCCAGGAGCTGGAGACCACCGAGGCCCTCGCCGCTGAACCCGCCCCGCTGCTCGCTGTGGCTCGCTTGCGCCCCCACTCGGCTGCCTTGGTTCTCTCAGAACTCGACGACCAACCCCCTCCGAGGCAGGGACGTACCATCGCCGCTCAGCGCAGCCGACTGGGCGCCCTCGGCAGCACCCTCGACCGGGTGGAACACTGCGCCCACACCGTCACCGACATCGCCGCAGCCGTGGAGCGCTGTGTGGACGCCGGCCACAACCCAGTGCTGTTCATCGGAGCGTCGGCCGTGGTGGACCCTCGCGACGTGTTTCCAGCCGCCCTCCGCACCTTGGGGGGACAGGTCGACCACATCGGCATGCCGGTGGACCCCGGCAACCTGATGGTCATTGGCGCTCACCGTAACTGCGCCGTGCTGGGTGTTCCTGGCTGTGCACGGACCAACCGTGTCTCCGGCTTCGACCGGGTGCTCCGGGCCTACCTGGCCGGCGTGCCGCTCTCCAGCAACGACCTGCGAGATCTGGGACTGGGTGGCCTGCTGGAGACCTCCAACAGCGGCACGGCGCCCCGTCCTCGCCGGCCCTCCGACACCCAGGGCGTCGCGGCAGTGGTGCTCGCAGCGGGACTCAGCAGCCGGATGGGGGGCGTGGCGAAGGTGCTTCGTCGCGGCACACCCGGCGGTCCTCCCGTGGTGCGACAGGTGGTTGACCGACTCGAAGCGAGCGGTGTATCGCCTATCGTCGTCGTCACCGGGCATCAGGCAGCCGGAGTGCGACAGGCGCTCGCGGGCACCAGAGCGCGGATGGTACACAACCCCCAGTATCGAGTTGGCATGGGCAGCTCGCTGGCGACGGGCGCGAGTGCAGTGGACGATATCGACTCAGCACTCATCGTTCTCGGCGACATGCCAAACCTCCAGGTCTCGGTCGTCAAGCGTCTTGTCGCAGAGTGGCGGAGCGGTCGTCATCCCATCGTGGCGCCGGTCTTTCGTGGTCGGAGAGGACATCCGGTGCTCTTTGACGCAGCCCACCTCAACGCCCTGCGTCAATGCAGCGGAGATGTCGGCGCACGACAGATTCTCGCTAAACACCCCGTCCACCTTGTGCCGGTCGACGACGCGGGCGTGGTGTTCGACATCGACACCCCAGCCGACCTCTGGCGCTGGCAGTCCACTGAAGGCCGCCATGACTGAACCACTCGACGTGGCTCGGCTGCGTGCCGAGGTGCCCGCCCTGTCCCGTGAGGTGCACGGCCATCGGGTCACCTACCTCGACCATGCCGCGACCGCTCCCACGCCCCAGGTCGTCCTCCAAGCCGTCGCTCAGGCGTATGGACCCCTCAACGCCAATGTGCAACGCGGGGTGCACACCATGAGCGCCGAGGCGAGCGCAGCCTACGCCGCAGCTCGATCGAAGGTCGCCCGCTTCCTCCACACCGACCCCGTTCAGATCGTGTTCACTCGAGGCACCACAGAAGCCCTCAACCTCGCAGCACACGGCATCGCAGCCACTCGCTTGCGGCCCAGGAGTCGTGTACTGGTGAGCCGCCAGACCCACCACGCGGGGCTGGTCCCATGGCAGCTCATGGGAGCACCACGAGGGGCCCATGTGGAGGCCTTGCCGTGTACGCCCACCGGACAGCTTGACCTTGATGCGACCGAGCGGGCCCTTCGCGCGGGCCATGTCGCAGCGGTGTGTGTGCCGGTCGCATCCAATGTACTGGGCACTTACACGCCCGTGCGCGAGCTTGCCGAGCTGGCCCACGACGTCGGCGCTGTCATGGTTGCGGACGCTGCACAAGCCGCTCCACACAGTCCACTGGATGTCGGCGCTCTGGGAGTGGATGTGCTCGCGTTCAGCGGACACAAGGTCTTCGGCCCCACCGGCATCGGCGTGTTGTGGGCCCGCCGCTCCCTTCTGGAAAAGTGGCCCCCGTGGCAGGGCGGCGGTGACATGGTCCAGCGGGTGCGCTTCGAAGGATCCACCTTCCGGGAACCGCCCCATCGCTTCGAAGCGGGCACACCGCCCATCGCCCAGGCCCTCGGCCTCCATGCCGCACTCGACTGGCTCGAAAACATTGGCTGGAAAGCCATTCAGGCAAGAGAGCGAGTCGTGCGCGACGGGCTGTGGCAGCGGCTGCGTCAGGTGCCAGGTCTGACCCTGCTCCCCGGTCCCGCGGACCTGCCAATGGCCAGCTTCACCCTCGGACGCCACCATCCCCACGACGTAGGCAGCCTGCTCGACCAACTGGGGGTGGCGGTGCGCACCGGACGCCACTGCGCCGACCCGCTCCACACTCTGCTCGGCCTCGACTCCACTGTGCGTGCATCGGCCAGCTTCCTCACCACCGACGCCGAGCTGGACCGCCTGGTCGCCGGTCTCAGCCATGTACGCGAGGTGCTAGGTGCCCCTTGATCGCGTGACCCTCTACAGTGCCGAGGTGTTGGCGCATGCCCGCAGTCCACACGGTACAGCCCCGATTGGGCTGGTTCGCCAGTCGGTGGAGGTGGACAACCCGCTGTGTGGAGATCAAGTACGCCTGTCCATCGGACTCACCCAAGACGGCACGCTCGCAGTGTCCCAGCAGACCCGCGGCTGTGCGCTGTGTGGGGCCAGCGCGTCGTGGATGGCACACCAAGTGCACGGCATACCACCGGATTCGGCCTGGACCCAGTCTCACGAGATTACTGAAGCACTCAGCAATCTGGCACCGCTACCTCTCCTCATTCCTCGCCCACTGCACCCTCTGTTTTCTGGACTCCACACCGCGCCCGCACGACGAGGCTGCGTGCGGCTGCCCTGGGACGCACTAAAGCTGGCCCTCACTCAGGATGGCGTCCGAGCTTAGCCGCCAACCGACGAATGAGATGTCCTTCCGCGTGCTCCTCTTGCAGCCATTTCGCCGCCTGGCTTGCCCACGCTGCCAAACCGTGCCGCAACAACCGACGCCATCTCGACGCTCACCTCCCCTACATCTGTTCTCCGTCCCAAGGACCGACTTGCGGCGCGGATGCTGCGAGGTGATGAGGGTTCATGCACGACCACGACGCTCGCCATGAAATGCGCCACCGCGTCCGCTCACTGGGGCTGCGCGCCACCAGCCCGCGCCTCGCCGTGCTCGTGTGCCTACACGACCACGGGGGCCCGATGTCCCACCTTGAGCTGATGGACGGCTTGGGCGAAGGACAGCTCGACCGCGCGACCGTCTACCGAATCCTGTCGGACCTCGCCGAGGCCGGACTGCTGCGTCGAATGGACCTCGGCGACAAGGTGTGGCGCTATGAGCTCCTCGACCCCTGCTGTCGCACCATCGCCAATGACCACGCTCACTTTCTGTGTACCAGCTGCAGTCGGGTCACCTGCCTGCCCGAGCTGGAGCTGCGACCCGTCAGCGGCAAGCCTCTCCCGGCCGAGCTGCGCGGTGCCGAGCTTCACCTTCGGGTGACGGGCCGATGCAGCACGTGTGCCCAGTCGGCCTAGCGCAGACCGCCGACCTACCGCACAATGAGCCGAAACGGCCAAGCCCGCGGTCTTCGTGGCAGCCTCATCTTGCTCCGGAGGACGCCGCAGGGTGAGCTACTGCTCGCAAGAGGCCACCAGTCCTTCCGGCGCGCTGCCCCACCCACCGCCAGCACGACGCCGGTGATGTGGAGCAACGGTCTGAGAAGTGGAGGCAAGTGCGACCCGCCAGGGTGCCACGCACTGTCCCATTGTGCACATCGTCACTGAACCATTATCGAAACCGAGTCGCATTAAGAAAGCGAAGCATCACTTCAGAAGCGGGTGCTGGGCGTGCAGCGCGCTGGTCGAGCTGTAGCGCTCCTTCTGCTCAGGGGACGCAGGGCTCTGGTGGGTGGTCTTCCACTCGGAGTAGGACATTCCGTAGATGGCTTGGCGTGCATCGGCGTCAGACAGCTCCACAGCAGCCTCGACCGCAGCGCCCCGCAGCCACTTGGCGAGACAGTTGCGACAAAATCCCGACAGCCCCATCAGGTCGATGTTCTGTGCGTCGGTGCGCCATTGCAGGTGGGACACAAGCGCCCGAAAAGCCGCCGCTTCGAGCTCGGTACGGGTGGCGGCGTCGAGGTGGCCCAGGGTGGCGAGGTGGGCAGTGCTAGGCTGTTCTGCGGCTGACATCGGTTCTCCGTAGCAGGGGACTGGCCGCCTAACCGACCTCCCTTCAGCCACCGCGCTCATCCAGATCTCGGAGGGAGGCACGCACAGATTTCAGCGGACTTGGCCCCAAGCTGTCGGCCACCGACCCCATCGGGGCACCAGAACAGCCCCCTTCGTCGCAAGCGGCTGGCCTCCCTGACCCTGCCCGCCCCGCGCAGACACGGTAGACCGGCGCACACACTCGCCCGGAGGCTGCCGTGTCCCGTCCCGATCCCGGTCAGATGCTCGCCCAGATGGTCCCCTTTGTCCGCACCCTCGGCCTTCGCATCGCGCCAGTGACCACGCCGGGCACCGCCCAGGTCACCCTCCCGTCCGCGACCGCAGTCCACAACCACCTGGGAACCGCGCACGCCGGCGCCGCCTACACCGCAGCTGAGACCGCATCCGGTGCAGCCGCTCTGTCTGTGTTCGGCGATGTGGTTGCCCAAGGGGCCTATGTGGCGCTGAAGTCGAGCACCGTGACTCACCGAAAAGCACGTGCTGGCGACGTTCTGGCAGTCGCAAAGCTCGGCGATGATCCCCGCGCCCTCCGCACCCAGTGGACCGAGTCTGGCAAGGTCGACTTCACCGTTACGGTGGAGCTTTCCGTTGAGGACACCCCCACCGCGACCATGACGTTCGTGTGGGCAGTGCGCAAGCCTCGCTGATCCACGCCTGACCAGCCCGCTCAGCCCCCAGGGGCTGTGACGACCAGAATCCCCCCATAGCCATCCGGGTCGCCTTCGATGTGGGAGCGCTTGGGCGTCCACCAGCTCGACACGGTGCCGTCGAGGTAGAGCGCATCGGCGCAGCCCAGCTCATCTCGCAGGAAGGTGGCAGCGTCGTAGAAGCGCACCCGATCCACCGACACCGCAAGCACGATGTGCTGGGGGTCTCTCACACCCACTACCGACCGGACCTTTCGGCTCTTGGATTCCGGAAGAAACTTGGGGTGGATGACGTCATCCCGCACCAACAGCGGTCCGGACTGAGTGGCGAGAGTGAAGCCCGCAGGGTCGTCTGGGACCTCTGTGGTGCGGCGTACGATGGCACCCTCGGCCCCCAGGGCGAAGATTCCATTGGGCTTCATGTAGAAGTTGCCATGCCCCTCGGCGCGGTTGACATCTCGATGCTGGTGGCCCGCTTCGATGTGGAGACCCAGCGGACGACGGTCTTCCATGTAGATGCCAGCGTTCGTCGCGAAGCCCACCTCGACGCCGGCTTCCTTGAGCTGACGGGCGGTGCGACCCAGGGTGTGGGGCGACGGTGCAGTGGCACGCTGACCCACCAGGTCCAGTGAGGCCATCGATAAGTCCACCTCCGCCACGACCCAGCGACTGCCTTGCCAGGTGCGTTCAGAGACCTTGAGGCCCGGCACAGGCCCTGCCGCCAGTCCGGAATGAACCGCGAGAAAGATCCAGAACGCAGTCATCTCGGGCTCACGGCGTCCGCCAGCGCAGCCGCAGGTCCCACTCGAGTGAGCAAACCGGGGTCAGGACGGGCCGCGGTCGACTTGGAGGTACCGCAGGGATGGGGGTCGATCCCCGTCTCCACCCAGGGCACAGCAGTGATGATGGGGTTCATGTGACCTCCGGGGGTGTCCGCATCGACGCCAGGAAAGGGCTTGCGCCGCACCGGGGTAGTCTGGCAGATTCCTGCGGCCGACCCGCAGAGGCCAAGATGCCATCCACGCCCCAGACCCCACCCGCCATACTCTCGGGGCCGTCCCGCTCCACGCGGTTGCCGGCCATCGTGGAGAGCGCGGCACTAAATCTGCTGGCGACAGGACGTCTGGCGGATCAGATGCGGGCTGCACAGCTGCTTGCCGCAGCCTATGCCGACCACGAGGAACAGCGCCTGAGCGCCTTGGACAGCCCTCCATTGGTGTTGCATGAGGAGTGAAGAAGCGCGGTAGGGCAGCACCACTCAGGGCGGTCCCCAGCTTTCAGATGCACCGAAGACTCGATGCCGTCCGCTCCTACCATCGGCCTTCGCGCCGCAGCTGCGCCGTGCACCTCGACCCGAATACGGT
>Ga0315321_10001688_pt1 | contig 17069 bp, 11 predicted proteins | sample M180m21515metaG_FD_203464 | JGI IMG/M metagenome (GOLD analysis project Ga0315321, IMG submission 203464) | Ammonia-oxidizing marine archaeal communities from Monterey Bay, California, United States - M1 80m 21515 | ecosystem: Environmental > Aquatic > Marine > Intertidal zone | place: USA... | reverse complement strand
TTGGTTCAATGGAACGGTTCTGTGGAGTATTGATTGAACATTTCGCTGGAAAATTCCCTACATGGTTAGCTCCAACTCAGATTCATGTTCTTACCATCTCTGAAAAACAAGTAGAGTATGGGCAACGAATCGCTGCAAAACTCAAATCTGCAGGAATAAGGGTTGAACTTGATGATGGTGATGACACTATTGGCAAGAAAATCCGCATGCATAGAAAGTTCCAACCAGCATATATGCTGATTCTTGGTGATGACGAGGCTAACAATAATTCAGTTTCAATTCGCGCTAGAAATGGAGATCAGAGAGCAGATGTGGCTTTCGAAGAATTCCTTGTGGAGTTACAAAATGAAATTAATTCAAAGGCGGCAACTCCAGCAATAGTTCCGGCTCAAAATAATTGAGGCTTAAAGATGGGTATTCAATTGGTAACCGGCTTTGATGTCATGGCATTAATTGCCATCACATTTTCAGGGCTTGTTGCATATCTGTTCCAAGAGTTTGTGATTCCACGAGGCCTTTCGGGGCTTCAAGTCGCATTTCCAACCGGGCCCAAAAGATACGAAGTTCATACTGTGACTGCTGATAAATTTGAAGCTAAAACTCTTTTGAAAGCACCCGGAATGAGAAACGGACTAACGGTTTACATCATGGCATTAATGGGTGCAATACTACTTGCTGTTGAATGGTTATTCTACCAATTAGGATGGACTGAAGGGATACATATGTTTTCACTTGCAACCGCGTTGGTACTGATCGTATTCCCTGCGATGATATCTACAGGTGTATCCATGAGTACACAATTGATTACACGTGCCGGAGGTAACCGTGCAACGCTACAAGGTGCCGGTACTTTCCGCAGAGGGACCGCCTTCAATATCACAGTGCTTTGGTTTACTGCATTACTGATGCTGTGGTACATCATGGGCTTGGCCGAAGTATCTTGGGATCGGAAATTAGCCCTAATTGGTTGCCTCGCATTCGCACCTGGATTCATAGCATATGGACGAGTTCTAGGCTCGTCATGGACCGCTCTGGTAGAATCAAGTAAACAACTCTCAAAAGGTGAGCCTTCAGCGTTTTATCCATATAAGCCAAAAGCGCGAAAACAATTCATATCTACTCTAGTTTGGCTAAATTCTATCGCAATGCCCTTTATTGCATTCAATACTCTAGTTACATTGATTCTATTGGCAATAGATCCAACAATGTTTGAACACACTCAACAAGTCTTCGATCTTCCAGAATATCGCCCTCAATCTTCAATAATGGAAGAAGGCGGAGTTTTAGGGTTCTATGCAATTGAATTATTTTCTAATATTTCTGAGCCTGGAATAAGAGTTCCTTTGGTTACTCTTGTACTTCTATTCCTGCTACTGAATGTAGCGATTATTGGATTCTTATTCGTTTACGAAGTTGCCCGTATTTTGTTTTTAGATATTGCAGATGTTTCTGGAAAGGGTGGGATCCGCCTTGCTGATTCTAGATTGTTACGAAGTGAAAGGAATCAGCAAGCAAATGTTCTGAACTTTTGTTTTACTGGTTTTGCTGGACAATCGATGTTATTGCTAGCTTTGGCTATGCTAACCTTTTGGGATTCACAATATCTTCCACAAGGTGCTGAATGTGGTGCATGGGAAGATTCTATTTGCCAAATTCTTAGTAAGAATGCATTAGAAGAAATGACATGGATGCTCGCTTCAGGCGGTCAGATCGTTTTCCTAGGAATCTGGATTATGTCAAGAAGAACAGGTCAGAGATTAGAAGATATTACATTCGATGCAATGGCCAACGAAAATAGAATTCAATTAGAAGCTCTTGAAGGAATGATTTACCGTAAAGGTGAGGCCTTTACTGACTTAATTGCAGCAGATGAATGGTCTAAGGCCATGGATAAAATGGAATTACTTTACGAAGACCATGGGGAAGAAAGTATCGAAGGATTATCTCTTGTTCGGCGTACTGAGGCTAGTATGGAATTGCTAATGGGCATTGGTCAATGGGATCAAGCAGAGCAAGTTGCGCTCTCCTTCCTTGCTTTGAGAGCGGGGAGAACCGCTGAAATCGCTCGTTTGATTCTTGCTGCTGCTTCTCTAGCGCAAAGAGATATTCCTGAAGCGATTCCAAGAATCAAATTATTAGCAGATGAAGATATCGAAGCTGCTAGGTTAAAGTGGATAATATCCATACTAGATCCATCACAAAAAATTCCTGATAGCATTAAGGTAATGTTGCGGTTGGACCCTGTTACCAAACGTAACGTCGACCTACTACGAAGATATACTGAAGGGGAACCCGGTAGTAATATCAAATGGAAATTCAAACCAGCAACGAAATTGCATATCTTAGGTGATATCGCTAGATTTAGATTGTGGTCCCAGTCCGATATAGCACTGGATAAATTAGAAGCCTGGGCTAAAGAAAATGAAATCGACATGCTAAAATGGCCACATGGACAGACTGCACGTGCCTTGCTCTATCTTGACAAAGGAATGCGTGCAAGTGCCATCAATATAGTTGAACAAACTATGAAATTGCATCCAAGGCACCCCCATCTTAGGCGATTGGCAATTCATCTAGCGAGGCAAGGTGAAATGGAAATGCCAATACCTGAAGTTACTGGGTTAATTTGGGCCGATACGATGGATGGTGATTGGATGATTAATTGGCCTAAAACTCACAATGTAGTTGCAGCGCCAAGTATTACAACTAACAATTTGAAATTACACTCTTGGAGTGCTAATGCATGGGTTGCTCGAAAAGAGATGTCCTCAATCAATCTTGGAATGAAGGGCTGGAAAATTGTGGATTGGCCCCATTCTCCGCTTGCAAATAACCTGATAATGACTGGATTGATTGTAACCGTGGGTGGTGTTCCTGTAGATTTAGGATTACCAGGTTGGCTGAACTTTAATGCTATTGAAAAAGCAAATCTACTAGATTTATAATCAAAGTAAATTATCTAAAAGTCCTTCAATATCTTGGGTCTTGCCACAGTATCTACAACGTAATTCAAGTGGAACACGATTAGTGACCAGTAGTCGATGAGGTAGAGGTTCACGGTGATTGGTAGTAATACAATTAGAGAATGTACATCGCGCTACATTAACAACTTCATCTGTAAGATTGATTTCCAATTTTTCTGCTACAGAGTATGCACGAATAATCGCTACTGATGCATCCGGAGCGACTAGAGCCAAGCGATCAAGCTCGTTTTGAGTTAATTCTCTATCTTCAACCTTGATGATATCCTTGCCGCCCATTTTCTTTGAAGGAACATTCATCACCAGTGAAATTGGATTTGACATGCGCCCTCCGATTCCTAGCATCTTCAGCACTGAAAGGGCTTTGCCAGATGGAACATGATCGATTACTGTTCCATTCTTAATTGCAGTTACTCTGCGCATATTGCCTTCTTGACTCAAAGAACCACCCCCGCTGCATTAACATCTTCAGGAACCGTTACGCCAAGCAACCAACACATCAATGACATTCTAGCAACTACTCCATTGAAGGCTTGTTGGAAGTAGTAAGCATGTCTTGTTCCATCAACCGATGGATGAATTTCTTCAACCCTGGGCAATGGGTGCATGATTATCATCTCTGCTTTAGCACCATCTAGATCTCTTGCATGTAATTTGTATGCGCCAGCAACCTTGGCATATTCTTCTTCATCAGGGAATCTTTCTTTTTGGATACGAGTCATGTAAATGACATCTGCATTATCTATTTGTTCAAGCAAGTTTGTAGTTTCTACAACCTCTGAGCCATGAGCACGAAGGTCGGCAACTATTTCTTCAGGCATACGCAAACTATCAGGCGATGCAAAGGTGACATTACACCCAAATCTGGCTAAAGCATGTGATAATGAGTGAACGGTTCGGCCATATCGTAAATCCCCAGCCAAAACGACATTCAGTCCTTCGAGAGTTCCATGTGCACTACGAATAGTAAACAAATCGAGCATTGTTTGCGTAGGGTGGTGTCCAGCGCCATCTCCCCCATTAAGAATCGGAACTTCGGCGCTATCAGATGCATATTGTGCAGCACCTTGGCGTGGATGACGCATTGCAATGATGTCGGTATATCCATCCACCATTTGTATGGTGTCAAACAGTGTTTCCCCCTTGACAACAGATGATGTTTTTACATCTCCTAGGTTGACTACATCGCCTCCTAAACGCTTCATTGCGGTCTCAAAGGACATACGTGTGCGAGTAGAAGGTTCAAAGAATAAATTACCTAAAATTCTACCTTGAAGTAGTGGCAAGTATAGTTCTCCTTTGGCAACTGGAAGTAGCTTTTCAGCGTCGTCCAAGATAGAGATTATTTCCTCATTAGTCAGGTCGTCCATGGTGATGATTCCGGGCATATTGCTCCCCCTTCCCCAAGAGTTGGGCCTATGCCGACCTTGAACATATGGGCGCGAAAGTCCGTTTGCTTGATGTGGGATGAGTGCTCCCTTAGGGGTATGCGCAGAGTATTGATACTTGCATTACTTCTCCTAATCCCTCCTGTTTGGGCTGAAGAAAGTCCATCTTGGACGGTTGAAGTTGAAGATACTCTCGGCAATCCAATTAGTGATTGTGAAGTGACACTACGAGAGCCTTGGACTGGTAGTATCATGAGTGAGCCAATAGGTGGAATGTACCAACCAAGTGCAATCTGTGAAGGATACGTAGTAATGTGGCACCCACCAATTCCAACAACTCAGACTACAATTGTTCTAGATGCATACCCGGTGATCGATGATCTATTCACAGTTGAGGGCGCACATACAATGCAGGTTCTTGGAAGTACTTGGGAAGTCAATATCTCCGATGGCCTAGTAAATGCGCCAAATGGAGTTCCGGTTCTCATTATCGGGGAAGGCGGTAGTGAAGTTAGAAATGGCCAAACCCAGATTTCAATTCCAAATGCTACTACTACCTACAATTTAACTGGAAATTATTCATCAGATTACTCTGTAACTGCCTACCATACTGGCTCGGGACAATCGATCGAATGGGTTGATCAAAACCTAACTGTGGGAGAATATGGCGGAGGATGGTCTGCTAGATTAATTTCCAATGGAATTCCTATTGGTGTTGCAACATGGCCTCCTACAGTCGAATGGATTGAAGCCCAAATGAATCACACAATTGAAACTGGCTCTGCTACTCTTGAATTTACTTCGAGTTTAATTCCAAATGAAAATATCAGTGGGACTTGGTCTGCGAACCATATCTTCAACGATGGTCTTGGACTTCCATTTATTCCTGGTGTTCAGGCAGGTATTGCTAGCCAGGTAGATCGATTTCTAAACGGTGATGTCAATGAATTAGAAGAACTTCTTGAAACTATGACATATAGCAATGGGAGAGAAGCTTTGTGTTGTATCATCGATGATGATGCGGTGATGTTCAACAGTTTCACTGTAGAAGCTGAAATTGATTTCTCGAGTGGAACTTGGGGCTGGAATGAAACAGGTACTTTTTCAGCATCACGTTCTGGAATAAATTTACTAAGAATTGAGATACCTTTCCAAAACGACCTTCGCCAAACAACTCCTCTATCAATCATAACTGATGGAGATTGGCAATATCTGTCTAGTCCATTGGAAGAATGGATCAGTGGTTCAACTGCAAATTTCACCCTTGAACGTGATGAGTCCTCAATCTCAGGGTACTATACAATCACATTAGGTCCAAATTCCGCACCAACCATATCGATGATTGAAGAATATGCATTGCCCTGGGAAAATCAGTCCTATAATTTCGAACCTGTAATCGAAGATGCACCCCTCTCTGTTCATGAATGCGAATGGAATATATCTAATTCTAATATTAGCACAGGTGTTAACCTCTCGTCTTTTGCTGCTGATTCAAGCATCTCTGTTTCAGTAACTTGTACAGATGAAGGTGGTCTCTCCGGGTCATGGAATGGAAGTTTTGTACTCGATGATGGAACTCCTTGGATAAATGCAAGTACTGAGGTACAAACTATTTCACCCGGATTATTTGATTGGGATTTGATAGTTGGTGATGACCACGACAACAACCTCAGAGTATTCTGGACCAGCAACAAATCTGAGGGTTGGTGGTATACCGGTGATCAATTACATACGTCCTTTAGTGCAGATTCTAATGTCAATACAATCAATGACAACATTAGTGAAAGGCACAAGTCTCGAAATCAAGTAGAGTACTGGCTATCTGCTGAAGTTACCGATGATGTTGGGCACAGTACTACTGGGAATTGGACGATTAGATTGAGTGATAATTCGGGTCCAGTAATCCTCGGAACTTTAGAAGTCAAAAATAGTGACGGGGAATGGGTTTCTGCTGAAACAATTGTTCGGCCTTCAGATGATTTGCGCCTTAATTTAACTGAAAGTTTTGACGACCATTCTTCAATTGACAAAATTAATTTTACAATTGGATTATATGGAGAGGTTTACTCCAATATTTCATGGTCCCAAGCACAGTATTGGGAGATTCCTAACTTAGGAGTTGGATATCATCAAATTAGCGTTAGCGGCTATGATGAAATTGGCAACCTTGGAGGTAGTTCAATCGGAATAGCAATTGCTCCGCCGGTTACAAGAGATCTTGAAATTATAGAGATCAGAAGTTCAAGTGTTGATGTTGAGCCGGGCGAAAATCTATTTTGGATTACTGTTCAAAACAATGGTGCAAGCACAACTGAATTTATACTCTGCAGCGATAATATATGTGTTGACTCGATAGTTGGGCCTTCTAGTTATTTCCAAAATGCAACTGCAATCGTTTCATTGGAGGTCGACATGGACTGGTTTGAAACATTCACAGTAGAGCTATCTTATCTTGATGATTCGAATAAGACCGTAGTTAAGCATTCGACAAGTGAATATGATTCGGGAACTGGATTTGATACCCTTGAGATTATTGGACTTGTAGTTGTTCTTGCACTTGTAATAGCATGGATACGCTCGCGTAATGAACCGAGATTCTGATATGCTCGGCCGAGGTGGCTATACTATGGATGGCTTTGTTGATTTGGAAGAGGCCGTCAAAGCAGAGGTCAAAAACCGGAACAATAGTATCGAAAAACTAGCAAGTTTTTCTGCAATACTTCTCCTTGGCGCTTCTACTTGGTTAGCATGGCCTGCTTTGCAATCAGCCATGAATGGAGGTCCGTTAATCACAGGCTTAGGCCATTGTATTATCATTTTAGCGTGGGGTGTTTTTGTCCAAGAACTTGGATTTATGGACAGCAAAGGGCGGACGCGAATTGGCGCTGCAGCAACCATTGCTTGGCTTCCAATTTCTGTCATGGGTATATCTCAACTGGAAGGGGATATCTCACAACTAATTGGAATGGCAATTCTTCTCATAGTATCTTTAGTATTGATAAGGATTAGTAGAATCATATTGAATGGCGACATTGCTGTAATGAAATTTAGAGCATTGATGGGTTTTCTTGGACTCATCCTAGCAATATCATTGGCTACTACTATTGATTTAGACAACGATTCTTCATTCATTATTATCGCATTTTGTTTGATTGGATTAATATTGGCCGGAAAGGATTGGTTTGGTAATGATGATCAACGCTCACTTCGCAAAGAATTTGATATCAGATTGAATGCGTGTGAAAGTTACATACTAATTCTGAAAAGTAAAGGTTCAGCAGTAGACCAGGCTGCAAGTTTAGTTATGACTGCACGCGAAGAAGGTCACCGTGACCCGTCTTGGGGTATGCGGCTATTAGATGAAGCCGACGAGGATATCGAACGATCCCTTTCACTTGCAGGTGATGTTGAAGAGATCAAAGCCGATTCATTATCAGCAGTCAATACTGCAGAAGAAATCGCACCTATTGTCAAACGCCCAAGAAAGGCTTGGGATATGGGTCAACGTGAAGTGGAATTGGGCAGCCTTAGAGAAGGTGAAGCACTATTCCGTCAAGCCAAAAAACGTGCTAACGAGGTTATCGAATGGTGGGGTAAAGCAGAGGCTGCAATTAGAGAAGCCGCTGCTTTACTGGCTAAATCTTCACATGCACAGGGTAGTTTGGAAGAATTACTGGCCGATGCTCGTAAGAAATTGAATGCTGAAAAGCCCAAAAAGGCATATGAATTTGCAATGGTTATTCCAGACCATGTCTCTGCATCTGGAGAGGCTATGGAAATTGCAGAACAATCTGTCAAAGAGGCTGCACGTCAATTAAAGTCCGCAGATGGTTTGAACAAAGAATTACTTGAAGAACGCCTTGCTAATGCTGAGATTGCTCTTGAATCTGGAGACCATGCACAAGCGAAGGGCCTGTCTGATGGGATAGTTAGAGAGATAGTTACTGAACGTGAGGCTATGGACGATGTTAGGCGAGCCCTCCGGCAAAAGGTTCACTTGATTTCACGTTGGACCGAAAGAGAAGATGCTTCTGAGTGGGATGCCAGATTGCTCGAAATAGAATCTGCCGCTGATGATCTCGAATGGTCACATGCTGCGGCACTTATTGAACGTCTGACAAAGGATCTCGACGCTCAAGGTAAGGCCGGTGATGAGGCAACTGAATTACTAGAATTCGTTTTAGAGGAATGGAAGACCTTGCGCAATCAATGTGATGCCAGTGGCATCAAGGTAGATGATGAGGATCGAAGATCTACTGAAGAAGCGATAGGACTGGCAACTGAATCTCTACCGGCTGGAAGAATAGATGAATGTCTAGAATCACTCGGATTAGCAGACGGGTTCATGGAAAAACTAAGGCGACGTGTTTGATTATTCCATCGAGCGTTTCATTTCGCAAGCCTTGCATAATGATCCACTACACATCTGTCCACATCCAGGACAACTTTTTGGCTTTGGAAAACGTTCCACTGTAGAGTTTGCATGTAATTTTTTGACATCATCAGCCATTCGTAACAACCCGTGGCGTGTTCCTGGAACGTCAGCCTCCATCATAGCAATTGTTTCACGGTGTCTAAACCTCAAAGCGCCTTCTCCATGTGGGCATTCTTCATGATGAATTGGTAATTTCTTGTGTAAGGCATAAAGATGGATTTCTTGCTCAGGAATCCAGCGTAGTGGCACGATTCGTGGAGCCATCCCCTCAAGAGGGGTTGTTGTATGAGGGGCTAGACGAAGGGTTCTTTCCAAGTCGCCATTTTGCATATTCATCATAATCGTCTGAGCCATATCATCCAAATTATGACCTAGTGCAATTACATCAGCTCCAACTCTATCTGCTAAATGGTTGATACCTTGTCTTCGAAATACTCCGCAGTATGAGCAAGGTGTTTTTTTGTCTCCAGATTCAATGATTTTACCAACCACTTCATCCATTTCTTTAAACCCTAATTCAGGGTATGAAACCGTTTCAAACTGAACTCCGAGGCTTTCACATAATTGACGCGCACATTCAAGAGAAGGAGGGCGGTAACCTTCTATTCCTTCATCAACACACCCTCCTACGATAGTTACATCTCGGCGCTTGCCTAGATTCTCATGGATTCTTTCTAGAAGAACTGCGGAATCTTTACCGCCAGAAATAGCAACTAATATTGTAAAATTAGATCCTTTTGGGACTATTAATTGTTCACGAAGTGCTTTGGAAACTTTCTTTCGAACACTGTCGGCAAGATGTGCTCCACACATCATTCTCCCCGAATATACCTGATGGTGAATCGCCGGATTACGACACTTGTCGCAACTTGGGACTTCAAACAGGTCGGCCATGATTATTCCAAGAGGTTCTCGGCTTGATGTGAACGGTTGTAAATCTCAATTGAAAAAGTGAATTTTCAATTGGATTGAGCACAGAATATATTTGCTTCAGAGAAAAACCAGTTGGCAAAATCATTCTACTCCCCAAACCGCCCTACGGGCGCTGAAGAAAGCCAAACTTCTTGAAGCCGGTTTCGCCCTGAAGCCGCTTGAGCGCGCATGATGCAACGTATTCTGGCTGGATTCTCATCCCTACCAGGGGTTGACCAAGCATACATCATCTCTAGACAAGATGGCTTGGTTTCCGCGGTAGGAAAAAGAGGTCGAACGCCAATGGTTGAACATGCCACCAACATGGTACAAGCCCTAGAAGCACTCGGAAAGAATCCAAGTGTTGGAAGAGGTTTGGAATTATGGACTGAAGGAAATGGAATGCTATTACTCACTCGACTGAGTGAAGATGCTAGTTTGATTATTTCTGGAAAGAAAGGTGGCAAAATAGCCAGGTGGCGACACGCCATTGAATGCGATGTTGAGATGCTAAACTCAGTGATGAGGTGATGGACATGTTCGATCTACCATATGGTATGCCAATTGAGAATGAAATCGATGTTAGTGATGGTTCTATTATGCCATTTGAAAATGGTTCGATAACGACGTATCTTGGACGAAGGTCCACTGCTAGTGGGCACAGGATTATTCGCGCTGGCCGTGTTGTTGGCTGGATTGCTGAACCAGCTAAAGGCAGTGTTCTCCTTTGTGGAGAGGCTGCAAAATCACGTCTAGAAGATTTGGAAAATGATCCTCATCGACTAGTCGCAAAAGCCTGGTCACAAACCGCACTCGGCTCGGTTGCAGAAATTGTACCTGAGGCTTTTGAACACAGCGCTGACACAAGAGGGCTCCTCGGAACTGGAGATTCACTCGAGAGGCTCCTCTCACGAGATTTGTCTGCCGTGATTTCTAATTTGGTTATACGCCCTGAGGTTCGTGGCGGTATTGCTGTTGATTCTGGAATGTTAATCGATGATGCAGGTGATTTACCTGCAAATGCAGAACTACTCGCCTCGCAAGTTGGAGAAACACTTGCTGGAAGAAAGGCTCTTGCTACTGATTTAGGATTGCAAGGAGCCGGGCACTGGACTCTTCACACAGGAGATGGTTCCCTCTTACTTGCAGAAGCAGGAGATGTTGCTTTGGCAATTTGGACTGAAGCAGATGTAGATCACGGTCGTTTAATCAATCAAATTGCTGCATTAATGGATGGAGAAATTGATGCTATGGGCTCACGAGGGGAAGCACTTTCAGATGGACACATCGTACGCGAAGGACGTGGCGGTACAGATGCCATAATTTCCATGGTTTCAACCGCTGTCGAAGAAGGTTTAACCGGTCATCTCTCAGCTGGTAAATCCTCTAAAGCGATACGAATAGCACTTGTCAAGGGAGTCCCAGTAGCAATTCAATCTCCTGGAAATATGAAAATGATCGATGCTATGCATGCGGTTACTGAATCAAGAAGAGTTCTTGCATTACACCGACTACCAGTAGGCACAATTCTAGGTTCCGAATCTGGCAACGTTCCTGATTTTAGTCTCGATTCATTCTGTAACGAACTAGCTACAACAAGAACACGTTCTGAATCTCGACAGGCACTAATTAAGATCACAATGGAGCAGTTGTACGGGTTTGAAATCGGCCTTAACAAATTAAGGAAGGAGCGAACACGTTTTGAATTTGCAATATCTATTGCAACTCCTTCCAAGGGGCTAGATACTATTGAGAATACAGCAGGAATCGATGATGGCCTTCGTAGAAAATTCGAGAAAAGCGATTTGGAATTATCGGAAGCAAATCAAGAAATTGTATCTCTTAAACTCGCACTAGAAACTGCGAAAAATATGGAAAGTGCTGCAAAGGTAAATGCAAACGAGGCCAACCGTCACACTGCTGATATTCAAGAGAAAATCGCTTCGTATAATCGTACCATTGACCAATTACAACTTGATTTATCTGCAGCACAAGCCAGTTCAGAGAATTCAGAGTCACGAAGTGACCGTCTCTCCAAGCGAATAAATGAATTAGAGCATCAACTAAGCCAAAGGGCTGTTGAACTTGCTAGAATCCTTGGAGACTCTAAATCCAGTTCGGAATTATCATCCCAAATTGAAGAAATGGCTTCAAAAGAAGCTGCGCTTTCAAGTGATATCGACTCTCATTCAGCAACTTTAGTGAGCATTCGTTCTAGAATTGACGATGACCAAAGAAGGCAGCGTATGATCGAAGAACAGGTAGAAGCCACAAGAGACCGACATCGTCGAGCGCAAGGTGAATTATCTGAATTGGAAGCAAAAATTAATGATGCTCAATTATCACTACGCCAAGTTGAAGCTGAGTCAAGAATAGCCCGTGACCGAACACAAGAGGACAGAGTTCGGCTCACTGAACAGGAAAACCGCTCAATAATGATTCAATCAGAAATGCGTGAACTAATGGATGAACGTCGTCAAGTTCTGAAAGAATTAGGAAATCTTGGTGCAAGGCGTGGCCAATCTGAAGCAGAATTATCTAATCTCTTAGATCAGGCTGAAGCGCTTGCAGTAGCTCATGAAGAAGCCTTAACCGATATCAAAGAAGCTGAAGTACTTCGGGCTAAATTATCTGAAGAGCCTCTCGCACAGGCTCTATTAGAGGATGGAGCCCAATTCGATGGACTAGGCCCTGTTCTTGAGCGCCTAGAACATGCTAGGACTCTCGGTTATTCTGTTTCTTTACTGGATAGGGCTGTCGAACGTGCATTACAAGTTATTCAGGGATGTGTTGACCATGTAGCAACTACTCCAAGACATCTGCTCTCAAATGAAGTTATGTCGCTTCTAGAGCGCCAGGTTCCAGAAACTGCTGGAGCAGTAAGGGGTCTTGCAAGGTGGTCTGTGCAACAGCGCCTTGAACACCAATTAGGTGATACTGTGACAAATTTAGTTCTAGATTTAGAAAACCTGTTAGAGGATTATGACCGCTCTGTAACAATGCTTCGCCGAATTAGAAATGTATTGGAACAACTAGAAAAATTAGGTGCGCCAAGTGAACAAATTCAAGCCCTAATGAGTAATACTCGCAGGCCTGAATCATTACCAGTGCTTGCACGAGAAACTCGTTCACTTATTCAGAAGGCACTAGATGACATCCACCTTGAAGCAGATATGAGAGATGCTGGTTCAGCAGTCAAATTGGAAGCCACAACTAGCGCACTTGAGGAATTACTCACGCAGTTAGATGCAAGTGGTTTCGTAAATGGTGAAGTTAGAGGTGCCCTATGGGACTTCAAGCGTGAAGGATTACTACCATTCGAAATCGACTCGGTTCCAGCTGGTGAAAGAACACCAATTAATGAAGAAGTATTAGAACAAATGAAAGGAGAATTGATTGATCAGGATGTTGCTGTTGCTGTCGAGGTCAGCGATATCACAGAAGAATGGGAAGAATTGTCAACTCCTGTTGACGAAGAAAATACCGTCTCTTCTGAAGAAGAAACTACGTTTTCAATGGATGATGAAAGAGCAAATCTCGAAGAAGAACTAGCTCGCCTCGATGCAAGGTGGGACCGACGCAGTGAACCTGCGGAAGAAGTATCAGCAAGCGATTCTGTATTAGATGCCCTGGAAGATTCATTAGACGGCATTGACCTTTGAGGTGATATAATGAGTTCACTCTATCCATTATGGATTGAAAAATTAATATTTTTGCTATTGATTGCAGGGGGGATCTATTCGGGTCTCTTATTGGGAAGTTATCTTTCCGGAGTCTTGCTTTGGGTAACAAGAATTTGTATGTTACCAATAGTAATACTCGTTGCATCAGAAGGCATTGGAAGAATAGTTCAATCGATATATTCGAAATAATCATTCTTTAGTGACAAATGAGGATTCTATCAATCCCCAAAACCTTTGCCACGGTACAATATAACGTAAGAGTGCCATTAATCCAAGGAAGAGTAATGCTGAGATTACAAGCCCATAAGTTAGCGTTAATTCTAGAGATTCTCCTACCTGTGCAGCCCATTGGGAACCCGTAACACCACTTACCCAATCGAGCAATATTGAATGGAATCCTAATGCGATAGTTGTGGCTACTACAGTTAACGAAAGGAAAATTGCAGTATGGCGAAGATGGCCATTTAGTAAATTGTCCATTTGTGCCACATATTCAGGATCTCTCTTACATGATTCAGGTAGACGATATGCATATTCTAATTGCCTAATTACTCCGAATGCAGATTCTTGGAATACCATCATCAAACAGGCGATTAAGATTAGAGAAAACTGCTCTGCTGTGACCAAACCAAACACTGTTGGTTCTGACACAATAATTTCGAGAGCGGTGAGTTGCGATCCATAACTCCCCAATTGTGCACGTATCAATGGGAATGTTAGAATTGCGTGAACACCAAGGAAAAGCAAGGTAAATCCAATTGACCAAGCGACTCCACGACGTGATAGACCCCAGATCCCTTTTGTTCCAGTAATGATTGGTAATAGGTAAAATGTCATAATGATTAGAGAGAGCATCATCAATAGAGGCCATTCTAGTAATTGTAACACATTTTGGCCTGGAGCACTCCATCCATCACTGACAAGTTGCCATGCATATCCGAAGACAAAACGGCCTGCTAACAGTGTTATTAGCCCGATAATAAATCCTAACTTGACCTTTTGTTGAAACTTTGGTGTCTGGAATGCAAGTATTGCCATTCCGCCACCTAAACCTAATCCAAGTCCTAATGGAACATAGAAACGAGCAAGTCCGTCATTACCAATTCCAGTTAACCAATCGCCAAGAGGGAGTTCTGTTCCTAAGCCAGATTCTAAGTTTTCAAACAATTGAGTATGGTCAATACTACCAACTACATAGGTCGATACTACTTCCAAATACATCCAAACCAATGCTAATGTTGCAAGTACTTGTAATGTAACAATTTGCCATTGGACACGCAATTGACGAAGATGAAGAGAACGTGCTCCTTCTCCTTGTGGGGTTACTTCACCTGCCATACTCTCACCTCAATATCCTCTCACTTGCAATAATGCCTGGGAGAGATCCATATCCGGCATCCAATCAATCACTTGGCTACCGAATCCTGCCAATGATGTAAGTCTGTTCTGTCGTTCAATCTTGAGTACTTCGTAAGACATTCTAGGAATGCGACTTACCAAACGCTCAAAGTCGATTGATGATGGTGAAAGAACTGTTACTTCGTGCCCACGACCTACTAGATCACGAACTGCTGATGGAACTGTCCCATCACCTTCACATGATGAAATGATGAATACTGGACTACCTCTACTAAACCTAGCTGCTAGACTATTGGTAACTGCTTGTAGTGGCATTGTACCTCTTGGTGCAACTCCTGCAAGTGATGATAATATCTTGAAATATTGCTTATCACCGGTATCAGGAGGCAGGAATGAAAGCTTTTCATCATAAATTGTTAGAGATACTGAATCTCTACGTTGGATAAAGAATGAGGCAAGACTTGCGGCAGCGACTGTACCCATCTCTAATGGATTTTTCAAAACCGTCCCAATTCTTGCAATATCCCTGCTATCCAGAATGATATACAAATCTGTCACCGCATCACGGCATTTTTCGTTTATCATCAATTCACCAGTTCTGGCAAATGCCTTCCAATTGATATTCTTGAAAGGATCACCGGGTACATATTCACGGAGCGAATAGAATTCAGTACCTGGTCCAGGGGTTCTCAGCGTTGTTGCTCCAGTGTACATTTTGGCTGTGCGTGAACGGATGAAGGCTTCCTCAACATCACGAATTTGAGGGAAGATGATGATGTCAGAATGATGATCAACATACATTTCATCTACCGAGAGATTGAATGTGTTTCTATATCGAAGAGAAACTGGTCCCACTGAATAATGTCCACGCAGAGGGCATCGTAGAACATAACGGATTCTTGCGCTTTCTCCAGGCTTGAGGTTTAGACGCATTTGATTCAGCCCACTACGTAATTTCATTTCGTGTGGAACGTTATCATAGACTTCGAGTTGCTGGGTTTTACGCCTACTGCGGTTTGTAACTAGCAACTCAACATAAAGGTCATCTCCTTTGTACAAGTTGTCCGCAGATAATGTTCGTTGGACCTCGACATCTCCATGACCGCTAACCCATGAATTAACTACGATAAATGCGATGAAAGCAAGACCCAAAATCATCATTTGATGATTCGAAATCATCATCCCGATCAGAATCAATGCGATTCCGCCTGTGAAAGTAAATGCTGCCTTACGTGTCCACATCATCTCACCTCATGTTCGTCCCCAGACTTTTATTCGTTTTACAATAGCGACGGTCTGCTCTAATGAATAATTACGATTTTCGAAAACGAACTTAACCAATACAGGATCGGTTATCATTCCTTGAAGTTCTCTCGCTGGCAATGAATCGAATTCCTCTCTTGACAATCCGTTTTGGTTCCGAACTTTTGACAAGAATACTTGTTTTATTTTGTTTGATTTTGCATAATAGGTATATCGATTCGCATCTCCAAACCCATAGTAAATGATGCTGAAAACGTGCTGCCACGGCTCTGGATCTTTTTTCTTCAGGAGTACCCCTTCAAACGAAATGAATAGAATGATGAATAAAAGGAGCATTGCCAGACCTTCACCAGTGAAGTATACCAGAAGGAAATAGATTGTATTGTATGATTCTGAGACGATACTTGGTTGAATATGACGACTTTCATCAAATATCACCATTGCATTAGGAGCTACTTCGGGAAGAGTGCCTGCCTCTCCAGTTGATTCCGGGTCTACCAATGAGTCTGCGATGTAATCCAGTGCCCATTTTCGATTATCGTTTCTAGGAACTGGCTTATCTGCATCCCCATATTCACCATCATTGTAAGCTTCGTAATCGTAGATTGCATTTGTCAAAGCAGACCCATCTGCAATGAAGGTAATTCGACCCCCATTTTTGAAATTACAATCTTGAGAGATACATACTTCAATCGAGAGATTGAATTGCCCTGATAAATCGGGTGTTTCTGAATTTTGCTCAGAACCAACCCATATTTCGCCATCTCCATTGACATCGATCATTGCTTCAGCAGAAGTAACAGCACGAATTTGTGTGGTACCCATGCCGGTTTTAGCATTAGAAATAACGTCTATTCCGGTAATATTGTTGAGTAATACTTGGTAGGAAGCATTGTATTGGATTGTACCATCCTTCCAATGTTGTTCACACAAACCTGCGCTTGATCTAGGCATAGCACGTTCATCATACAGTTTACAAATGTGTGCACCATTATCTCCGATTGACCATCTGCTATGATTCTCAACAGTATTTGGATCTAAAACAGTT
>Ga0315321_10001684_pt1 | contig 17078 bp, 15 predicted proteins | sample M180m21515metaG_FD_203464 | JGI IMG/M metagenome (GOLD analysis project Ga0315321, IMG submission 203464) | Ammonia-oxidizing marine archaeal communities from Monterey Bay, California, United States - M1 80m 21515 | ecosystem: Environmental > Aquatic > Marine > Intertidal zone | place: USA... | reverse complement strand
ACGTATCCAACCTGGCCAGGATTGAGCTCTCTGCGGAGGAAAAGGACAAATTCCAAGGACAGTTGGGTGACGTGCTCAAGTATTTTGAAAAGCTTCAGGAACTGGACGTAGAAGGAGTCGAACCGACCGCACATGCCTTCCCGCGCTTCAACGTTTGGGATGAGGATGAAGCCAAAGAGGGCTTGCCTTCCGAAAAAGCCCTGATGAATGCCCCGAAATCAAGGAACGAGCAAGTTGTCGTGCCCAAGGTGGTCGAGTAAGTCATGGATTCAAATTCCATCATTTCCAAAACCGCAACCGAACTGTCGGGCGAGCTCGAATCCGGTGCCTGCAAGGCCGAGGAAGTCGCGCAGGCCTACCTTGAGCAAATCGATCGGGTCGATGGCAAAGTTCATGCCTTCCTACATCGTGACGACGAGGACTTCCTTGCTCAGGCACGCGCATCAGACGAACGCCGGGCAAAGGGTGAAACACTCGGCCCCCTCGATGGCATACCAGTTGGACTCAAGGACGTCATTTCCGTAGAAGGCCAACCTCTTACCGCGGCCAGCAAAATTTTAAAGGACTACGTATCACCTTACGATGCGACGGTAACCCGAAAACTCAAGGAAGCCGGCGCCATTATCGGTGGCCGGCTCAACCTGGATGAATTCGCAATGGGTTCCTCTACCGAGAACTCTGCCTATGGACCGACCCGAAACCCATGGAATCTCGAATGCGTACCCGGAGGAAGCAGCGGAGGCAGTTCTGCGGCCGTAGCAGCTAGGGAAGCACCCCTGACCCTAGGTTCCGATACCGGTGGCTCGATCCGTCAACCCGCCTCCCTTTGCGGGGTAGTCGGGATGAAACCGACCTACGGGATGGTATCCAGATATGGCTTGGCCGCATTCGCTTCGTCCCTCGACCAGATTGGTCCGTTCTCCCAGACCGTTGAAGACGCGGCTCTTTTGCTCGAAACCATTTCCGGACATGATCCGCTCGATTCGACGAGTTATCCGGCCGAGGTGCCCTCCTATTCGAACATCCTCAAGGAAGATTCACAGCCATGCGCCTTGGGTCTGCCCAAGGAATTCTTTGGAGAGGGTATGGATGAGGAGGTCCGCGCAGCAGTTGATCAAGCGATCGAATTTTACAAAGGGAAAGGCTACGAGATCGTTGAGCTATCCCTCCCCACGACCGATCTGTCCGTGCCCGTCTATTACGTAATCGCTACGGCCGAGGCTTCCTCAAACCTGGCCCGTTACGACGGCATTCGCTACACCTCCCGGAGCGAGCGGGCGGAAAATGCAGTCGACGTGTATGCCAAGAGCCGGGGTGAAGGGTTTGGGGAAGAAGTCAAGAGACGCTGCATCCTTGGTGCTTACGCCTTGAGCAGCGGTTATTACGACGCCTATTATTTGCGGGCTCAAAAAACGAGAACCTTGATCAGACAGGATTTTGAAAAGGCTTTCGAGAAGGTCGATGCCATCCTTACTCCAACCGCCCCGACTCCGGCATTCAAGTTCGGAGAAAAGAGCGAAGATCCGATTTCCATGTACCTAAGCGACGTCTACACGATCTCGACCAACCTGGCCGGACTGCCTGGGTTGTCAGTGCCTTGCGGGTTTTCGCAATCCGGCCTGCCCATCGGGTTGCAACTGATCGGAAAGGCTTTCGACGAAGGAAAATTACTTTCCATCGCACACGACTTTGACCGCGAACATCAATTCGGGCGCAAAGCCCCAAACTTGGAGGGCTGAGAGCAGATGAGCGTACAATACGAAGTGGTCATGGGGTTGGAAGTGCACGTCCAACTGGATACCAATTCAAAAATGTTCACCCGGGTGGGAACGGGGTTTGGAAAACCGCCGAACACCTTGACCGATCCGGTCGTACTAGGCTTGCCCGGAGCCCTGCCCGTAATGAACAGGGAAGCGATCGAGAAGTCGATCAAGGTAGGGTTGCTCCTCGGGTGCAAGATCGCGGACGTCTGCAAATGGGACAGAAAGAACTACTTCTATCCGGATATGCCCAAGAACTATCAAATATCCCAGTTCGACCAACCGATCTGCGAAGGGGGAGAAGTGGAGATCGAGTTGCCGGGAGAAAGCCCGGCAGTTATGGGTGAGCACCGCAAAGTCATGCTTACGCGCATTCATCTGGAGGAGGACGTTGGGAAGCTGACCCATTACGAAAGGGACAGTTTGGTGGATTACAACCGGGCGGGCTCCCCCCTTTTGGAAATCGTGAGCGAACCTGATTTGTTCTCCCCCGACGAAGTCTTTGCTTACTTGACTTCTCTAAGGAACTCTCTGGTCTCCGCCGGAATTTCCCCATGCGACATGGAAAAGGGACAATTGCGTTGTGATGCCAACGTAAGCATCCGTCCGGTCGGAACGACCACTCTTGGCACCAAGGTCGAGCTCAAGAACCTTAACACGATCTCCGGGGTCAAGCAGGGAGTCGAGTACGAGATCAGAAGACAGACCAAAGCTCTCGAAAACGGAGAGGAAATCTTCCAAGAGACCAGAAGATGGAATCCCGAGGAAAAGCGCACGACTTCAATGCGCTCCAAGGAAATGGCTCATGACTACCGCTATTTCCCCGATCCCGACCTGATGCCGGTCAAGATCGATCCGGAATGGGTGGAACGGGTTGGTCAGGAACTACCGGAGAAACCTTTTGACAAGCAAAGGCGATACATGGCCGACATGAACGTCCCTTACACCGCAACCTCGGCCCTTTGCGGAGATCGTCCGCTATGTGAATTCTTCGAGAAAACGGCCAAGTTGACCAAGGATCCGGTCAAGGCCGCCAACTGGGTGGTAAACGACCTTCTGCGCGAACTCTCGCAAGCGAGGAAGGATGCGGACGAAGACGAAGCGGTTTGCGTTCAGGATTGCCAACTCTCTCCTGATGGACTGGCTGAACTGATCAACCTGATCGAGGAAGGCGTGGTTTCCAACAACGTTGCCAAGGAACTGTTTCCCGAAATGTTTTCCAGTGGAAAATCAGCCGGTGAATTGATCAAGGAAAAGGGTTTGGAAATGAAGTCGGACGGGGACGAGATAGAGACCCTTTGCGCCAAGGCTATCGAAGATGATCCCGATGCCGCGGAAAAATTCAAAGGAGGCAAGGAAGGCGCCATCAACGCGCTCAAAGGATCCGTCATGAAAGCAACCCGGGGCCAAGCAAACCCAAAAGTCGTGGACGAAACCCTCCGGAGATTGCTTGCAGACTGATCCTCTTATGAATCGAAACCCACAACCTTTCTGTATTCCAAAACTGAGAACCGATCTCAGTTGCTCCTTTCAATTACGGGGCAAATGTTTAGATTCAAAAAGGAACTTATTTTGATATGATTCGTAAAGCTTCATCATTCTTGAGCATTTTGCTTTTCTCAGTCCTTGCATTACCCTTGAAGGGGAACGTCAAGGAGACCCACAAATTGATTGAAGAGTGGGTCAAAACCGAGCTTTTGCGCTCGGAAGAGTCTAACCAATGGCGAGCCGAAAAAGCGGCCTTGATTGATTTGCAGGTGGCCTTGAAGCAAGAAATCGAGGAACTCGACAAGAGCCTGAAAACCTTTGAGAGCGAGGAAACGACCTTGGAAGAGGAACGTGCCAAGCTCATACGCAGAAAAAAGGAAGCTGAGAAATCGACCCTCGCTCTCTACGAAGGCTTGCAAAAGCTCCAAAGTGAAATCGACCGGTTGTTCAAGATTCTACCTGCTCCGCTCAGGAACAATTTGTCTCCATTCAGGGAAAAGCTTTCAAGTGACGGAAAGGAAACCGATTTGCCTATGAGAAAGAGGTTGGAAATCGCAGTTTCCATTCTCCAATCCATTCATTTGTTCAACCGTTCGGTAACCATGGAAAGAGTGGAGTTCACCTTGGACGAGGACCAGTCCAGGGAATTCATCGTTCTGTATTTCGGGCTCGGAGTCGCTTACTTCGTAAACGAGTCTGGCACGGTGGCGGGCTTTGGCAAACCAACCGAACAGGGATGGGGATGGACCAGGCAGGACGATCTTGCATCGGAAATCTCTACTGGCATCGACATGATGAAGAACCGGACCCTCCCCCGTTTCCTCGAGCTTAACCTACCCTCTCCTGAAAGGCTCGGGCAATGAGATCCTTAACTGCCATCTGTCTTCTTTGTCTCGGTCTGCTCGGTCAGGGCGCTTGGGGCCAGTCCCTTCAGCAAGCCCGAATCTCTGCCCAAAACGACTTGAGAAATGCAATCGAGCAACTTGGGCAACTCCGGGCAAGAATAGAGAACGAAAAAATTCCTTTGGCTCAAAAGGTTTCCGAACTGGAGAGGGATGCGATTCGCAAAAGAAAGGAATTGGACCGCAAACTGAGCTTACGGGACAACCGCGATGCAAGCCTCCTTCAACTCAAGAAGGAAGTTCAGGAGAACGAGGATCAGTTGGATCTGAGCCTCAGGTTGTTGAAAGACTATGGACAGAGTTGGCTCCAAACGAGCCCGCCCGCCGAACAAAGGCTATGGAACGAACGGGTTGCCCAGTCGCTCGGGCAAGCGGACGGGACAAGAACCAATGACCTCAAGGCATTTTTGGAAATCACCACACTGTCTTCCTCAGCCATTGAAAAGAACTCGGGCGGAATGATTTTCGCTGGCGATGCCATTATACCGCCCGAGGGAGCGCGTGAAGACGGAACGTTCCTATCTTTGGGCCCGATACTTTTCTTCGCCGGCGAAAACGGAACCGCTGGTTTCATCGAGCGTTCCTTTTCATCGGAATCCGATGGACAAATCGAACTGACGAGCGAATCGGTCATGCGGACCGAACCTTCGAGGCTGCTCCCCACCTCCGAAAGCACCGCTGAATTGATCACGAAAGCCTTGCAATCCGATTCGGACGGACTGATCACCTTGCCCCTCGATCCAAGCATGGGCAAAGCCCTCATCATGGAAGGTGGGGAACTGACTATTTTGGAAGAATTGCAAAAGGGCGGAATCTGGATTTATCCAATCGTTTTCTTTGCCGCGCTTTCCTTGCTCATAGCCCTTATCAAAGCCATCCAAATACTCAGTATATCATCGCCCAATCGCGCTCCGTCCCTGAATCGTTCCTACAGAGGCCCTTTCGAATCATTGCGCAAGACGGCCAAGGGCTATCAAGGCAAGCAATACGAAATACTCGAGGAAATCCTCTACGAAACGATCATCGACGTTCAGGTTAAACTGGAGAAGGCTCTTCCTCTCGTCGCAGTAACCGCAGCCACCGCTCCCTTGCTCGGGTTACTCGGAACCGTAACCGGCATGATCGACGTCTTCCGACAAATTACAAACTTCGCCAACCCCGAAAACAGCGAGTTGGCCCGGGGCATATCCGAAGCCTTGGTCACGACCAAGTTCGGACTGGTTACCGCCATACCGTCCCTGATCGTCCATGCCCTCCTTTCAAGACGGATACAAGGACTCGTGTCGGGGATGGAGAGCTTTGCCGCCCGTTTGGTTCACCTGAAGAGAAACGGCAGCGAAGATAAAACAAAAGACGAAGAAAACAAGGAGGAGTCCGGTGGACTTGATTCTTGAGTTTTGGAAAGAAGCCAACTTGGCTTGGGAGAAAGGCGGAGCGTTAATGCCCTTGCTCGGGCTTCTTTCCCTATACACCTACTACCTTGCATTTGATCTTTGGCTTAAGCTCCGTGCGGTCACCCCATCCGATCTGAAGGCCTTTCCCCGCGAAAAATGGGGGGCATTCAAGGGCGGGGGACGGGTAAATGAGATCATGCGGTACTGCATGGGAAACCATGGAAATGCAAAGCAAACCAGAAAAAGGTTCGATCAGGTCAGGGCAAGCGACGCTTCCTACCTGAACCGCAGGTTGCGTTTCCTTATGGTACTGGCCACTTCCGCTCCCCTGATCGGGTTGCTCGGAACGGTCGTCGGAATGCTCCAGACCTTCGATGGCCTGAGCATGGAGGACAGTTACAAGATGAACTCGATTGCAAGCGGGATCTCGCAAGCACTCGTAACCACGCAGACGGGACTGCTCGTCGCCATCCCCGCACTTGCCTTCATACATCTGCTCCAAAGACGAAAGAAAGCATGGATGACCTGCCTTAACAGGCTTGAAAGCATTTCCCTTCGTCAAGTGTCCTCAACCCCTAAACCAACGTGAGGCTGAGGAGAAGACACTTCGAAGACGAAGGATCCGAGTCGATCAACGTATCGCCACTGATCGACGTGGTATTCATACTTCTGATCTTTTTCATCGTTTCGGCTACCTTCGTCACCTTGCCGGGGGTCGAAGTAACGCGCCCGCAGGCGCAAACGGCCAAATCGCTCGAGAAAAACTCCGTTTTGTTCGCTCTGTCCGAAAAGAACGAGATTTTTCACGGTGGAAAGAAAGTGAATTTGGAATCGGTGCCCGGACTGATCGAAAGCGCTAGCAAGGATCGTCCGAAACCAGTCGTCATTCAGGTAGACAGACGCTCGGATGCCGCGCTCATGGCCAAGATCGTAGCCAAGGCACGCAAGAAAGCGCCCTCGGTATCCATCGCCACACGCAAGGAATGATGAAAGGCAGAACAAAGAGCCATAATTCGGAAGAAGCGGAAATCAACGTCTCTCCCTTGATTGACATGGTCTTCATTCTCCTGATCTTTTTCATCGTCGCGACCTCGTTTGTAAACGAGGTCGGGATCACTCCGAAATATAAAGACTCCGCCGAATCATCATCCAAAAAACCTCCCCTTTCCTTCGAGCTTTCCGGTTCTGGGCAGGTGACCAAAAACGGGGTATCCGTGGAACTTCGGGAGATTGCCCCGATCGTACGCAACGCATCCGCCCAAAGCCGACCATCGGTTCTGGTAAAGGTATCTCCCGGAGCGCGGGCCGGCCTAGCCACGCGGGTTATGGATCAGGCTCTTCTCGGAGGAGCCAAAGCGGTGAAGCTCTCCCCCATGCCCAAATGACCACTTTAGTCAAAGACTGGTCGCCGGGCCTGGAGAAAGAAGTCGTTCGGGGATCGAGTTGGAAAAGTCTGTTCTTTGCCCTGGCCTTCACCCTTGGGCTTTTTTGCCTTATTCCACTCTCTGAATTCGTTCGCTCACAGGAATGGATGGTCAGGGAAGCTCAAGCTGCCGAGATTACGCCTCCTTCTCCCCCAAAGACCGAAATGGAGAAACAAATTGAAAGGGAGGTCCTTACCGAACCGGTCACTCCAAAATTGAATCAAGTGACGACCGAGCTCGAAGTCGCGCCTATGGACGTCACCCTGAACGTCGGTCCGGGAGACTTCAAGGCAGCCTTTTCCTTAGCCAACTACAACCCGGCCTCGGTTGAGTTCGGCCAACAATTGGTCTTTGCCCTGCATGAGCTCGACAGAACTCCGAGCATCGTCAAGAGAGGCACGCTTGCCTATCCTCCCAAATTAAAAAGGAAAGGATTGGAAGGCGAAGTGAAGTTACTCGTCTTGATCGACGAAAGAGGAAAGGTACGGGTTCTTGACGTTGTATCCTCAACTCATCCGGACTTCGAAGAACCATCCCGCAAAGCAGCCGAAAGTTCAATTTACGAACCGCCCAAGAGAAACGGAGAGGCTGTAAAGGTGAAATTCTTTCTACCCATACGCTTCAACTTGATCGATTGATGAAAGCTCTCATCCTCATACTGCTGACCTGCCCTTGGCTTTGCGTACTTGGATCCGCGCCCGATCCCGACTTGACCAAGGACTTTTGGAACAGCCCTCAATTCATTCAGTCATTCATGGGTAGCTACGGATTCCGTAGCGAGATCGAGCCAAGGATTAGCAAGGCCGAACAGTCCCTGCTCAAAGAAGTGATAGCCAAGGCGGAAAACCAGCTTGAGGACGCCATTGCCTTGCTTGAGAAAGAAGTGGACGAGAAGAGCAGCGCGGCCATTGATTTCGCTCTGGCCACCATGTACTATCAAATCGGTCGATTGTCCAAGTCAGCGGAGACCTACGAAAAGGCACTGAAAAAATTTCCATCCTTTCTCCGGGCGAGAAAAAACCTGGGATTCGTATACTTGAGCCTGGACAGAATCCAAGAGGCTTCGCTCAGCCTTTCACGGGCCATAAGCTTGGGAGAAAACGACGGCGTCACCTATGTTGCTCTCGGCTATTGCCATCTCCTGCAAGAACAATACGTTTCCGCCGAGAACGCCTACCGCATGGGCGTCCTTCTCTTCCCGGAAAGCAAGGACGCGCGTAACGGACTGGTCAATTGCCTGCTCTCAACCGGCAGATACCCGGAAGCGCTTGCCTTGCTGAACGAATTGCTTCAGAAGGACCCCGAAAACCTTTATTGTCACCAGGCCCGGGCTTCCGCGTTGCAAGGGATGGATAGGGAAAGAGATTCCGCGGTTGCCTTGGAAACGATCAAGCGCATGGGAAAACTCAATCCGTCCGGTTACCTTACCCTGGGCGATCTATACCACAACCTTGGACTCTTCGGATCCTCTCTCACAAACTACGAGCTGGCCATTGGTAAAAAGGAGAAACTTTCTCTGTCCCGCTATGTACGTGTGGCCCGCATACTGATCAGGAGAGGATCCTATCAAGATGGATTCGCATACCTCGGAAAAATAGATCAAGCCTTTGGGCATTCGTATTCAAAAGAAGACAGAAAAGACGTACGTCTCTTGCAAGCCGAAGTCCTCAAGGCGACCGGAAAAAAGGAGGCTTCCGAAATGATCCTTAAAGAAATTGTCGAAACGAACCCTTTGGAAGGAAAGGCATTGATCATGTTAGGGCAATATGCATGGGAAGAGAAGGAACACGTACAAGCTGCGCTTTACTTCGAACGGGCGGCCAAGACCGATGAATCGAAGGTTCCTGCCTTGATCGAACATGCCCGCATGCTGGTTTCAACCAGAGAATACGATCAGGCAATTCGCCTGTTACAGGAAGTGCAGGTAATCGAACCGCAACCCCGAATAGACCGCTATCTAAAGTCCATCCAAAACCTTCTCCTAAGCTCGCGGCTCAAGCTTTGAGGGAAGTAAAAAACTTCTTGTACGCATCAACGCATCATGATATGTTGATGCGTTAATGAAGGAAGGATCTTCGATCAAATCAATTTTCGAGAAAAGCAAAAGTCTTTTCTCGGTGGAATTTTTCCCGCCCAAGGACGAGGCAGGGGGCGCACGCATGCTCAAAACGGCTGCCTTGATCCAGCCTCACAACCCTGACTTCGTATCCATAACTTATGGGGCCGGGGGCGGAACACGCGCCACCACGATGCGCTATGCCAAAATGCTCAAGGATGAACACGGGTTTGAAGTCATGCCGCACTTGACTTGCGTCGGTCATACCAAAGACGAACTATTGGAAATACTGGAGGACTTTGCCAACGCAGGGTTTTGCAACATAATGGCCCTTCGCGGAGACCCGCTCAAGGGGGAAAGTCAATTCCGTCCGGTTCCAAATGGATTTTCCTACGCATCCGAACTGGTTGGATTGATCAGGGATAATTTCCCTCACTTTGGAATCGGCGTGGGCGGCTACCCGGAAAAACATCCGGAGGCTTCTGACCGGAAAACCGACCTTAAGAACCTCAAAACCAAGGTTGATGCGGGAGCGGATTTCATCACTACCCAGCTCTTCTTCGACAACCAAGTCTACTTGGAGTTCGTTCGGGACTGCAAGGAAACGGGCATATCCGTGCCCGTGCTGCCAGGCCTGCTCCCCGTACTCTCAATTGGGCAAGTCCGGCGCTTTTGCTCCATGTGCGATGCCCGGCTCCCCACTCAGCTCGAACAAGACTTGGAAGCCGAAACCAAAGAGAATCAACCTCAGATCGGAGCTCGCTGGGCACTCGATCAGGTAAAGGGCTTGCTCGATACGGGAGCCCCCGGATTCCATCTCTACGCGCTTAACCAATCCACTAGCACACTCGCCATCCTGGAGGGCATCGGGAGGGGGTAAACCTATCCTAAAGGCCGGCAACCTCTGAAATCTCGGCCTTCTTTTTCAAACCGTCCAGAAATTCGTCAAACACTTGGTCCTTGCGTCGTTCCTGAAGGTATTCGACCACTTGTTGACCAATCTTATCAAAAGGGGTGACTTCAGGCTCGGTTCGTTCATGTAATTTGATCAGATGCCAGCCAAACTGTGTCCGGACCGGTTGGCTCAGCTCGTCAACCTCCAAAGCGAAGGCCGCTTTCTCAAAAGAGGGAACCATCCGGCCACGACCAAATTGTCCCAAATGCCCATCGTTTTGAGCATCGTCGGATTCTTTTCTGACAAGTTCCACAAAATCCTCACCCTCTTCCAGTCGGGCACGCAAAATAGCAACTCCCTTCTCGGCTTCCTCAAACTCGGATTCGGAAGAAGCCTTTTTCAATATATGGGAAGCGCTCAGCAAGGCTTCGGTGGTAAACAGATCAGGCCTTGAGTCATAATACTTACGGGCTTCCTCTTCCGTAACCGGTTCGCAATTCGATTCCTCCTCAAGCAAACGATTAAATTGAATTTGGCTGGTAATTTCCCTTCGCAGGTCGTCCTGATTCTTAATCAATGCATGTTTGCCATTCTCAAGCGCTTTCTTGCCCCCGTTTTTCCTCAACCACTGTTTCATGCCTTTGTTAACTTCACCCGGATCGACCTTGTAGTCACGACGCTTGCTCTCTGCAGACATCAAGGTTTGGTCGACAAGGCGATCCTTGGCCATATCGAGTGCGGCTAATTGTATTACCTCTCTGGGTTTACCCGGCATGCTCCGGGCGACGTTCTCCATCAAGGCCTCGGCTTGTCTTTCGATTGCCCAATCGGGAATCAATTGATCGTTAACTTTTAAGGACATTCGACATACATACTTTCATTTCTTTTTTATGCCAAGAAGGAAGAGTAAGATTGTGGGCGGCTCAAAGATATTCCATTAAGTTTGACCCAAGCAATTTTCAGTGGCAAGTTTCGGTCATCCGATTAAATTAGGCGAATGAGTAACCCGAACAAGGAAACATGGGAGATTTTTTACGAGTTTCTCTCTGAAAAGGGCCTTCGTATGACCGACCAACGAAAAGGGGTTATCAAGGCGCTCTTCCGTCAATCTGGTCATTTCACGACCGAGGAATTGCTCAAGGACGCTCAGGCACTTGAGGACACGGTCTCGCGAGCAACCCTCTACCGCAGCCTCCCGCTTCTCGTTCAAAGCGGAATAATCCGCAAGGTAGACGTTGGGCAAGACAACAAGTACTATGCCTTGAACGGCCAATCAGACACCTTCAAAGCCCAAGTGATCTGCTCGGATTGCAACAAGATAAAGGACGTCGATGCCCCTTTCATGGAATGGTATGGCAAAACGGTTTCCGAAAAATTGGGGCTCAAGGTCCAAGACCAACGCCTCCAAGTGCAAGCGAAATGCCCGGATTTCCAGGAGTCCGGAAAATGTACCAAGGAATAGTTCTCAGATCATGATCAAGGCTGCCAGCGAAGCCCCGGCGCTTCAGGTCTTTCGTCAGGATGCGGATCCTGTGAGTCTGACGCGCGAGCAGGAAGAAATCCTCAGGATCAAGGAACAATCCAATGCCGTCATCCTTTGTCACAATTACCAGATTGAGCCGATTCAGCAAATTGCCGACTACGTAGGGGACTCCCTTGGTTTGGCACGGCAAGCTGCCCAAACCGATGCCGACGTCATCGTCTTCTGCGGAGTTCACTTCATGGCCGAAACGGCCAAGATTCTCAACCCGAGCAAGAAGGTTCTGCTGCCCGACATTGATGCGGGGTGCTCGCTTTCGGATTCCTGTCCTGCCGAGCAATTGGCCGACTACAAGAGGAATAACCCCGAGCTTTACGTAGTGGCATACGTCAACTGCTCGGCTGCCGTCAAGGCCCTCAGCGACGTAATCTGTACGAGCGGAAACGCCATGCAAATTGTTGAAAACGTGCCCAAAGACAGGGAAATCCTCTTCGTCCCCGATCAAAACCTAGGCCAGTGGGTTACCGAACAGACGGGTCGCCCTATGCGTCTTTGGCCGGGCAGTTGTTATGCGCACATCCTCTTCACCAAGGAATCGATCGAGAGATGCCGGATGGAATACCCAGGCGCTCCCGTGGTCGCGCACCCCGAGTGCGTTGACACAGTACGTGATCTTGCCGACGAGGTTTGCAGCACAGAAAAAATGGTCGGTTTCTGCAAGGACAACCCAGCCGATACGTTCATCATCCTGACCGAAACCGGAATGATGCACCGGCTTACCAGAGAATTGCCTGAGAAATCATTCATTGCGGGCCCTACCGGACATTGCGCATGCAACGATTGCCGTTTCATGAAGATGAACACCTTGCCCAAGCTTCTTTCCTGCCTGAAGACACAGGAACCCGAAATCATTCTGGATGACGATTTGATCGAGCAGGCCAAGTTGCCTATCGAGCGCATGCTCGAGTGGAGCTAGGCCAAAAACACGACCCATTCTCTTCGGGCTATCCCCCAACTAGGGGACGTTGAGAATTTCGGGTGTTTTTTATAACTTTCCATAGTTTTTCATCTAGCAAACAAAACCAATTCAAAATAGGCTAGGATTTCTCGAGCATGAAGTCTTTTGGAAATTGGAAATCGGCCTTTTTATACATGGCTTTCTATGTTGGCTTGCCGGTTTTCGCCAATGGCGATCAAACCATCTCAAGCCAACCTCTTCAGTTCAACCGGGACGTAAGGCCGATACTGTCGGATCATTGCTATGCCTGTCACGGCCCCGACGAGCATTCCAGGGAAGCAAAGTTACGCTTGGATAAAAGATCATCGGCTCTAGGCACCAATGAGGACGGAGCAGCAATAGTTCCCGGAAAACCGGAACTGAGCGAACTTGTTTTTCGAATAGAAAGCGAAGACGGGGACGAGCTCATGCCTCCGCCCAAATTTCACAAGCCACTAAGTTCAACTGAAAAGAAAATTCTCACCCGATGGATTACCGAAGGCGCAAAGTACGAAAAGCATTGGTCCTTCGAACAACCGAAAGCAAGCAAACCTCCGAATACGAAACATGATGGGGAGATCAAAAACCCCATCGACTCCTTCGTGTTCAAACGGATGGAAGAAAAGAAACTCATTCCATCAAATCCGGCAAACCGGGAAACTTTGATTCGCCGGGTCACCCTTGACCTAACCGGATTGCCCCCTACCCCTTCGGAAATTGATGCTTTCAAAAATGACAAACGCCCCAATGCCTACGGAAAGCTGGTGGATCGCTTGATGGGCACGACGGCCTATGCCGAACGCCGGGCCCAGGATTGGTTGGATTTGGCCCGCTATGCGGATACCAGAGGATTCGCGGATGATAAAATGCGCAATGTCTGGCCATGGAGAGACTGGGTCGTCCGGGCTCTTCACCAAAACATGCCCTTTGATCAGTTTACCATCGAGCAGTTGGCCGGAGACATGTTGCCCGACCCGACACCCGAACAGCTTCTGGCTACCGGTTTTCACCGTAACGCCCCACAAGCCAGAGGAATGACCTACCCGGTTGAGGAATACCGGATCAAGGGAGTGATCGACCGGGTGAACGTAATTGGCCGGGTATGGTTCGGACTGACTTTGGATTGCGCGGAGTGCCATGATCACAAATTCGATCCGATTACCCAGCGCGACTACTATTCCATTCTTGCCATATTCAATAACGTCGAGCACAGCGGTTCCGGCTTTGCTCAAGGCGGGCCAACCATGAGTTACAAGATTCCTTCGCCTAAGGAGGACGCAGAGGAAAAAGCCCGTCTCAACAAGCTCGAACGCGAACTTGCATCCGCCCGAAAAGCGCTTCCCAAAACTTCGTCGATCAAGGACGAATTGGTGATCGGAAAATGGGACAAGCCAACCATCTTGAAGGATCCTGAAAAGTTTGCCATCACGGGGAATCTCACCATTGCCGCAAAAATAAGGACCAAGCAGACCATGGCCGATATCGTCTCAAAGTACGATTGGAAGGGAAAGCAGCGCAGTTACGTTTTTGGCATAGGAGGGGAAGGAGATAAGGACAGCATTCCCGGACGCCTGTTTTTTTGGGTATCCTCCCGGGCGGAATCCTTTAACGGCATTACGGTCTATGGGAGCCAACCGATCAACGACGGAGAAGAATACCATGTGGCCGTGGAGTTCAAAGCCGGAAAATCCGTTCGCTTGTTTGTCAACGGCATCGAAGACAAAGCTGCCCGATTGAAAGGCAACGTCCCCCCTTACATTGCCAAATCGAACCGGCCCCTTGCCATCGGATCGGGTTACGACAGTAGCCCGAAGGCAAACGCATACCGCTTCGAGGGCGAACTAAGCGACGTACGACTGAGTGACCAAGCCGTCGGGGACCAACTATCCATCGGACCGGCCGGAGACAAGGTAGCCCAGATTCAGAATGCAATTCGCAAAGTCGGCTTGAGCAAGGATTCGGACAGGACGATTAATGCCGTTCCCGTCATGCGCGAACGGAGCAAGCCGCGCGAAACCTTCGTTCATATTCGCGGAAGCTTTCTCAACAAAGGTGCCCTCGTACCACCGGCCGTCCCCGAATTTTTCGGTCTTCCCAAAAGCTACCAGCCAAGCAACCGTTTGGAGTTCGCCCGATGGTTGGTCAGCCCTAAGAACCCACTCGTTGCCCGCGTTGCGGTCAACCGGCTTTGGCAATCTTACTTCGGATACGGGCTGGTTCGTACACCGGACGATTTTGGAGCCCAAGGGACCCCGCCCAGTCATCCCGTACTACTCGACTGGCTGGCGACCGAATTCGTAAGGAGCGGATGGGACATGAAACATATCAACCGCTTGATCGTGACATCGGCAACCTACCGGCAATCCGCCCGTATCTTGACCGAAGTTCGTAAATCGGACCCTCAAAACCTTTGGCTCTCCCGTATGCCCCGGGTACGGTTGCCGGCCGAGCAAATCCGGGACCAAGCCTTGGCCGTAAGCGGACTACTGAACCGCAATCAGGGAGGGACTCCCGTCTTTCCCGTGCAAAAGACAAATTATTGGGAAAAGCGCGTATTACCGGGCAAGTGGAAGAATAGCCAAGGAACGGATCGGCATAGGCGTACCCTATACACCTATTGGCGACGGATGGCCTTGCATCCGACCTTGGAATTATTGAATGCTCCGGCCCGTGACAATTGCGTGGTTCGCAGGAACGTTTCGAACGTACCCACCCAAGCCCTCGCCCTGATGAACGATCCGATCTTTTCCGAAACGGCCTCCGCGTTTGCCAAACGCTTGCTCGAAGAGGTGAAGACCGATCAGGTGCGCAGATTGGACAGAGCTTTCCGCCTTGCCTTGGGCCGATCGCCCAAACAGGAGGAGAAAAAGACCTTTCTTAGCTACCTTGAACAACAAGGCAAAGACTTGGCCAAAGACGCCGGGGCCGCCAAGCAAATCGCAGGTGACCCGGAATTGGCGGCCTGGACCTTGGCCTGCAGCGTGTTGTTAAACTTGGACGAAACCATTACGCGCCCATGAACTCCCCCGCCCTCCATCCTTCGCTTGACTCAATGACCCGCCGGACCTTTCTCAAGAACTCGGCAATGGGCCTGGGTTCGATCGCCTTGGCGGATATGCTTCGGGGGGAGATGGAGAAGACGGGATTAAACGAGTACGGTGGAGTAATCCGGAATCTCCATTACAAGCCCAAGGTTAAACGGGTCATCTTTCTCTTCATGGCTGGCGGCCCTTCTCACGTCGACTTGTTCGACCCCAAGCCCCTTCTCAAAGAAATGGACGGGAAGAAAATCCCCCCCCATCTGCTCAAGGATCATCAAAGTTTCGCCCTAATCCGTGGATTGCCCGCCCTCAAAGGATCTCCCTACGAATTTTCAAAACATGGTAATTCAGGCACGGTGATTTCCCAACTCATGCCCAAGCTCTCGGAGGTCGCCGACGAGTTGACCGTGATTCGTTCGATGAAGACCACGACCAACGTTCATGATCCGGGCGTGAACATGATGAATTGCGGATCCGTTCTGTTCGGACGGCCAACCATGGGAGCCTGGCTCTCCTACGGTCTGGGTTCGGAGAACAAGGATCTGCCCAACTACATCGTCCTGACCTCAGGTCCGACAAAGGGTTCGCAACCACTCCTGCAGAGTTTCTGGGGTAATGGGTTCCTCGAATCCAAGCATCAGGGCGTTCCTTTCATGAAGGGACCGGAACCCGTGCTCTACCTGAACAACCCCGCAGGAATCTCATCCAAGCGCCGGCGCGACCAGCTCGACTTGATGAAATGGATGAACCAACGCCATCACGAGGAAATGAACGATCCGGAAATCCTCTCCCGCATCGCATCCTATGAAATGGCTTACCGGATGCAGTCCAGCGTCCCCGAACTGACGGACCTGAACAAAGAATCACCCAAGACACTCGAGGAATACGGAGCAAACCCCGCTACCTCGTCCTTTGCCAACAATTGCCTGCTTGCCAGGCGCCTCATCGAACGGGACGTCCGGTTCGTGCAGTTATACGACCGGGGCTGGGATTCGCATACCGACATCGAGAAACAACACGTCAGGCAATGCCGGGGAGTCGACCGACCCATCGCGGCGCTGATCAAGGACCTCAAACAGCGTGGACTCCTTGAAGACACGCTGGTGATTTGGGGAGGTGAATTCGGCCGCACACCGGTCGCACAAGTATCGGGCAAAACTTATGGTCGCGACCACCACCCTCACGGCTTCACCATGTGGATGGCGGGGGGCGGGCTTAAAGCCGGTCTGACCTACGGGGAAACGGATGAGTTTGGCTATCACGTGAGCGAGAACGTCGTTCACGTGCGGGACCTGCATGCCACCGTCCTGCACTTGCTCGGCATCGATCATCACCAGTTCAAATACAAGTTCAAGGGTCTGGACTTGGGACTGACCGGGGTTGATCCCTCGCGCGTGATCAAGGAATTGCTCGCCTAGAGCAAGGATCAGGATTCTAAGGCTCGATACGGATCAAGTCCCTTTGCGAACGGACGTAAATCCCCGACTTATCAAGGGCCGGAGCGCCAAATGTCCAGGATGCGCCTACGGGATCCGTCGCTATCCAGCTTAAAGCCTCCGGAGAAAACGGCTTGGTCAAATCGATGACGTAAAGTACGCCGGCGCCCCCTTGCCAGTAGAGCTTGTTCTCATGGCGGACCGG
>Ga0315321_10001683_pt1 | contig 17085 bp, 9 predicted proteins | sample M180m21515metaG_FD_203464 | JGI IMG/M metagenome (GOLD analysis project Ga0315321, IMG submission 203464) | Ammonia-oxidizing marine archaeal communities from Monterey Bay, California, United States - M1 80m 21515 | ecosystem: Environmental > Aquatic > Marine > Intertidal zone | place: USA... | reverse complement strand
CGTGCAAAGCGCTGACCGCCTCGCGAACACATGGCCAGAGCTATTCGAGGGAGTGGCCGTCGATTGGCGAATCCTGTTCGCTTCCAACAGTCCGCTGCCCGAGCACCCCAAAGACGACGAGCAGCTCTTGCTCGACCACCTATACAATATGGCACCACGATGATCCCCGGTGGATGGCTGTGGCTTGCGCTCGGACTCGCGCGGGCCGAGCCGGGCAATGGAGAGGCTGACATGTCGGATCGGAGCTGGGTGCCGGAAGGATGGACGGCGGTTCTCGTCCCGGGAATCGAGCTCCCCACCATGACGGCCTGGATCCTCGAAGAGGATGGACCTCGAGCCAGGGGTGCATTGCGGTCCGCGGGCCACACCTTCGAAGGGATGGCGGCCTATCGGTTGGCGTTGGCGGCCATGGGACCCCCCGATCCGGTCCAGCGGTCCCGCGTGGCGTGCCTGCTGATCGACCCCGGTGGAGCCGGTCAGGTCCCTTGGACTGGCGCAGCGGACGACATAGATCCCGACTACGCGGCCTTCGTGGGACCCCCTCGAATGGAAGGCGAGACCTTGATCTACTGGCGAGCACACGGCCAGCTCGACGACATGGTCCGCGTCCGTGTGGATGCCGGGGGAACCGTTCTCGGCACCGAGCTCGCGTCGGAGGTGGCTGCATCCCTCGCGGCACCGCAAGACCCCATTCTGCGCGCGACCGAGGAACTGCAGGCCTGGGACTACAGCGGAAGGGTGAGCGCGCTCAAGCGACTGGCCAGCAGCGGAGACCCGCGGGCGGTCGACTTCATCCTCGAGGCCGCGCGCTCGCAGGAAGACTGGCGCGTTCGCGAGGCGGCCGTGGGCCAGCTGGGCATGCTCGCAGCGTCGGGCAAGTCCACCCAGCTCGTTGCCATCCTGGAGAGCGACCCCCACGAGAAGGTGCGTCGAGCGGCGGCCCGCGCCCTCGGACAGCTGCTCGTCCCGTCCACGCGCGATGGCCTGACCCGCGCCAAGGCACACGACGCGAGTCCACTGGTGCGCGCCGCGGCCGAGGAGGCTCTGACACGAATGCGTTGAGCCCGCTTCGCCCGAACGCAGATGCCGCGAACTTCTGTCCGGCTCCATGACAGCAGCTCAGGGCTGAGCCTCCGCTGGTTCCAACCACACTACCTCGGTCTTCCAGCCTCCAGCCTCCAGCTCGAACACCCGAAGGCCAGCGGGCCGGGTGTCCATGGCGAAGTGGGGAAGCCCAGGCGCAAACTGGAATGCCGTGGACGGTGTGGCCAAGACGGGCAGGCCGTGTAGACGCCCTTCGAAGTGTTGGTGGACATGTCCACACACGATGCCCCGGAGGTTGCTGGCCTGTCGGACCAGGTCATGGAAGCCCGCCGGACGGCTCAGGGCAATCACATCCAGCCAGTCGCTGCCGACGGGCACGGGGGGATGGTGCATGAACAGTAGGGAGGGCTTGGGCGCGTGTCGCCGAAGTCGCTCAGCGCACCACTCCAGCTGTGCGTCGGACAGGCCTCCGGCCTCGAGCCCGGGCTGGTGGGTGTCCAGCCCGATGAGCTGCCATACGCCCACATGTTCTTCGAAGCCCATCCACGCGCCTTCGGGACCGCAGGACTGGCCCGGAAAGACCGCTTGCAAGCCTTCACGGTGGTCGTGGTTGCCGGGGATCACGACGGTTCGATCCGCCCACTCCCCGAGGGCTTCGGACAGCAGAGTGTACGTGGGCTGGACTTCGTCGTGGGCGATGTCGCCCGTGACCACCAAGCGCTCGGCAGCCGGCCAGCGCCGCTGGACCTCGGCGAGGGCCCGATCGAGCTGGGTCCATGTAGACACGCCATGCAAGGTGCCCGAGCGGGTCTTGAACAGGTGCAGATCGGTGATCTGAACGACAGTGGCCATCGGATTGTCTACCACTTCAGCTTGTGTGCTTCTGGTCGTCAAAGGAGCAGGAGACGCCAAGCCTCCTGCGAGCCTACTCGACCGATCCGTCACCGGGAAATCCGATGACGAAGCTCTTCGCGGACCATCCCGACAGCTCAGGAGGCCCCAGGGCGCGGTCAGTCTACCGGAAGGAACCGGTGAGGTTCAGCCGGAGCGTCGTCTTCAGTCTTCATCTGCTGGAGCAGATCCGACTCCTACAGAGCGGATTCTTAGGCAGACCAGGTAGAGCGGGCCACACTGCGCTCTGGAATAGTCTGGGTGGCGGGGCCGCAGGGTCGAGCAGAAGAGAACGAATGGCTCGACGCAGCCGATTGGAGCGGTAGGGGATTGGAGAAGCGGTGTGCTACCGCTCGAACGAAGGAGATCCCATGTTCGGTTGGTTTAAGCGCGACCCTGCGGCCGCCCTCCAAAAACAAGTCGACCGCAAGTACACCCAGTCGGTGGCGCTGCAACGCAATGGTCGCCTGCGGGAGTATGGCGCTTTGATGAAGGAGATCGAAGGTCTGGAGCAGCAGCTGGATTCTTTGAAGGACGCGGGCTCGGGCCAAGCCTGACGTCGCTTCGGGTGTGAAGCGCCCTCACTCCAGGCTGGCCCAGTACCGACACGGACTGATTCAGGGGCACGGCTCGCGCTCATCGGGGCCTCAATGGCAAAGGTGGAGTCGATGCCGAGAGACGGGTGACACAGCTCTTGAAAAGGCTCCGGGCAAAAGAAGAGAGGGGGCTCCCATCTCTCCACATTGAGGAGCCTGCTGCAATAGAGAGGGTGGGTGGGACTCGGGTATGGCGGACTAGTCCGCCGCGCCGGTCTCGCCGTTGGGACCCACAGAGATGGCTGGGTAGACCACTCCTGCGATCGCTGCGCCGACGATGGGAGCGACGACGAACAGCCACAGCTGGGCCAGCGCCCACCCTCCGACAAAGACCGCCGGGCCGATGCTTCGCGCCGGGTTGACCGATAGGTTGGTCACTGGGATCCCGATCAGGTGAATCAGGGTCAGTCCGAGGCCGATGGCGATGGGGGCGAATCCGGCAGGGGCGCGCTTGTCGGTGGCGCCGAGGATGATGAGCAGGAACATGAAGGTCAGGACGATCTCGGCAACCAGGGCGGACACCATCGAGTACCCGCCCGGAGAGTGCTCTCCGAAGCCGTTCGCCGCGAAGCCGCCGAGCTCGAAGCCCGGCTTGCCGGATGCCACCGCATAGAGGGTGGCCGCAGCGACGATGGCCCCGAGGATCTGCGCGATGATGTAGGGCACCAGCTCTTTCGCTGGGAAGCGTCCGCCGATCCACAGGCCCACGCTCACTGCGGGGTTGAGGTGACAGCCGGAGATGTGCCCGATGGCGTACGCCATGGTGAGCACGGTGAGGCCGAAGGCCAAGGACACGCCGAGCAGCCCGATGCCGACATCGGGGAAGCCGGCGGCAAGGACCGCGCTGCCGCAGCCTCCAAAGACGAGCCAGAAGGTGCCGATAAATTCGGCGCCGAGCTTGCGACCAAGGGACATGGAGACTCCGTGGGGACCAGGGGATGGCCGGCCGCGGGCGCCGCGTCGGCGGCCTGACGGTAGTCGATTCGGAACGAAACGCTATGGAGATCGGAGGGCCGCGCCCGCGATGGCGCGCTGGAGACCGAGCCGGCCGAAGACCCCGGCTCCCCTGGAGTGTCGCTCCGTTGAGGGCCGGGCGCGCCACCTAAGTCTTGTCGAGGCGCTGCAGCTTCGTGCTATCGAGGTCTTATAGCAGGCCGAATGCGGGGTTGAACCTCATGAGGTCACCCATCTCTGAGTGCTCGTATTGCTGCCATAGCCTAAAGGATGTGGGGCGGTAGTAGCTTCTTGGGCGTTGACATGGGCGGCGAGCGGGTCTTTATGTTGTGTTAGATTGCGTGTCGGAACCGGCCAGGAGTGTTGCTATACAGAGTTGCAGATGGTCTGGATGGCCTTGAATCGCGCGTCGACAAATGGGAGCAGGCCCGTCCGACAGTGGACCTCGCACTGCAGCAGTTCGAGCTGACGTCAGAGTCGCCGGGCGTCGAAGGCCGTGTGGGCCATCCCTGGTGGGATCACCACGTGGACCCTTTTCTCGATGTTTTAAGGCGGTGTCTGGTCGTTCACGTGAGGCCATAGACGTCCGTTCCGAAGGAAAAATTGTTCTGGGGTCGTGATCCGTTTCCACCCACGCTGCGTACCCCTTTCATGAGCATGTCATGAGCATGCAGATTCTGTTTCGCCATCGAGTGTCTTAGCGCCGCCATTGAGCGGCAGTCGTTCAGCCGTATTGCCAGGTGCTCACTGGAAGACAAGCACGACAAACACCGAGCCTCTCCGCAGGAGTCTAATTCATGCAGTTTGAACATAAGAAGAAGCGGCAGCCCCCAGCTCAGGCTCGCGACTACCCGGAGCCTGCTGCGCTTCGGCAACAGACTTCGCTCCAGATTGGAAACCAGGAGCTGCTCGAACAAGTCAGGTCGGATCTGCAGCGGTTGTCTGACAAAACAACAGACTCAACCCACGATAGTGGCGCGGAAGAGCAGCTTCCATGGGCGCCAGCACGCGCAGCGAGCGACCACACGCTCGGCGCGGCGAAGTCACAGCAGGATGAGTCCAGCTACAACAACCGAAGCGGCGACAACGATGGGGACACCATCCGCAATCGCGACGACCGGTTCCCCAATGATCCCCGTACCTGGCGGGACTCTGACCTTGACGGTGTCGGCGACGCAGTCGACCACTTCCCGAAGAATGCCAAGGAGTGGTTCGACAGCGATGCGGACGGCATCGGAGACAACTCCGACAAGGAGTTCACTGGGAAAGCGCGGCAGATGAGTCTCGACAAGTACATGGGGGACGGCGTCTACGGTCAGCAGGTTCGCTACGACATGCTCATGCGTCCAGACAAGACGATCAACATCAAGCTGCGTGTTCGCCTCAGCGGAGCCCGCAACGCCAAGACCGAGGCATCCTGGGAGAAGAAGTGCGAAGAGATGTGGTCTCAAGGCGGGATAAACCTCGACATTCAGTGGGTCGATAGTCAAGAAGAAGCCCACAAGACCGTGTCCGTGAGCCGCGGAAGCGGTCGGGCCAATTCCGCACACTGGTACTCCGAAGATGACAGCCTGACTGTCGCACACGAAGTGGGTCACCTCCTCGGTCTCAACGACGAGTACCAGGACGGAAACGACTCCGATCGACTCATCGGAGAGAGCGATAGCGTCATGCGCGTCGTTTGGGGGAAGCCGCGTCCTTACCCCAGACACATCGAGTGGATAAAGCGGTTCTGGGATCCAAAGAAGAGCAAGCCGGTGATTGATAGCCTCAAGTCGGACAGTAAAGAGAAAAAAGAGGACGTCGCTGTCGAGGATACCGACGAGAAGAAACAAGATACGGCGTCTGTTGAGACCGTCACGGCGCCAGCTGGCTACCAGAAGTACCTTGCATCGCAGAACAGCTACCGCGAGTGCTTTGCCAAGAGCCTCACCGACAACCAGTACATTGCGTCTCATCGGGGCGTCTGGCTGACCTGGGTGGAGAACATCGACGAAAGCACACTCAAGATGCGAGACCCTACCTCCGGACAAGAGCTCATCGTCAAGGCCGCTGAGCTCGCCGTGGTCAAAGCGAGTGCCAAGAGCCCTGATGGTGAGCGTTAGCGCCAGCGGTCCTCTGCCGGGGTCACGGGCACCCTTTCGGTCCCAGCGGCATCAGCTGGCACACCAGCGTGTGCAGCGCGTCAGCGTCATCCGTGAGCTGCTGGCGGCGGCGATCGAACTCTGCCTCCGCCTGGGCCCGCGCCCCCGCCTCCTCCTCTTCCGACAAGGACACTGGGTCACAGCGCGGCGAGCCATCACCGTGGTATCGACCGTAAGCGCACTTGCGGAGCTCATGCTTGTCGATGCCGTCCAGAGACAGCACCGCTAGGGCGTCGACCCGCTCCAGTGCCCACCCTTGCAGCGCGGCGGGCGACGCCAGGGCTTCCACGAGGGCGCCCGCCGGGTTCTGGGCCGCGGTCCCCGGCCCGAGCTGGAAGGTGGTCTGCTCCAGACTGAAGTCCAGGGTGGGCGACAGCGTCCAGCGGTCGGTCTCTTTGCCACCAGAGATCCGGACCAGCACGATTTCGTAGTCGGAGGGCTGGTCTGCGATCAGGTCCAAGCGCGCCATCCCCCCCCACCCGTCGGCCTCGGTGAAGACCCCGGACTCCCACGCCACGGACTTGTCTTGGGCAGTCAGGCTGCGCCAGTGGTGACCGGGCCGCCCGGTGCGGCCCCAGCAGTCCGATGGGGGATCTGGGGCGGTGCACCAAGCCTCCTCCATCCCGGTGGTGTGCACCACTTCCGATGACCAGCTCGACGCAGCAGCCGCCGCCTCCGCCCGGAGTCGGACCCCCACCTTCGCGATCTGATCTGCCGTGGGCGGAGACTGGTCACCGATCCCAATCTGCACTGGAACATGCCGAGACGCACATCCCGGCTGGCTCACCACCAGCCAAGCGAAGACCCTGCTGACCTGAAGGAGACATTTATGCACGCCCAGGACGCTACCGCGAGGGAGCGAAAACATCAATCGTTCTTGGGCTCTATCGGACCGTTTCCAGTGCGCCGATGAGGGCCCGCCTAGCCTCAGCACATCTGCTGCCCACCGCTGCTCGCCGGTCTTCCGGTGGACCGCACGCGAGGCGCAGAAGAGCCCGGTACGGCGCCACTTGGATGGGCCGTACCGGGCGCGCCGACGCGCTCTTCACCCCGCGCTACTTCAGCCAGCCCACATCCTTGAACTGCTCGGCGGCTGTGTCCTCAAGGACCGGCTCCACGCTGATGACCATCTCAAACAAGTCCTGTGCGTCGATGTACTTGTCGTCGTACAGCGCGTACATCACGAGCTTTGGCGCCACGGAAGCTCCTTCCTTGTAGACCGACAGCCAGGGGTCGCCGCACTTGGGGCAGCCCAGGTCGCCGAGGGGGCGCTTGCCGTCGATGAGGTCCTGAATGACCAGGTACTCCTGGTAGTTGAGCAGCTCATCGATCAGTGACTCCACGAGGGCGTTGAAGGCGTCGATCTGTTCGTCGAGGTCACAGGCCAGCCCCAGACCGTTCGCGTCGTAGTCGGTCTGCTCGGGATTCGGTGTCTCGGGGCAGTTGTCGTCGACATCTGCCACGCCGTCGTCGTCGTCGTCGTCGTCGCAGGGGTCACCGTCGCCGTCGCCGTCGTTGTCGGACTGGTTCTGGCTGGCGGTGGTGGGACAGTTGTCGCAGTCGTCTCCGATGCCGTCGCCGTCGGTGTCGGTCTGGTCGGACAGCGACAGGTCGGGGCAGACGTCGTTGTCGTTCGAGTAGCCGTCGCCATCGCGATCGTCGTCGCAGCGGTCCCCAATTCCATCCGAGTCTTGGTCGGTCTGACTGGGGTCGTAGTGATCTGGGCAGATGTCCTCCGACGCGCAGATGCCGTCGTTGTCGTCATCGTTGGCACTGTCGTCGGGGCATTCGTCGCAGTCGTCTCCGATGTCGTCCCCATCCAGGTCGGCCTGCCGGGCATTGGCATCAACCGGGCAGTTGTCGACGTCGTCGACGACCCCATCGTTGTCGTCATCCTCATCGCATTCGTCGCGGGTCCCATCGCTGTCCTGGTCGGGATAGCCCTCGTCGATCTGGCCGTCGCAGTCGTTGTCCTGGCCATCGCATAGCTCGGTTGCCCCCGGGTAGACCGTGCTGTTTCCATCGTCGCAGTCGGTGTCAGCGCTGTGTCCGAGGTTGGGAGAGGTACTGCCGAATCCATCGCCATCCGAGTCTTCGATGTCGGAGTCGCAGGAAGGGCTTCCGTTGGGTTCGAACTCGACCGTGTAGAACTCACCGAGATCGATACCCGACCAATTGTACCAGAGCTTCGAGTCGCCACCCGCGCGCCAGCTCGACCGCGTCACAAGGTAGAAGACATCCGTGCGGCCGTAGTCTTCGCAATACACATCTAAATTCCAGTCAATCCATTCGCGACCCCGGATGTGGTCCTGGTATCCGACAATCGGCATCCAGTGGGCGTAGATGGCGCCCGCGCTGCCCGATTCTCCGCTACCTTCCCACTCCCACGAGGTGAACATGTCGGGGACTGTGACCAGCAAGGCCATGGGCTGCTCGGCGCTCACATGCGACCGGATGTTCGACTTGGTCACCCAGTCCCGGTCTTCGGTGTCCCATGTGGTCACGGTGGGCTCGTGGTCGTCGGCTGCGTCGAGCGCATCCTCGCCGATGTCACCGCTGAGGAAGGGAACGACGTTGTTGTAGTCCCACGTGCCGAAGCTGGTTCCGTAGGGAAGCTCGGAGCGCAGTCTCGACTGCAGGGTCGAGATTCCGTCGGTCGGTGTGCGCTGGTAGGTGGACGGACCGTCGATGATGCAGGACCAGTCGTTGGCGTCCCAGTAGCCGAAGATCATGGCCATTGTGTTGGGGCCGCAGTCGTTGGGCCCCCCGAAGTCTCCTTGGTTGTAGTTTGGGACACTTCCTTGAGACTCGATGCCATCGTGGATGAGGTTGGTTCGCCGCTCGATGGTGCAGGTAGAGATGGCATGGGCGGTGGAGGAGGTGAATGCGCCCCCGGCCAACAGAAGAAAGAGAGCTCGCGAGTACATCTGGTTCCCCTTCACTTGGTGCTGTTGGGAAGGTCGGACAGGGCGTCCGTGAAGCCGGCCCACTCACGCTCGAGCTTGGCCAGACGAATGAGGTAGGCATCGGTCTTTCGCAGATCGGTGTCGACTACGAGCTTGCCGGATGCCGAGATGTCGTTCGCGGTGGGGTGATACCAGAACCCGCCATCAACCGTCTCGATGGTGTAGATGGGGAGGACGGCGGTTCCCCAGCGCTTGGTGATGGTGAAGGAGCTGCTGCCCGTCACTTTCTCCACCACCGTCGCAATCTTCGACCGCAGGGCTTGTTCCCGGGAGATCCCGTTCCAGTACGCCACAATGGGAGGCTGCTCGAGCCGGGCTCCCATCTCGAGAAAGTACAACGAATTGTCGTAGTCTTCGATGTCGAGGCCTTTCTGGGCCGCTTCGTCCACGTCGGAGAGGTCGAGCTTGCTGTTCGTGGAGAATGCGAACAAGTAGGTGTTCGCGTCGCCATCTGCGTGCAGATACGTGTGGGTTTCGACCAGGCTCACCTTGCCCCACAGCTCTGTGGCGGTCTCCTCGGCGTAGACGGCCATCTCCGATGCACTTGGAATGGTGGCTGTCAGCGGGCAGTCGAGGAGGCACTGCTTGTAGTGGCTGTCAGCATCTGCAGAGCAGGTGGTGGATGAGTCGATGTCCTCGCAGGTTTCCTTGTGTTCTTCAGCCAGCTCTACGCAGGAGTCAGAGCAGTAGTCCGTCGCCGCAAACGCTGGGAGTGCGATAGATGATAGCGCGAGACAGGGCGCTAAGAAGAGGAGGCGGTTCCGATGGTTCAACTTGTTCTCCGGGCGGCATGTCGTCACTACGCGCAGCTGAACACACACCATCGCGCCCACATGGAGCGCCATGGTCCTGTTCGGTAGTGGCAACGTTCTGCTTCAGTTGTGGTTGGTTGATACGAGCCCTCGTTGGCTCGCACCCATCCAGTAGACGCTCGCCAAACCGGAGTCTCGTCCCAGACTGTCTCAGGCGTGTCCGAGTTCGCTCCTTTGTGAGACAACTTTCCTGACCAGACCCGTTCTTCACCCTCGAGCGACCTCAGCCTGCGCGGGCGGGGCTAGGCAGGACCCGCAGAGGGCTCGTCTTGGAGCGTGGTTTGCAGAGAGGGTGTCCCCCGCATGACTCGCAAGGCTCCATTTTTGGCCCATCCGTTGTGCGGGCTCTATTGGGGGCTGGGCTCCGCCTATGGAGGGCTCGTCTTCCGGTTCGGAGCTCTAATCGTGCTATTATGTCGACCGAAGGACGGCCGCTCTTACGGCTCGTCTGCCGGGTCAGGCCCGTCCAGCGGGGAACGGATGATGGAGCGCATGTGTCTGTTGAGCTGATCTTGGCCGACCACCCCATCCGCGCGGTGGAGGCCCTCGCAACCGACCTGAAGGTCCACCGACCCGAGGACCCCTTCACGCCCCAGGTGGTGTGGCTGACCGATCCCTCGCTTGAGGGCTGGATGAAGACGTGGCTGGCCCACCATGCAGGGATTGCGGCAAACCTGGAGCTCGCGCCGCTGCGGAGTGGTGTGCTCGCGGCGTGGGTGGATGAGAATGGGACGCCTCTTGCGGAGCCGAGCGCAGCGGAGCTGGCTGCGGAGGTGCTGGGGGTGTGGCGCAGCGCGGCTGATGAGCAATTGAGTGAGCTGGCGGACATGCTCGATCAAGGGCTCCCCGAAGACCGCGCCGCTCGGGAAGTCGCCTTGGCGATGCAGGTGGGCGACTGGCTGTCGGCCCGCTTCTGGGACGGCTGTGTGAGCGACCCGAGCAGCCCCAAGCCCGTCGGCCTCCAGCCTTGGCTGGCCGCAACCCTTGCCGCAGTCGACGATGCCCGAGCGGTCACCCTGAAGACGGCGCCCACAGCCCTGCCGGCCACGCGCGTGTACGTGCTGGCGTCTCGGTCCCTGAGCGCACGGGAGTGGTCACTGCTGGAGCGCATGGGGGACCACGATGGCGTGCAGTTCGCCGTCTTCCACGCCGTCTCCGACCCCGACGCCTGGTCCGCAGGCAGTGGGTTTCCAACCGGCTCGATGGCGGCACGAATGCTGGGTGCCGAGAGCGATGCGGCGCGGCCGTCCAACCGGGTATCGGTGCGCATTCACCGCAATTCCACCTGGGTCGACCGCCGCACTGCGACGCCGGCTCTGTCCCACATTCACGCTGCCCTGCGGCAGCCGCATGCACCCGTGAACCCAGCCTCGCCACTGGCCTCTGCCGGGTCGATCTTTCTGCCGGCCTGGAGTCCTCGCCGCGAGGTGGAGCAGCTGCGCGACCGCTTGCTCCAGCGCTTCTCGAAAGACCTCACCTTCAACGAGGGCACGCGGCTTGAACCCCGCGATGTGCTGGTCCTCACCGCCGATATGGCCACCTATGGTCCGCTCATCGCCACCATCTTTGGCGCTCGGCCCACCCTTGCGGATGACGGCGATGCGAAGGCCGGCGACGCAAAGAGTGGCGATGCGAAGGCCGGCGGCGCGAACAGCGGCGAGGCCAAAATGGGAGCCAAGGCACCCGGCCGGTGTCCCGCCATTCCCACTGCTCTGGCCGGCCTGGGGCTCTCGCAGATCAACCCCGTGGCCGGGGCCTTGCTGACCGTTCTCACCATCGCCGCCGATCGGCTCACCGCCCCGCTGGTCGCCCAGCTCGCCACCACTCCGGTGGTGCAGGCCGCCTTTTCCATCCCCGCAGACGCCGCCGCGGAGCTCGACGAGCTGCTGCGCGAGACCCACGCCGCTTGGGGCTTTGATGCCGCCGACAAGCAAGCGGTCTACGGCCCCCCACGGGCGGGCATCTCCCTGCACCCCAACAGCATGGCCTTCGCCGCCCAGCGCCTCGCCCTGTCGGCCTTCATGCACGATGAGTCTCAGTCGGGCACGGCCATGGTGAGGCTGCCCGAGGGGGCGCTTCGTCCCTTGTCGCTGGCCTCCCGCGACCGCACCCAGCTCGCGGGCGCCGTGGACCGCCTGGTCGGCACCCTCCGCAGCACTTGCGACGACCTCCGACAGAACTTCGACGCCACCGCCGCAGGCTGGAACGCCGAGCTCAAGGCCATCGTGCGGCGCTTTAGCCGCACTGGTGCCACCACCGCCTTCCTCACCGACATGGTCGAGACTGCCATCGACGAGACCATCAGCGCCCGCGACGATGTGCGGCTCACGCTGGAAGGGGTGCGGCGGCTCCTGCGCAGTCGCTTCGACCTGCCCGTCTCCGCCAAGGGCGACTACGGCAGCGTGGTGCGGGTGCAGGCCCTGCGCGCCGGACCGGTTCCATACCGGCCTCTGGTGGTCTTCTTGGGGATGAGCTCGGGCGCCTGGCCGCGTCGACCCCGTCGGCCAGAGTGGTGGCTCCCGTCTCTCGGGCCATCGCCCCTCGCTCTGCAGCGCAAGGCCTTCGCCGATGCCCTGCTCTCGGCCGGTCACTCGGTGTGGCTGAGCTACTGCGCCCGGGAGCTGAGCAAAGGGCAGGAACAGCCGCCGAGTGCGCTGGTGCAGGAGCTCGAAGACCTCTTTGGTCCGGATGAAGCCACGCGGAAGACGTGGCGAAGCCCACTCGGGCGCCAAGCCTGGTCCCGGCAGGCTGCGCCTTCTTTTGACCGCGCGGTCCAAGATGCGCGGGTGGTGGTGGAACGTCGCGACGCTCCCGCGACGGGCACCCTTGCCAACGCTGGTGACACTGCCCCTGCCGACACGGCACCCGTCCTCCCGGCTCTCGGCGGCCCAGACGACGGCTCTGTGCAGCACCTGAAGACCTTCTCACTGGTCTCCAACCTGCTCAATCCCAGCCAGACCTTCCTCTACCGGCGCATGGGGGTCTACCTGTCCGAAGCCAAGGAGGCCGTGTCGGAGCGGGAGCCCTTGGAGTCGGACGGTCTCAGCAAGTACCAGATCAGGACCCAAGCCTTTGAGTGGCTTCAAGACCAGGGTGCTGACTTGAAGAATCCAGCCGACCTGAAGCGCTGCGTGGAAGCGTTGGTGGCCGCACAGCAGGGCACCGGGGCGCTCTCGCTGGGAAGCACGCCGGAGCTGGACACCGAGGACTGCGTGAGAGAGGCCGCAGACATTCTCGCCACGCTGCAGTCCCTCAAGGGGCGGCTTGTTCGCAATGTTGCCTACAGTGTGGAGCTGCTTCATGCAGGGACCAGGCTGAAGCTGTCGACGAGCGTGCCGTGGGTGCGTGAGCTGCCCGCCGAGACCGGCACCGGCACGCGCCTGCTGCACGTGTGGCCCCACATGGGCTCGTCTCTGCATCGACCTCGCCTGCAGGCGTGGCTGGGCTTTTGGATTGCGAGGGCACTCGGAAAGCCCTTGGATGGCGCCTACATCGTCAGCAAGAAAGAGATTGAGTGGCTCATTCCCATCCAGGGCGACAGTGCCGACTCTCCGCTTCAGCCCAAGGCTGTGCTGGCTGAGCTGCTGACTCTGTACGATGCGGCCTTGCGTCGCCCGATGCACCTGTTCAAGAACAGCTCGATGGAACTGGTGAACAAGCTCTGCGCTCCCAAGCGACCGTCAGACGAAGAAAAGCTCCGCGCAGCGGTAAAAAGAGCCGTCGCGGACAAGTGGTTCGACAGCAAGTACAACTGGGATCCCGACGAATGCGACCGCTGGATTGCCGCCCTGCACCCGGGCCTCAGGCCCGACTCCGCTGCCGAGCGGTCGGCGAACCTGCTCACTGCGCTGGACGACCTGCCAGCACCCCTCGCTGATGCCGCCGACGTGGTCTCCACCTCGCGTCAGCTGTGGGAGCGTCTCCTCTGGTCTCGAAAGCCTGCGAAAGGGCATAAAAAGCTCCTGGTCGACGGCTGTCGCCTCAGCCATTGGACGGCCCAATGACCGCGCGCGCGCCCACGCTCCCCGACTGGAGCCCCATCCAAGCTGTGTTTCCCGGACAGAGCCTCCTCATCGAAGCCAGCGCCGGCACCGGCAAGACCTTCCAGACCGAGGGGCTCGTGCTTCGCCTGGTGTGCGGCTTCATGGATCCCGCTGCCGCGCCGGTGCCCGTGCCCATCGAGCGCCTGGTCATCATCACCTTCACCCGTGCCGCTGCCGCCGAGCTGCGGGACCGGGTGCGGGCGCGGCTGGTGCGGGGGCGAGATCTGCTCCGTCGGCTGGAACACGAAGACATCGTCACAACAGATCTCCTCACCAAAGACGAAGCGGCTGATCCGATCTGGAACCACTTGGCGACGGCATCCCCCGCGCGCCGAGAAGGCTACCTGCAGTGCCTACAGCAGGCCCTCGCCGACTACGACCAGGCGAGCATCTCCACCATCCACTCCTTCTGCCAGGAAGTCCTCGCCGAGCATGGACTGGCGGCGGGCCTCGACCCTGGCGGCCTCGAACAGGTCGGCGACACCGAGCTGCTCACACGCCTTGCCGCCGACCTGCACGCGGCCCTGGTGATCCGCTGCTCCCCCGCAGAGCTCCGCCACCTCAAGCCCAATGGATGGACCTTGGCGGGGGCCACCGATGCGCTGCAGAAGAATGGTGCCAAGCTCAGCCCCGACGAGCTGCGACCGGTCGTCACCGACTTCCCCGAGGCGCCCACAGTCTCGGAGGTGGCAGAGCGCATGTACGCTGCGGTGAGCAAGGCGGTCAGCGATGCCGCGTCGCTTGCGGCGGAAGTGGCGGCGTGGTTTGAGACCGATCCGGGTCAGCTGGTGTACCAGCAGCTGCGCGACATCAAGCCGGCCGGCTTCAAGCACTGGAAGGACGAGGCGAAGCCCGTCGCCGCCCTGGTGCGATGGCTGGAATCTCAGGGGGCAGATGGAACCACCTTGGATGTCGAGAAGTGGCTGAAGTCTCTGGTTGAACTTGCCCTGCCCAACAAGCGAAAAGTGACAGCGGAGATGAAGGCAGCTGCACCCTTCTTCGCCGACATCCAATCCCGCTTGCAGGCGACCTTCGCCGACCTGCTCGCCATCGCTCTGCACGGCGCCACCCGCGCTGTCCGCATCCGTCAAAAGCGCCTGGGCCTGCAGACCTTCAAATCCATGATCCGCGACCTCGCCGATGCTCTGACCCGCGAGCGGGGCAAGGCCAGACAGCCCCTGCGCGACGCTCTGCGCGCCCGCTTCTCGGTGGCCCTGGTCGACGAGTTCCAAGACACCGACAACGCCCAGTGGGACATCCTCCGTGAGGTCTTTCTGGATGCCTCCTCCGCGGACCATCGCCTGATTGCGGTGGGCGACCCCAAGCAGTCCATCTACCGCTTCCGCGGGGCCAACCTCGGGGTCTACGAGGCGGCACGAGACCAGATCCAGGCGCAGGGGGGCTCGGTCTACCGACTGCCCCGGAACTTCCGGTCCGACACCGAGGTGATGGCGGCCTTCAACGCCCTGTTCGTCGACGCGCCCTGGTCGGGGGCAGCAGCAGTGCCACCGCCAGGCGCCAACTCCCCATCGGGCATCACCTACCAGATCGTTCAGCCTCGAAAGGCCGGCTGGAAGCGGATCAGGCTGCCCCGCCCGACCCCCCTGGCTCCGGGCGAGCTTCCCCTCGATGCTCCCTTCGAGCTCCGCTGGCTCGGCCCCTCCACCGCGGGGAATTCCTCCCAAAATCCCCTTGATAAGAAGGTTCTCAACCCCCTGGCCGCTCAGGCGGCCGCCAACCGCATCCATGCCATGCTCGAGGCCAAGGTGGAAGTGGAGAGCTCGGAAGACGGCTGGCGTGCCGTTCGCCCAGACGACTTCGCCGTGCTCACCCGCGGCCACGACGAAGCCAGGCGCGTCGCCACCCAGCTGCGCCGCCTCGGCATCCCGTCCATCCGGCGCGACAAGTCCAGCTGCTTTTCGGGTCCCGTTGCGGACTGGGTGGTGGCCTGGCTGGAGGCCGTGGCCAGTCCCCGCAGTGAGGGCGCCGTCCGTCGTCTCGCCCTCACCCCCCTGGTCGGCTGGACGCACCAGACGCTGGACACCGCGGTCCAGGCCGACGGCCCGGAGTGGAGCGGTCTGCGGGCGCGCGTGCAGAGCCACGCCGACACTTGGGCCAAGCAAGGCTTCGGACGCCGCTTCCAGCGATTCATCGACCGCAGTGACGCACTCCAGCGCGTGGTGAACAGTCCCGACGGCGACGTCGACGCCAACGACCTGCTGGCCATCCTCGATGCCTGCGATGCCGCGGCCCGCACCCAGCGTCTCTCCCCCGGTGCCCTGGCCCGCTGGGTCCAGCAGCAGCAGGCCGAAACCGGCCCAAACAGCGACAGCGACAGTCCCCATGCCCGCACCCTTGCCACCGATGCCCCCAGCGTGGTCCTGTCCACCCTGCATACCAGCAAGGGGCTCCAGTTCCCCATCGTACTCGTGCCCTACTGTTGGTACGAGTACCTGAGCAGCACGGCTGCGCCGGTCATTCGGTACTCCGACGGCAGCGAGCTGGTCTCCGACGTCCACCACAACGCGCACCCGGGCCGACGCCTGAGCAAGCAGCGGGCCGACCCCCAGATCCGGGCCGAGTCCATGCGACTGCTCTACGTGGCCCTCACCCGTGCCCGCCACAAGGCCATCCTCTGGGGGGCATGCAGCAAGGAGGACTCTGCGGTCCATCGACTGCTGAAGACCTCATGCAAGACGACGGACGTGGCAGCGATCGGAACGCTCCCCAAGCAGATTCAGGCCGTGGCCATCGACGAGCCACGTGTGGATGCCGTGGCCCCCACACACGCGAGCGAAACCAACGCCAGCGACATCCCCGCTTCCGTGCCGCCCCCCCGCCGCTGGACCGGCTCCATCCCGCAGACGTGGCAGAACGCCAGCTACAGCTCCCTGTCCAGAGGCGCCAAGCCCAAGGGCGCACCAGCCCTTGATGCCAGCGACAAGGATGCCCTCGGCACCCCACCTGAGGGTGCGGTTCAGGTGGTCGGAGAGGGCGCGGAAGGCGCAACCGATGCGGAGACGTCCACCGGTTCGAACGCCGAGTCGAGTACCGATGCCAGCCAGCACAGCGCCAAGCTCGACCTGCGCACGCCCCCCGCCCCAGACCTCCTCAAGCCCATCGCGTGGACCGGAGCCCCCCAAGGTGCCGAGGCGGGCACATGGATTCATGGCGTGCTGGAGGAGGTCGTCTTCCAGCCCGGTCCCGATGGCTACCTCGCCAGAGACGGCCGCTCTCTGAGCACGCTGCTCGCCGACCGGGCCCGGGAAGACCGCGTCTCCCAGCCCGTCGAGCCGCCCCCCGAAGACCGCGCCCGCTGCCCGCACCTCCTCGTCGCCGACCGCATCGAAGGCTGGCTCACCACCCCGCTTCAGGGCCCCGGCCTCGTCGGCCTGCCCGACGACTTCACCCTGGCCCACATCGCGGTGGCTGACCGCATCGACGAGCTCAACTTCGAGCTCCGCGTGGGCCCAGGCCACGGTCCGAGCCGGCCTTTTGATGCGCTGAAAGCACGTGACAAGGCCCTCCGCAGCGCGCTCGAGCAGGCGGCCTCCGGCGACGTCCTCGACCCGGCCACCCGCGGCTGGGTGACGCGCCTCCTCGCCCGCACGCGCATCGAGACCCAGAACAAGGGC
>Ga0315321_10001681_pt1 | contig 17095 bp, 14 predicted proteins | sample M180m21515metaG_FD_203464 | JGI IMG/M metagenome (GOLD analysis project Ga0315321, IMG submission 203464) | Ammonia-oxidizing marine archaeal communities from Monterey Bay, California, United States - M1 80m 21515 | ecosystem: Environmental > Aquatic > Marine > Intertidal zone | place: USA... | reverse complement strand
AATGTAGCCTTCCACCACCTCGCGACAGGCCTTGGGGATTTGGCGGGCCAGCAGGCCATCGCGAATGGTGTTCACCTGTTCGCCACCGTCCTTGAGCATCGAGAGCCACGCTTTGTGTTCAATTTCATCCGCGCGCTCCAAGGCAATCAACACCGGCAAAGTGGCCTTACCGGTGATGAGATCGGTGCGCAGCGATTTGCCAGCGCGGACCTCTTCACCGAACACATCCAAGCAATCATCGTAAATTTGATAGGCCGTGCCGAGTTGCTCCCCGTAATTCCGCAGTGCAGCATGCACTTGCGGCTCGTCCGGTGCAGCAAACCGCGCGCCTAATTCGCAGGCCAACGAAAAAAGCTCGGCAGTTTTCATTCGAACCAGTTCCAGATATTCTTCGCGGCTCAGTTCGAAGTTACCACGCTGCAAGGTCTGGCGAATTTCACCGGTGCAAACAATCTTGGCCGATTGACTAACCAAACGGCAAACCTCATTGGAGGGCAACGTGGCGGCGAGCTTCAAAGCCTCGGCGAACAGGCAATCGCCGGCCAGAACCGAAACCTTGTTACCCCAGTTGGCCGCCAGTGTAGGACGATTTCGCCGCACCTCTGCCCCATCGACCACGTCGTCGTGCACTAGAGTGGCTAGGTGCACCATTTCAATGATCACCGCGACATGAACATGCTGCGGCTTGATCCCACCGGCCGCCCTCGCCGCCAATGCAACCAATGCCGGGCGTAGTTGCTTGCCACGACTGGCTAAAGCGTACTGCACAAAAGTGGCTATCTGGGGATCGAAGTTCTTTACCTCATCCTGCAGGCGATCGGAGACCTCATCCAAGAACGGCTGGATTGGATCACAGAGCTCAGACCAGTTTTTTGGGATGGCAGCGTTTTTAGTTTCAGCCAACATGGATTAGAATTATAATGAAAAATAAGTTAAACTCAAATCTTCGTTTGACCTAGCTGTAGTATTCGCCGGAATTCAGGCGGACGCAACGGCATTACAGAAAGCCGGCTTTGTTTGATGAGCGCAATCTCAGACAATTTCGAATCAGCCTTGATCTGCTCCAAAGTCACAGGTTCGACCATGGCTTTGACAGCCTTTAGATCAACCACACTCCAGTCACCTTCCTTGGCCGTAGGATCAGGATATGCCTCACGTGTTACTTTGGCCACTCCCACCACAGCCTTTTCGCTAACGCTGTGGTAGAAAAAGACATGGTCACCTTTTTTCATGGCACGCAAATTATTACGCGCCTGATAATTTCGTACGCCATCCCAATATGTGCCCTTATCCTTAACAAACTGTGACCACGGATATTTTTCCGGCTCCTGTTTTACCAGCCAATGGTTCATAAGGTAGTAATGAATGGCGCGGAGCGAGTCGTCACGAAAATCCTACTCACCACCCGCCATTCACACTAACATCCCGGCGTGCCGAATATCGCCGACAACTTGGCCGCCGTGCAGGAACGCATTGCCGCCGCCTGCGACCGCGCCGGACGCGCGCCTGAGGATGTGCAACTCGTCGCGGTGGGTAAAAAATTCCCGGCCCCCATCATCCACGAAGCCGCCGATTGCGGCCTCACGCTCTTTGGCGAAAATCGCGTGCAGGAAGCCAAGGCTAAGATTCCCGATTGTCCCGGCCATCTGCGCTGGCATTTTATCGGCAACCTGCAAACTAACAAATGCCGGGACGCCGTTGCTCTATTTGATTTCCTGCACGCCGTGGACAGCCTGCATCTGGCCGCCGAACTCAACAAACGCTGTGAACAGGCCGCCAAAGTCATGCCCGTGCTTCTCGAGGTCAATGTCTCCGGCGAAGGCAGCAAACACGGCTTCACTCCCGAATCTGCCGCAGCCGCCATGGAAGCCTTTTTCGAATTTCCTCAGCTCGAACTTCACGGCCTGATGACCATGGCACCGTTCACCCGCCAACCCGAAAATGCCCGGCCTTATTTTCAAAAACTGCGCAAACTCAAGGGTGCCTGTGAAGCTCGACTCGGCGCGCCCCTACCGGAACTGTCCATGGGCATGAGCGGCGATTACGAAATCGCCATCGAAGAAGGTGCCACCATCATCCGCCTCGGCACCACCCTCTTCGGTCCACGCTCGGCAGCGAATAAGGATTAAATTCCTGAGCCTCAATAAGGTTGAAAATACATCTCATTTTGGGAGTGATTTCAAATTGAGCACATGATAGGTTCAGCCCTTTTATGGACCTAACTCCAGATATGTTTACTGAGGAGATCGCGGCGGCGGTGAAGTCCTACGACAAGCATATCGTGTGTCTGGATAAAACGCCTGATGATTGCCAGGTGGCGCTGGAGAGTTTGTTGGTCAAGGCGATTCGGGCTTATGAGACGCGCGGGGAAGGCATGCGGCACGGAATTGCGCTGGATAATCAGGTAACCATTATTCTCAGCCAGGTGGATGGCGGCCCGTTGCCGATGTGCGGCATTTATTTCAACCTCCATTCGCCCTACAAGAGGAAGCCCCAACCGCCCGCGCCGGAACCAGCCGAGCAGTAAAATAAAAAGAGCCCCGAGGTTTCCCCCGGGGCCCTTCTCCACCCATCCGTACTATTCGGGGCGAACAGAGTCGCCTTCACGGATGTCCCCCTTGTTGATATCAGCCACCTGGAAGGTTTCATCAGTCTGACTGGTGGTCATAATCTCTCCCACCTGCTGATTCCCTCGGTAGACAAAATAGCGTTGCTCGGCTGGCGGCATTTTGGCGACGAACATAAAGTCCACTACGCAAAACCCCAGCGCCTGATCCACCAACATCACTTTGCCCTGTTGAGCATAGGACACGAGCGCGGTGCGCGGTTTGCCTTGAGCCGGCGGCGCGGTGACGTTTGCGTCACTGCCCGTCTCCTTCGGAATTTCTTTCGACGGCTCCCCTATACTCTTGATGCTGTTACATCCCAAAATTGAAATGCAGACACCAATAGCTAGCAATGTGTGGCTGGCGAGTCTCCTTGACATTCTCACCGCCGGTAAGAATACGCGCTAAAACCTCGGACACAACGATGCATTGTTCACTCTCGCAACGATGTTTGTGAACAAAGGTTGACGAAAACGCACGGAAAGGCGCACGGAAAAACGCCTTTTTTTTCAAGTGTCCCTAAAAAAATCGTTTTCGTATTGACGGGTATAGCTCTGTTTGCAATGGATAACGTTTCCTATTTTTTGAAAAATTACGATGCCACGCGGTAAAAAAGGTACACGAAAGCCGGCCCCCAAGAGTGGGGCCGCCATGAAATATGACGCTCACGCTTCGGCGCTGGATGACGCGTATGGTATGCTGGCTGAATTGCGTCGCGAACTCTCGGATACCCGCGAGGACAAAAACGATCGCGAGGAATTACTCGACCTCTTCGCCACCTGCAAGGATTCCCAACGCGCCTGGATTCTGCTCGAGGATTACTTCAACAAACTCAAGCTCAGCCGCAAGGATTTCCCTGGAAACGATTGGTGGGAGGATGTGGTGGCGGTAAAGGGCAAGAAACGGCTCGAGGCCCTCTCGATTGTGTTCCTCCGCACGGGCCGCCAAATGCCTTCGGAATTGTCCGAGCACGCGAACCTCAAGCGGTTCAATGAAATTGAAAAAGCCGAAAAGGAACGGGCGGTGTTCACCGAGCTGGAGAACTGGATGTTCCCGCCCGCGCCGAATCACCTCGATGCCCCACGCGCTTCCATTCGCGCCGTGGCAACACCCGAGCCCGAACGCGCTGGCTCCAGCCTGCATCGGCTGAAGATTGAATTCATCATCCGCCGGCCGCGTACCGGCGATCGCAAGAAATCACTGGCGAATCTCGTGGACCTCACCGTGCGTGCCGCGCATGAGAAGGAATTGTTCCCGCCCAACGACTGGGAATTCATTGAGTGGGTAACCGAAAATTTCGCCGCCGATGCCGGCAAAGGCGATCTCTTCCTCTCCGGCCAACAACTCCTGCAATGGCTCGCGCATTGGGGCGATGAATCCCGCCTGCAACCGACCGTGACCAAAGCCCATCACCAATTCCTCGGCCAATTGGCCGAGCTCACCGAAGCCAAAGTCCGGGGCCCACGCCAGCTGACCCTGGCCGAAGGCCTCAAGGTATCGGTGAAGGACGCCGTGTTTTTCACCGGCCGCCCGACGCTGGTGCTTTGGAGCAACACCTTTTATTTCCTTCGCAACTGCCCGCCAGCCAAGCAATTGGCCAAATGGCTTGCCGATCCGGCAACCTCCGCGAAAACAAAGCAGCCGGCCAAGGCCAAGAAAGCCGCTCCGGAGCTGGCCACCGTGGCCGCAGTGGCCACGGCCGAATCGGAAGATACCGATTCCAGCCTGAACCTGCTGAAGATTGAGTTTTATATCCAGACTTCCAAAGGTCCTTGCAAGAAATCGCTTGCGCAATTGACCAAGCTGATTGCGAAAGGTTCAGCAGAAAAAGGACAGTTTGCCGCCGCGGATTGGGAGTTCATGGAGTGGACTACCGGCTTGTTCGGGGAAGAAGCCGGCTCGGGCGATCTCTTTTTGGCCGGCCCGCAACTCCTCCAGTGGCTCGCCCATTGGGGGGAGGAATCCCGCTTGTTGCCGGAATTGGATGCGCCGCAACATCGTTTTATGGGTCAGCTCACCGAGCTGTCGCCCAGCCTGCGCAATGGAACGGCCGAGCTGGCCTTTACACATCAGCTACGCCTGCCCGACGGCACGGAAGCGCCCATCCAAGAGGCGGTGTTCTTCGCCGGCCGCCCGACTTTGGTGCTCTGGAACAGCACCTTTTATTTCCTGCGCAACAGCCCATCGGCCAAACTGCTCACCAAGTGGGTCGCCAATCCGCGTGCCCCCATCACCAAGCTGAGCACGCGCTTTATTACCGCGCTGCGGCGGTCTCATCACAGCGAAGGGGTGGACTGGAGCAAGCTTTGCGATTCGCTGGAGGCGCAGCCGCGGTTTGTGTTTGAGCTGCACGGCGATCGGCTGGAACTACGTTTGCAGGCCAAGGCCAAGGACGCCAGCCAATGGGAATGGACCGGGCACGAATGGAAGATCATCACCACCGGTCGCCGCAAAGCCAAGCGACCGCAGGTGCTGGAGGATGATCGCCTAGATCCCGCGGTGAACTGGCTCCGCCAGTTGGATTGGTTCACGCCGGATCCGGGATTATGGATCGGCGATGCAAACGAGAACTTTCTGCAAGTGCTCGCCAATGTCTGGGATGATCGTCCGCAAGACGCGGAGTTTCTTGGCAATGATTCCTTCCAGCGCCTGTTCCTCAAGCCCAAGCGACTGAAGCCGAAGTTGGTGGTGAAGGGCAGCGGCATTGATTGGTTGTCCGTTTCGGCCGAGTGGGAAGAGGAAGGGCTGAAGCTTACAAAGAAGGATTTGGAGAGCCTTGCGCAGGCGACCGGCCGGTTTGTCAAACTGCCCAACAAAGGCTGGGTGCAACTGGACGAAAACGCCACCCAAAAGGCGCAGGAAACCATGGCCGACCTCGGACTGGACGGCCTCGAGCCAGGCACGCAGAAGATCGCCATGGAGCAGGCCGCGCACTTGGGCGAGGATTCGCTGGCAATGTTCGGCGACTCCAAGCAAGCGCAGAAACTGCGGTCGCGCATTGATACATTCGAGGGCATCCCGGCCATAAGTATCCCGAATAATATTCAGGCCGAGCTGCGACCGTACCAGCAGCAGGGCTTTGATTTCCTGTGCCATCTCAAGAGCATGGGGCTGGGCGGTATTCTGGCGGATGACATGGGCTTGGGCAAAACGCTCCAGACGCTCACCTATCTTTCTTGGCTCAAGAAACAAAAGAAACGCGGTAAATCCAATCCGTCGCTGGTGATCTGTCCGGCTTCGGTGATGCACAACTGGCGGCGGGAAGTGGCGAAATTTACGCCCGATATGTCCGTACTAGTACTGGAGAGCGGCGCGGCGCGGCATCGGATGCGCAAGAAGATTCCCGATCACGATATCGTGGTCACCAACTACTCTCTGCTCCGCCGCGATCTGGAGGATTTGCAGACGTACAAATTCAACGCCATCGTGCTGGACGAAGCGCAGTTCATTAAGAATCCCGGCGCGCAGGTAACACAGTCGGTGAAGCAGATGAAGTGTAAGATCCGACTAGCCCTCACCGGTACGCCGCTGGAGAATCGTCTGCTCGATCTTTGGAGCATTACGGATTTCGTGCAGCCGGGCTATCTCGGTGACGAGAAACATTTTCACGAAATGTACGATCCCGGCGGCGGCGACGGCGAAGAGGCCGTGGCCAACCGTCGTATTGCCCGCAAACGCCTGTCCTCACGCCTGCGCCCGATCCTCTTGCGCCGTGTGAAAAAACAGGTAGCCAAGGATTTGCCCGACCGTATCGAGCAACGGCACGATTGCGAACTCGCCAAGGACCAGCGCACGCTCTACCTCGCCGAACTACGCCGCAGCCGCGAGAAGGTCATGGAAACCATCCAGACCAAAGGCGTGGCCAAGAGCCGCATGCAGGTGCTCGCCGCGTTGACGCGTTTGCGCCAGATTTGCTGTCACCCCACACTGGTGGGCAGCGATTATGCCTCAGGCAAAACCGAAGCGTTGTTCGATCTGCTCGAGCCGTTGGTCGCGCAGGGTGAGAAGGTGCTCGTGTTCAGTCAGTTTGTGCAGATGCTCAAGATCCTAGAAAAGGATTGCGGCACACGGGAGATTCCCACGCACATGCTCACCGGCGAAACTAAGGCCCGCCAGGAAGTCGTCAATGCCTTCCAAGAATCCGAAGGCGCTGGCGTATTCCTGCTCAGCCTACGCGCGGCCGGCACCGGCCTGAACCTCACCACGGCCAGTTACGTGGTGCTGTACGATCCATGGTGGAACCCCGCCGTGGAAGCGCAGGCCATCGATCGAACCCACCGCATCGGCCAGACCAAAACGGTGAACGCCTACAAACTCATTGCCCCCGGCACAGTCGAAGAAAAAATCTGGAACCTGCAACAGGATAAACGCCAAACCATCTCCGACGTCCTCGGCGAGGAAGGGTTTGCTAAGAGCCTCGACAAGGCGGATTTGGAATTCCTGTTTAGCGAGAATTAAGCCGCGGTAGGAAAAGGGGAAATGGTTGTCCCGCAGGGACTCGAACCCCAACTAGAGGTACCAAAAACCCCTGTGCTACCATTACACCACGGGACAACCGTGAGGGCCGTAAGGTAGCGAGCAAAGCAGCCCAAGCAAAGCGAAAATTGCACCGTGATCCCCGCCGAAGCATTTCAGGACACCCTAACCCGCCCGCCCTTCACTGCGCTGGCGCCCATGCAGGATGTCACCGACCGGCCGTTCTGGAAACTGATGGCGCACTACGGCGGACCGGATCTCTACTACACCGAGTATTTCCGAATTCGCGAAGGCTTCAAATTGGAGCGCCCCATTCTTAAGTCCATCACGCACAACCCGACCGGCAAACCGGCTGTTGCCCAAATGATCGGCAACCATATCCCGTCATTGATCGCCGCAGCCCAGGAACTCCAGCAGCATCCGGTCGCCGCCATCGACCTGAATCTCGGCTGCCCGGCTCCAGTGGTTTACAAAAAATGTGCCGGCGGGGGCCTCCTGCGCGACCCGGATCGAGTGGACGCCATCCTCGGCGCGCTGCGCGAGGCCGTGCAGATTCCGTTCACGGTAAAAACCCGCATTGGCTTCGATGATCCCGGCGTGTTTTCCGAACTCCTCCCGATCTTCGAACGTCATCAAATCGATCTGCTCACCGTGCACGGCCGCACCGTCCGCGAAGGCTACCGCAGCGGCGTGCATTACGATTACATCGCCCGCGCCGTCGACACCCTGCCCTGTCCCGTACTGGCCAATGGCAACGTCTACTCCGCCGCCAAAGCCGCCGAAGTCCTAGCCAATACCCGCGCCGCCGGACTGATGATCGGCCGAGGCGCTATTCGCAATCCGTGGCTCTTTCATCAAATCCTCCAATCACAGGCCGGTGAAACCCCATTCGTGCCCGCCGGCCATGATGTGTTGCAGTATCTGCGTGATCTGTTCGAAACCGTGCGTCCGCCCAGCCTCAAGGACCACGCCCACGTGCAGAAAATGAAAAAGTATTTCAACTACATTGCCATCGGCATCGAGCCCACCGGCGATTTCCTCCACCGCATCCGCCGCGTCACGACAGCCAGTGAACTGTTTGCCGTGTGCGAGGAGTATCTGGATCACGACCGCCCCATGCCCCTGGAGCCCTTCGATCTCAATTTGAAACCCCGCGACGTCCTGGCCGGCGAACATCGCTAACCTTCCCAGCGAAACTCCGGCATTTGCAATCCTGTCAAGGAAGGCTGGGCAGCTCCGGCGAACACGCCGGCGGATACTTCGTCGAAGATCAATCCGCAATCCCACCAGAACCCTTCGGCGGTCACGCCACAATGGCGCAACAACCGCCCGTGATCCCACCAAACCAGCAGACATACCACCCGAAACATCACACGCCAAATACCGGCCACCAACACGCGCAGGATAAACGAACGGCCTTCGAACGCTTGCCGGAGAAAATCCACCTGAAACGCCAGATGCCCTTCCTCGTCATGCCCGATCTGTGCGGCCATGCCTTGGATCACCTCGTCCTTCATTCCCTCCCGCAACGCGCGAAAATAGCGTTTGGCAATCATCTCCGCCACGAGCAACACCATGATCTCCATCTTCAAGCCCATCAGCCGGCGCACTTTTTCAAACCCCCAATCTGTCCAGTGCCACTCAAGCCGCGGCTCCTTCAAGGCATCCAGCATGCACCCCATTAACCGCGCATGCTCCTGTTCCTCTCGGATAAACCACTCTAAGGCCTCCCGGTATTCCGGCGACTCGGCCAGCGCATTCCGACGCAGACACCGACCATCGCCTGATTCGCCCAGTTGAAAACGCTGGAGCGACTTCGCAAAATCCGCACGTATCCCTTCGGACACCTGCACCCCTTGTTGCCACGGGACCACCCGACGTTGTTCGTGGTTCAGTTTGAAATACTCCACCCACCGCATCACGCTACCTCCTTTTCACTACGCGCTGACAGTTCGATCAGGCGCTGTTCCACCGCGTCGATCAATGTATCGGGCGTCGATGTTCCCGCCGTCAGCCCGGCAACACCGCCCCAAGGCAACCATTCGGCGCGTATATCCTCGGGCCCTTGCACATGATAAACCGCCTCGCAGTAACGCCCGCAGGTTCGGGTCAACTCCTTAGTATTATTGCTGTTCACGCCCCCCACCACAAACACCACGTCTGATTGTCGGCTCAAGGATTCGGCCGCCGATTGCCGTTGCTTGGTCGGCTGACACACCGTGTCCACAAACTTCACTTCGGCTTCCGGAAACGTCTGCCGAATTTGACCCACCAGCAACCGGACCCGAGCGATCGGCTGCGTCGTTTGCGCCACCACCCCGAAACGTTGGCGCACCGCCATCCGTCTTACCTCCTGCTCCGACAACACCACGTCCACCACGTTAAGGTCGTCTGTCATTCCCCTAACCTCCACATGGTTGGCGCGGCCAATGACCACTGGATGATAACCCTGCGCCACCAAGCCCTGCAGTTGTCTGTGCGCCTGATGCACGAGCGGACAGGTGGCATCGTGCAGTTGCAAACCCGCAGATTCAGCCCTCGCCCTCGCGCCATCCGAAGTGCCATGCGCCGTGATCATAGCCGACGCCGTTTGAACATGCTCTGGTTGGTTCTCAAAATTCACTCCGCTTCGGCTCAACTCCCTTAACACCGTAGCGTTGTGCACCAATTCACCTAGCACGGTCAGGGGCGCCATCGCCGCCTCACTCTTGGCCAATGCGATTGCGTCTCGCACTCCGAAACACATTCCCATGTGGTCAGCGCGGCGAACAGTGAGCCTTGCTTTGTGGTACAAAGTATTGGTCGTCATGTGATCTCTCCTTGGTTTGTCTGTGGTGTGATTACTCTCCTTGTTTCGCTTGCTGGACGATGCCTTCCAACAAATTCACATAACCTTGAAACGCGTTCCGGCCTTCAGCCGTCAATGCGCAGGTGGTTAAAGGCCTATTATCCTGAAACGACTTGGCCACGGCCACGTACCCCGCCTTTTGCAGGGTGCGAATGTGCGTGGTGACATTGCCATCAGTCATGTTCAGCGTGTCCCGCAACTCGGTGAAGGATAATTGCGGCGAGGCGGCCAGCATGGACATAATCGCCATGCGGCTTTTCTCGTGGATCACCTTGTCCAGTTGCTGGAACGATTCCGGGTTCACTCTGTTTCCAGGGGTTCCGCCGTCACTTTCAGATAAATTCCGTAAATCATATTGCCCAAGCCAAAAGCCGCAGCCATCAGCCAGTGCGGCTCGACTTTGACCCATGCCCCAGGAGTAATGACTAGTTTTGAGAGAAGGATTCCCAAACCTCCTATCACGTAGGCACAGCCCAACAACTTCAGACCGCGCCTCATGAAGAATCCCGCCGAATGCAGCGCGCCGCCGTACAGGATCATCCAGAGCGCCACCAATCGGATGCTGTCCCGGCTCGCCACAGGAGTCAGTACCTCCAGCACGCCAAGCCCTAACCCCGCCATAAACATTGGCAGCAGAGCCCGCGCCACTCGACGGGCAGGCGGCGACCAGAATTCCTCCCCGGCCTTGACCGCCTGGCGTCGAATCAACCCCAACGCCGCCGTGCCGGTCAAGAACGCCACTGCCAGCCAATAAAATGCGAAATGACTTTCGGTTGTCCACCCGGCGCCCTCCGCCACTACTGCCGCGATTAGCCCCATGCCTCCGGCGGCCATGGAAACCGGTGCCAACGCCCGCCGATACACGCTGGCCCGCTCCATCAAAGTGCGGATGGTTTGTAAATTATCTTCGGCCCAATTGGCGCTCATGCGTTAACTTTGCACTACAAAGTGAATTAAGCAAGCGAGATTTATTTACAATGCACGGAACTGGAGACCACCCTAGACTTGGTCTGCCGCCACCTTCTGAAGGGTTTCCTCGAGTGTGGTTTTGCGGTCGACCACCATTTGAAGAGCACTATCCCATAGAGTCCGCATCCCTGCTTCTACCGACAGTGCTTGGATATCTCTGGATGCTCTCTTTTGCATGACTGCTTCACGGATTGCCTCATCACAAACCATCAGTTCATTTATTGATGAACGCCCTGAAAATCCTGTATTGGAACAGGCGGAACATCCGTTTCCTTTGTAGAATCCCTGCTGATCCATAAGGGCCTGTAAATACTCGTTTCCTTCAAATTGTAAAAGTTGCTCCAAGGCATAAGGTTCAGGCGTATACGGCACCGCGCAATGCATGCAATTGGTTCGTAATAGCCGCACGCCCAACACACCAATGATAGTGGAAGCAAGTAAGAATGGCTCGATATCCATGTTAATCAACCGGGCAAATGTGCCGGATGTGGTATTCGAGTGAAGTGTACTGATTACTAAGTGCCCAGTCATTCCAGCATTGATGGCAATCTCCGCTGTTTCCTCATCCCGAATCTCTCCCACCATGATGATTTCAGGATCTTGACGCATTAGCGACCTCAATGCCGCCGGGTAATTGTAGCCGCGAGCTGGGTTGAGCGAAGATTGGTTCACCCAGTCGAGATTTTGCTCAACCGGATCTTCCACAGAAGAAATCGCAACCGCATTGCCATGCTTTTCCAATAGATAACCAATGGCCGCATAAATCGCGGTTGTTTTTCCAGACCCCGTAGGGCCCGTTAGCAACAGCAGCCCTGTGGGTTTACTCGTTAGCTCCTTGAATTTCTCAAGCGTTTCATCATCAAAACCCAAACGGCTAATATCGAATGTTTTTGAATTTGGATTAAAAATACGACATACAATTTTTTCACCATAAACGGTCGGGAAAATTGAAACGCGAAGCTGCACTCCGCCTAAATTATCCGGTGCTGCTTTCCCGTCCTGCGGCAATCCCGTGGTATGACTCTCCAAATTTGCCATTACCTTGAACCGGCCAGCAATATTTGTCTGATGATCATTTGGGATTCCAACCAACCACTGGAGAACTCCGTTCACCCGAACACGAACTCCAACCATGTCTTCCCATGGTTCGATATGAATGTCACTGGCACCCCGCGCAAGAGAATCCTGAATAAGGTAATCCACCATCGTTGGAACATCCACCGCTTCGCTGGAGGCGATCATTGACTCCAGATATTGCTCGGTTGCACTGCTCATATCTCCATAAACTCTATGTTTTTAAGCTATTGCAGCTTCAATGCAGTGAGTTGATTGTCACCATCACGCAAACCATCCTTGAGATAAAGAATGCCGTTGGAATAAACGGGGAAATTCCAGCTCAGTTGGCTGGCTGCGTCGATGCGACCAAGCTCAGTGTAGGCCTTTGGGGTAGCCTTGAGCAGGGTCACGGCCCCACGGGAACCATGGACGAGCAGGGTGTCTCTCAGGCCGATCACCGAAGCGTAATCATCATAACCGCCTTCGCTCCAAACGAGTTCTCCAGTTTTGTGGTTGAGGCAAACAAAGTCGGAATTTTTGCCACGCGAGGTGCCCAAACCGTAGAGATAGCCATCCTTGAGCACAGGCGTGGTGATGTTGGTTTTCACATCTTTATTGTTCCAAACCGGCTCGGCAGCCTGGCCGTTGCCACTGTTGCGAATACGCACTTGAAAGGTGCCGACGGTGTGGCTGGACAGTGTGACGGTGTCACCTTGAAGGATAGGCGTTACGATATTGCGAGCGGCACCGGTTTTCACCGGCACACTCCAGAGTTCCTTACCGTCAGAAGCACGGTACCCTTTCATGTTGGCGGCGGTGACGTAGACGACCTGCTCCACTCCGGCGAGATTGCCGAGCATGAGGCCCGAGTACGCAGCGTAGTCATTGCCACTTTTCCATACGTGCTTACCGGTCGCTTTTTCCAAGCACACGAGGCTGGCGCCTTCGTGACCACCCGCCGCGGCGTAGATGTGGTTGGCATCGGTGACGGGCGCGCCGTTGTTGCCGTGGCGGCTAGCGGCGGTGCCACTGCTGCCAGGCGCGTTGCCGCCAAACCATTTGGCCCCAAAATCTTTGGAGTATAACTTGCTCCAAATCAGTTTGCCGGTCTTCAGGGAAATGCAGGCGAGCACACCGGTGGCGCTTTGGCAAAATAATAGGTCGCCATCAATCATCGGCGACGTACGCGGGCCCGGGCCATAGACATTGGTGTATTGCCAGGATTCAGAGTAGGGAGTCTGCCAAAGGGTCTTGCCGGTGGTGGTGTCGATGACGGCAGCTGTTTCCATGGGCTTCCCGCCCACCACGGTCTCGTGGCACATCACGAGGCGGCCTTGAGAAAGGATCAAGCCGCCCTGCCCTTTGCCCACGGGCACCTGCCATATTTGCTTGGGCTTGGTCGAGAGCGTGTTCAGCGGCTTTTCGTTTTGGGCGAAGCCATCCCGTTGTGCGCCGCGCCATTGCGACCAATCGTCGGCGAAAGTGGTTTGGAGGAAAACAAGTGAAAGGAATGTGGCGGATGCAGCTTTCATGGGCGCGAGTGTCCGCCAACGCCAAGGTGGGGGCAACTACTTTATGGCGTGGCCGCGGCGGCTTCAGGCCATTTGCCATCTACGATGAAGGAAGTGGCCTGACGCGCCAAATGGTCGGCAATAATCGGCACCGCCTGTCGCTGGCCGGCCGTGAGATCGTTCCCCACGCGCACCGTGCTGTTGCCGGTGATATCGCCTTCGTACACCACTTCGCCGGTGCCGGGCCGGGTAACCTTGATGTGGGCCGTGAGCGACATGCTGTAATCTTTGACCGACAACGAATCGCCGGGCGTATAGCTCACGCCGCTCCGGAGAAACTCCGTCAATTCACCGGTGACCACCAGATCTGCATTGCCTTGAGTCTCCAATGTGTAGGTGCCGTCCTGTTGCAAATTTCGTTTGAGGGCGCGGTTCACGGCCACCACCAAACGCGGTTCCAACGTTTCGTTCTTGAAGAACTCCACACGCACGGACTGCGCACCGGCCGACAGACCGTTGGTGGGGCCGGCCACATAACCGACACAGCCGGTCAAAATCCCGAGGCTTAGGCTGATTTGAACAAGAACGAAAGCTTTCATCAAATAAGGGCTCCTAATTTTCTTTGGAACGGGCTAACTCCCGTTCATCGAGCAGTTGCTGAATCCGCACCAAATCGGCGGTGACCGCTGATTGAATTTCCTGTAACCGAACCAAATCAATCTCCGTCGCCGTCGCCGCGCGTTCCAAATCGGCAGGGAGGATTTCAAGATTCAACTTCACCTTACGATATTCCCGCTGCGCGCTGTAGGGTAGGTTTTTCTTCTCAGCCTTTTGCGCCTCGGCGTACAGCTCCAGCGCATCGCGCACACGCCATTTAAAGAGTTCCTCGCTAAGCCGTTTATTGGCAAAGGATTGCAACTCTTTGGCCTCGGCTTCGTGCTCGGGATCGTTGAGTACATCAATGATAAGCGCCTGATTGATTTGGCCGTAATAGGTGTGTGCGGCCACCCATTGGCGTTTCTTTTCGTAAAACCCCGCAATTGCCTTCAAGCCGCGGGCGCGCTCCAAGCGCATGGCGTTCATATGCGCCTTGGCTTCGGTCACTTTTTCTTCGCGATCGGCGTCGGCCTTGTAAAATTCTACGAAATCCCCAAAGGCTTCGATGGAGCGTTCCGCCATGCTTTGGTCGTAAATGCCTTCGTTGGCTTGGGCCTCGAATAACTCGGCGGTGCGGAACCGGGCTTGGGCGACCATCTCATTCAGCTTCTCTTGATTCTCTCGGGGGGCATCGCCCACGCGTTGGCTGTATCGATCAGCCAACAGCTCATACGCCCGGGTCGCCTTGTCGTATTCCGTGGCGTCGGCAAAGAACCCCCAGACCCCCTGCAGCGCCCTTTCGTGTGCCTGCCCAATGCCGTACTGTGACTCGGCGGCATGCAGGCCAAAAGGCGCATTGGTCACCACCTGCGTGTAGAGCTTGGAGGTCTTGCTCATGGAAGGAAACAGCGGAATGTAAATGCTATCCTGATAGGGAATCTTCCATCGAAACCGTTTGCCGTTCAGGAAGAGCGTGGCGATCTCATACATGCGCGCGCTGACCTCATCGCTCTTATCGTAGCCGGGATGCGCATTTAGCAGCTTCTGATATTCCTTGAAAGCGTACTCCTCCAAACCACGGCTCTCATACACCTCGGCCACCACGCGGCGCATTTCCGGCACATTATCCGCACCCGGCGTGCGCTGGATAAAATAGCGCGAGCCAAACATCGCATCCTCAAAACGCTCCTCAGCCATCGCTTTGCGCACGTACTCGAGCAACTGCGTGTTGGTGTAGGTCAAAACCTCAATATCAAGGCCCGGCTTGATGTATCGCCAACCGATGCCTTCGTAGTATTTCAGACCGTACTCCGAATCCTGGTTCTTCTGGGAAGGCTTCAGCCCAAACGCCCGCTTGCCATCGTTCGAATTACGGGATTCTTGCCCGGAGTTGTCCGACTGACAACCCAAGCTTAACACCAGCATACCAATGATACAGACAATGCCTCTTGTCATTTGGCCCACCCTACCGAGCAGCCGAGAGAGCGTCAAGCTGGCGCCCTGCACAGGTTGTTCACCATCCGAGATTGACCACCCGGAAACCCAGTGGGATATTCCTCCACCCATGTTTCGGCTCGTTTTATTTGATATCGACGGCACCCTCATCCGCACCCACGGCGCCGGCGTGCGCGCCTTTGCCGCCACCTTTGAAGAAGTATTTGGCCTCCCGCAAGCCACTGAGACCCTGTCATTTGCCGGCCGTACCGACCGCGGACTTGTGGAGGAGGTGTTCGAGCAACACCAAATCGAATGTACCCAACAAAACATCGACCGCTTCTTTGAAGCTTACTTGAGTCGACTCACCGACTTTCTGCCCGCTGATCAACATGAGCCCCTACCCGGCACACGAGAATTGATCGTCCACCTGCGAGGCAGGCCCGACGCACCCGTCATTGGCCTGCTCACCGGCAACCATCCCCGCGGTGCAGAATTGAAGCTGGAGCACTACGGCATTTGGCAGGAATTCGAAATGGGCATCTTCGGCGGCGAACACACCGACCGCAACGACATCGCCCGTAACGGACTAACCTGGGCTCAAACCCGCTGGCCCGAGCTGGACCCTGCCGAGATTCTGATCATCGGCGACACCGAACGCGATATCGAATGTGCCCGTGCCATCGGCGCTAAAGTTCTGGCCGTCGCCACCGGCAACCGTACCATCGCCGATCTACGATCCCATACCCCAGACTGGACCGCATCCGATCTGTATCCGAAATCCTTGACTGATTGTTTTTAAAAAAAAACGAGGCGACCCAAAAGGTCACCCCGTTCTCTCTCCACCCGGTTCCTTAATTGTTATCGTTCCATGCAGGATTGGTTGTGATTACCTGCGATGTGCCATTTTGATCTGCTACAGACTCTAAGACAATACGTCTTGAGTTTGTGGCATTAACATCAGCCCAAGAAGAATTGCGGTCATATATGACTTTGCCTGAGATTATAATTTGAGATCCGTCTGCTGCAAATGTGATACCTGAGGGAGGCACAGCAGGGTTGATATCCGAAACTTTAAAAGCAAGATTCGAAGCATTATCCTCAAAATATATAGTTTTCACCCCGAGGAAGTTTTGGCCATTAATCACCAGCGGCAGGAGATTATCCGGTGCCGTCCCAGTGGTGGCATTAATATCGTAAGTATCAACCCCATTGAACCCGCTACCATTGCCGGCAAAGGTAAGTGCCGTAGTCGTTGGGAAGGTTGGGGTCGCGCTGATAGTAAAGGCGCCCGACGCATTATCATCTGTCAACACCGTGCCCCAAGGCGTGGTCAAGCGGACACGCCGGTTTAGTGCCGTTACCGTATCCAGATAACCGGGTGTAACGGAAAACGCCGTACCATTGATTTCTAGCGACGTATCGCTGGTGGTGGTCACATTGGAGTTGGGCAACAGAACACCGGTGTTCGCCAGAATGGTTAGCCCGTTTTTATCTACGATCTCCACACTATCCACCAGCTTGAGCCCTGTACCTGTCAATGTGGAGACGTTAACGTCACGCCGCCAATGATTGCCACCATCGGACAATGTGAGACT
>Ga0315321_10001680_pt1 | contig 17101 bp, 21 predicted proteins | sample M180m21515metaG_FD_203464 | JGI IMG/M metagenome (GOLD analysis project Ga0315321, IMG submission 203464) | Ammonia-oxidizing marine archaeal communities from Monterey Bay, California, United States - M1 80m 21515 | ecosystem: Environmental > Aquatic > Marine > Intertidal zone | place: USA... | reverse complement strand
GTTTAGGACTAAACTGTTGCAACAAGCTGATCGAAACTTTGATTATGAAGCAGCTGACGAGATATTCAGTCTGTGGAAAGATCGTAAGGCATTGATTGGTCAAACTGTAAACGCTGAAAAGTCTAGTAGAAATGCTACCGTTAAGAGTGCATCTACTGGAGGAGCTTCAGGAACGCAGACGAATAGTAAGAAAATCTTTAGGCGTGCAGACATTATTAAACTAATGAAAAACGACCCTGATAGATATTCAGCCATGTCAGATGAGATAATGGTAGCTTATCAAGAGGGGCGCGTTAAATGATTAAATAACTAAGGAAGAAATAAGATGACTACATCAGTATATCCCAATCAAGGGGGTGTTGTAAATAACACCAAAGCAGCAACATTTATTCCAGAGATTTGGAGTGATGAGGTACGTGCAGCGTATGAGAAGAGCCTCGTACTTGCTAACCTAGTAAAGAAGATGGGCATGACAGGCAAGAAAGGCGATACTATCAATATCCCTGCTCCTGTTCGTGGCGAAGCTGTAGCTAAGACTTCAGGCACTGCCGTTAGTATCCAAGGCAACACTGAAGGTAACGTACCTGTACTCATTGACAAGCACTTTGAGTATTCACGTCTCATCGAAGACATTACTGAAGTACAGGCTTTGTCTAGCTTGCGTCAGTTCTACACTGGTGATGCGGGTTATGCACTTGCTCGTCAAGTAGACACTGATCTACACGCACTTGCAAAAGACTTAGGTAACGGCGCAGACTCTTACGTCAACACAGCTTCGTTCTATTGTGATGCGTCTACAGGTCTTACTGCTTTTGCTACAGACACAGTTACAACAGCAGATGTCTTTACTGATATTTGTTTCCGTGACTTGATTCAAAAGATGGACGATGCAGACGTTCCTTTTGATAACCGTTGCTTTGTAATACCACCTTCATTGCGTAATGCAATTATGGGTGTTGATCGTTACGTGTCTTCTGACTTTGTTAGTGGCGCGCCTGTAGAGAATGGCAAGATTGGTAACCTGTACGGCATTGACGTATTTGTATCTACCAACTGCGCTACTTCTGAAGCAGCAGGTGACAACACAGCGGGTGGCGAAATCAAAGCTGCATTGCTCCTCCACAAAGACACGTTCGTGTTAGCGGAGCAGATGGGTGTTCGTTCGCAGACGCAGTACAAGCAAGAGTGGCTTGCCAACTTGTATACTGCTGATCAGCTGTACGGTGTTAAAGCACTCCGTCCTGATTCTGCATTTATCATGAACGTAAACGCCTAGATAGGAGTTGGGGAGGCAGTGCTGCTAGTCGGTGCTGTCTCTCCTTTTCTTTATGAGTAAAAAAGACCCCAGAATAACCAAGTTAGGCGTAAGTGGGTATAACAAGCCCAAACGTACCCCTAACCATCCTACAAAAAGCCATGTTGTATTGGCTAAAGAAGGCGACACAGTTAAGACCATACGCTTCGGTCAACAAGGTGTCTCAGGCGCGGGGAAGAACCCAACAACAGCAGCAGAGAAGGCAAGACGTAAGTCCTTTAAAGCTCGCCATGCTAAGAACATAGCAAAAGGCAAAACATCAGCGGCCTACTGGGCTAATAAAGAAAAGTGGTAACTAACAGGACATAGACATGACAGTCATAGTAACCAAGAACAGCTCAACAGCCTCATCCGTCCCAACCACGAGTGACTTGGTTCAAGGCGAGCTTGCGGTCAATGTAACTGACAAAAGACTATTCACAGAGAATGCGTCTACTCAGATTGTAGAGTTGGGTACTAATCCTTCTACTATCACAACCACTACCGCGACTGTATCTGGCACTCTCACAGCTAATGGTACGTTTGCTTCTAGCAACGCAGTCGTCACAGGTGGCACAATCAACTCTACGCCCATTGGGGCGACAACTGCATCTACTGTACGAGGCACGACAGTAACGGCTACTACAGGCTTTGTAGGCGGTCTGACAGGCAACGTAGTAGGTAACGTCACAGGTAACGTCACTGGCAATGTAACTGGTAACGTCACAGGCGATCTAACAGGTAATGTCACAGCCTCTAGCGGTACGTCCACGGTTAACAATTTAGTCGTCAACGGTACAGTAGACTTTACAAACACGCGACTGACAGACGTAGCCGAACCTACGGCAAGTTCTGACGCTGCTACGAAGAACTACGTTGATACTTCTATCGCGGCTGTTATTGATGGCGCACCTGCGGCACTAGATACTCTAAACGAGTTAGCTGCTGCACTGAACGATGACGCATCCTTCCATACTACAGTTACCACCTCCCTCGCGGGTAAGCTACCGTTAGCGGGTGGAACAATGACAGGTCAACTGTCGTTAGGTGCTAATAAGATTGTTAGCGTTGCTGACCCTACTCTCGCGCAAGACGTAGCGACTAAAGCCTACGTTGATGCAGCAGACACCACAGGACTACCTCTTGCGGGTGGCACTATGTCTGGTGCTATCGCAATGGGTACGAACAAGATCACAGGTATGGGTGATCCTACTTCTGCACAAGACGCAGCAACTAAAGCCTACACAGACTCGATACTAGGCAGTGCTACCTCAGCAGCTACATCAGCCGCAGCAGCAGCTACATCAGCTTCTAATGCTTCTACCTCTGCTAGTGGCGCAGCGACTTCCGCTACAAACGCAGGTAACTCGGCTACAGCTTCCGCTAGTTCAGCAGCAGCAGCAGCGTCTACATACGATGATTTTGACGACCGCTACTTAGGCGACAAAGCCTCAGACCCTACACTGGACAATGACGGCAACGCGCTACTAACAGGTGCTTTGTACTTCAATACTACGTCAGACAAGATGAAGGTCTACTCAGGCTCTGCGTGGAGCGATGTTGCTCCTACTGCTACCAGTGTCACTGTTAGTCAGATCAGCGACTACAATGGAACTGCTACCGAGTTAAACTACACTGACGGCGTTACTAGCCCTATCCAGACTCAGCTAGACGCCAAAGCCTCACTAGCCTCCCCAACCTTCACAGGCACAGTGACGGCTGATGGTTTGTCTCTTGGCGATAACGACAAGGCTACGTTTGGTGCGGGTGATGACCTACAGATTTACCATGATGGTAACCATAGCAGGATTGTAGAATCTGGCGGCGGTGACATGATTATTCAAGGGGATGAATTCTCCCTTATGAATGTTGCCGGTACTGAATATATGATTTTTGCAGACAATGATAGTTTTGTTAAATTATATTATGACGGTTCAGCCAAACTAGCCACAACCGCCACAGGCATAGACGTTACTGGCACAGCCACAATGGATGGGCTTCTTATTGGGGCTGCAAGTGCAACATTAACTTTGCAAAATACTGATACGTCAGGCGTTGCTCAAATCAACTTTGTTGATGCTCAAAGTGGGCCAAGCACTGTAGCAAATATACGGTATAATGATGTTTCAAATTCTTTTGAAATCCAAGGTAACTCAAACGGCACTTTCTTTTTAACGCCGAGCAACACCTTCCCTAATACCACAACAGCAATGAAAATTGCTTCTAACAACGACATCTCCTTCTACGAAGACACTGGCACGACTCCTAAGTTCTTCTGGGATGCTTCTGCTGAGTCTTTGGGTATTGGTACTACGAGTCCTGCTTATAAACTTGATGTGTACACTACCGCAGCAGCTTTTGCAGCCAAGATTAAAAACTTTAATGGCACAGAGTCAGGTGGTGGCCTATGGGTAGACACTCGTTGGAACACTGCTAACAATAGACCTTTAAAAATCACAACAAATAACGAAGGCACTAGCCTCTTAGAAGTTACTGGCACTGGAAATGTAGGTATTGGTACTACGAGTCCTAACGGCAAACTTCACGCTTTTATCGGAGCTACAAACAATAACGGTGTTGTTGTAACTAGTGCAAACGATGCGCTTGTAACAGGAAATCACTTCCATGCTATTGCCTCGCGTGGAGATACATCTGCCTATAACTTGCTAAAACTAGAAAACTCTCTTGGCACTAAGATGATTGTCCAAGGAAATGGCAATGTTGGTATTGGTACTACCACTGTCGGACAGTTTGGCGGCGTTGATGTTGGACTGACAGTAGATGGCGGTGGAGCTTACAGTGGAATTGCAGTTACTGATGGCGCTACAACAGGCTCGTTGACTCAAGGTTACTCGACAACGTATCTGTATAACCAAGCTAACGGCAATATGCTGTTCGGCACTAACAACACAGAACGTATGCGCATTGACTCATCAGGCAACCTGTTGGTGGGTAAGACTGCGGTAAACACAAATGTTGTCGGCGTAGAATTTAAGCCTTCGGGACAAGTTCTTTCAACGGCAGACGGCACAAACCCACTACTGCTTAATAGAAAAACATCAGACGGCGAAATTGTTCGTTTACAAAAAGACGGCACAACCGTAGGTAGTATTGGTGTTGATAGTAACTACCTTGAAATAGGGTCTCAAAATGGTGTGCTAAACATAGGTCGAAGTGACGCCACAACGTATTACCAGATGATAGACAGTTCTGGTTCTCCCAATCCTAGAATACAAGCATCGGTGGACAACTCTGCTGACATTGGTGCTAGTGGTAATAGGTTCGTTGACCTCTACCTATCAGGCACTGCTAAAGTAAACGCAGTAACTTATACAGGAACGGACGGTACATCTGGACAAGTTCTAACTACTGACGGCTCTGGCAATGCTACGTTTGCTGATGCGGGTGGTGGTGGTGGAATGACGTTAATTTCTGTGACAAATGTTACAGGAAGCCCATCTACTATTCTTATCGACTCAGGAATAGATTCTACTTATGACAATTATAAAATCATAGCTAGATTGGTTACTACTAGCGCCGAAGCAGCCACTTGGATTAGGTTTAAAATAGGCGGCTCTATTATTACAACTTCCACTTATCGGTATGATATATACAGCACTTTAACTAATTTGCCTTACTACGGGACTGTTGCTGATGATGGCGGCAGTTATGAAATTAATTTGTATGACGTTAATAGTTCATTTAATAAAAGAGCAAGAATATTTGAAGCAGGATTAACCGGTTCTACTGTAAGACAACAAGAAGAAGCTATTATCAACACCAATACAGGCGTTTTAACTGGCTTTCAGTTAGGTTTAAGTAATGGCGCTTGGGGCGCTTGTCAACTTTACCTGTACGGCTACAACAAATCATAGGATTAAACAATGACACGTTATCACGCAACACCAAATGGCAATGTTCCGTTTACTCCTGAAGAAGAAGCTGAATGGGATGCAATGGAAGCTGAATACGCAGCAGGCGCAGACGATCGTGCCGCTGAGGAAGTCAGAACTAAACGCGACTTGTTACTGGCCGAGACTGATTGGCACGGTATGTCTGACGTTACTATGTCTACTGAAATGGCAACTTACCGCCAAGCCTTGCGGGACATATCAACCCAAGCAGGATTTCCAAACGAAATAAATTGGCCTACTAAACCGGAGTAATACAAATGGCAACATTTAACTGGGTTATTTCTACCCTAGAGTATGACCTGCAACCTGCCGAGATGGACGGAGCAGTTATCGTGGCGCATTGGCGTTGCAACGCAGAACAAACAGAAGGTGAAGATACCTACACCGCATCGGCTTACGGCACTTGCGGCTTCTCACCTGACACGACATCACCTGACTATGTACCCTACGCAAACCTCACGGAAGCTGAAGTATTAGATTGGTGTTTCAACGGTGGTGTTGATAAAGACGCTACTGAAACTAGCCTGCAAGCTAACATTGACGGTCAGGTAAATCCCGTCACGGCTAACGGCACACCTTGGTAAACAACGGAGAATCTAATGAGTAAAGACAACAAACCTCAGATGATTACGATTGACGGCGTTGAACACGACACTGCTACATTTACTGAAGAGCAGATTACGATGACTAATCACTGTCTTGATCTGGACAGGAAGATAGCTAACATGAACTTCCAGTTGCAGCAGTTGCAGGTCGGCAAAGATTCGTTCTTTAAGTTGCTTAAGGACTCTTTGGAAGACACGGATCGGCCTACTGAACCAGAGTAGAACTAAATGATTGAAATCACACTAGCGTTAGGTGCGGCTAAAAAGGCCTTTGATTTAATACAGTCTGCCATTGATACAGGTCAACAGGCTAGTGGCCTAATGGATCAGCTTGGCAACTTCTACGATGCCAAAGACAAGGTTCAAGAAGCTAAGGAAGAGCATAAGCGAAAGCCTAACGGCGCTTACGGCGAAGAGTCGGTCGAGTCTTATGCTTTGAAAGTGATACAAGCAGAAATTGCCTGTGATGACTATGAGGCTAAGATTAAAAAGATGTTCATGGCGCAGGGCAAGACTCCGCTTTATCACAAAATGCTTCGGGTTAGATCAGAGGAACGTGACCGAAGAGCTGCGGCTCAGCGTGAGCTTTTGAAGATACAACGCGAGAAATTGCAGCGACAACGCGAGATAAAGAACTTAGTCATCGCCTTGGTCGCTTTGGCGATATGTGCGGGTTCTGCAATCTTCATGGCGGCTGTAACGGTTGGATAGTAGTAAAAGGACAACAGCAATGGTAGAAGACAGGTTAAGTAGGCTTGAACAAAAGATAGATACGTTGTCAGAAGCAATAATTTCTTTAGCTCGTGTTGAAGAGCGTTTAGTAACTGTTTTTAACCGTCAATCTACAATAGAAACAAAAGTAAACGACATAGAAACAAAAGTAGATTCATTGACAAACAGCATGGTTTCTGCTAAAATAATAGAAAGGTTTGTCTGGGTTATTGTTGTAGCGGCTATTGGAGCTGCTTTTACGTACATGGGGTAGTTACATGACATATTTACAATTAGTCAATAGCGTACTACGCCGACTAAGAGAATCAGAAGTAGACACAGTAGCAGAGACAAGCTATTCAGCCCTTATCGGAGACTTTGTTAACGATGCTAAGCAGCTTGTAGAAGACTCGCACAGTTGGTCTGCTTTACGTGTTTCTATTGATTTTGACACAGTTAACGGAACGTCTGTGTACCCTCTAACAAACGCAGGACAAGAAGTAGAAGTACGAGAGGCATTGAACACAACAAGCAAGACTAGGTTTACTACTAGCAACAGAACAGAGATGAACAGGTATTATAAACTAATGACACCTACTTCTGGTTCTCCTTCTAAGTTTGCTTTTACTGGTACAGACGCTAATGGCGACATTACTGTACAAGTATACCCACAGCCAGACAGCATTTACAGTTTGTTCTTTGATGCGTTTGCTAGACAGGCTGATTTAACAGCAGATGCTGATGTACTAAAAGTGCCATACAACCCTGTGTTGCAGCTTGGTTTAGCTATGGCGTTACGTGAGCGTGGCGAAACAGGTGGGCAGTCAGCAGCAGAACAGTTTGCTATAGCTGACGTATCTCTGTCAGACGCTGTAGCTTTTGATGCTAACAAGTACCAAGAAGACACTACTTACGTAGCAGTCTAAGGAATCTTAAATGGCTCAACAACTACAAAGCATTACAATTACAGCGCCAGGATTTGCAGGTATTAACACGCAAGATGCGCCGTTAGCACAAGAGCCTAGCTTTGCTGCTGTAGCAGATAACTGTGTAATTGACAAAGAAGGCAGGGTTGCTTCTCGTAAGGGCTATGTCATGCTTACTACTAACGGCCCTGCTGTTCTTGGTAGCTCTGACGGTATTGAGTCTATGGGTGAGTTTGTTGCTGAAGATGGAGACGTAACATTCTTATCAGCAGGTAACAACAAGATATTTACAGGAACAACAACATTAGTAGACGCAACACCTTCGTCTTACACTATTGCTGCTAACAACTGGAAGTTTGTATCGTTCAATGACCATATGTTTATGTTTCAACGTGGTCAAGAACCGCTGCTGTACTCAGATCATGCAGGTACAGTTGAAACAATGTCATCTCATACACACTCTACAGGCACGCCTCCACAGGGTAATGAGTGTCTAGCAGCGTTCGGTAGGTTATGGGTAGCAGACTTTACTAATGACAAGTCTACAATCTACTGGTCTGACCTGCTTAACGGTACACATTGGACAGGAGGCTCTACAGGCTCGATAGACATTACTAAGGTGTGGCCTACAGGGTATGACACTATCGTTGCTCTAGCGGCTCACAATGGCTTCCTAGTGATCTTTGGTCGTAGCTCCATTGTTATCTACTCAGGCGCAGACGATCCGGCTACTATGGTCTTGTCAGACACTATATCTAACGTAGGTTGCGTGTCACGAGACGCTGTTGTGTCTACTGGTAAAGACTTGATCTTCTTAGATGACTCAGGTGTTCGTAGCCTTGCACGTACTATACAAGAGAAGTCAGCGCCTATTGGTGACATCTCTAAGAACGTCAACAACGACATTAAGTCACTGTTTATAGCAGAGACAGGCAACATCAGTATGCACTACTCTCCTCGTGAGGCGTTTGTGCTGCTTAACTTTCAAGCACTAGGTGTTGTTTACTGCTTTGATACACGGTTTCCGCTACAAGACGGCAGCTACAGAGCAACTACATGGTCGCACATTAACCCGCTGTGCTTTACAACTATATCAACAGAGGCGTTGTACATAGGCTCTAAGACAGGTGTAGCTAGTTACTCAGGCTTTACAGACAACACTACTGGTTACTTGCTTAGCTACTTTAGTCATCCGTTGAGCTTTGGTGATACAGCTAAGCTCAAGTTCTTGAAGAAGATTAACTTAACTACGTTTGACGGCGCAGAAGCTACTGTAGTGCTTAACTGGGCTTATGACTACTCTGGTGCGTACACTAAGCAGGCTTATGTCTTGCCTAAGTCTAACGTGGGTCAGTACAACATCTCAGAGTTTAACACAGAGGCTGAATACTCGTCGTCTATATCTCTTATTAACCGTCAGAAGATCAACACTAGCGGTCAAGGAACTGTAGTAGCTGTAGGCGTAGAAACAACAGTAGAAGGCAAGACTATTGCTCTACAAGAGATAAACATTCACGCATTACTAGGAAGGATTGTTTAATGAGTAATTACACTAAGATTACTAACTTTGCAGCTAAAGACGCAATGGTCAGCGGCAACCCTGCTAAAGTAATTAAAGGCACTGAAGTAGGCGCTGAATACGATGCTATTGCTGTTGCAGTAAATAGTAAGTCTAATTCAGCATCTCCTACGTTCACAGGCACAGTAACAGCAGCAAACTTAACTGTCTCAGGCACTACAACGCTATCTACTGTTGACGGTGGTACATACTAATGACTCTTGACGAGGCTAAGCAGACATTAATGCTAGAGCTAGTCAGAGCAACACAAGGCAACTACTCAGTAGAAGAGTTATTAGAACTTTACTACTTTATGATAGAGCCTGAAGAAGACAACAAACCAACACTAACAGTATTAAACAGGACACAGACATGAAATACGCAAAAGCAATAGGCAAGTTTGTAAAAGCTAAGTTTATGAGTGCAACTGACGAGCAAGCTACTGTTACTATTTTATTAGCTGCTTTTATCCTTATTGTGTTAGCGGTGGCTTAGATGTTAGCAATGTTAGGATCACTTATCGGGCCAGTGTCTGACTTATTAGACAAGGCAATACCTGATAAAGACTTGAAAGAAAAACTAGCCCATGACATTGCGACTATGGCAGAGCGTTATACGCACGAACAAGTTAAGGCACAGCTAGAGATTAACAAGATTGAAGCCAAGCACAACAGTATGTTTGTTGCAGGATGGCGACCCGCTTGTGGTTGGGTTTGTGTGTTAGGTATGGCAGGTAACTTTCTAATAATACCGTTTGCTAACATGACCCTAAACCTTCTTGAAACAGGCGTTGAAGTGCCTATGATTGATCTTGCGACAATGCTACCTGTGCTGATGGGAATGCTTGGCCTTGGTGGCTTACGCAGTTTTGAGAAGGTTAAGAAAGTAGAGCGCAACGCTTAGGAGTTATTATGCCCTCAACAGCAGAAGAGTACGCACTAAGCGTTTTAAACGGAACAGCGACACGCGGCGGTGCTGTTAATGCCGCAGGCTTGCTTTCATTACAGAAGGCAGCAGAAGCGGGAACAGCAGCTGCTACAGGCGGTGGTCTTTTGTCAGGTGGTCTTGGAAGTTTGTTATCGTTTAATCCGGCAGGTTTGCTTGCAGGGCTTGCTTTTTCAAAGATTCTAGGTCGTGGTGGAGAAGGACTACAAGCAACACCAATGACTCCAGAAGAAGCAGCGGAGTTTGAGGCAGAAAGCAGGCTATCGTTAGCCCAATCCGGCATGCAAGAAGGAGGCGAAGGCGCGTTTGAAATGCTTATGGACGCTGTAGAACAAGCTAGAAAGGCCGGCTTGTCCGAAGAAGAGCTTAAACTGGACGAGATGGACGAAGGTTTAAGATCGCCTGTATTTCCCTTTTTAGATTACCCTACGCTTGAAGGCCTTGAAGCTGGCGGCGGCGGTAGCACAGCCAAGACAGCAGCGGAAGAAGCATTAAGCAATGTATCAGCAGAAGGTGGTTTCTCAGAAGCAGAAGCTAACGAAGTCTATGATTTAATTAAAAACGGCACTGTAACGACTGCTGAAGTGTCTGGCGTATTTAACGTCCCTGAAGGAATTATAAACGCAGCTTTAGAGACTATTAACGCTGAACGAGCCGCAGCTGCCACTGTAGACCCCGTAGGAGGCTCTACAAGCTCGTTAGAGAGCGATGGAGACTTAACAGGTGACTTAGATACTATTATTGATTCAGTTGCGTCAGGAGGCTCTACAGAGACTGTAAGTGATGTTAACGAAGAATGGACATATAATGCAGCTACAGACAGCTTTATAAGCTCTACTAGAGGCGACAGTGTGCCTAACGCAGGTAACGCTGTTCTTAAAGACGGTGGAGTGTACACAGTTACTCCTATTATAGGAACTGACGGCGTTGCCGCAGAACACGTAGTAGATGCAGAGACGAACAAGTCTGTTGGGATACTTAACGTAGACATAAACACAGGAATGCCCACAATAACTAATGAAACAACTACTGCTGTTACTGCTGAGGTTCCTGTCACTAGCGCTGATACTACTGGGACTACCGATACTGCTGTTGTGGATACTAGTGGAGGAGCTGTTAAACCACCTGACACAACACCTACAATAACAGCTACTCCTACAATAACACCTACGCCGCCTACAGTAACAACACCAACTAATGGCACTGACGGAGTTGATGGCATTGACGGAGTTGACGGAACTGATGGTAGAGACGGAACTGATGGTGGTGACGGAACTGATGGTAGAGACGGAACTGATGGTAGAGACGGTAGAGACGGTTTGACAGGTTTGTTAACACTCAACACTATAGCTACACCGTTAGCTGATGAGATATTTACAAGTGAGTTTAAAATGGATTACTTAAAGCCTGAATTTATAGGCTTGCTCGATCTAACTAGAGGAAGGACTGTATAATGGCAGGTTTATTTGACAACTTAGCAACTGGCGTAGGTGCTATCTACGGCTTTGATAAAGCAATTTCTGACGTTCAAGATGTTGGTAGTCAAGCATTGCAACGTGCTGAAACAGCGGCTACACAAGTAGGACAACAAACGGAGTTTAAGCCGTTCACTGTAACGTCTGGAATTGGCGGTGTAACAACAACACCTACTGGCGGCATAACAACTACGTTAACACCTGAGCAGCAAGCTATACAGCAGCAGTTACAGAGCTTTGGCACTGGCGCGTTTGGTATGCTCGGTAGTCCAGAAGAGCGTGCAGCTGAGCAGGCTAATGTAATTAGTATGTTGACAGGTGCAGGCGGTGGCTTGCAGCAACGTGAAGCTGACATCATGCAGCGTCTACAGGCTGCTGTAGCTCCTGAGCAAGAACGTGCGCGTTTACAGTTAGAACAGAGACTAGCTAACCAAGGCAGACTTGGTGTACAAACGTCTATGTTTGGCGGTACACCAGAGCAGCTAGCTTTAGAGAAGGCTCTAGCAGAACAGCAGGCAGGCTTGGGCGTTAGCGCTATGGAGCAGGCACGTGCTGAACAACAGCTACAGTCTTCACAGACGTTAGCAGGCTTGCAAGAAACACGTCAGCGTCTAGGATTACTTGGACAGACAGGTTTGCAAGCACTGCAGCAGTCTTATATGCCACAGCAACAGCTGCTACAAACGCTAGCGCCTTCTATTGATATTGCTAACATTGCAGGAGCAGGTCAGCGTCAAGGCGCACAACTTGGTACTTCAATGATTCAAGCAGGGTTAGCGTCACAGCTTGGTGCTGAGACAGCAGCTTCTAATTTGCGTCAGCAGCAGATACAAGCCATCACTAACTTGCTTGGTGGTCAGCGTGCTAACACTGAAACTGGTGTGACAGAGCAAACTGGTTTGTTGCAGAGTATTATAGATAGGTTTAGAGGTGGAGACACTACTGCTACAACACCTACAATAGCAGCACCTGCGCCTGTTGAAGGTTCTTTAGAGTTTCTACGTCAGCAAGGAGTTGCTTAATTATGGCTAATATAGATATTACAGGGCTGTTCTCTGACGTTCTGGGCAGTACACAGCAGCAGCAGACGGAACGTGAACTACAGCGTCGTGACGCAGAAACACAAGCTAACTTAGTAGGCACGTTAGGCGGCATGGCGGCTTATTTAGCGCCACAGCGCTCTGCTGCGTTAAGTTCTGCTGCAGGCGGCTTGCTCGGTCTTGATACACGTACAGAGGCTGACAAGCTAAAAGAGCAGCTAGAGTCTTTAGGAACACCAAGTACGCCAGAAGAGCATCAGCAATATGCTGACTTGCTTGATAAGCTGCGTCCCGGAAGCGGCGTGCAGTACATGATGTCTGTTGCACAGGAGCGTCGTGAGCAAGAAGCTCTTGACATAGACAGCGAACGCAATGAAATATCTAGGATACAGGCAGAAGCTGCAGCAGGACAGGTCACGCTAGGCGAAAAGCAACTAAAATCTTTAGACGCAGAACGCCTAAGACTAGACACTAGAGAAGAAGAAAACAGAAAATTACAGAAGTTAGAAATTGATGCAGACAACGCAAGAACTACAGCTTTAGCAGACCAAACCAGTGTTACAGCCATAAATTTAATTAACGACGCTTTTAACGCCAGTGAAGAAGCTCGTACCGCAGGCTTAGAAGCTAAACAAATTGCAGATGACTTGGCAAGACTATCTCCTACAGCAGGTGCGTTAGGTAGGTTTGAAGAATCTAAAGACAGGTTTTTTGGTACTGAAGGAGCAGTAAGTGACCTACGTACTAGAATAAACAAAATGACAGTCAACATTGTTATGCAGGGTCTGCCTCCAGGAGCTGCGTCAGATAAAGACATAGAACTAGCTCAGTCTACTGTGCCTACGTCTACTATGAACCCTGAGATGCTAGAGTCTTACTTTAGAGGTGTTGCTAAAATATCAGCACTCAACTCTTATAAAGAACGTTTAAAAGTTAATCACCTTAGCGAAAACAACGGCAACATGGCAGGCTTTATTGAAAAGTGGGAAGCAGCTCAGAAAGAAGAAGGCTTCCTAGATACTATTAAAGAAGCGTCTGGGTATGATTGGGTTAATGAAGACAAGTTAAAAGAGCTTAACGAAGAGTCTGCTGCTAACAGAAAAGCGGCTTTAAAGGCTGACGCTGCAGCTATAGAGGCAAGAAAAAAAGAAGAAACACAAGACTCAAGAGTTAGGGCTGCAAAGAGAGCGCAAGCACTAAACAGCACTCGTGGCTACACACTTTAAGGGAAGGCTAATGACTGATTTTGACAAAATGACAGAAGAAGAGCTTGTCAAGTGGATAGCAGAAAACGACCCAGATCGTAGAACTATGTTTCGTGACGCAGGTGACTACCTAAAAGAAAACCTAGACCTTCCTGCAGGCATTGGCGGCGCTTTAGCAGGAGCTGCTGCAGGCAGTGCTGTCCCTGTAGTAGGCACAATAGCAGGAGGAATTATAGGCGGTGCTTTAGGCACAGGTTTAGGCAGCGCTGCTTCTGATGTCTTGGAAGACGGAGAAGTAGATGCTTTAGACGTTGCAGGCAGTGTTGCAGGCAGTGTTGCTATTGACCTTGCTACTTTAGGGCTAGGCAAAGTAATAAGCCCTATTGCTAAGTCTCTAGGCATGACTCCTTCGTCTTTGTTGTCTGCAGGTCAGAAGAAAGGTCTGCAGTTAGCTGATGAGTTGCTTGACATTAACAAAGTACAAGGCGGTACGCTTGAAAGCGCTCGAATAACACAGCAATTTCTAGCAAGTGAAGGCGGTAGCTTGTCAGCTTCTCAGACAGGACAGGCAGGTTTCTTTAGACGATTGTCTGAAGGCATTGGTGATATTGGTATTTTGTCAGGAAGAACAGCTAGAGCGCGTGTTGCACAGAATAACAAGATTATTTTAGATAGCGTTGATGAGCTGACTGCTAGAGCGGGAGCAACTCCGCAGACAGCAGAGGCTATTGGAGAAGAATTATTTGGCATCATTGAGTCAGGTAAGCAAGCAGCTACTAAAATGTACGGAGACGGTTTAGACAGTATTATAAAGCAAACTGGCGACACACGAATAAACATTGGACAAATCAAAGGGGCGTTAACAGCCTTTAAGAAAAAGTACGATAGTCCTATAGGAAGCTCTCTAACAAAATCAGTTGAGAAGCAAGCCGATCAGTTGATAATGGACTTAACTAACTCTCCTGAAGTAGCAACACTGCTTAACAAGAACGTCAAAGAAGCTACTGTAGGGCAGCTTATTGACTTCCAAAAGCGCGTAGGTAATCTCATAGACGAGGCTATGCCAAACTCTGCAGGTGCTAATCCTGTAGCTGTGCGTCAGTTAACAGAGTTGTCGCAGATGATTAAGGGCGGTGTTTACAGGTCGTTACGCAACCACTCACCTGAAGTAGCTAAGACTTACAAGACAATGAACAAAGTCTACAGCAACACAACTAAGAACTTGTTACCAAAGATAAACAAGAACTTTGCTAACGCAGCTAAGAACGGAGACTACCACACTTTGGGTAATATGCTCCTTACTAACAAGAACAACAGCAAGATAAAATCAATGATGGACAGCGTAGACACTGCTTACGAAGCGTTAGCTAAGGCAAAAATTAAGCCGACAGGCGTTGCTAAGACAGCTGAAGCAGCTAAGAAAAAGATAAAAGAAGGTTATATGCAGAACGTCTTTAAGACACTGACAAGAGACGCAGACCCTGTGCAGTTTGCTAAGTTTGCTAGAGATGCTTTGCATCCAGAGAACGCAGCAAAGGCTAGGACTATTTTAGGCGACCAAGACTTTGGCAGATACAAGTTAGTTCTAAATACGCTCATTGACAATTCTAAAGGTGTCGATGATACAATGTTTGGTCTTGCTTTCCGTCAGAGGGAAACAGCAGGTGTCGCAGGACTACTTGGTGCAGGAGGCGCAGGCGCTGCTTTGACTTCTGCTCCGGCTTTAGCAGGTGTTTTGCTGCTGCCTGAAGTGATGGGAAGGTGGGCAACTAACCCTAAAGCAGTTAACAAGCTCCTGAACCTAAACCAGAACATAACTAAGTTCACAGACGCTAAGTCACTGGCGCTAGCTGTTGATGACATTATCAAGATAGCTATACCAGACAAAGAAGAAAGAGAGCAACTAGGCGCTGATATAGAGATTGGTTACTAGCTACTTCATCGGCGGCGGTGACATCAAGAGAATAACACGCGCTACACAATCTGTCAACACAAAGGAGCATTAATATGCCAATGGTAAACGGTAAGAAGTATAGCTACACAACGAAGGGTAAAGCAGCAGCTAAGAAGGCAGCAGCGAAGAAAGGTATGAAGCCTAAGATGACTAAGAAGAAGAAGTAATGGCGTACACTAAGCCTACTCTGCGAGAGCGCATCAAGAACAAAGTGATGGCAGGCTCTAAAGGCGGCAAATCAGGTCAGTGGTCTGCTAGAAAGGCTCAGTTAGTCGCTCAGGAGTATAAAGCCAAAGGCGGCGGTTACTCTGGCGGCAAGTCCAGTGGTCAGAAGTCACTGTCTAAGTGGACTAAAGAGGATTGGGGTACTAAGTCAGGCAAGCCGTCTACGCAGGGTAAGAAAGCGACAGGAGAGCGTTACCTGCCTAAGAAGAAGCGTGACGCAATGTCGAAGAAGGAGTACGCAGCTACGACAAGGAAGAAGAGGGCTGACACTGCTAAAGGTAAGCAGTATTCCAAGCAGCCAAAGAAGTAACCTAATCCTCTGTGCTACCTTAGGATCGTCCTGCGGACGTACACAAAAAAGCCCTGTAGAGATTGGGATGCTCTACAGGGCTTTTTCTTACTCGTCAGTTAACTGTTTTATTACCTTCCTACCTCTAATAATAAAATCATTAACCTTCTCGTCTTCTTCCATAAGCTGTCTCAGGCTGTGTGGTATGTGGTCTACGTCCCAGACTATCCTACACACACAAGCTGAACCAACCTCTTTTAGTGTTATACAGCCGTTACAGTAACGACCCACTAGATGCCACAGACACCAGAGGCACACACAGTCTCGCTATTCTCCTCAAACACAACACCCTTGTGCTTCATAGCTTCTTTGTAGCTGCACATCGTTAGCGGCTGACCACCTCGCGCACCGTCAGGGTAGCAAGTAAAGCCTCGCAGACGTGGTGCATACTTAGCCAGTATTGCAGCAAACTCCATCACACGGTCTTCGTTGTTGCCTTCACTGCCCCACGGCGGTAGGTTAATGGTAGACGATATAGACATATCAACATAGTCTTGTACGTCAGCTTGGAACTTCAGCCGCCGCTCAAAGTCATTCACCATAGACGATGATGTCTGTATCTTGTCAGGGTCTAAGCCGTGTGTAGTAATCAGGTCTTCAGCTGTAGCATCTACAACGTACTCATACTTCCACTTGTCACCACCAACTAAGTAGCGGCGCTTGTAAGCAACAGCGTACAGAGGCTCTATGCCTGTTGTAGTGCCTGCGAGTATCCCTATAGTACCTGTAGGAGCGATTGCACGATACGCAACAGGGCGACTGATGCCACGGGTGTCACAAAGAAGATTAGCAGCTCTTTCCGATTCATCTCTAAATACCTCTAGCCACCTGTGCAGCTCTTCTGTTACTTCGTAGTCACTGCCACGCTTTAGCAGAAACTCGTGCATACCCATTAAACCA
>Ga0315321_10001679_pt1 | contig 17102 bp, 12 predicted proteins | sample M180m21515metaG_FD_203464 | JGI IMG/M metagenome (GOLD analysis project Ga0315321, IMG submission 203464) | Ammonia-oxidizing marine archaeal communities from Monterey Bay, California, United States - M1 80m 21515 | ecosystem: Environmental > Aquatic > Marine > Intertidal zone | place: USA... | reverse complement strand
ACCCAGAAACTTCACCATCCTGGATGATGGCGATTCCGATTCCCTGCTCAACGAAATCATCAGGGAATTGGATCCGGGGTTTTTCAAAACGAAGGAAAACCCGAAGGCCAAGCCAATCAAGGGTTTGATCAGTTACGCCCGTAACATCATGGAGCCCGTCGAACATATTGCCAAGGGGCGTTACCCTTCAAATACCGAGCTTATGGCGAAAGTAGACGATTTTGCCCGGGAATACCAAGATGTTAAGCTAGAGCGGGGCTTGGCTGATTACGACGACCTTCTTGTGTATTGCCTGGACGTGCTATCCAATAATCAGGACGCCGCTCAGTACTATCAAAATAGGTTTTCCCACATCCTCGTGGACGAGTATCAGGACGTGAATTCCCTACAAGCTCAAATCGTGGACAAAATCGGGGTTCATCATCAAATTATGGCAGTGGGTGACGACGCTCAATGCATCTACACCTGGCGCGGAGCCGATCTTGATCAAATCATGGGTTTTCCCGAAAAACACCCCAACACGAAAATATTCAAAATCGAGACAAACTACCGCAGTTCTCCGGAAATTCTCAAGTTGGCCAACTGCATACTCGACAACCGGGCGGAAGAGAGCAGTTATTCCAAAATTCTCAGGCCCTCTTGCCCTCATCAAGGCCTGCCCGTTGTCGTCCCGACGATGGATGGTTATCAACAAGCTGATTTCATCTTGGCCAAGGTCGAACAACTTGTGGACCGCGGTGCCCGTTACGACGACATCGCCATCCTCTACCGGGCCCACTACCACGCGATGGAATTGCAGGTCGAACTTTCGCGCCGGGGGTTGCCCTTTGTCATAACGAGCGGGCTCAGGTTTTTCGAGCAAGCTCACGTAAAGGATCTAGTCTCTCAGATCCGTTTTGTCGCGAACCCCAAGGACTTGACCGCTTTCGTGCGCTTCGCCTGCTTGCTTCCGAAGATAGGGGACAAGACTGCGTCCAAACTCCTGCGGATGGCTGAAAAAATCTCGGGCGAACAAAGCATGAGGATAACGGATGCGCTCGCGCAGCCCGAACTCGTAAAAAAGGTGCCGACTGATGCCAAGGAGGATTGGAATGCTCTGGTAGAAACCCTGCAATCCATTGATAGCCTGGCGGGTAACGCAACTCCGACCAAGGTTGTCGACGAGGCTATCAACGGTTGGTATTCGGAATACTTGCGGGCCACTTATGAGAATTGGCCAAGGAGGGAAGAAGATCTCGAGAGCTTGGTCGACTTTGCAAGCAAGCATGAAAACCTTCACGAAATGCTTTCCCAACTCGTGCTGTTGAGTTCGGAATCGGGTGACCGCGTAGTCCGAAAAGGCGAAAGTTGCCTGCGTCTCTCAACCATTCATCAATCCAAGGGCTTGGAGTTTCCGCACGTCTTCATCATCGGGTTGGCAGATGGTCTTTTTCCAAACAAGCGCGCGATTGACGGTGAAAGTGATTTGGAAGAGGAAAGGCGCTTGTTTTACGTTGCAACCACCCGTGCGGAACGTTCGCTGCATCTTGTCTTTCCCATGCTATCGAATCAAAAAGGGACTCCGGTCCGCCTTATGCAAAGCCGTTTTCTCAAGGAACTGCCTGAGTCACAATACGAATTGCACAATGCGCACTCATCCTACCGGCAACGGCAGACCGGATGGAATCAATTCAGGCAAAAAGGCAGAGGCTACGGAAGATCGTTCTAGGGTTTCAGCGCTATAAGCAAAGCGCGCCAGGCAAGTATGGCGCAATCATGCCTTTCAGGAAAACGGGCAATGGATTCGTACACCGCCAAGTCTCCTGGCAGGACTGCTTCCTTGCCATTCTCTAGAAACTCAATCACCGACTCGGCCAAGGAGAAGGCTTCGCCATGCACCAAGCCCACGACCGAAGAAGCCATGAGCGAAGAGCAAGCCACAGCCAGCGCAGAACCCTCGGCCTTGGCTTGGATCTGACCGATCCGATCGTCTTCGGAACAGATTGATACCGAGCAAGCATTTCCGGTCTTGGGACTAGTCCATAAGGATTCCTCCGAAGGTCTTTCTACGGGTATTTGATGGGCGGGAGAACATGCGTGGTCCTCTAGAATTTCCCGATGAAGAGGGTCTTCCAACAGTCTAAAAGTTATTTTTCCACATCATGGATTCGACAGGCTCGGGGGTACGCTGGTTATATTTTGCCGAAGCCTTGCTTGCGTAGTCAACGTCCACGTCACCCTCCACCAAAAAATAAATCAGCTGACCAATCGGCATCCCCGCATAAACACGGACCGGTTGGGAAACCGAAATCTCGAGAGTCCAATGGTTGCAAAATCCGACGTCTCCCTTTCCTGCAGTTGCATGAATATCAATGCCTAGTCTTCCGACACTTGATTTTCCCTCGAGGAAAGGCACGTATCGTCGGGTCTCGGTATATTCGAGGGTCGACCCCAAGTAGGTTCTGCCCGGTCGTAGCACGATTCCCTCATCCGAAATCTGAAAACGCTCCACTTGGTTATGCTTTTTCGCGTCAATCACCTCGTCCACGTAACAAGCGAGAAAAGGTGACAAGTGAACGTCATAACTGTTCGTCCCCAAACAAGCGCGATCATAAGGCTCGATCACGATATCGCCTTCTTCGATCGCGGAGAATATGGAGGTGTCGGAGAGGATCATTTTAATTGATATTTAGGTTAACCACACAATGGACTCAGACCTTTCGTCCCTGGAGATACAAGTTGCAAGAAATCCAAGCCATCCAATTCCGATTCTACCGGAGCAGGACGGACTGACGAGAAGACCAACAATGAAGCGCCTTTGTATAGAAAGGCGTTCTTTGATATTTCGGTTAGCTAAATCAGGCAAAAGGATTGTACTTGCCCGGAATAGCTGCTGGGTAAAGACCATTCGCATCAGGAACGACCGGTGGCTTGGTCTTGTAAGTGTAGTCGTCGATACCGGGAGCATATTCCCTTCCGTCCTTGAGAAGCTTGGCTGCATCGATCTCCTTGCCCGAGTAGCAGGCTTCGCGTCCGAGAATCGCTGTGAAGGTACTCATTGCTCCGTACTCGGCCTCATTGTAATAACCTCCCTTGTGAAGGTTCTCGATCAAGTCCTTTTGCTCTTGATAGTGACCTCCTCCGGCTCCTCGGATTCTCATAGGGTCGCCATGACCTTCGAAGGGCTCAATGTGAGAAGCAATCTTGGAGGTGCCTTTCGAGCCGTGAGCATACTCCGCAACATGACTCCATCCGCCCTTGAGGTGACGCCCCTGGCTGTACATCTTGCTGCCGTCCTCAAAAGTGTACTCGACGAAGGTATGGTCGAAAATCTGGGACAAGGAACGGTCACCGCCCATGCGCATTTCGCCGCCCCCCATTCCGTTTGCCTTGACCGGGAACCCTCCCTTGATCCAGCAACCGACGTCGAGGTTGTGGATGTGCTGCTCGCAAATTTGGTCACCGGATGCCCAGGTGAAGTGATACCAGTTGTTTACCTGATACTCCATCTCGGTCATTCCATCCTGTTTCGGGCGATGCCAAATCCCTCCTCCGTTCCAATAAACGCGCAACAGGTTGATATCGCCTATCGCTCCGTCCTGAAGTCGCTTGACGCAATCAATGTAGCGCTCCTCGTGACGACGCTGCAGGCCAATGCCGACCGAGAGCCCCTTTTCCTTTGCCTTTTTGGCCGCGGCCAAAACCCGGTTCACGCCGATAGCATCACTTGCAACCGGCTTCTCCATGAAAACTTTCTTTCCCTGGTTGATTGCATACTCGAATTGCTGGGGCTTGAAACCCGGAGGGGTGGCAATGACCACCATGTCGACTCCACTGTCAATCGCTTGCTTGTATGCATCCAATCCGTTGAAAATCTTGCCTTCCACGTCCACGCGGTCTTCGCCAAACTTCTTCTTGAAACCAGCGAGTCTTTGCTGGACTTTCTGTCCATCCGCAAAGGCATCGGCTACGGCTACGAGCTTGGTATTGCAGTTAATCCCTTTGCTTTTCTGCAAGTCTTTGGGCGCGCTCAGGATTTGGTCAATTGCCCCGGAGCCTCTTCCGCCAAGTCCGATAGCGGCAACACGTATGGTATCGCTCTTGAGGGCTTCGCCTTTTGCCACATAGGGAAAACTGGCGGCGGCGCCGGCCAAGGCGGTTGAACCGATAAAACTTCTGCGACTAACGATTTCTTGTTCTTTCATAAGGAATTTATTGGGTTTGGTTATATAAATCAGGAAGGTTATTTGGAATTTTTTGACTGAGGAATTGATTCGGACGGACCGTCAATGTCACCGAGAGCCCATTGGATGCCGTCTAGAAAGTGCTGTAACATATAGGGGGTCCACCAAGTCGCCTTGTTGTGACCGAAGTTGGAATAGAAAATCTTGCCCTTGCCATAGGAACGAACCCAGGAAACCGGATAGTCGTTGGTTTTCGAATTCCCCTTCTTCCCACTCTTGACGGCGTCCAATCCGATTAATATGCGGAGCTTGGACCGATCGTAACCCTTGTACTGGTATATCTCATCGGAAAACGTAAATTCCTCGTCCTTGAAAGCCTTGTTGACGGGGTGCTTGGCATCTTCCACGAAGAAAGGCCACTTGCCTCCGGCTCCCCAAGGGTGCCCGGCAAAGCAACCTCCGATCATGTCGGTGTACTCCTGCCATTGAGGCATTCCCCCGTCCGAAGCCGAATGGAAACCCGCAAACGCTTTGCCCGACTTGATAAATCCGAGAATCGCATCGCGTTGGGCCTGTTCCTTGAATGCCTTCTGCACATGAGTGCAGTTGTTAAAGATGATCATGTCGTATTTCGCGAGTCCCTCCTTTGTGAACTCGGTAGTTTCAAGGGTAAAGGTCGCTTCGAATGCCTTGGTTTTCTCCGCCATGATCCGAAGTCCTTTGATCCCGGTCGGGATTGAACCATGACGGAAACCGCTGGGCTTGGAATAGACCAATACCTTGTGGCTTTTCTTGGGCTTGGCGGTAGGCTTGGAAGGCATCGCCTCGGCAATCTTTTTCTCTTCGTCATCCGCAAAAACAAAGGACGCGAAAAGGCATTGGAAGGCAAAGCATGCAAGGGTAAGGATTTTCATAAGGAATAAATTCGGGGAACTATAAAGTGAAAGGTTTGCCAACCGCAAAGCAAGAAAGTAATGCCAAAACTAAGGAGATTTAAATTTTCGCCACCAGTGATTCCAGTCTTTTTGCAAATTCGACCCAGACTGCCCGGCCCTCTCCTGAATCATCAACGTCCTTGCCCGCATGTATGGCAGCCTTGATATGAGGTTCGATTGAAAGCCAACCGTCATAGCCGGTTGCATCCAAATCCCTGAAAATTCTCTCCTGCACGGGATCTTCATCTGCATGACAGGTTACGTAATCTCCACCTTCAGGCCCGGGTTTGGCGCACTTGACGTGGACGTGGGTGATCTGATCGCGACAAGCCTCGTAGTAGTTCCAAGTCACTTCCACGTCATTGTCGTGCAGACTGTTGTTGCCGGTATCCATAATCAATTGCAAAGCAGGGCTTCCGACGCTCTCGACCAATTCCAGGTAACCTTCCGGGTTGTCTCCGTAACCGTTGCAATTTTCATGAGCCAGAACGATACCCTCCCCTTCGGCAATCGAGCACAACTCCTTCAATCTTCTGACAACCTCGTTTTTCCACGTTTCCTTGGCAAGTGGAGATTCGGCATCGTTCGGATAGGACATGATTCTTAGAAACTTGCAGTTTGCCTGACGCATTCTGGGCGCAACCCTTCGGATCTCATCCAGATCGACCTGAAAATCGGTCGTCACCGGACGAGCCCAGTTCCCGATCTGCCCACCGAACCCAACGATTTCAATACCTTCGCCCTGGAGGGTCGCAAGGGTTTGATCCCACTCCTCGGAAGACTGGTCGCAAACGTTTTTCCCGTCAATCAATCGAAGTTCGATCGCTGACCAACCGACCTCCTTGAGCGTTGAAATTTGACCGGCAAGGGTTTTTTCCGCCTCATCGGCGAATCCAGTGAATCGAAAGGGCATGGCTAAAAAGGGTTAAAGTGCGTATTTCAGGTTAACGGCGAAAGGAAGCAGAAAAATCATCTCCGGACAATTCGACAACCTTTTTCTCATGAGTGGAAGCGACTATCAATTCGTTCAGCTTGTCTTCCCAGGCCGCCCCGTCCATTGGCAACTCAAGCGGGCCTTCCAAAAGGCCCGAGAAAAGCATGGCATTGGCCAGTTCAACGGAACCAAGTCCCTCATCTCCTGGAGCGATCAGGTCCTCGCCCTTGAGGATCGCACTTGTGAAGTTTGTCATCAAGACAGAGTGAGGGGCTTCAGCACCAGGGATATCGATCTCCTCGACCGTGGTCTCGGGTTGCTTGAATCCGATCTTGGAAGTCTTGCACCACTCGTCCGAAGGAACGGCGTTTCGGGTGAAGATCAGCCGGTCGTTCTCCAAAAGCAACCGGCCCTTGGTCCCGGAAATTTCCAAGCGGTTACTGCCCGGAGTCTCCCCGGTGGAGGTGAGAAAGAGGCCCGATGCTCCATCGGGAAATTCCATGTAACAAGAAACGTCATCCTCCACCTCGATGTCATGCCACTTCCCAATCCCGACCTGACTATTCACCTTGCTCGGCATACCAACCATCCACTGCATTGCATCCAATTGGTGCAAGCACTGGTTAAGTAACACTCCCCCCCCCTCGCCCTTCCAAGTGGCGCGCCATCCACCACTTTGGTAATAGGCATCGGAACGGAACCAGTCGGTCATAATCCAAACTACCCGCATGAGTTGCCCAAGTTCCCCTGCCTCGACCAATTCCTTGATCTTGCGGTAGCGTGGCTCCACCCTAAGTTGAAACATGCCGGCAAAAACCAAGTCTGCCTTTTCCTTGGCCTTGGCTATCAAACGCTCGGCATCCGCCTTGTGCGCCGCTATCGGCTTTTCGACCATCAGGTGCAAACCTGCATCAAGAGCCTGCATGCCCAAGGAAACGTGTTGGTAATGAGGGGTAGCGATGACGATTGCATCAATCTCTCCGGATTGGATCATCTCCTCTCCTCCCCCAAAAACCTTCAGCCCCTGATCTCCATACTCCTTCAACTTCTCAGGCGAGGTACTGGCCACAGCCACAAGTTCGCCTCCCTCGACTTTGCCATCCAGCAAGTCCTGAGCATGAAAACGCCCCATGTTTCCCATTCCTACTATACCGATCCTTACTTTTTTCATTTTGGGAATAATCTCATTTCCCAATAAGGAATCAACCAAGAAACCTCAGGCGCAACTCGGACAAAGACCGAAGACCTCCATGACGTGAGAAACCTCGGTGTACCCGAAACCCTCGGCCGCTTTTTCCAGTTCGTCACCCATGCACAGGTCGATCCTTTCCGTACCCCCGCACTTTCTGCAAGTCAGATGGTGGTGGTGGCCATGTCCATGCCCCAAACAATAAACCTTGGTTCCGTTTTCGCGCACTCCTCGCTCCACGACTCCCGCCTTTTCAAACTGCTCCAGGCAGCGGTATGCGGTGGCCGGATCACAAGTGTCGTCAGGAAGCGCGGCATGGGTTTCCTCGGCTGACTTGGGGGCTTCCGAGCGGGCCAAAGCCAAAAGAATCGCCCGACGTTGATCGGTAACCCGCAACCCCAGTGCCCGTAACTTCTCAAGAGATTCTTCTACCAGATTGCTCATTTAAGAAGTAATGAAAGCATTTTGATTTGATTCAAGACCTAAAGCATCGCAGGGCAAATCCGATCACTTGCCGAAGGTTGTCAGCAGAAAAATTTGTTTCGAATAAGGAATTTACTTTTGTCAAAGGCGCTTTTCTCCTTAGCTTGTCTTCATGAGAACGCACATATTCTTTTCTGTTTTTTTCCTTTCCCTGAGTTTCTTCGGGCTCTGTTTGGCAGAACCGGGGGATAAGATCTATCAAAAAGGCTTTCTTTCGATTGAAGATGCGAGAAAATCGATTGAACTCCCTGACGGGTACTCCCTCGAACTCGTGCTCAGCGAACCGCAAATCGAGGAACCGGTTGCCATGGCATGGGATGGAAACGGCGTACTCTACGTCGTGGAGATGAGGACTTACATGCAAACCGCGGATGCCACCGACGAACAAACGCCCAAAAGCCGGATATCCCGCCATGAGGACACCAATGGAGACGGAACCTATGACAAAAGCACCGTGTTCATTGATAATTTGCTCCTGCCCCGCATGGTTCTACCCTTGGACGATCGAGTGATGGTCGGAATCACCAACACCCTCGATTTATGGAATTACCGCGACACCGATGGGGACGGCGTCGCTGACGAGAAAGTCAAGATCTTCGAGGGGGGGAATCGCGGAGGCAACATGGAGCACCAACCTAGCGGTCTGATCTGGAACTTGGACAACTGGATATACATCACTTACCAAAACGTCCGCTACCGTTACGTCAACGGGGAGTTCAAGACCGAAAAACTCCCCCGTGGCGGCGGGCAGTGGGGGCTCACAGCGGATGACGACGGACGAATCTACTATTCCACAGGTGGCGGGGAGAACCCCGCCTTTTTCTTCCAACAGCCTCCTGCCTACGGGATGTTCGACGTAGGTGGTCAAACCGAAGCCAATTTCCGCTCCGTTTTCCCCATCGCCCCGGTGCCCGACGTGCAGGGCGGTCGACGCCGAGTCGGTGCAAACGGTGGACTCAATGTCTTCACCGGTTGTGCCGGACAAGGAATCTATCGAGGGGACAGACTACCTAAAGAACTTTACGGGGATCTATTCATTCCAGAGCCGGTCGGGCGGCTCATCCGCCGTGCCAAGGTCGACCGCAAGGACGGATTGACCGTCTTGAGCAACGCCACCCCGGGGAGCGAATTCATGCGGGCCAAAGACATCAACTTTCGCCCACTTGGGGCGGAGACGGCACCGGATGGAACAATGTTCTTCATCGACATGCATCGTGGCATCATCCAACAGGGGAACTGGACCCGCAAGGGAAGTTACCTCAGGGGTGTCATCGACAAGTGGGAAATCGACAAGAACGTGGGCAAGGGAAGAATCTACCGACTCGTGCACAAGGACCACAAGCCGGGACCACAACCCACCATGCTCGGGCAATCGACCAAGGAACTCGTCAGCCACCTGTCCCATCCGAACGGTTGGTGGCGCGATACTGCCCAAAAACTGATCATCCTGAGCAAGGACGGAAAGTCCGTTGTTCCCGAGCTTGAAAAACTTGCCCGCTCCGGAAAGTCCGCCCTCGGGCGCGTCCATGCCCTTTGGACGTTGGAGGGAATGGATGCCGTAGATCCCAAATTGATCGTCGAGAAATTGTCGGACAACGATCACCGCGTGCGGATGACGGCGGTACGCGTGAGCGAGCCCTTTCTCTCGGATGGAAACAAAGCTCTCGAGACTGCATTCCAAGGATTGGAGAAGGACCCGCATGTCGACGTCGCCCTTCAAACCATCAACTCGATCGCCTATAGCGGTGCCACGGGCTCCGAGGTCTTTGCAGGCATTCAGGACAACCTCATCGACAAACACATCGACAAACCTATTCTCAAGAGCATAGCCGGCAATCGGGCAAAGCTCGCTCAGGAGCGGGCCCGTTTGGCGAAGCAGCGCAAGGTGGATGCCCACTTCGGCAAGCAAATGGAAAGCGGTGCCGTAATCTATAAGCAACTTTGTTTTGCCTGTCACGGCAACGATGGCAAGGGCACGCCCATGGTCGGGCAACCGGGAGTTACCCTGGCTCCGCCCCTACCCAAATCACCCCGCGTGCTTGGCTCGGGTGGCAGCCTCGTGCGAACCGTCCTGCATGGCCAAACGGGAGAACTTGACGGAAAGATATACCCCGGGCAGATGCTTCCCTTGGGGACCAACGACGACGAATGGATCGCCGCAATCACGACCTATGTCAGAAATAGCTTTGGGAACAAGGGTGGTCCGATCACCAAGGAATTCGTGGCCGGCATCCGCAAGGAATCGGGAGATCGTCTGCTTCCGTGGACGGAAGCCGAACTCGAAGAACTGGAACCGCCCCTCATTGCGAACCGGAAAAAATGGAAACTCACTGCGAGTCACGGAAGCGAAAAGCTAGGAGGATGCGTGGATGGAAACGGAAAGAGCCGCTACGATACCGGTGCTTCTCAAGTTCCGGGCATGTGGGTACAGGTCGAATTACCCACGGTTTCCAAGGTCAACCGCATACAGCTTGACTCGAAAAATTCCACGCGTGATTACCCTCGCGGCTACCAAGTGGAATCATCCGTCGATGGCAAAAAATGGTCGGAGCCCTTGGCTATCGGCGTGGGCAAGCACCCCGTTACCGACATCTCCTTCCCTACAACGGAAGCAAAGTATCTGAAAATCACCCAGACCGGAAGAGTGAGTGGATTGTATTGGTCCATTCACGAGATGCAGATTTTCGGAAAACCCGTACCCCGTTAACCGAAGTTGGCCGAGTTCTTTTTTTACTCATAACCCTTAAACCCTTGCCACATGAAATCCCCAATTGCACTGAGCCTTGTTCTTTCAATCACCCCAGTCCTCTCTAGCGCCAAGAGCATGGAAGAACTCTTTTCTCCCTACACTGCCGAAACTTGGAAAAGCTCCGACAAAGGAAGCTTCAACTACCGACATTCCGCCCCGGCCAAAATGGAAAAGGGAACCAAGTACCCTCTTCTCGTGTTTTTCCACGGAGCCGGAGGACGTGGCAACGACAACAAGGGACAGCTTGGGGACGCCGGAGGGATCGGAGCGTTTGACAAGGCAGGTTTGCGAACCAAGAGGAATTCACACGTCTTTGCCGGGCAAGTTCCCAAGGGGGAGCGTTGGGTAGACGTCCACTGGGGGTTGCTCGGGCACAAGATGCCGAAGATTTCCGATTCCATGCGCATGGCCTTCGAGGCACTCGATGCCTATGTCGCCGACAAGAAGAACCAAGTCGATCCCAACCGGATTTACGTAATGGGACTTTCAATGGGTGGTTACGGCACTTGGGATGCAATTCAAAGAAGACCCGATTTCTTTGCCGCCGCCGTTCCAATCTGTGGTGGTGGAGACAAGAATTTCGGGAAAAAGCTCAAGGCCCTCCCCCTCTGGGCATGGCACGGGGACAAGGATCGCGTAATCAAGCCCAGCCGTTCGCGGGATATGATCGAGGCAATCAAGAAGGCGGGAGGAAACCCAAAGTATTCAGAGATCAAGGGACGCGGGCACAATTCCTGGACCGATGCATGGAATTCCAATGAAATGTGGGAATGGCTCTATTCTCAAAAAAGAAAATAATCCCCTGCCTGATTTTCAAAGACCCAAGGCACACCTCGGGTTGCGATCCACGAGGGCAATGATCTCCTCCTCGCTCAACCCAAGTTCTTGAGAAAGGTTACGAAGGATGCCTGGCATCGTAATGGTGGAACCGGCAAGGTTGGCCGAACCGGGTCGGCGGGCAACCCCGGCCTCGTCAACCTCCACCGAAATGCCCGAAATCTCATGCATGCCCGGTCCTAGGGTGGCTGCGGAAATGGCATCGGTTGTCATGATCGAACGATCGACCCCCACTAAATCCAAGTAGTTTTTCAGGGCGTAAAAATCGACGTGCGCCCCATCGGGAATGAAGCAAAACCAAAGGTCTTCTCGCAAAGAAAGAAAACGCTGCAAAACGTTATCGTGGCGGGGAAGCTCAACCGGACAACCATTGCCGAAGTGGGTAACCATGCTCAAGCCGCCCTCAATCGCCGCCTTTAATTGATCGAGGGATGGATCGCAATGCCCTGCGGAAACGACCACTCCCTGCTCAACGAGAAACTTCGTGACAGCGACACCGGGATCCTGCTCGGGAGCGAGCGTAAGAAGTTTCACGAGTCCCGAGCCGGCATCCAGAATGGCTCGGGCATCTTCCTGACAAGCAGGTCGAACGTGTTCCGGTTCATGAGCCCCGATGTAGCCAAATGTAGAATTGAGAAACGGTCCCTCGATGTGAAACCCGGCAATCACCTGTCTCGCCAGCTCGTCCTCCTCCCGCAAGCGAATCAGGTTGGATAGCTTGGCGACGAGGCTTTGCAAGTCGTCCGTAATAAAGGTGGCAAGGATGCCATCCACTCCATCGTCAGCCAAAGCCCGGCAAGCAACGTGCAGTTGCTCGGCGTCGAGGGATGAGGAACACAAATCGGTCCCTGCGTAACCGTTTACCTGCAGGTCAAAAGGTTTCACGTCAGGGAAGCGGCCGCAGCATCAAGAAAAAGATGGCAATCGGGATGTTCCTGGAGAATGGAAGCCGGTACCTCCCGCGTAACGGTTCCTTGAGTTGCATTTTTGACGGCCTCGGCCTTGCGCTCATCGGGAACGGTACAAACAATTGCGTCGCTCTTCATGATTTGACGAACGGACATGGAAATGGCTCTTCTCGGGACGGAATCAAAATCGGGAAACCAGCCCTCGCCAAATTGTTGTTGCCGGCAAGCGTCGTCCAGATCGACCAGCATGTAAGGGCGTTCGGTTTCGAAATCGGCAGGCGGATCATTAAAGGCAAGATGCCCGTTTTCGCCAATTCCCACAAACGCAACGTCGATTGTGGTTTCCTGAATAAGAGCGCTCGCCCGTTGGCACTCGCCCTCAGGGTCACCTTCGCCATCAAGAAAGTGAAAGGCCGCGAGCGGAAGCGGGAGCTTGCTCACGAAACGTTCCCAAAGGTACTTCCGGAAGGATGCATCGTGAGAGATTGGGAGCCCGACGTACTCGTCGAGATGAAAACCCGTCATCTTGTTCCAAGGCAAATCCGCCTTGGCTAATTCCGCCAAGGTCTCGAACTGGGACGCCCCCGTGGCCACGATGAAGGATGCGGACCCTTTTGCGCTCAGAGCTGCCTGCAGCTTGGATATTCCATGGGCGGCGGCCGCCACGCCCATCTCTTGCTTGGTTGAAAAAATTTCCGTGTTCATGATTTTGCCATTCGACCCGATTGCCGGAGACTTGTCCAAATTAATAAGGCTAAGGGTTCAAGGAATATTTACTCCATTCCGCTTTTCTTTTCCGGTTGATCCGATAACCAGGCAACGGATTTATCCGGCGGGTGAAATTTATCCCATACCTTCCGTGCCGTTAGGCAGGCCAGAACACAGGACACTAGAAAACCCAGAATCGCCAACCCGAGGATTGGCCGTGGGACCTTTCGTTCGCCCGTCAGGTCTTTACGGGTGCCCAAATAGACAAGGGCAAGGGCAAGAGCCGGAATCCCGATGACGGTAAAGGCTTGGGCCAAGGTAATAAGCAAGACCGTGCTATCCTTCTGGGCCAAGCCAGCCATTCCCACGAACATTCCCACCAGCAGAGCCACCGTGGTAAGATGAAGCGGCCAGCGGTCCTCGAGCCGGTATCCTTTGCCCAGTCCGTCCGACATTACGGTCCCTCCGATCATAGCGTTGACTAGGAAGGAACTCAGGGCGCCGGCTAGGATACCGGTGCAAAAGATGAGCTTCGCCGCAGACCCGAAAAGCGGTTCCAACTGAACGGCGACGTCACCGACTGAAGCGAGAGTCACCGTTTCCGGATGGGAATGAAAACATCTCCAGGCGGTCAAAAGGATTATGCAGGTTGTCAGTCCGAGGATGGAAATGCTGACCATCGAATCGACCGCTCCCTTGCGGGCTTCGCCCAAGCCCCACCCTTTTTCCTTCACCAGGTAGGCTTGGTAAAAAGCGGCTGCAACCGAGAAGGTCGTGGCAATCATGCCCAGCAGAGGAATCCAATCTCGAGACTCGACGCTAGGCATTGGCTCGTAACCACGCGGCTGACTGAAAATCACGAGGAAGTTAATGAGAAAAGCCAAGGCCATCAGGCCGACAAGGAGCTTCATGAATTGTTCCACTGAACCATAAAGGTTCCTCAGTTTGTACAGGCTCGTGATGAGAAGACCGTTTACGGCAAGCAAAATGGCGCATTTTGCCTTGAGACCAAGCGATTCGTTCCCGAACATGGGCTCAAGCCCCCCAATCAAGGCAATATTGTTCGAAGATTGAAAGAATGCGATCAAGGTAAAGAGAATCCCTGCTATGGCAATGGCCACTGGCCGTCCCAAACGCGCCGCGAGTTCATCGCATGGACTGCCCTCGTAGACCACCCCGATCCGGGCCGCCAGTGCTACCATCGCAATCATCAGGATTGTCGAGCAAATGATCACTGGCACCCCAAGCAATCCGAAGCTGGCCCCCACCTTCGAGCTGGTCAGGATCGAACCGGGCCCGAGAACGACCGCGGCGACCACGATGGCCGGGCCGATGGACTTGAGGAGGTTCTTCATAATTTGCTTAAAGCTGGAAGAGGAAACAGAGAACAGGAACGGTCAAATTCATTTTATGATCTAACCTTTCGCGCTTCATTCAAGTCAATGCATTTTTGGTAAAGCCGCGGTCCCCTCAATGCGCATCCTTGCCAAAAAAGATGGCTGCAAACCCTTTTTCGTTGCCAAAGAAGTCCTTTCTGAAACGAATTCGTTACATACATTTATGGAAACGATAGATTACATTGTGCTCTTCGGTTATTTCGCCGGTATGGCGGCCATAGGAATTTGGGCCATGAAGCGCGTGAAAGGACAGGAAGACTACTTCATGGGCGGAAGACGTTTCGGGAAACTCTTTCAGACCTTCGCAGCCTTTGGAGCAGGAACGGGTTCAGCCGATCCGGTGAACACAGCGCGGGGAACTTTCGCCAGTGGCATGAGCGGCATGTGGGGGGTAATGTACTGGCTGTTCGTTACGCCCATGTACTGGATAAGTGCCGTATGGTATCGACGGATGCGTTGTCTCACTCTTGGAGACTGGTTCGTGGAACGCTACCAGTCGAAACAAATGGGCGTGGCCTACGCCATTTTCGGATGTTTTTACTACATGGTCTACGGAGCGATGCTCTTCACCGCGATCGGAAAGGTCTCCGTTCCGCTGGTAGGCCCCGAACTTTTCGGGGTGCAAACCGAATACGTCCTGGTCCCGATCGTAGCGATCGTCGTGACGTTATATGGGGTACTCGGTGGGATCGCGGCCGCTTACTGGACCGATCTCATCCAGGGTTTGTGTATCATTCTGCTGTCCGTACTGCTGATCCCCTTCGGTTTGCACGCGGTCGTTGAAAAATTTGGTTCCCCGGGGGATTCCTGGACCGATGGATTCCGCGTCATGCACGAACAGTTGCCCGCTAGCAACTTCACGATTATAGGTGGAGACGCAGCCAGCGAATTCCCCCTTTACGCAATCGTGGTCATCGTGATCATGAACATGATAGGGATCGCCCTGACCCCGCACTTCATCGTTACGGGAGGCGGAACAGCCAAGAGCGAACAAGACGCCCGCATCGGTCTTGTGACGGGAAACTTCATCAAGCGCTTTTGTACAATCGGTTGGGTCATAACCGCCCTGATCGTTCTTACTTTGTTTGGGGATGACATGACCCTGATGAAGGATGCGGACATGGCATGGGGAGCCGCCACCAAGGAATTGCTCGGCCCCTTGGGCATTGGTCTCGTCGGTCTCATGCTGGCCTGCCTGTTAGCCGCCCTCATGAGTAGCGTGGACTGCTATATGCTGGTCTGCTCGGCCTTGGTCGTGCGTAACGTCTACGTCCCTTTTGTAAACCCCAAGGCAGGAGAAAAAGAATGTCTCTTGCTCGGCCGGGTGACCGGAGGGGTAGTGGTATTGGGAGCCGTGATCATTTCGGTCACTATGCTGGACATGTTCAAGCAACTGGAACTGACTTGGGTCGTACCCATGACCTTCGCAGCCCTCTTCTGGGTGGGTATGTATTGGCGAAGGGCCACGACTAAAGCAGGGTGGATAACCGTGGCGTTCTGCCTGCTGAGCTTTTTCGTTTTGCCGAGGCTGATACCGACCGTTGCTCCAAGCTTGCGAACAGAACCTTCCCTTGTTCAATCCAACCTGAAAACGGAAACGGGAGGAGGGAAATCCATCTACTGGAGTGGCGGGGTGGAAGAGAAACAAGGCATACCCACAGGTCTTGGTTCCTTCCGCTTCGATATGCTTATTTACGAAAAAATCCCAGGTGTGGACCTGACCAAGGTGAGTAACGCCGCCTTGAAGACGCTTGAGTTTCCTTTCAAAATCATCGCTCCGTTCCTTGTCATGATCATTGCCAGTCTGCTGACCAAACCGAACGACAAACAGGCCCTTGATCGCCTTTACGTAAAATTGAAGACCCCGGTCGACCCGGTTCCGGAAAAAGACGAAGCCGAAATTGAAAAAAGCTACGCCCACCCTGACCGGTTCGACAAAAACAAGCTGTTCCCCAATTCCAACCTCGAATTCCAAAGGCCAACCAAGTACGACGTCATCGGCTTCCTGATATGCTTCGCTCTTTGTTTCGCGATTATCGGCCTTGTTTTGCTCGTTGCCCAAATCGGAACCTGAACGGTAGACCGGCCTTGTTCCAAACTCCGTCTCAATCCATGACCCCAAGTACCAAGACCTTCACTGCGTTGGCACTTCTTTTTCTGCAAGGGTTTCTTCTCTTAACGCTTTGGCTCGGCACGGTCTCCGGGCAACCCAAGAAACCGAACGTCATAATCTTCATGGCCGATGACATGGGGATCGGAGATACCAGCGCATACTTGGGAGTTCGATTGATGCCCAACACCAAGGCCATTGCCAAAACCCTGAAGACCCCGAACATAGAGAAATTCGCGAAGCAAAGCATGATCTTTACGGATGCCCATGCCCCCGCTTCCATGTGTAGCTCGACCCGCTATTCTCTGCTCACGGGAAGGCTCTCACACCGGTCCTACCTAAAGAAGCAAGGCTGGCTTCCGCACGGCCCGAACCCACCGATGATTCACCGCGCCCTGACCACCCTTCCCGAGATGCTGAAAAGAAGCGGCTACGTCACCGCCGCTATCGGGAAATACCATGTCGGCATGGATTTCGATGACGGACATGGCGAACCTGCCGACGAGTTTGATTTTCAGGACGTCGATTTCACCAAGCCGATTCTGGACGGACCGACCCACCACGGCTTCGACGAATTCTTCGGCGTCCCCGGAAACACCGAAGACCCGCTCGATACCGAACCAAGGATTTACCTGCGAAACGACCGATGGACTTTTTCCGAGCGTTCGAAAATGAAACTTATCGGCATG
>Ga0315321_10001677_pt1 | contig 17112 bp, 14 predicted proteins | sample M180m21515metaG_FD_203464 | JGI IMG/M metagenome (GOLD analysis project Ga0315321, IMG submission 203464) | Ammonia-oxidizing marine archaeal communities from Monterey Bay, California, United States - M1 80m 21515 | ecosystem: Environmental > Aquatic > Marine > Intertidal zone | place: USA... | reverse complement strand
CGTTACTCGAGGAGTGGTTTTCGAATCCATTGAAGACGAATGGTACTACCACCTACGGTTTCCAACGACAGGCGAAAACGTCACTTCCCTCCTTTCCGCTCATCCTCCTGAAAATTCGCTAGGTAAAGACGGAGCTCGAACTGGAAATCCAGCAGTTCGCTCCGCATTGAAAAACCGGATACCGCAAACCTTAGCCTGGATTAAATCCGAGCCAAACCAGTCGCGCGGCTTTGGTTTCACTGGCGGTCACTACCATTACAACTGGAACGACGAAGCCCAACGGAAGCTCGTCCTCAACGGAATCGCATGGACCGCTGGCATCGTAATTCCTGCCAATGGAATTGAATCAAAAATAGCGCCAATCGTAAAACACCAATCGATTGAACATGCCATCGCCCTTGGCGACCTGGACGATCTTAAGCGTTATATCGCCAACGATCCGGAGATCCTCAATCGCCCTGGGCGCGGCAGCTACACCCCCTTACACCAAGCCATCCTTCGCAAAAAGAAGGCCCTCGTAACAAGCCTTCTCCAACAAGGAGCCGACCCCAACATTCCAACGAAAAGCAAACAAACCGCTCTCCACATCGCGATCAGTCGCAGCGATCTCGAATCGGCCAAAGCAGTTCTCCAAGCCGGAGCAGACCTAAGTCTCAAGGACGGCAGCGGCTGGACGCCCCTCCACCTGGCGGCCGCCAAAAACAAACTCGAACTCGCCAAATTTCTCCTCGATAGCGGTGCCGACCCGAAACTCCTCAGCGAGGCCGGAGGAACCCCTCTGCACGAAGCATCTGTGAGCGGTAGCAGCGACATAATCCAGCTTCTCCTCAATCGCGGCGTCGATCCGAAAATCGTATCCAAAACCGGAAAAACCGCTCTCGATCACGCGATCGAATTCAAGAACCAAGCAGCGATCGAATTGCTCGAAACTCAGCTCTAACGATTAGCCAATAAACTCAATTCAAGATCTTTTGCTTTACCTGCATCCCGTTAGCTCTTCAGTTAGTAATACGTGTCTATTAGAAAATCTATCCAATTCCAGGAGATCGAAAGTGCAATCGACTCCATTGCGTCTCAAATAGCCGCAGCCCATGGTTCAACGCCCAATCTAGTACTGGCCGCTATCGCCAATGGTGGAATTGTTCTCACAAAGATCCTCGGAAAAATACTCGCTGAAAAACATGGGATAAAAACCCATTCCGCGATTATCGACATTTCCTTTCATCGCGACGATATTGGCGTCAACCCAATCGCCAAAGAGGTGGAATCGACCGAGCTGATCCATGATCCTGAAGAATCCACCATTATCCTGGTAGATGACGTCATATTCACAGGTCGCAGTATTCGAGCCGCCATGGCAGAAGTTCACGCGATCGGAAGACCCCGTAAAATAGAACTCGCAGCGCTCATCGACCGCGGCAATCGACTTCTCCCCATTCAAGCCGATTACATCGGAATCGAAGAACCCACCTCGACCGAAGAAAAAGTCGTGGTTGAGCTGGATTCAGACGAACTTATCAAGTCGTGCATTGACATTCTTTCCACTTAGCGCTGATTGGCCTCTTCAGGTATGCCTTGGAACCGAAAAGACCTGATATCGATCGAAGAACTTTCCCCTGAAGAGATCCTTACGTTGTTTAAGACAGCGGAAGCCTTTAAGAAGATTCTCAATCGAAAGACTGCAAAGACCCCTGCCCTCAGAGGTAAAACCGTGGTCAATCTCTTCTTCGAGAATAGCACTCGAACACGAGTCGCCTTCGAGATGGCCGCAACCAAGCTCAGCGCCGATGTCATGTCGCTCGATATGAAAACGAGCAGCACCGCCAAAGGCGAAACCCTCCGCGATACAGTCGAAAATATCCGAGCCCTAGCCGCCGACCTCATCGTTATCCGGCACTCCGCTCCAGGATCCGCAGCCTATATCGCCAAAATTCTCGACATTCCTGTCATCAACGCAGGCGACGGCGCTCACGAGCACCCCACTCAAGCCCTGCTCGACTGCTTCACTCTTCAAGAAAAATTCGGATCGATCGAAGGACTCAAAATCGCCATTCTCGGCGACATTCTATACAGCCGAGTCGCTCGTTCCAATATTTGGGCGATGAACAAGCTCGGAGCCGAAGTCACCCTCGTAGGCCCCTCGACACTCGTCCCACGCGGATTCGAGCAACTGGGAGTCACCGTATCGCACGACTTGAAATCCGCTCTCGCCGATAAAGACGCTGTCATGTTGCTGCGGATACAACATGAACGCCAAAACGCTTCTGCATTCCCCTCGCTCAACGAATACACGCGCATGTTCGGCCTCAACAAAACCCGTCTTTCCTGGCTAAAGGAAGATGCGGTCATCATGCACCCAGGCCCCATTAATCGTGGTGTCGAAATAGACTCGGAACTCGCGGATTCCTCTCAATCGGTAATTCTCCAACAAGTCACCAACGGACTCGCCACCCGTATGGCGGCTCTCTACCTTTGCTCAGGCGGCAATGCCGATGCAGTCGCCGCATCGTAATGGAAAGCATAATACGCAACGTGTCATGAGCCAAACAACTTGGATAAAAGGGGGTCGCATCATCGACCCGAAAAACAAACGCGATGACGTTGGCGATCTATTCATTGCCGAAGGAAAAATCATCGATCGTCCAAAGGATGACAATTTGACTGATGCCACAATCATCGATGCGACTGGATTGGTCGTAACACCCGGACTTATCGATCTTCACGTCCACTTTCGCGTACCAGGACAAACCCACAAAGAAACGATTTTCACAGGTACCAGCGCCGCAGCAGCAGGCGGATACACCAGCGTCGTCTGCATGCCCAACACTTCCCCTCCAGCCGATACAGCCGGAACTATACAATATATTAAAGACGCCGTTCAACGCGAAGCCGTGGTCAACGTCTTCCCCACTGGATGCATCACCGTCGGCATGGCCGGCGAACTCCTTGCTCCAACTGGCTCGCTCAGCGATGCCGGAGCGGTCGCCATTTCCGACGGAGGCAAATGCGTGCAAAACAACGGTCTCATGAGACGAGCGGTCGAGTACGCTCACATGTTCGACATACCAGTCATCGACCACTGCGAGGACTACAATCTCTCCAGTGACGGCGTGATGAATGAAGGCTTCGTCTCCACCAAGCTCGGTCTCCGCTCCAGCCCAAAGGAAGCCGAAGATGTCATCGTTTCGAGAAACGTCATCCTCTCCGCCAAAACCGGAGCCCATATCCACTTGCAGCATATTAGCTCGAAAAACGCTATAGACCTAATCCGACGAGCCAAGGCCCGAGGCGCGAACGTAACTGCCGAAGCGACTCCCCATCATATCGCGTTCTCGGATACGGAAGTCGAAAGCTTCGATCCCAATTTCAAAATGAACCCGCCGCTTCGCACCGAAACGGATAGAGTAGCCTTACTCGACGCGCTCGAAGATGGAACCATCGACTGTATTGCCACTGGACACGCCCCGCACACCGACTACGAAAAAGACGTCGAATTCGACTATGCGCCTCATGGGGTAATCGGCCTTGAAACGGCCTTAGCAGCGACTCTCGGCCAACTTTATCATTCGAAGCGCCTGTCCCTTTCCGGAACGCTCTCATTGCTCACCCACCGAGCATCCGAAGTTTTGAAACTGAACAAAGGCACGCTCAGCACCGGAGCCGACGCCGACATCGCGATAATCGACCCAGAACTCGAATGGACGCCTAACGTCGATAGCTTTCTTAGCAAATCAGCCAATTCCCCCTGGATCGGCCGAACGCTCAAAGGCAAGACCATCAAAACCCTCGTATCCGGAAATCTAGTATACGCTGACGGACAGATCGTCAAAGAGGTCGGTTAATCGATACTGAAAATTCATCTCAAAACCACGCCGACCGACCCTTCAACGAAGCTCAGGATCAACGACATCGTAGCGACCCGAGGGACTAGCGTGGATTTTACAATTGACCCTACCTTCCGCGACCGCCGCCGCTGGGACGGCCACCGCCACGGTTTGCTCCTCCGCCAAAGCCGCGACCGCCGTCAGCTCCTGCATTTTCTAACTGTTGCTTGGACTGACGTAAATCACGCTCATACTCCAATAGTTGGCTCTCTGCGAGACTTGCCAATTGAGCGTCATTGAGAACTCTCGAGGCCTCCTCAAGCAATGCAGCCTCGTAAACCGACCGCTCTTGATAATACGTATCGACCATCTCCTTCGTTAATGGTTGCCCTTTTCCTCCGCGATTATCCTTCAGATCGTAGGTATAATCGTATTCCCTATCCACCTTCGCCAAAATGTTAACCAAACCTTCGCTTTGACGTTTCGAAAGCGGCGACTCCGTGTAGCTCAAAGAGCGTTCCAAAGATTCAACGTCACCTCGATATTGCAGCGTAGAGCTATATTTCTTCAACGCTTCCGCATTGTCCTCGCCAAGCAATGCAACAACATCGCTATCCAAAAGGTCTCTCTCGCTCTTCATTTCCTCCTTGAGCGCAACCCGTTCTTCTTCCGTCGAGCCAGACGCGAGAATTTGGCCTTCCATCCGAAGCAATGTCTGTTCTGCCATCAGCGTTTTCAACACATCGATTTGATCGGCCGGAAGATTTAGACGTTTAAAAAAATCCGCGTATCCTCGATCAAGGCGTCCCATCATGCCTTCGATCATTTCCATTCGCTGCTCCGGATCGCTAAAACGCTCAAGCATGGCAGCTTTCTGCTTTTCCTGAAATTCCTTTCGGCGTTCCATAATTTGTTCGCTAGTAAGGTTTCCTCCTCCCGCAAAACGTCCGCGACGTCCCTCTTCCGCAACCGCAGGCTCGGCGACGGATGCCTCCACTATCGCTTCAGCCTCGACCGAAGCTTCAATGGCCGCCGGCTCAATGGCTCGACTGGCCAACTGACGCTTCAAGCTTTGGTTTTCCATACTCAAGTAGCCAGAGTAAGCGGCAAGCGTAACGGCAAGGATTGAAAGGATTGCAGTGGACCGACGTTTCATGATTCGAAAAGGTAATTTATATAATACGTGACGGACCTCCAGACCACATTCGTCACGCATGCTAACAAAACGCTTTCTCTCCAAAAATAGTTACAACCTCCAGACAATCCGCTTCCTCCATCCCTCCAGGATCCATTCGATAAACCCTTGCAAAATCGCAGGAGGCTTACTATTCCCGCTCTATTTCAATGAGCGAAAACGTCTCGCAACAGAACGGACCTGACCATATCGGCATCATTATGGATGGCAATGGTCGCTGGGCTCAAGCTCAGGGATTTTCACGTATTAAAGGTCATCGCCAAGGGGTGGAAACCTGTCGTCGAATCATCGACGCATGCCAAGGCCTCGACATCCACTACCTCACTCTCTACGCATTTTCGTCGGAAAACTGGAATCGCCCCGAACCTGAGGTCAATGCTCTCATGGAGCTGCTCGAACTCTTCCTCATGCAGGAAACCGACCTCCTCATAGAAAAAAAAGTAAGACTGCACGCAATCGGGCGTTTAGAAGAACTCCCCGCCAAACCACGCCGCGCCCTCAAAAAAGCAATCGAAGCGACCTCCCAATTCGACGATTGGCATCTCACTCTCGCCCTCAACTACAGCTCTCGCAACGAAGTCATTGATGCCACCAAGGCAATCGCTCGCCTAGCGGCCTCAGGAAAACTCGATCCCGAAGAATTGGACTGGGAAACCATCTCCAGGTACCTTTATACCGATGGCTTGCCCGATCCAGACCTTATCGTTCGAACGTCTGGCGAAGCACGACTCAGCAACTTTCTTCTCATGCAAAGCGCCTACGCTGAATTCTACTTCACGAGCACCTGTTGGCCTGACTTCACAAAAGCCCACCTAGAGGAAGCGATCCAATCATTCCACGATCGCGAACGCCGATTCGGAAGAACCGGCGAGCAACTCGAAGTGGAAACCAGTCTCTCACGCTAACCGCTTCCGCCCCCGCTGTGAAAAAACGCATTTTCAGCACTCTGATCCTCTGGGTCATAGTAGTCATCTGCTTCTTCTTCATCGGACCCGACGCCGCCGTCTGGCTGCTCGCAGTGCTTAGCCTAGGATCGCAATACGAATTCTACGGCCTCCTTGAAAAAATGGGCCAGCGCCCATTTAAGAAATTCGGCACAATATTGGGAACGGTCATGATTATCGTGCCCTACTACACCAATTTGTTCGCTCATAGCCACGCAGGAAACGTCCAATCCGGAATCATCGCGGTTACGATAGTAGCGTGCTGCCTCCGCATTCTCAGGGAACGGAAAAGCGACGAGCGCATCAAATCCTTGAGCTCCACGCTGCTCGGCCTGATCTACATTCCGTTCATGCTCAGTTTTCTAGTGCGCATGATCGAATTGCCAGCCGAGCCCGCCAAAGGACTTATGCTTGTGGTCTGGCTAATTGTGACCGCTAAATTCACCGACGTTGGAGCCCTCCTTTTCGGTAAAGCATTCGGTCGCCACCCGATGTCTCCAAACACGAGCCCCAACAAAACCTGGGAAGGTGCAGCTGGTGGATGCCTCCTTTCCGTCGCGCTTGGATTTGCTCTCACCTTCTTCGCTCGCGATTATTTTCCTGCATTTTTCACCCCTCTCTGGGGAACTCTACTCGCCCTCCCAATTGCAATTATCGCAATCGTATCCGATTTGGTCGAAAGTATGCTCAAGCGCATGGCTCTACAAAAAGACAGCGGTTCTTTCATCCCAGGTATTGGCGGCGCGTTCGACTTGACCGATTCGCTGGTTCTTTCCGCTCCTACCGGATACTTGCTCTTCGGACTGATCATCTAACGCATTCATGGGAAAACGATCCAAAGTCGTCTTGCTTGGAGCAACCGGGTCCATTGGTGCAAGCGCCTTGAAGGTGATTCGCCAACACTCGGATAAACTCGAACTGATCGGCATCGCCGCCAATCGAAATATCGAGCAGCTCGCGGACATTGCCCGAGAATTTTCCGTCATGGAAATCGGAATCTACGACGAGACCGCTTGGAAAGCAGCCAAGAATCGCGATCTCATGCCCGACAATGCCAATATCGTTTGCGGCGAAGAAGGTCTCTGCCAGCTCGCCTCGCTTCCTGATTGCGACACTGTTCTGGTCGCCGTCGTCGGCACACAAGGCCTCATGCCAGCTCTGGCAACTATCCAAGCTGGTCACAAGCTAGCCATCGCCAGCAAGGAAATCCTCGTCCTCGCCGGCAAATTCATCATGGAAGCCGCCCACGCTAAGCAGGTATCTATTCTCCCCGTCGACAGCGAGCACAACGCCCTTTTCCAATGCCTGGAAGGTATCGAAGCCGATCACGTCGCCAAACTAACTCTGACCGCATCTGGAGGGAGCTTCCGAGACCTGTCACTCGATCAATTCGCCAACGTGACACTCGCTCAAGCGCTGGACCATCCAAACTGGGACATGGGTCCTAAAGTAACCATCGATTCCGCGACCATGGCCAACAAAGGCCTGGAAATGATCGAAGCCAAATGGCTTTTCGGCGTTCGCCCGGAACAGATCGACGTAGTCATCCATACTCAAAGCATGGTCCACTCCATGGTCGAATGCATCGACGGATCCGTCATCGCACAGATGAGCCCGCCAGACATGACCTTCGCCATCCAGCATGTATTGCTTTACCCAGATCGAAGTCCAAGCGTCTGTCCCAGCATCGATTTCTCCCAGGCATTCAGCCTCGACTTTCGACCGCTCGAAAACGACCGCTATCCATGCCTCGGACTCGCCCGAAACGCCCTCAAAGCCTGCGGGGTTGCACCCGGCATATTCAACGCCGCCAATGAAATTGCAGTCGACGCTTTCGTCCAAAACCGCATTAAATTTGTCGATATCGCAAAAATCGTAGAGAAAACACTAGAAACCATCGATAATGTCGAACCAATCAGCATAGAAGAAGTCTTGGATTACGACACGCAAGCCCGATCGATCGCCGCCGATATTACAGCTAAATCAAACTCATAACTATGACTCTCGATAAAATCCTAGAATACTCCTGGGCAGCCCTGATGATAATCCTCTTCTTCGGAGGGTCCATCTTCATCCACGAACTCGGCCATTTTTTGGCTGCCAAATGGAGAGGATTGGTTATCGAACGCTTCTCGATCGGTTTCGGACCAAGGCTCTTCGGCTGGACACGCAACGGCATCGATTACCGAGTCTCTTTGTTGCCGCTTGGCGGATACGTCGCATTGCCTCAATTAGCCGACATGCGCGGCATCGAAGGAGAAACAAGCTTAGAAAATGCTTCGATGGAGCCGATATCCTACACATCCAAGGTCATCGTAGCCGTAGCCGGAGCTGTCTTCAACGTTCTTTTTGCCCTCGTTCTTGGCCTTATTCTTTGGAAAACAGGTGTCGAGCGAGAATACGCCACGACCATCGGAGCCATCTCCGAATCCGTCGAAATAGAAGAAGGCCATTTCGTCGACAATCCAGCTTTCAAAGCCGGATTGAAAGTTGGAGACGAAATCATCAGCATAGACGGCCAGCCAGTTGGCTCTTTTGAAGATATTTTCATTAATGTCGTTTTGGGGTCAGGAATGAGCGATGACGGTAAACGCGTTACCAAAGTCGAATACATAAGAAATAGCGAAACAAGCGTCGCAATCGTCCACCCAATATTACACCCCGAACATCAAATGAGAATGATCGGAATCCAGCCAAATATGGATACAATCATCGCAGCCGTAAGCGACTCGTTTCCCGCTAAAGAATCAGGACTGCAATTCGGAGACATAGTAAAACAGGTTAACGGAATTACAGTCTTCAGCTCGCAACACTTCACGAGCATAATCAAAGAATTAGGCAACGACGAATTGGAACTGAAAATCGCTCGTATCAATCCAAATCCAGTAGGTCCTGAATACACAGAAGAGACGATTTCAATAACTCCGGTTCTTTCAAAATTAAATACGTCCGAAGATCAATTCTACGCGATAGGAGCTAGCCTCGCCTCCAGGATCCAAACTCAAAACATACACATTAATCCGATTGGACTCTCGAAGGACGTTATCGACAAAACCTACAAAACGATAAAATCCCTCCTCAACAGCAACTCAGACGCGAAGATGAAGGACATGTCAGGACCCGTTGGCATAGCGAATATCATCGCCAAAACATCCACCGTAGGAATCGTTCGAGTAATGGAGATCGCACTGATGATAAACATCAGCCTAGCGATCTTCAACCTCCTCCCAATCCCAGTCCTCGACGGTGGTCATATCGCTTTCGCGACCATTGCGAAGATTACCGGAAAGCCGATCCCCCCTAATTTCGCAGCAGCGATTCAAGGCAGTTTCATGCTGCTCCTTTTTTCGTTTATGATTTACGTCACTTGGCACGACATTGGCCGCACATTCGTCAAAGATAAAACGGAGCCCCGACCAGCCGTTTACCTCATCAAAGTAGAAGAACCGCCGGTATGATTCCAAGCGAATCCATGCCACCGCTCAACCAAGGAATATTATGAGCGTCTACTGCTCGTCGCGCTTCTCGACAATTCGACGCGCCAGCCGAGAAGTTTTCATCGGCGACCTTGGAGTCGGAGCCGAAAACCCTATTCGTATCCAGTCTATGACCACTACGAATACGCAGGATGTAAGCGCGACTGTCAAACAGGCCATCGCTTTAGCCGAATCCGGTTGCGAAATCGTACGCATAACCGCCCCAAATAAAACCGCCGCTCGCGCCCTCAAGGATATCCGTTCCCAATTCAGAGCTGCAGGTTTCGAAACGCCTCTCGTCGCTGATATTCACTTCCTTCCATCCGCAGCGATGGAGGCCGTTGAACACGTCGAAAAAGTTCGCATCAACCCCGGCAACTACGCGGACAAAAAAAAATTCTCGACTCGCGAATACACGAACGACCAATACGAAAAAGAACTCAAACGTCTCCACGAAGGATTTTCCCCGCTCGTCCTTCGCTCCAAAGAACTTGGGCGAGCCATGCGTATCGGCACCAACCACGGTTCCCTTTCCGACCGCATCATGAATCGCTACGGCGACACTCCTTTAGGAATGGTCGAATCTGCCCTGGAATTCCTGCGGATCGCCGAATTGCACAGCTACCGAGACATAATCCTTTCGATGAAAGCCAGCAATCCCAAGGTCATGATCGAAGCTTATCGCCTGCTGGTCGATCGAATGAACGACGAAGGCATGACCTATCCGCTCCATCTCGGAGTGACCGAAGCGGGCGACGGCGAAGATGGTCGAATCAAAAGCGCTATCGGAATCGGAAGTCTCCTCATGGATGGACTTGGCGACACTATCCGCGTTTCTCTAACCGAAGATCCCGTATTCGAAATCCCAGTAGCTCAAGCCCTCGTCAAAAAGGTCATGGCAAACTGGAGAGACGCCAAACAAGAGACCGAGAAACCCGATACAATCGATCCCTACCACTTTCAGCGACGCTCCATCGCCACCTTCGAGCTCACACCGGAAAAGAGCATCGGCATCGAAGAACCGCCTACCGTCATCACGAAAACTCCCTTTGAATTGACTCAGTTCGAAGCCCTCGAAACCGCTCTATCCGAAGCGACCCCGAAACTCAAAGACACTCCCATAGAGGGACTTTGCATCGCCGTTCAAACGGTCGACCAACTCCAGTATATCGAAGCTACTTGGAAGCGAATCGAACCCTACGTTTCATTCTTGGTCCTTGAGATCCCGCAGAGCATCGATCTCGAATCGCTATCGAGAGCCCTAACGGATTCCAAACTGCCGCTCGCGCTTATTCGAGATTTCGATGCCGACGCGCTTACCCCCTACAAACGCTTCTTGGGCATCTGTTCGTCCTTCGATGCGATTCCGATCGTTGGATTAACCCCCAACGTCTCAGACGGAATCTGCTCGGAACCCGCCAACAACCTTATCGTTACCCTCAACTCGCAGACTCGAACCAATTCGCCCAAGCATAGAATCGGCTCATATCGTCACCTCGCCAACCGCCTGCAGAACTGGCAAAATCCATCACCTCTTTGGATCAGAAATTCGGATACCGGCGAAAATGAGACAGCTTCGTTTCTAAACCGCCTCCTCGATGCAAGCATTCTTTCTGGAAGCCTTCTTTGCGACGGACTCGGCGACCTTATCAGCATCGAGACGGACAAAGACCTAACGCGGGCAACGAAACTCACCTACAACGTCCTTCAAGGCACAGGAGCGCGTATTTCAAAAACCGAGTTCGTGGCCTGCCCCAGCTGTGGACGCACCCTTTTCGACCTCCAATCAACAACCCAGCGCATCCGTGGACAAACCGGCCACCTCAAAGGCGTCAAAATAGCCATCATGGGCTGTATCGTAAACGGTCCAGGCGAGATGGCCGATGCCGACTTCGGTTACGTTGGCGGAGCCCCAGCCAAGATCAATCTATACGTCGGCAAAAACTGCGTCCAATACAACATCCCTCAAGCCGAAGCCGATCAACACCTCATTGATCTCATCAAAGAACATGGCAAATGGGTTGACCCCGAAACCGTAGAGGCGTAACTCCGCTTAGCGAACAACTTCGAAAAATACGTGGGCAAAAACCCGATACAAGGTTTTCTAGGCGTTGATGGCGGTGGTTCCAATACGCGGGCCCTATTCATGGATGCGAACGGCAAACACCTCTCCAAAGGCTTCGCGCCCGGATCCAACCCACATAATATCGGCTATCCCAAAGCTGCTTCCAATATCAACGAAGCCGTTCAAGCAGCCTTGGAAAATGCAGCTCCCGAACAACTTCGAATCGCCTCGGTTTTCTGCGGTATCGCCGGTATCCGCAATACCGAAGAACAGATGCTTTTAACTAGCGAACTCCAGCATTTCCAATGGACTAGAAATGCTCGCCTAAGCATCGACCATGATGTCTCAATCGCCTACAGAGCCGTTTTAGGAAAGGACTCCGGAATCACTCTCATTTGCGGCACAGGAACTTCTTGCCTAGGCAAGGACATTACCGGAGAGATCATCCTAACCAGCGGCCGCACTGAAACCATCGACGATCCCGGAAGCGGATACGCGATCGGATTAGAAGGTATCGAAGCGGGACTTCTTCAATCAACATCAACCAATCGGAACGATATTGCAAAGCTTGCCCCTCAGCTAATCAATCTAGCTCAAGAAGGAAATCCTACAGCCCAATATATCCTAAACAAAAACGCAGATTCGCTGATCGAGCTTATTCGCGACACGCTCTCCCGACTCTCCTTAAGCGAGAATTTCAATCTCGGTATCATCGGCAGCTTAGGCACTACTAAAACGCCCTACCAGGATCTTATCCTCAAGAAAATCGCCTCCGAGTTTCCAAGCACAGTCCTTCGATTCACCAATAAAACGCCCGTTGAAGCCGCTGCTGAATTAGCTCTCACCTAGCAGACCCTCCATACCTTGGTTTATAAACCTAGAGAATCGATAGAAATACATGGCCACAAAAAGGCACGAAGAAGGATAAAGACTTATAACCTTATTTCGGCGAAGCCGTACCTTTATTTTATCGTGTCGGCGACAATTCCTAGCAAGGCGCGAGCGATGACTAAATTGTTCGAATCAATCGTTCCTCCCGCCGAACATACTGAGCAAATACAACAAGTAGCTTAGGGAGCTGACAAATGCCGCCACATAGGTCAACGCAGCCGCGTTCAAGGTCTTATTGACCCCAACCATCTCATCGCTTCCTAGAATCCCCAATGAGACCAATTCCTTCTTAGCCCGAGCACTTGCATCAAATTCGACCGGCAACGTGATCAGTTGAAACACCGTCAGGACGACATAACATAAAATACCGAGCTTCAAAAGCGTAACGCTCAACGCGCCACCAATAAGAAAGAACGACCCTATCATCACAATCGGCAAAACCCGCGTCGAGATATTCGTGATGGGCACCAGAGCCATTCGAGCCTTCAAAGCGGCGTAGCCGACTTTATGCTGAACAGCGTGCCCGGCCTCATGGGCAGCAACTCCGAGAGCGGCCAGACTAGTTCCCCGATAGTTCTCCTCGCTAAGCGCCAATTTTTTGCCGATCGGATCGTAATGGTCGGTCAAATGGCCACGAACCTGGACGATCTTCACATCGTTAATCCCAGCATTGCGCATCACTGCTGCCGCCGCTTCTGCACCTGTAATACCTCCTCGAGACGGTACTCGAACATATTCATTGTAGGCCGAAGAAACCTTAGACTGCGCCCACATGGCCAAAATAATCGTTGGAATTACGAAAATAAAGTAACCCATAAATCCTCCGCCTCCACCAAAAAACATCGCTAGCATATTCATATTCATAATAATTAAATTTTCCCGGAGAACAAAGAAAGCAATCGACATTCCAAGTTCCAGCAAAGAGTGAATATTATTTGGAAATTCATAAAGCTTTACCAACGTGAACATTAAAAAGAGCACAATCTCCAATCGCTAGAACGCTTTTCTAACATCGAGTCAGTCTGTCTCAACTGGGACGAATTCTACGAATGCTTATTCGGCATCAAAGCCGTATTTGCCAAAGCGCCACAATCAATCTTCACTCTAGCCTCAAATGACGACCCCTTCCATAATAGGCCTTTCAAATGCGGACGAATTACCTTCGCCCGCTCTAATAATCTACCCCGAACTCGTCAAAGCGAACATCCGGCAAATGATCGCCATAGCCGGAGACCCTGACCGACTCCGTCCGCACGTAAAAACGCACAAAATGGCCGAAATCGTGGCCCTGCAAATGCAGTGCGGGATTCGAAAATTCAAATGCTCAACGCTCGCAGAAGCTCGCATGCTAGTAACTTCCGAAGTCGAAGATATGCTTTTGGCTTACCAACCTGCCGGTCCTGACATCCAAGACTACGTTCAATTGGCGAAAGAAAATCAGGATGCACGATTTTCGACGATCGTAGACAATCAAGACACCATCAACCGACTCAACACCGCCTGCGCCAATAGCGCAATTGCGCTCGGAGTATTTCTCGATATTAATAGCGGAATGAATCGTACCGGCATCGCTCCCAATGAATCCGCAGCAGAACTTTACGCCCATATCCACCAAGCCAGCAATCTTATCACTCGAGGCCTCCACGTGTACGACGGCCACATACACGAATCGAATCTAGAAAAACGAACCCGCCAAACCAACCAAGAATTCGCAACTGTCGAATCTCTCATAAAGAGTCTAAACGAGGCCAGCTTCGACATTCCTAAAATCGTCGCCGGCGGCAGTCCCACCTTCCCCATCCACGCGAAACGCGATGTAGAACTGAGCCCCGGGACTCCACTGCTATGGGATTTCGGATACGGAGATACCTTTCACGATTTGCCCTTTCAACATGCTGCCCTGCTTTACACTCGCGTCATTAGTAAGCCTGCGCCTGGACTCCTTTGCTTCGACCTCGGGCACAAAGCAGTCGCTTCCGAAATGGAGCCTCCGCGCGTTCGACTCCTTGGACTAGAGGACGCGACCTTCGTTTCCCACAGCGAAGAGCACCTCGTCTTGAAAAGCGATCGAGCCTCGAAAATCTCAGTCGGCGATTCCTTTCTAGGAATCCCTAAACACATCTGCCCAACCGTAGCTCTCTATAACAAAGCCGCTATCGCCGCTGACGGACGTATAACCGGCTACTGGAATGTTGCCGCCCGCTCCAGAATCCTGGACTAGCCCGTAGGGCAGTGCTCTCGCTGTCCCGCGATAGCTAAGTCACTGGGTTTCAACTATCGCCATTGCCCAAGGATCTTCCCCAATTTCTAGCGTCTGAAAACGGACCAAAGCACCGTTGTCTTCATTGACTCTATAAGCTGCAAACTTTCCCGAGCCACTGCCCGCCGCATAGAGAAACCTACCATCCGGAGAAAACTCGAACGAACGTGTCGCCGCCTCGCACGCAAAGCGATCCACTGGAGACAGCTCCCCCGATTCGGAATCAACTAAAAAAGCCGCAAGCGAATCATGCCCTCGGTTGGCAACATAGACGAAGCGGCCGCTAGGATGTATACCAACATCCGAGGTCGAGTTCTTTCCTTCGAAATCATTGGGCAAAGTACTAAGCGTTTGCAGCGTTTCCAGGCGCCCATTCTCTGAGTCCAAACGATAAACCGTTACGCTATTACCTTGCTCGTCGCTTCCGTATCCAAACAAACCATTCGCGGCTAAACGAAAATGCCGCGGGCCGGCTACGCCTTCGCGATTCAAAACTGCCACTTCATTGGAAGCAATTGTTCCCTCGCTAGAATCGAATTTGAATTGGAAAATCCCATTTGCAGCCGTGTGGGGAACAAAGACAAACCGGTTTGACTTATCGATTTCGACCGAGTGAGGACGGTCTGCCGTCTCAATCGTCTGAAGTGCAGTCTCCCCAAGGACTCCATCCTCTACTGCGTGTATTATGACATGTCCTTCGAAATAATACGACGATATCAAAAATCGCTCCGATTGATCCAGATGCAAAAACGATGCATGCGACCCCGCCACCGTTTCGCTCAAAAACCTCAGGCTTCCATTTTGTCCATCGATCCCAAAACTCGCTATTTTTCCGCTTTCGCTCAGCGATGCAAACAAGAATCGACCATCTCGAGACACCATCAATGCACGTGGTCCTCCATCGACTTCAATATCGCTTTCGAAAACAACCTTACCCGTATCCTTTACTTGCCGATACACAGCGATTCTCTCTTCGCCCGCAACCGCGACATACAAACAAAGCTTCGAAGCGATCGCAATCGATGAAAGTCCAGATGCAATTAAACAGAATACTATCGATCGAAAGACCTTGCCCACGCTCAAAACCGTAGCCGAACTCCTCAATCAGGCAATCTAAACAACGTTTCAAAAAGAGAATATCTCCGAAATGATAGAATCGTATTTCTCGCAACCTTGATTTTCGTCATTTCGCAAAATCTTCAGGATTGCGATTCTCTTTCAAGCCACTTGAACTCCCGACCAATTCTATTGATGCGAACCTTTCCGATCATTCCAATTATCGCCTTTCTTTCCGTTATATCGCTGAACGCCGATTCTAGCTCAAACTCCGAAGATCTAGGGTTCGCGGTTTTTCGCGACCGATGCATGGCGTGTCACTTACAATCAGGAATGGGAATCAAAGAAATGAACGCTCCCTCCATTGCCGGACTTCCACGCTGGTACGTTACGGAGCAACTCCGGAAATTTCGACGCAATCAGCGCGGCAACCATATCGAAGATGCCGCCGGCAGCTTGATGCAGGCAAATGCCCTAGCTTTAGACGAAAAATCAATCGCATTCGTCGGCAGACATATTGAGTCGCTCACTCCAAACGAGGGTCGGAACATCTTATCGAAAAAGTCCACCAAGGACTCCAAAGTGCTTTACCGAAAACGGTGCCAAGAATGCCACGGCGAACATGGCGAAGGAAATCGATCCGATAGGGTCCCACCACTCACGAGCCAACAAGATTGGTACCTCCTCAAGCAGATAGATAATTTTCAAACAGGAAAACGACTTCATTACGAAAACGATTCTTTGAACGAACTAAGCGAAGAGCAGCTCCAATCCATAATCGCATGGATTTGCTCGCTACCCTCTAGCCCTCCTGAATGAAACCCCGGATCAAACTCGCCGAAACGAAAACTCCTGACGGAGGAAATCTAGCCCTTTTCGAACAAGACGACACCTATTCGATCACCTACAAAGGGCAGCAGCTCATGCACTCAAAGATGAGTGCCTCGGAAGAGCTTCTTGGTAAGCTCGGTCTCGACAGGATCGACCACAAACTTCCATCCCGAATTTTGGTTGGCGGTCTCGGCCTGGGCTACACCCTTCGAACTGTAATGGAAGGCTCCTCGGCTGATGCCCAAATTGATACGGCGGAACTCATGCCAGAAGTAGTCGACTGGAATCGTACTTTTCTGAATACGCTCAATGGCTCTTTTTTAGACGATCCCCGAGCAAACATACTAACCGAAGACGTCGGCAAAATCATCAGAGGCGCATCAGCCAATACCTACGATACAATCCTGCTCGATGTTGACAACGGCCCCATAGCCATGGTGGACACCAGCAATAATTCACTGTATTCACATTTTGGAATACGCTCTATTCGAAACGCTCTCAAAGAAAATGGCCGGGCTGTTGTTTGGTCCGCCCAAGCCGATCCTAGATTCGAAAAACGCTTACGTAAAG
>Ga0315321_10001675_pt1 | contig 17131 bp, 19 predicted proteins | sample M180m21515metaG_FD_203464 | JGI IMG/M metagenome (GOLD analysis project Ga0315321, IMG submission 203464) | Ammonia-oxidizing marine archaeal communities from Monterey Bay, California, United States - M1 80m 21515 | ecosystem: Environmental > Aquatic > Marine > Intertidal zone | place: USA... | reverse complement strand
CTCCAAGTTCCAAGCCCCGCTTGGCCAGCAAGGCGCTTATTGTGTATACGAAGCCCGCGGAGAGGGCAAAGAGGTAAGGGGGGAGATTGTTTGGCAAGTGGAGTTTCCCGGAGAGTTGCTAGGTGGCTTATTTTCCGGTGAATTCCTTGCTCAGGCTTTCGCAGTAGGCGGCGTCCTGTTCCTTGGTTCCGATGACAAGTCGATACTTGATTTTGACTGGTTTTTGGGGGGTGGCCTGTGACTTGAAATAGGAACCGAATCGTCCGTAGTCGCGTTCGCTGTAGAAGGACGGTTTGGGGTTGTCCGGATGGTCGAGGTATACGGTGAAGTAGCGTTGATCTTCCACAATCACGCTCTGAGCCTTCCAAGGCAAGTTGGTCATGTCCTTGTTTCCTGGCCAGTTTTTGGTTTTGCCCTTTTCGTCTTTTCCATCCTTTGGACGGACGTAATAGGTCTGCTTGGCGTTTTTCGATGCCACCTCGTTGGATGCCCGGAATTGAAACCCGGCATGCTGGGGATCTCCATCCAGGGTCACGGAGTCCTGCTTGGTGGACAACACCGAACTGAAGTCAACCTGAAGGCTTCCATCCTTGTGGTGCGAGAAAGAGAGGGTTCTTTGTTCGGTTGCGAAGATCGAACCGTCGTCCACCCGCCAGGCGATTTCAACGGTGTGTCCTGCCCCGTTCCCGTCGGCATGAGACTTGAGGATCTTCTCGTGGGTCTGATAGCCTCCCTTGCAATGCCAAGTGTCTACCCTGACTTTTTTGCCTTCGGCATTGGCTGCCGAGCATTTTGAGAATCCATAGTAAATTCCACGGTGATGAGTGAATTTTCCTCCCGGTCCTTTGGTAAGGAAGCCATCGCCATCCGCTTGGTATACGTGATGGAAGGGTTTGTAGGTGCGCTCCCGATCCTTGGGGTCCATTCGTTCATAGACGTAGCGGGCGATTTTCTTGTCGCCCTTCATGAGGTCTAGGTGCTTGCCCGGTTCGTCTTTCCATGAATAGCCGTGATGCTTGGCAAGCAAGGAAATGGAGGTGGACGCGACAAGAAGGGTGGCGAGTAGGAATGATTTCATAATGCTCGGAGGAAACCGCTTTTCTCCTGTGATTCCAAGCGAAAACGGATGCACTCCCGGAAACTTTTTTCTCCAAGCTTCGTTCAATGAGCTAGAAAAGAATCGAATTTTCATTAGGATACCAAACTATGCCACGCCTTTTCCCATTTGCTTTGCTTGTCTGCATCCACTCGACGAATGCGGTCGTTGACTTCGAGAAGGAAGTCTGGCCCATACTGGAGGCGAGATGCGTGGAATGTCACAAAGCGCCCTACGAACTGAACGGAAAGCTCAAGGAACCTAAGTCCGGGTTGCGCCTGGATGGGGCTGCTTACATTATGCATGGTGGGGACGACGGTCCTGTAGTGGTGGCTGATCATCCGAGTCAAAGCTCGCTTTATCAACGAGTGATTTTACCTGGGGACGATTCAGACATCATGCCCCCGAAAGGCGATCCTTTGACTCATCGCCAAAAGGAGGTTTTGAGAAAGTGGATTGCCCAAGGTCTGGATTTCGGGAAATGGGTCGGGCAGACTGATGGGGTAGAGGAACTCGCTCAACGAAAAAAGGCGGACAGCAAGGTTTTCGTGCCCGAGCACATTAAGTTTTATACTAATCTTTCGGCTGGAATACAGCCTTTGCCCGAAGCCGATTTGGTACGGATTGCCAAAGAAACGAAATTAATGGTGCGCCCAATTGGCATTGGGAGTTCATTAGTGGAGGCTCGGGTAGTCACCGACCCTGCTCAAGTCGGTGATGCTCAAGTCAACCTATTGAAGCCGCTCGCGGGGCATCTAGCCAAGCTTGATTTGCGCAATACGGCCATTACCGAACGCTCGCTCGTTGAGATTGCAAACTTTTCCAAGCTTACCGAGCTAAACCTGCGAGGCACCAAGGTTGGGGATTCCGGACTCTCGAAGGTCTCCCGGTTGGCTGCCTTGCAAACGCTCAATCTTTGCGAGACCGAGGTTTCGGACAAAGGCTTGGGCTGGTTGAAGAAATCCAAGTCACTAAGCCAAGTTTTCCTTTGGGGCAGTCGCGTGAGCCCGGAAGGGCAACGTCGTATAGCGAATATCCTCGCCCCCAAAAAGTAACCGTCGCAAGAGTTTCAGTCGGACAATTTCCAAAGGGTGTTGTCCGATCTTATGTACAAGGCTCCTTCGGAAACGGCCGGGGAGCAAAGGATCGTTTCATTCAATTCGATCGATCTTATGGTCTTCCCTTCCTCACCGCCAAGTTGCACGACTTGTCCCAATCCTTCTTCGTTGAAAACGAACAGGTGATCCTTGGTGGATACGGGCGAGCCGCTCATTGGTCCTTTCATTCTCGTCCGCCAAATGATTTTTCCACTCTTGGTTTCCGCGCAGGTCAAGACGTTCGCCTTGTTGAGTACGTAGAACTTGTCTCCCGATAAGGTCGGACTGGCGGTGCCTGGTCCAAGTTTGTTATCGCGCCATAATTGGGTGTGGGACTTTCCATCACCACGGGCCTGCAAAGCAGTCAATCCTTTGGACGGCACAAGAATCGTATTTCCCGATACTGTACTTGAGGGAATGGTGGAAGCTCCGTCCTCATAGAGCCATTGATCCTTTCCGGTTTCCGGGTCGATCACGGCGATTCCCTTCATCGACTGGAGAGCGACCTGTTGCTTGTTTCCTCTGCCTAGCACTGTCGGAGAGGTCCAGTTTGCTCCCCGGGGGCGGTCTTTTTTCCATAGGGTCGTACCGTTTTTCAGGTTTAAGCCGGCGGTAAAGGATTCGGCGTCGTTCTCGACTTGCGCGACAAGAACCCCTTTGGCGATGACCGGAGAGGATGACATGCCGAGACCATTCGCGGCGTTCGGATAATCATAGGTAAGCCCGCGCAACCATTTCAAATTGCCTTTCAAGTCCAGGCAGAAAACATCATTTGAGGAAAACTGGGCAACCACTACTTTTCCGTCACTGACCATGGTGGGGGCGGCCACGCAGGTCTTCTCATGACATACCGTTCTGCCGGTTGCCTTGAATTTTCTTTCCCAAGCCTTCTTTCCGCTCTTTATATCAAATGCGATAACGTGGAGGGTTTCCTGTTTTGGGCCGCTGGATGCCGTGAGAAAGACGAGATCCTCAACGACTATCGGACTGGATAAACCCCGACCGGGAAGCTTGGCCTCCCATGATGAGTTGGATTCAAGTCCGATATCCGGTGATAAGTCTTCTTTGATAATGCCATTCCCATTGTCTCCTCGGAAAGAGAGCCAATTGCCAAAGAGGGAGAAGGGAAGAAAGAGAACGAAGACTGCGATAATGGATGAATTCATTTTGAATTACTTGGTTGAGTTGACTGAGTGGAGGGCGGTTCCGCTAAAATCAGTGACCCGGAGGCAAAACTCCCATTGCTTGGTCCATGATTGAGTTTGTTCATTTTGGCACACTTTAACGAGAATGACGTTGGTGCCTTTCTTTAATTGGCCGTCGATGATGAACTGGTCGACCCGTGTTTTCCCACGATGGTATTCATCGCGGGCGAACAAAAGCTCCCCGTTTAACCAGAGTTTCCAAGCGTTTTTTGAACCGATCCTGAACTGGGCCGGTTGTGCGGAATCGGCCTCGAAAGTAGTATGGGCATAGGCCAAGACCTCCTTGATCTCGCCATATTGCAAATTGACGTCGAGCATGCCAAACGGATCGGGCGTGGAGAAGGCGCTCCATTTTGCCTTTTCGTTCTTCCCTTGGTAAGTGGCTTGCAGGTCAATCTTGCTTTCGGGCGGATATTCTTTCCCGAATCCTTTTCTGTCCGTATTGTCGAAGGGCCCGATTGTGTCCCACTTGACCAGAAAGCCCATCAGGGCCTGCAGGTCAATTTTTTCGCCCGTCTTTTCCAATGCGTCTCTGGCTTCTTTGATCTGATCGACCTCGCGACCCTTGGAGAGTGCTTTTTTGTAGAGGGCCTTGGCCCGTTTGGATTCATCTGTCTTACGGGCTGATTCGAGAAGGTCGCCCACTGCAAGCCGGCGCAGGCTTGGCTCGCGGTCATCAATGAACTTAGGGGTCAAGTCTTTGGCAAGATCTGGCTTTTTCTCTCGAATGATCTCGAAAGCGAGCTTTCTCGAGCTTCCGGTGTTACCATGGTTTTTAAGGAAGGAAAGAATTTTATCCTCAGGAAAACCGCTTCCTTCACGATCCATGATTTCTGAGATCGCAGAGCGAATCCAATTGTCACCCAAATCGTTCGCCTGGTTCATCGCCTCCAAAAGTTTGGGGATCGAAGAGGCATTGAGCTTTTTGACCGCGGGCCAGGCTCGAACGGCCTGTTCGTTTCCTGTTCCTTTGGAGCCGACTTTGGTTAATGCATTGAGCAATTCCTGCTCCTGCCCGGAGAGTTGGCACAGAACCAACGATCCGAAAGTGAGCAGAATGAGTGGGTTTTGGGAAATCTTCATGATTCTTCCTTTTTGAAGCCAATCGGGTCTTTCGGAAAGTAAAAAAAGTTGCTCAAGGTTCTTTTTGCTTTCCAAGTCAGGTTTCGTGCGGAATGGTGCGGGCATGAAAATCACCCTCTTCATTCCCTTCGTTTTGGCCACTTTTGGCTATGCTGTTTCTCTGGTTGCAGGCGTTGAGAAGGAAACCCTTCTCCTTTGGCCCGATAAAGCCCCGGGTGAAGTGCTTGGTGCAGTGGGGAAGGAGAAGGCCGAAACCAAGGGGGGGATCCTTCGAATATCCAATGTTTCCAAACCCACTTTTACAGTCTTTCCAGCAAATCCAAAACATGCGAACGGTACGGGTGTTTTGGTTTGTCCGGGCGGTGGGTACAGCATTCTCGCTTACGAACACGAGGGCGTAGCGATTTGCGAGTGGCTTAACTCCATTGGCGTGACCGGGTTTCTTTTGAAATATCGTGTCCCGAGAAGAAAAAACAGGCCCAAGCATGAAGCTCCCTTGCAGGATGCTCAGAGGGCCATCGGCATGATCCGCATGAACGCTAAAAAGTGGAGTGTTGATCCTGATCGCTTGGGGATTCTCGGTTTTTCAGCGGGAGGCAACCTTTCCGTGATGAGCTTGACTTCTCATAAGTCCAGAACCTATCCGAAAGTCGATAGCGCGGATGAATTATCCTGTCGCCCGTCCTTCGGCATTCTCATTTACCCTGCCTATCTGGTGGATCGAAAGAAACGGGACAAGCTTTTCCCTGAGATAAAGATAAATAAGGAAACCCCTCCTTGCTTCTTCGCTCATACGGGCGATGATAAGGTTCCTGCCGAAGGAAGCGTGCTTATGTACCTCGAGCTCGAAAAGGCCGGCGTGAAGGGAAACGAGCTTCACGTTTATCCTTTCGGCGGTCACGGATACGGAATGCGTTCAAGTGAGCATCCGGTCGTTACTTGGCCTGCAAGGGCTCAGCAATGGATCAAAGCCATGGGGTGGTTGAAGAAATGAGTGTTCCTTCTTTCGGCCGCGCGGTCCGCTATTCAGAGTATGGAGATCCTGCAGCAGTTCTCCAAATGGAGGAGGTTCCCGTTCCTGAATTGGGTGCTGGAGAAGTTCTTTTGCAAATGCAGGCGACCACCATCCATCCTTCGGACATAGGGCTGATCAATGGTTCATACGGTCGTTTGCGTGACTTGCCTGCAGTAGCCGGAAGGGAAGGGGTGGGGACAGTTATTTCGGTTGGCCCGGGAGTAGACGAAAAGGTCATGGGCCGTCCGGTCGCTCTTCCGGACGATCAGGGGACTTGGCAGGATTACGTCAAGATCCGAGCGGATGACTTAATCCTCTTTCCCGCGCTGGTTCCTTGGACTCAACTTGCGGTATCCATTCTCAACCCCTTGACTGCCTGGCGGCTTTTGAGCGATTTTGAATACCTCAAGGAGGGAGATTTCGTGATCCAAAATGCCGGCAATTCAGCCGTAGGCTTGGCTGTGGCTCAGTTTGCCAAGAAAATCGGGGTCACTCTGGTCAGCTTGGTCAGGAGTGAGGAAAGACGAACCGAATTAATTGATTTTGGCACCGGTGAAGTCTGGATTGATGATGACGAGGTACCTGAGAGGGCAAAGCAATTCACTCATGGAAAGGGGTGTGTTCTTGGCCTGAATTCAGTGGGTGGTCGGAGCGCGTTGAGAATCGCAAGATCTCTCGGAGAGGGCGGCGTGCACGTAACCTTTGGCGCGATGGATGGTTCTCCTGTCCGTTTTCCTACGAGAAGTCTGATTTTCGATGACGTTCGCTTCGTGGGTTTCTGGTTGGACAAATGGAAACGAAAGCAAAGTCCCTCTAGCTTGAGGAATGCGCTCGAAGAGGTTCTGCAACCCTTGGCCTTGACCGAGATTCGTCACCCTGTGGACAAGGTTTTTGGATTGAATGAATTCGAACAAGCTCTAAGCAGGAATTCAGAGTCAAGAATGGGAAAAGTCCTGCTTGCCAGAGACAAGGATTCTCTCGACTAGCTAATGATCAAGACTTGAGCCTGCTCAAGAAAGAAGAGAGGGAGAAATGCTTGCCGGGGCAAGCGGTATGATTGGGGTGAAGGATTTTGTGTGTCGTTACGTTCGCAATGCTTATGCGGCGACTTTTCATAAGATATCTGCACAAGCTCTCTAGGCTTTTGAGCTGCTTGGAGGTTGGGGCTCGCAGTTCGAAGTTTCCGATGAGGCAGATACCTATGGTCGTTTTGTTGAGGGAGGATTTCTTCATGTGACCGCCGTCGAGTTGCCCTTTCCATCTTCCGCCAACGTGGATTTCCCCATCCGCGGCCTTTCGGGAGCCGTTCGAGATAACGAAATGATAAGCCAAGCCGTTTTTCATTCCCCGGGCTTTGTGCACGCGATGCATGTTCATGGCGTCGTCCACGGGGGTGGCGGAGTGGTGGATGACGATCTTCTTCCATCTGGAGGAAGACTTGATTGCGTTGAGGGTCTTGAGCACGGATGAAGGGAGTGTGGGATGTTTTGGCGTAATCGCTTTCGTACCGAGGGGAATGACTAGTTTTTGACCGACCTTGATCAAGTCAGGTCGGGAAATTCCGTTCGCTTTGATGATAATGTCAGTCTTTACTCCGAAACGTGTCGCAATCGAACCCAAGTGATCTCCCTTTTTGATTACATAGGTAACTTGCTTGCTCGAACCGGATGGAATCTTGAGTTTCTTCCCGACAAAAAGAAGATTCGGATTTGATATGCCGTTGTACGACTGAAGGACTGCAGTGGGGACTCCATATTTGCGAGCGATCCCACCCAATGTTTCGTTTTTTTGAACGACATGTGTGCTTTCTCCGCAAAGAATGCCAATGCATGCGAAGAAGCATGAAAAAATAAATATATACCTCATCTACCGCATTCGGTTATTTTTAATTCCCTGACGTATGGCAACAATGAAGTTGCATCTGATAGATTTTATCCCATTGAGCTTTACCATTACCATGCTTTCGCACAAAAAGGAAAACCTTATGAACCTACGGACGAAAATCTGGCTCGTTTCCCAAGGCATGCTTTTGCTTACGGCCTGCATTATTCAAGTTACCTTTTACCGCGGTATCGAGGTCGGACCCATTCTCGGGACGCCCAAACGGCCTTATTGGGAGATTATTTCCGGAACCGAACCGGTGATTCCCGAGGACATCCTTTCCTTCGGTGTTGATCCTGAATTCTATGATGCCCGAATTCCCTTGAAGCCCGGACAGATCGAATCCTTGAACTTGCGCAAAAACAGGCTTTCCGCCAGGCAAGAACAGGGCTTGCGGATAGCTTTTGCCGGTGGATTGATCGTCAACCTGATTTACTTTTTTGCCTTTCACCTTTTAGTTCGATATTTCCAAAAAACCATCCGAAACGCACAAAAAAGGGAGATTGTGTGAAAAATATCACTCTTTTGGGTTGCTTAACTCTCCCATCCTTTTTGCATAGGCATTAAGACATCACGAATTATGAATAGCCGATCGATCTTTCAATCTACCACTTTGCTTTTAGCTTGGGTGATTATTTCCTTTTCCAATTCGCTCGCCGGCCAATCTCAAGCGGGCAGGGGCACCCCTTCCTATGCCGGAGAAAAACCCGTAGTCAGTTATTACGAGGATTTGGATGACAAAACCTTCTATCACCAAAGACGGATTTACGGGATGAAGGGGGAACTGAACAACTACTCTGAAAAGCTTCATAACCTGCAAGCAAGATTTGATCAGATCTTTTACGGGCTGACTGCAAAAAATTCATTCACGACACCCTTTGACGTTTCCAATCAACCCGCAAGGCCCAGTCGCCCCCGTCGTCCCGCTTTCGAGTCAAATGCAACCAATAATGCTTCGAGCGCCAACGCATATGCCCAACCTAGGTTGCAAGCGAACAAGGCCTTTTCTTCGCCCCAGACCGTAATAACTTCCAATACCCTTGCCTTTAACGTCGACTCTCCCGGGCGCTCTTCGAGTAATGACCGTCCGACGAGCGTCTTCTCGCCAGGCAGTTCCAGTGGAGGCAGTATGGGGACGTACCTGATCGTTACTCCCGGTGTTTCCTTTCCTCATAAAATCCATAAAAAGGCCCAATCCTATCGCAAGTATGATCCTGGGTTTGCCGTTTCTTTGGCCGGTGGATTCAAGAAGGAGGGGTTTCGTTTTGGGTTAGGTACTTCATACGGAAGAAATTCCTTTCACGAGAGTTCTCATGAAAAGCCCTCGATGGTCCCCTTGGCGCAGGAGAGCGAAACGTTCACGGTGTATCTGGACTTGGGGTACGAATTCGACTTGATCGGATCGTTGGAAGGTTACCTGGGGACCGGACTGGGCTATTACCTTTCCCGTATAGAAGACCCCTTGAGTCGAAACGATCGGGGTTTTTATGCCACTGGGTCCATTGGTTTGGCTTATAACTTTTCTGAGGCTTTTGCGCTTCGTCTTGGCTATAGGTACCATCATGAAGAAGAAGTCCCTGCTCATCTAGCCGAATTGGGCTTGGACCTCGAATTCTAGTTTTATATGAGCGATGCTGCAGAGGGAGTTACGGATACTCCCTACAAGCAAAGTTGCATTCAGAGGCTTCTGCTTTTTCCGTTGGGCATGCTCTACAGGCTTTGGACTTTTTCCGTACGCATTTCCTATGATAGCCGATACCAGTCCCATGCCAATCCTTCATCCTCCGGTCCGATTATTCTTCTCCTTTGGCATAACCGGCTTTTTCTGGCAGGGGAATGGCACCGTCGATTCCGCAAGCCAATGACTTGCTATGGATTGATAAGCGCGAGCAAAGATGGTGCCTTGCTGGAGACCTTTTACGGATGGGCCGGCATTCGTTCGGTTCGAGGGTCACAAAACCGGAGAGGGACTCAAGCCTTGCGCGATTTGGTTCGCGTGACCAAAAACGGTCATGACGTCGGTGTTACGCCTGATGGATCGAGGGGGCCTCGCTACCAGGCTAAACCGGGGGCGCTTTTGCTAACCAAGTTAACCAAGGCGCCCATTCTCCTTCTGTCATTTGAGTTCGGTTGGTCAATCAAGCTCAAGTCTTGGGACAAATTCGTCATTCCGCTTCCCTTTTCCAAGGCCACGGCCGTTACTCGTCTTCTAGACTACGATGAGACTTTTGAGGGGCGAACGATCGAGGAGGCGACCCGGTTCGTCGAGGAGAAACTGATTGAATTGACTAAAGACTAACCATTCTTTGTTTCGTTTTCTTCAAGAATCCACTTGCCCAATGCTTGATCCTCTCTTTTTGATCCTTCCTTTTTTATGAGCACAGTCCTCCAAACTACAGATTTGACGAAGGAGTTTTCTCAAGTGTTAGCGGTCGACCGATTGAACTTACGCTTGGAAAAAGGATCGATTACGGCGCTACTTGGCGGGAATGGAGCGGGCAAGACGACTACTCTGTCAATGCTTTTGGGTTTGCTCAAGCCTAGCTCCGGAATGATTGAACTGTTTGGGGAAAACTTCATAGACAATCGTTTTTCAGTTCTGGGCAGGATGAATTTCTCTTCTCCCTATGTCGATCTGCCTCAACGCTTGACAGTGAGGCAAAACCTTTCGGTTTACGGAAGGCTTTACGGAGTGAAGAACGTTTCCCGCCGAATTGATGAACTGGTTGCGGAGTTTCGACTGGGAGACTTGTTGGACAGGAGGCTTCGCAGGCTCTCATCCGGGCAGAAGACCCGAGTCTCCCTTGCCAAGTCAATGATCAACCGCCCCGAGTTCTTGCTGTTGGACGAACCGACTGCAAGCTTGGACCCGGAAACGACTGGCTGGATCCGTGATTTGCTCGATCAATATCGCAAGGAATCTGGTGCCACTATTCTGTTTGCCAGTCATGATATGCGTGAGGTGGAGCTTCTGTGCGATGACGTTCTCTTGCTCAGTCAAGGCAAGTTGGTCGAAAAGGGATCGCCTCGCGAACTTTTGTCCAAGTATGACCATCAAACGCTAGAGGAAGTCTTTCTTCAAGTGAGCAAACAAGGAGGAGAGGAATGAGTGAAGGAAGTCCATTCGGTCGAATTTCGGCCCTTTTGCTTCGCTACGTCTATTTGCTCAGAAGCTCTTGGCCTAGGATAATAGAGATCGCCTACTGGCCGACCATGCAAATGATCATATGGGGGTTCGTTTCTCAGCACTTTGCGACGGCGAGTCCGGAATTAACGGCGGGGGGAATCCTTATTTCCGTAGTGTTGGTTTGGGATTCTCTCTTCAGGTCGCATATAAGTTATACCCTTTCCTTTCTTGAGGAAATGTGGTCCCGAAACTTGGGGAACCTCTTTGTTTCTCCGCTGCGACCATGGGAGTTGATCGGCGCCCTTGCTTCGATCAGCATGATGCGGACTTTGATCGGCATGGTGCCCGCCGCTCTTCTTGCCATTCCCTTTTTCGGCGTTTCCGTTTTTGACATGGGCTTGCCCCTTCTTGCCTTTTTTCTAAACCTTGTTTTTACTGGATGGGCGATTTCGCAATTCGTTACGGGGATTCTCATTCGTTACGGCCTTGGAGCCGAAAGTCTCACCTGGGTCCTGCCTTTCCTTATCGCTCCCTTTTCCTGCATTTATTATCCCTTGAAAACTTTACCCGAATGGATGCAGTCCGTTGCTGCTTTCATTCCGACATCCTATGTATTCGAAGGGATGAGGGCCCTGTTGATTCCTGAGGAAGGTGAGGATCAAGGTGTTTTCAGGGCAGATCTCCTTTGGCAGGCATTCGGTCTGAATCTCATCTATTTCACTCTTGGCCTGGGGGCCTTTTTCTTGGCATTTAACGCTGCCCGCAAGCACGGCTTGCTTTTGCAATCAGGCGAGTAGTTTGTTTCGTTGCCAAGCGTGCGCTTTCTCTTCAAATAGGTATTCCTCTTTAACCAAGAACACTTTCAATATGGCTAGAATCAATCAAAACTACGATAAGCTGGCGGCCGGTTACTTGTTTCCCGAGATTGCCAGAAGAACAAATGCCTTTCTCGGTTCGAATCAGGGAGCCGAGGTTCTCCGATTGGGGATCGGAGATACGACTGAACCCATCGTTCCGGCGGTCCTGAAGGGGTTGCATAACGGAGTCGATTCACTTGGAGTTGCGGAAACCTATTCCGGTTATGGCCCATCTGAAGGAGTTACTCCGCTCAGGGAAGCTCTTGCCCGTGAATATGGCGCATTGGGCCTGTCCCTATCGGCTGACGAATTTTTCGTGAGTGACGGAGCCAAGTCCGATTCCGCAAACATTCAGAGCATCTTTTCTCAAGACTGCGTGGTTGCCGTTCAGGACCCGGCATATCCTGTTTATGTCGACAGTAACGTCATTTACGGCCGAACCGGGGACGCGACTGATTCCGGGTATGATGGCCTTGTGTACATGCCATGCACGGAAGAAAACGGTTTTTTTCCTCCTTTGCCTGATGGTAAGGTTGATCTCATTTACCTTTGCAGTCCGAATAATCCAACCGGAGCCGTAGCGACTAAAGATCAACTGAAGTCGTTCGTCGATTATGCCCTGGAGCACAAAGCCATCATCTTTTTCGATTCGGCATATTCTGCCTTCATAACCGATCCGGAGCTCCCGCGCTCAATCTACGAGGTCGAGGGCGCGGACAAGTGCTCCATCGAATTCAACAGTTTCTCCAAGACGGCAGGGTTTACCGGCGTGCGACTGGCATGGACCATCGTACCGAAGGCCTGCGAAGCCGAAGACGGATCAGCCGGCAAGTTGCACTCCCTTTGGACTAGGCGCCAAAATACCTTCTTCAACGGAGCATCGAACGTCGTTCAAGCTGGTGGGTTGGCCGCCTTGAGTTCTGACGGGAAGGCTCAGACTGCACAGCAGGTTTCCTTTTACCTTGAGAACGCAAGGATTATCAATGAAGGACTTCAGTCCTTGGGTATTACGACCTATGGCGGAGGTAACGCCCCGTATGTATGGATGAAGGCGCCGGGAGGGCTGACCTCTTGGGGCTTTTTCGACAAATTGCTCAACGAATGTCATGTCGTAGGTACCCCCGGGTCCGGGTTCGGACCGGCGGGGGAGGGTTTCTTCCGATTAAGTGCCTTTGGGCATCGTGAAAACGTCGAGCGGGCGGTTGCTTCGATCAAGAGTAAGCTCGCCATTTGAGATTCTCTGACCGTTTGCTCAGGCTATTCTAAACATAGCCTTGGGACGTTGGCTTGATGATCAGTTCAGGTACATGAGCCCGGGCGGGGAGTTCGGCAAGGAGCAGTACGGCATTTGCAATATCCTCAGGTTGAAGAATCTGAGCTCGATGCTCGGGCGGAGGAGGCACGGGTCGTTGGTCGAGGATTGGCGTATTGACTTCTCCTGGAAAAAGATTCGTTATCCTGATTCCGTTCTCCCGTTCTTCTTCCGCCGCGCAAGCCCCGAGTCCGGTCACCCCGAATTTCGATGCGTTGTAGGCAGCTCCACCCAAGGGATTTGAACGTTTCCCCGAGACCGAGTTGATCATTACGATCAAGCCATCCTTGCGGGGGCGCATTCTATCGAGTGCCAACCTCATGCAATCGAAGGCACCGGTAAGGTTTATTTGAATGACCGTATCCCAATCCTTGCCTGAAACTTCGTTGATCGCCCTCTGGGGAATATTGATTCCGGCAGCGTTTACCAAGATGTTCAATTCACCAAGTTCCTGGTCAAACCAATCGAAGAGTCCTTCGAGACTTTCCCTGTCCGCCACGTCCGCAGTTTTAATGAGTAAGCAGGGGTCGTTTTTTGAGGCAGTCTCGCGAAGGTTTTCTTCTCTTCTTCCGGAAATGGCTACCTTGGCACCCTTTTCTGAGAGCAGCAATGCGGTTGCTGCCCCCATTCCGGAACCACCGCCGATAACGAGAGCATTCTTTCCTTTCAATGATTCCATTCAAACAGATATCCTACGTTCAGAGCAATTTGCCAAATACTATCTTTCCCTGTTGGAACAATTCATGGGGGAGAGGTTTGATTTGCAAAAGGGTGTGCCTTAGTCGCAGTATTGACCGCATGACAATAGTTGCTTAACTTTAAGCCCATATGGAATCCCTAACTTATGTCTTTCGAGCGTTAATTGGCGTTCTTGGGGTTCTTGGCATCGCCTATTTGCTCAGTTCCGACCGCCGCAAAGTTAATTGGCGCGTGGTAATCGGGGGCTTGGCCTTGCAGACCGTAATAGCCGCAGGGGTTCTCTTGGTTCCTGCCATTGAGACGCTTTTTGGCTTCATTGCAAAGATGTTTGCCGTTGCCCTGAGAATTTCTGTCGATGCCGCTGGGTTTGTGTTCGGTCCACTCTCCGATTATGGAAAAATGGCAGATGCCTTTGGACCGAACAACGGTTTTGTATTCGCCTTTATGGCCTTGCCCAGCATATTGTTTTTTTCCGCCCTCTCCTCCCTGCTGTACTATTTCGGGATCTTGCAGTTCGTCGTTAAGAAGATGGCGTGGGTGATGAGTAGGGTCATGCGTTTATCGGGTGCGGAAAGTCTTGCTGCTGCCGCTAACGTTTTCGTCGGCCAAACCGAGGCCCCCCTCGTCGTTAAGCCTTACATCCCCAAGATGACGCGTTCGGAAATCCTCGCCCTCATGGTTGGGGGGATGGCCACGATTGCCGGGTCGGTCTTCGCTATCTACATGGGCATGCTCGGAGGCGCAGACGAGCAATCGAGAATCGAGTTCGGCAAGTTTCTGCTATGCGCCTCCGTTATGAATGCTCCGGCCGCTCTTCTTATTGCGAAGATTCTGCTTCCGGAGACTCAGGAGGTGAGCAAGGACCTTTCGGTTTCCCGGGAAAGCATAGGTCGCAACCCGATTGACGCTTTGGCTAACGGCACTTCCCAAGGGCTGAAGTTGGCTCTGAACGTGGCGGCCATGCTCATCGCTTTTTATGCGGTCATCATGTTGGCCAACGAGATTCTTGCATGGGTAGGAAATATGCCATGGGGATCCGGGACCTTGAACGGCTGGGTGCATGAAGCAAGTGGGCAACGATTTGAGAACCTTAGCCTCCAGGCAATCTTCGGCGTCCTGTTCGCTCCTGTCGCATGGCTTGTTGGTGTAAATGGAGGGGAGATTCTGAATGTCGGTCAGTTGATAGGGATTAAGATCTTCGCTACGGAATTCTTTGCCTACGTTGAGCTTGCTGATATGCAAGTCAATGGATTGAGCCCCCGTTCCGTCTTCCTTTCCACCTTCGCTCTTTGCGGATTTGCCAATTTCATGTCCATTGGCATTCAGATTGGTGGAATTGGAGCTCTTGCTCCGGACCGCAGGTCTGATTTGGCCGCCCTTGGAGTAAAGGCGTTGATCGGAGGCACTTTGGCCAGTCTTTTGTCTGCCAGTATCGCAGGCGCGTTCTTTACTCAGTAAGAATACCGAAACAGCCTGACTTTTGCTTGTTTGACCTTTTGGAAAGTTCCTACAAAACTAACCATCGTATTTTATATGGAAGACCTAGAAATCAAGATTCCGAGCGTGGTGCCAGCAATGACTCTGCAGGATGTCGTTTTGTTTCCCAAGGCTATGATGCCCCTGAGGATTTTTGAGGAAAAGTACCGCCATATGCTAGCCGATGCCCTTCGCGGCGACCGGATGTTCGCCTTGGTTGGCTTGCATGAAGACATCGGTCTTCCTCGGCAAGACCTTTTTGATATTGCTACGGTTGGCTTGATCCGGGTTTCGAAAACACATGATGACGGAACGTCCTTCGTTCTGCTGCAAGGAGTCGAACGGGTAAAGATTCGCTCGATTCACACTGAGGAACCTTACTTCAAGGTGGAAGTTGAGCCATTTGAGACGGAAATTGACTGTTCGACTCCAGCTCTTCGCGAAAAGCTAACCCTGCAATTGGAGCTCAATAAAAAACTCGGCGGTGACGTTACGGATGAAATGCTTGATTTCCTAAGTCCTCTTGAAGACGATATTACCTTTGTCGACTTGGCTGCCTACTCTCTTTGCAAGGAGGCTCTGCGCAAACAGGCCATGCTTGAAACTAGTAACGCTTCGACGCGAGCCAATATGCTGCTTGAGGATCTCTTGCGAGAAAACGAAAGGCTTTCCTTGCTGAATGAGGCGTGTGGTGACTCACCCTGCGAGGATATAGAGTTAAACTGAAAGGCTTCTTATGCCCGAACTGTCGGACGAACAAAAAGCCCACCGTGTGGCCCGTTTTAGAAAAATCGTAAAGTACCGTGCCTGGTTTGGTTGGGTATTTGCGATCGTAGGCGCATCCTTATTTGGAGTTGGCTTGAATGAAAACAATAACCCGCTGGTTATCCTTAATGGCGTTTGTTTTTTCGGATACGGACTGTTTATGGTTCGCCAGGCCCGTAAGGCGATGAGGAATCTGAGTTAGCCAAACTTCAGGCGTCCTGCCATTCCTGAGGATGCAATAGCTTAGGCTCTGCAGGGTCGTTTTCCGAATAATAGATGGCCATACGCAGGTACGCCAACCGGTATTCGGGTGTCTCTGGGCGCAGTTTCCTGATTTCTTCGAAAAGACTTTCGGCCGAGCGACCTTGCAGTTGATAGAATTCCTTGATCCCTATGTCAATGAGGTCGCGGGCGACCAAAATATCCATTCGGGGGATTCGCATGATGGGGGAGGAGAGCGCCTCCCGATCCACTTTTTTCTTTTTCTTTCTAGCTGGGCGACCATGTGTAGTATCCTTGCTCAAAAAAGCATCAAGTGGGATTATGTCTTCGAGTGCCACGAGTTCGATCAACTTGTTTGACGGAGGGGCAAAGGCAATCCAAAACTGAAAAATTCCCTTGCTTGGTCAAATCATGAAGAGCAGTATGCACTCTCTCTGCGGGCGTAGTATATCGGTAGTACGTGAGCTTCCCAAGCTTGAGGGCGGGGTTCGATTCCCCGCGCCCGCACCATATCTTATGAATTTGTCTCGCTGCGTAGTTTTCCCTTTTATCCTGCTTGTCGGATCTTGCTTTTCTCCGACCCATCACATCCATCTTGGTCCCGGGAAACTTGAGTCACCACCATTGCGTCACCTCGTCCTTTGCTGGCTGAAGGAACCTGGCAACGTCGAGCACCAGGAAAAGATCATTGAGGTCACGAAGTCATTCAGGGAAATACCTGGAGTATTGGACGCTCAGGCTGGAAAATCAGTGCCTAGCGATCGATCGATTGTGGATGATAGTTTTGACGTGGGCATTCTCGTAGTGGTTGAGAGCAAGGAGGCTTTGGATGGATACCTCAGGCATCCCCTGCATGATGATGCGAAGAAGAAGATTCTTCTGCCCCTGGTTGATCGGTTAGTCGTTTACGACTTTAAGGAATAGACCCCTTGCTTCAAGGGTGTCCCCGGATTTATTCCTTTCGGAAATCGATCACGAACTTAGTGACCAAGTCCATTTCGACGGTCGCGTCGAATGTGAAAGTGATCAGTTTCGCATCGTCTTTGCCTAGTATCAAACTTTGTTTCGCTCTCCCTATTTCTTGGTTGTTGGCGTTCATCGCTTTGGCCAGGAGTTCGCCTTCGGCTTCCTCTTCAGTGGTAAGGTAGACTTCCACGTTGAGCTCTTCGACGGAAGAGGAGGTCATGGTAATTTTCTTGTCAATCAAAGACACTCCCAAGGTTACGGGTTTTTCCTTCTCCATGCATGCCCCTAAAAGGAAAAGCATTGAAAGAAGCACGTATGCTAAGCGAGATT
>Ga0315321_10001674_pt1 | contig 17131 bp, 14 predicted proteins | sample M180m21515metaG_FD_203464 | JGI IMG/M metagenome (GOLD analysis project Ga0315321, IMG submission 203464) | Ammonia-oxidizing marine archaeal communities from Monterey Bay, California, United States - M1 80m 21515 | ecosystem: Environmental > Aquatic > Marine > Intertidal zone | place: USA... | reverse complement strand
CGTAGCAATTGGCGAGTCCGGTGTTCCGGGTGTTGTGGAAATGGGCACGGAACCGCGCACCGGGGGCGGTCTCCATTACGGCGCCGAAAAGATCGGCAACCTGGCTCGGCACGGCGCAGCCGATGGTATCGGCCAGCGCGATTTCAAATGTGTGGTCGCCGGCGCAGCGTTCGACCAGCCCGATCACACGGCCCGGTGGTACTTCGCCCTGGAACGGACAGCCAAACGCAGTCGAAATGGTCAGCGAACAACGCACACCGGCATCTTTGGCTACATTGGCGACTTCCTCATACACATCGACCGCCTGTTCGATGGTCGTGCCCTGGTTTTTCTGACTGAACACGTCGGAGGCGACGAGCGCGTAATTGATTTCCTTGCACCCGGCGTCCAGGGCGCGGTCGAGCCCGCGCCGGTTCAGCACGAGACCGATATAGGTGACGCCGTCATCGTCGGGCAGGGCGGCCATCACTTCCTCGGCCTCCGCCATCTGGGGCACCCGCTTCGGGTTGACGAAGCTTACGGCTTCCATCCGCCGGATTCCGGCATTGGCAAGCCGACCGATAAAGTCGACCTTCGTTGCAACATCGAGAACCGTCGGTTCGTTCTGCAGCCCGTCGCGGGGGCCGACATCGATAATTTCTACACTGCGTTTGGCGCTGGCCATGGCTGATCTTCCTGTTCATAAACCGTGATGTCTATCTTACGGAATTTGTCTTGTGTTGGCACGCCGCTCCATAGGTCGAGACAGCATCGCGCAGATCAGTCCGGCGGCGGCGAAGGCGGCAAGCAGCCAGACGATATCGTTCCAGTTACCGGTTGCCGCCCTGACGGCGGCGATGGCGGGCGGGCCGAACAGCATGCCGGTATTCGTGCCGGTGACCATCAATCCGTTCATGATGCCAATCTGAGACGGCGACGGTGTATAGACCGCGACGGATCCCAGCGCTGCCGCGGGCACCGTCCCGCCGAATATGCCGAACAGCAGGACCAGAACGAGCCGGGCCGCATCGGGCATACCGTCGGAGAATATGCCGATCTGGGTCAGCCCCATCCCGACTGCGCCGCAGGTGAGCAACGCCCAGGTCGACATGCCACGGCCCATCAGCCAGGCCGACATCCAGTTGCCGCCGGCATTGAACAGCAGAACAACTGCCGGGACGGTCGCCGCCAGTAAACGGCCCGATCCGTATACTTCGTGCATATAGGTGGGCAGCCAGGCCATCAGCGAAATATGCTGCGCCGCGTAGAGCGCAAAGCACGCGGAAACCAGTAATGCGCCCCGGTTCGACAGGCAGGTCGCGATATTCCGCAGCATCGATGTCGGCGGCACATCGACGTCCTCGCGCGGTTGCCAGGCAGACGTCACTTTGTATACGACCACGGCCCAGACCAGCGCGACCCCACTGCTGACGATCCACAGCGCGCGCCAGCCATAGGCATCGAGGATGAGCGCGCCGGCGATCAGCATGGTTGCAAATCCGACCGGCAGGTAGGACGACCATATTCCCAGTGACCATTTACGGTCTTTCCCGGTGGTGACATGGGTGATCATGCCGGCGCCCGTGATCGTCACGGCGGTAAAACCCAGGCCTTCGGCAAACCGGGACACCAGCATAAATTCACCGGAAGGGGCGAAGGCGCCGCCCAGACTGCCAACGGTCATCGCGATCAGACCCATGATTAGTACCCGGCGCTGTCCGATACGGTCGGCGAGGGTGCCCGAAACAATGCCGAGAGCGAAACCGGTGCAGGAAATCATCGACGCGATCCATCCGCCGAGAACAAGCCCGGCACCCAGATCCGCGCAGATTTCCGGCAGCGCTGGCGGAAGCTTGCCGACATGGGTCGCCGCGACGATTCCCGCGCCAAAGGCTACCCAGACGATTAGCCATTGGGTTTGCCCCGTTTCCCTATTCCCTGCCATACAAGGTTATCCCCCGCCCGGCTTGACCCGTCCAGACCCGTCGGCGATCCTGCGTGAAATCAAAAGACGAAGTACAGGGACGTAGACATAGAATGGGTACCGAATCCGCCCCCCGCACGGGGCCGCTGAGCAATATTCGCGTCATCGAAATGGGCACCATGATCGCCGGGCCGTTTTGCGGCCAGCTATTGGCCGATCACGGCGCCGAAGTTATCAAGCTGGAACAGCCCGGTGTCGGCGATCCGATGCGCCAGTGGGGCAAGGAAAAACCCCATGGCAAGGCGCTGTTCTGGCCGGTGCTCGGGCGCAACAAGCTGTCGGCGACGCTGAATGCGCGCGAAGCCGACGGCCAGGCGCTGGTAAAAAAACTGGTCGAAGGGGCGGATATCCTGCTTGAGAATTTCCGCCCCGGGACCATGGAACGCTGGGGGCTGAGTTATGAGGACCTGTCGGCGATCAACCCGAAACTGATCATGATCCGGGTGTCCGGATTCGGTCAGACCGGCCCCTATGCCAAGCGCGCCGGATATGGCGCCATCGGTGAGGCTATGGGTGGTTTGCGCTACACGACGGGCGATCCGTCCCTGCCGCCGAGCCGGGCGGGCATTTCGATCGGCGATTCGCTGGCTGCTACCCATGCCTGCCTCGGCGCAATGATGGCGCTGCACCAGGTGCATCTGACGGGCAGGGGGCAGGTCATCGATGCGTCGATCTTCGAATCCGTCCTCAACATGATGGAAAACGTCGTCACCGATTACGATGCGGGCGGCTATATCCGCGAACGCACCGGATCGTTCCTGCCGAAAATCGCGCCGTCGAATATCTATCCGACCAAGGAAGATATCTGGCTGGTGATCGGCGCTAATCAGGATTCGGTCTGGGGGCGTATGGCCCAGGCCATGGGCCGGCCCGAACTGGCAACCGACGAGCGCTACGCTACCCACGGCGCGCGCGGCATCAACCAGATCGAACTGGACGAACTGATATCGGACTGGACCAAGGGTTTCCCCGTCGCCGAGCTCGAAGAACTGCTTCATGCGCATGGTATCCCCAACGGCAAGATCAATCGCGCGCCGGAAATGCTCGAAGATCCGCAGTTCCAGGCGCGCGACGCCATCATCCGTGTCGATCATCCCGAATTCGGCAAAATCGCCATGCAGAACGTCGCGCCCAAGCTGTCCGAAACGCAGGGTACGGTGCGCCACCCGGGACCGGGCCTTGGCGAACACAACGATTATGTCTGGGGTGAACTTGCGGGCAATTCCGCCGACGACATCGCTGACCTTCAAACGCGCGGCATCATTTAAGGAGAGCGGGAATGCTCAAGACCGGCAAGGAACATCTCGAAGGCCTGCGCGACGGGCGGGTCGTGTATATCGGCGGCGAAAAGGTCGATGACGTCACCACGCACCCGGCCTTCGCCGAAAGCGCGAAATCGATGGCCGTGCTGTATGACATGAAGGCCGATCCGGCCAACCGCGATGAGATGTCGTTCGAGGAAGATGGCGAACGGTTCTCGATGTATTACCTGCGCCCGAAATCCAAGGAAGATCTGCGCCGCCGCATGCGTGCCCATAAACGCATCGCGGATGAAACCTGTGGGCTGTTCGGCCGTTCGCCCGATCATGTGTCAAGCTTCGTGACCGGCCTCGCCATGAAACCCGACGTGTTCGACAAGATCGGGCCGGGCTATGGGGACAACCTGCTCGCCCATTACGATTATATGCGGCGCAACGATATTTATGCCGCCTATGCGGTGCTGCCGCCCGCCGGTGCGCGTAATCCTGAATTTTACCACAAGAAGGAAATGCCGGTGCCGACCCTCAAAGTCGTCGACGAGCGCGATGACGGGGTGGTGATTTCCGGCATGAAGATGCTGGCGACTGGCGGTGTCTATGCCGATGAGTTATGGATCGGCAACCTGCTGCCCATCGCCGCCGGCCGCGAGGCCGAGGCGATCACCTGCGCCGTGCCCTGCGGCACGCCGGGTGTGACGCTGTGGTCGCGCAAGCCGTTCGGCCAGGATCTGCGCAACAAGTTCGACTATCCGCTTTCCGCCAAATACGACGAAAGCGATGCCATGGTGCTGTGCGACAACGTGTTCGTGCCGTGGGAAAAGGTCTTCGTGCACGACAATGCTGAAATGTCGCGCGCGATCTACGTCGAAACCCCGTCCCACGCCATGGGCAACCACCAGTCCAACATCCGTTTCTGGGCCAAGATGCAACTGCTGACCGGCGTGCTCAGCCGGATCACGCAATCGTCGGGCAATAACCAGATTCCCGCCGTTGCCGACCAGCTGGGCCGTATGGCGGCGCTCGAGGCCACCCTCGGCGGCATGATCCACGGCCAGATCGAGGCTGCCGAAGACTGGCCGCAGAAGGCGCATGGCGGTGCCGATGAATACGTCACCATCAACCGGCGTTATATGTATGCGGCGCTGAACTGGTGCACTGAAAACCATTCGATGATTATCGAGATGCTGCGCGAATTGATGGGCGGCGGTGTGTTCCAGATGCCCGCCGATGTGTCGGTGATGAAAAACCCGGAACTGCGCGAAAAATTCGAACAGTTCTGGGCGACACCGTTCCTGGAAAGCTTCGACCGGATGAAGCTGTACAGGTTGGCATGGGATTTAGTGGGGTCCGAATTCGCCGGGCGGCACACATCATATGAGAAATTCTACGCCGGATCGTTCTTTGTCGTGCGCAACCATTCCCATCGTGAAGCGCCATGGGACGATTTTCACGCTATTGTCGATCGTCAGCTCGATGCGATGGAAGCGCCGGAATAGGCGGGATAGGCAGCGATGGTGGATTCCGCTGCGGTCGCCGCGGGGTTCAATGGCATTGACCGCGTCGCCGACGGCACCGGCATACCGATTGATGCGGAACGCGTGACATCGACGGCATCCCTGCGACAGGATCTGGGAATTGACCGATTTCCCTCGCAACAGGTTTAGATACCGCCGTCGCCCAGCGAATTTCCTCTTAGATGAGAGATTTTGAACGCCTGAAATCGCACTCCTGTGCAGGCCTCAACACCGCTTGCGCGCCTCGTCGCGGGCGAGCGCATAGGTGCTGGCGAAGATCACGGCGGCACCGGCAAATGTCCACACATCCGGGGTCTCGCTGAACCACAGCCATCCGGCGGTGGCGAGGATCGGCAGGCGTAGGAAATCGAACGGCACCACAGCGCTCATATCGGCCAGCGCATAGGCGCGGGAAATGAACCAGATTCCCGCCGTGCCGGTGATGCCGACCCCCGCCAGCAGGGCGAGGTCGGGCAGGGTGGGTGTCACCCAGTAAAAGGCCGCGGGTATTCCCGCCAGCGGACACATCAACAGGTTCACCCAGATCGTCGTTGAGGTGACGGAATCGGTGGTCATCAGTTTTTTGATGCAGACGTTGGAACACGCATAGGCCAGCGCGCCGCCAAGCACCACGGCGGCGCCGGATCCGATCTCGGTAAAGCCGGGACGCAGGATGATCACCACCCCGGCAAAACCACCAATAACGGCGGCAACCCGCACCGCGCTGAATTTTTCCCCCAGCAGGACCGCCGCCAGCAGGAAGATAAAGATCGGCTGAGTAAAACTGAGCGAGACGACCTCGGCGATGGGGATTGCCCCGATGCCGATAAATAGCCCCAGCATACCGATATAGGCAAAGATGCCGCGCGTCAGGTGCAGTGGAAATCGCCGGGTTTCCAACAGGGAAAAGCCCGATCGCCGCATCATCGGTGCCAGCACGGCAAGGCCCACGAGCGTCCGGATGAACAGAATCTGGAACGACGTGTAGTCCGCCGACAATGACTTCACGAGGAGCATCATCGTCGACCACACGGCGACCGCGATCAGCATGAAGCCGATGCCGCGTAGCGTGGTGTTCTGGGATGATGTCATCTCGCTAAGGCCGCTTTCAATAACAAGTATTCTCTGTCCCCTCTCCCCTGGGGGAGGGGGCTAGGGAGAGGGGGTTTCGCTGCGACATTATCCGAGAGGATGGATCACCCCTCCCTAGCCCTCCCCCTCAAGGGGGAGGGGATAAAAAGACGATGGGTGCGTCTCTAGCTCAGCCCCGTCATGCAGTGCTTCTGGAAGGCCGGCCGCGCGCAGATGGCGTCATACCAGCGTTGCAGATGGGTGAAATCCTCGCGTTCGATCGGCAGCTCGTACCAGCGATAGGCGAGCGGGCCGATGGGAATGTCGGCGATCGTGAAGTTGTCGCCGCCGATATAGGTGTTGCGTGAAAGATGATCGTCGAGGATGCGCCATTTGGCGGCCCAGTCATTGCGCGCGGCGTTAATCGCATCCATGTCGCGTTCTTCCGGCGGTTTGCGGATCAGGCCGTGGAACACCGGCACCATGCCGTGGACCAGTTCGCTCAGCTGCCAGTCCATCCACATCTCGCAGCGCGCCCGTGCCGCCGGGTCGGTCGGCCACAGATCACCGGCACTGCGGGTCGCTGCCAGATAGCGGACAATGGAGTTCGATTCCCATAACACCAGATCACCGTCGATGATGGTCGGAATACGGCCATTGGGGTTAAGCCCAAGATAGGGCGCTTCATGGTTTTTACCGAACTGGCCGCCGACGTCTTCACGTTCGTAGTCGACGCCGATTTCGTCCAGCACCCACAATGCCTTCATCACGTTCGATGAATTAATCCGTCCCTTTAACTGCAGCATTTTTGTTTTTCCTTCTTAACTCAGCCCGATATCGATGATGTGTTTTTTGAACGCGGGGCGCGCACAAATTGTGTCGTGCCAGCGTTTCAGGTTGGGGAAATCCTCGCGTTCGATATCGAGCGTGAACCAGCGGTATGTGAACGGCGATGCCGGTATATCGCCGATGCCGAACGTGTCCCCCGACAGAAACTCACGATCCCCCAGCCAGCTTTCCAGCGCGCCATTGGCCTTGGCCCACAGATCGCGCGATGCGGCGATCCTGTCGTAATCGCGATCGGCTTCGGCAGTGCGGATCAGACTCTGAAATACCGGCACGTGACGCGGTGCCAGGATCGACAGCGCCCAGTCCATCCAGCGGCTGGCGCTGGCACGCGCCTGAAGGTCTTCGGGCCAGAAATCGGTGCCTTTGCCGTGCTTTTCGGCCAGGTAACGCACGATGGAATTTGATTCCCACAGCACGAACCCGTCATCATCGATTGTCGGTACGATGCCGTTCGGGTTCAGCGCCAGATATTCCGGTTGGTCGTTGCCGCCGAACGGCCCGCCGATATCCGTGCGCGCGTAAGGAATACCCAGTTCTTCGCAGAGCCAGACGACTTTCTGTACGTTGGACGATGTCGCCCGTCCCAGAATATTCAACATTCTCGATTCCCTCGCTCTCGTCTGTTTCGAAGTCGATAGCCCCAATCCAACGGGTTGAAAAGGGCGTCAATCGACCTGCATCAGGATACATTTCAGATAGGCACTCTCGGGCAGATGAGGGTGCACCGGATGGTCGGGGCTGGCGCCGTCCTTATGCAGGATGCGCGCCGTGCGCCCGGCGTCGTGAATCCCGCGCCGGACCTGTTCGGCATAGATCTCCATCGGCATGTGATGAGAACATGACGCGACACACAGGATACCGCCGCGTTCCACAACCTTGGCGGCCAGCCGGGTCAGCTTGCGGTAGCCGCGCGCACCGGGTTTAAGATCTTTTTTCGATTTGACGAAGGCAGGCGGGTCAATGATCACCACGCCGAATTTTTCCTTGTCGTCCGATAGTTTTTCGAGCGCCGCAAAGGCTTCCGATTTTTCGAACCGGCATTTATCGGCCAGACCGGCATTGGCGGCAGCCTGCGCCGCTAGATCAAGGGCCGGTTGCGACCGGTCGATACACAGAACCTCCGATGCACCGGCGGCGGCGGCCTGAAGCCCGAACCCGCCGAGATAGGAATAGACATCGGCGACCCGTTGTCCGGCTGAAAGTGCGGCGACGCGGGCACGGTTTTCACGATGATCGAAGAACCAGCCGGTTTTCTGGCCTTCCGACAGATCGGCCAGAAAATCGATCCCGTTTTCGGTCAGTGTCGCGGGCGACGGGACATCTCCGATGATCTCCGGCGCTGCATCGGGCAGCCCTTCGAGATGCCGTGCCGCGCTGTCCCGCTGCAGGACGATGCCGGTCGGGGCGATGGTCTGTTGCAGCGCGGCGACGATGTCGGCGGCCAACAGTTCCATACCCGCGGTATTGATCTGGACCACGCAGGCATCGCCATAGCGGTCGACGATCAGGCCGGGCAGGCCGTCTGCCTCGGCATGGACCAGCCGGTAGTGCGGCCGGTCGTACAGGCGGTCGCGCAGTGCCGCGGCGGCGGTGATCTTCCCGGCCAGCCAGCCGGCATCGATTTCGGCAAAGGAATGCGATGTCAGCAGACGCGCGCTGATCAGGGTGTTGGGGTTGAACACCGCGCTACCGATGGCGCTGCCGGCGGCATCGACGACGTCGACTAGGGTGCCACGGGGAAGCGCCTTGGCTTCCGGCGTCATTTCGATCTCGTTGGAAAACACCCAGGGATGGCCCGCGCGTACGCGTTTCTGCCGTCCCGGAGAGACCTGAATGACCGGGCGCGACGTGTCGTCACTGCCAGCCTCCGGCGTGGTGGTATCTGCAATGTCTGTCATGGCGCCAGTCTACAGCGGAATGCGGCGCGAAGATATCTATCCCGTCTTTTTCGCCTCGCGCACCGTGCTGTAATATCCGGCAGCGAAGATGATCAGCGCGCCTGCGCAAGTCCAGAAATCCAGGATTTCGCAGAACAGCAGCCAGCCGAGGATCAAGGAGAATGGCAGGCGCATGAAATCGAATACGATCACGAAGCTTGCATCGCCCATCGCAAGCGACCGAGTGATGCAGTAATGTGTCGCATAACCGGTGATGCCGAGGCCGATCATCGCGGGCATGTCGGCCCAGGTCGGTATCTGCCACACGAAAAATGCCGGGATCGCCGAATAGATCAGAATCGTGACGCTCATATAGAACACCACGGTGGTGCCGGATTCCGTGTCCGACAATCGCTTGGTGACGACATGGGCGCAGGAATACAGGAAGGCCGCGATCAGGATCATGACCGTACCGAGATTGATCGGGATGATGCCGGGCCGGATGATGATCAGCGCACCGGCGAAACCGACCAGGATGGCGACCATCCGGTGGCCGCCGATACGCTCGCCGAGGAACACCGCCGCGATGATCGCCGTGAACAAGGGTGATGTGAACTGCAGCGATGCCACATCGGCCAGTGCGATCAGCGTGACACCGTAAAACCACGCCACATTCCCGCTATAGAGAAACAGATTGCGCAGCGCATGTGTGCCGAGGCGCTGTGTTTTGATCACGTCTGTGCCCTGGCGAAGGATGGACGGCGCCATCAAAATCAGGTTGATGACATTGCGCAGGAAAATCATCAGCAGCACGGAATAGGCGGGCAGGTAGCGGATGCAGACCGCCATCGCGGTCAGCGCCCCTGCTGCCGCGATCATCCAGAAGGCGCCCTTGGCGGCGTTGCTCATCTATTCGCTCCCGTTCCGGCCCGCGTGCCGTGATCAAACAAAAATTTAATCACCTAACGCCACGCCTTCACGTCGCCGGTCGGCGCCGCCGTCATAGCCGTCTTTAGTGACGCGAATGCCGTGCAGGCCGCTTGTCAGCGACCCGATGCGGACCTCGTGGCCGAGGCGCCGCAGCGCATCGGCATGCCCGGTAAGCCCGGTGTTCCTTTCGAGCTCCGTCGCGCCATTGCGGTTGACGTGGTTGGGCAGGTCGATGGCCGCCTGCATGCTGAGTTTCCAGTCGAGCAGGCCGATCAGGGTCTTCGAGACATAACCGATGATGCGCGACCCGCCGGGCGAGCCGACGGTAGCAAACAGCTTGCCGTCACGATCGAACACAAGCGTCGGTGACATCGAACTGCGCGGGCGTTTGCCGGGCGCGACCGCATTGGCGACTGCGCGTCCGCCGATGCGCGGCACATAGGCGAAATCGGTGAGCTGGTTGTTCAAAAGAAATCCGCGCACCATCAGGCGGCTGCCGAAGGCGCGCTCGATGGTCGTCGTCATGCTAACGGCATTGCCGTTCGCGTCGATCACTGACAGATGCGAGGTCGACGGAAAGCCTTCGCGGTCGTCATCGGCGAGATCGGCTTTCTTGCTGCCGATGGGCCGCCCGGCGCTTGCCTTGCCCATGCTCTCGCCCGCCGAAATCCGCCCGGCGCGGTTTTTCAGATAGCTCGGGTCGAGCAGCCCCTCTACCGGAACCGTCACGAAATCCGTATCGCCGATATAACGCCGCCGGTCAGCATAGGCGAGACGGCTGGCTTCCGATATCAGGTGTACCGCCTGCACCGAAGACGGCGCGATGCGTGCCATGTCAAAGCCCTCGAGCAGGCTGAGAATCTGCAGTGTTGTGATCCCACCCGAGGTCGGCGGCGGCATCGCGCAGAGTCGCCAATGCCGGTAGGGGCGGCACAGCGCGGTGCGCTTCTTGGCCTGGTACCCGGCGATGTCGGCGACGGTCAGGGTTGCGGGATTGCGCGCGGCCTTTGCCACGGTGGCGGAAATATCGCGGGCGATGCCGCCTTTGTAGAATTCTGCCGCGCCGCCCTTGGCGATCCGGCGATAGGTATCGGCAAGGGCCGGGTTTCGCAGTATGGAACCCACAGGTTTCGGGTTACCGTCCGGTGTCAGAAAATAGGCGCGTGCCGCCGGGAAGTTCTTCATGTCCTTGGCGCGCGCGATCATCCGGTGCAATCGCGGCGAGATTGGAAATCCATTTGCGGATAATTCAATCGCGCGGTCGAACAGACGCGTCCAGGGCAGGCTGCCGTGATCGCGATGCGCCATTGCCAGCATGCGCAGAATGCCCGGCACGCCGACGGCCGCACCGCCGGTGCTGACATCGCGGAACTTCCGGCGCTTGCCGTCAGCCGTCAGGAACGCGTCGGGGCGGATCGCCGCGGGCGCGGTTTCGCGGCCGTCATAGGCGTCGACGGTGTCGGCTGATTTGGCGAAATGCATCAGGAACGCGCCGCCGCCGATGCCGGAGCTTTGCGGCTCCGCAAGGGTGAGCACGGCCTGTGCCGCGATTGCGGCATCCACCGCACTGCCACCTGCCCGCAGAATGTCGCGCCCTGCCGCCGACGCAAGCGGGTTGGCCGCTGAGATCATGTGGCGCCGCGGGAAATCCGGTATCGCCGCGCACGCCGAAACCGCCAGGGCCAGACTTGCCATGGCGCAAATCGGCCGCAATCTGGATGTCATATTCAATTTATATATCAATGCAGTAACCGCATTCGGATGGAAATCCTTTCGCAGGTGCGAAAAAGAAGGTAGAAAAGCTTCAACTTCAGCCCGATCAGCTCGCGGAGGGCGACGATGAGCACCCCTAGCCGGATTAAACGGATTACAGCGCCGGAACTCACGGCGCGCAAGGGCGGAGAACCGATTGCGGTTCTGACCGCATATACCGCGCCGATGGCGCAGTTTCTCGACGAACATGTCGATTGTCTGCTGGTCGGCGATTCGCTCGGCATGGTGGTCTACGGTCTCGACACCACGCTGGCGGTCACGCTCGGCATGATGATCAATCACGGTGCGGCAGTGGTGCGTGGCTCGCAGCATGCCTGCGTGATCGTCGATATGCCGTTTGGCTCCTACCAGGAATCGGCCGAACAGGCCTATCGCAACGCCGCCCGCATGATGCAGGAAACCGGCTGTGACGGCGTCAAGCTCGAAGCCGGTGTCGCGTTGGCACCCACGATCGAATTTCTTGCCCAGCGCGGTATTCCCGTTATGGGTCATGTCGGGCTTATGCCGCAATCGGTGAACACCTATGGCGGCTTCCGCGTACAGGGCAAGGACACGACCGTCGCCCGCCAGGTGATCGACGATGCCCGCGCGGTGGCCGATGCCGGTGCGTTTTCGATGGTCGTCGAAGGCGTGATGGAACCGGTCGCGCGCGAGATCACGCAGGTCGTCTCGGTGCCGACCATCGGGATCGGCGCATCGGTCGAATGCGACGGCCAGGTGCTGGTGACTGAAGACCTCGCCGGGATGTTCAGCGACTTCACACCCAAATTTGTCAAACGCTATGCTGAGCTCGGCGCCGAGCTGAGCAAGGCGGCGGCGGCCTATGCCGACGATGTGCGCGCGCGGCGGTTTCCGTCCGCCGAATACTGTTTCGGCGCGCCGAAGGCCCACGGGGCAGAGGTTCGCCAGTTAAAACCCTGATTTTTGAGAGCGCCGGCACCGCCTAATTAAGAAATATCGAACCAAGTGGCTGAAAAAGAAGAACGCGCGCCTCTGATCGTCCTGCGCACCGCCGCCGAACTGCGTGCGGCAACAGCGCCTCATCGCGCCGCCGGAGTGCTGATCGGTCTTGTCCCGACCATGGGAGCACTGCATGCCGGGCATCTGACCCTTGTACAGCGTGCGCGACGTGATTGTGGCCTGGTGGTCGCCAGCCTGTTTGTGAACCCGACCCAGTTTGGCGAGGGCGAGGATTTCACTGCCTACCCACGGGATGAGGCGGCGGATATCGCACAGTTTGAGGCCCACGGCGTCGATATTGTTTATGCCCCCAATGTCGACCAAATGTATCCCGACGGGTTCGGTATCACCGTGACCGTCGAGGGCATCACCGAGGGCATGTGCGGTGCGGCGCGGCCGGGCCATTTCGACGGGGTCACCACCGTTGTATCCAGGTTGTTCGACCACTGTACGCCGGATGCCGCCTATTTCGGTGAAAAGGATTATCAGCAATTCAGGGTGATCGAAAAGATGACCGCGCAGCTCGGACTCGATACCCGGATCATCGCTGTGCCCATCGTACGGGCGGCGACCGGTCTCGCCCTGTCGTCACGAAACAATTATCTCAGCGATCCGCAGATCCGGATCGCGGCGGCGCTCTACGGCACGCTTATTGCCGTTGCCGGCCGAATGGAGACCGGAATCGATATTGCCGCGCAATGTGCGTGGGGCATTCAGGCATTGCTCGATGTCGGGTTCGACCGGGTTGATTATTTCGAAATCTGCGATGCCGCAACCCTGACGCCGGCCGACGCATACGGGCCGGGCCTGCGGATATTCGCGGCCGGCTGGATTGGCAATACACGGCTGATTGACAACCTGTCGGCGGATGCATCTGCTTGATTTATGAGCCGATATAGATTGCCACTTTGAATTTGCCATGCTGACACCCGGCTCCGATAATCATCGCGACATAAAAATATAAAATCGGAGGGCGCATGTTTTACCAAACCGCCAGGAACGATCACGGTCTGCCGTACAACCCGTATAAATCAATCGTCGTGCCGCGCCCTATCGGCTGGATCACGACACTGGATACCGACGGCGTCGTCAACCTTGCGCCCTATAGCCAGTTCAACAATCTCGGCTACGATCCGCCCTATGTGATGTTTTCATCCGGCTCGACGTTCGGCGATGGCGGTCCGAAAGACAGTGCGCGCAACGCGGTCCTGACCGGCGAATTCGTCTGTAACATGGCGACGTGGGAACTGCGCGACCAGATCAACACTACAGCCCAGATGGTCCCGTCCGATGTCGACGAAGCCGAATTGGCGGGGTTGGAAATGGTGCCGTCCAACATGGTTGCGCCGCCGCGGGTCAAGGCGTCGCCGGTGCATCTCGAATGCAAGTATCACGCCACCATGACTCTGCCCGGGAACTCGGTCGACAACATTGTCTATCTGGTCGTTGGCGAGGTCGTCGGCGTGCATATCAGCGACGACGTGATCACCGACGAAGGCAAGATCGATATTCTTAAATGCCGCCCTCTAGCCCGGATGGGGTATTTCGACTACACGTCGGTCGAATCCGTGTTTGAGATCGCCCCCGGCGGTCCCAACATCGAAAAGATCCGCCGCGGTCTCGAAGGCCGCGCCCGCGGTAAGGATGCGGAATAACCAACTATAAGCTAAATAAAAATACACTCTCCCGGCCTTGTGCCGGGAGTCTATGGCAGACATCCATGAGGTTTATAAATGGAGCCTCGGCACAAGGCCGAGGGAATAAAAACCGACAATTGGGGAATTTCCGCCTTATAAAAAACGGGCGCCATCTGGCGCCCGTTTTTAATGCGTAGGCAGGGACGGTCAGCGCACGTAGATGTGCACCTCGTTCGTCGCGGCGGTATTGCTGGTCAGCGCCGACAGGCGGACCCGGTCGAGCGGCAGGCCCATATCGGACAGCGACCGCAGCACCGTTTCGGCGTTTTTCTTGGACGAGCTTGCTGCAAGCGCCACCCGTGCGGCATTGCCGCGGTTGGGCGCAATGGCGACGAGGTCGAACATGGCGTTCGGCCGCCGCTGGAGCGCGCGGTTGACCGCGTTGTACAGCGGCTGCTCGTACTGAACATTGGTCCGATCGAAGCGGATCACGACCAGCGGGCGGCGGATACCGCCGGGGCTGGCGACCGGCGCGGACTGGAAGCCGCTTGCGACTGGCGCCGAGGACGAGAATGCCCGGTTGCCGAGGCTCGATCCGAGGAGCTCGCCGTTCTTGATGGCAAGTGCCAGGGTCGTCAGGTTCGTGCGTTCCGCGCTGAGATAGTTGCTCTGGCGGCTGACGTCTTCGCTTAACTCGTTGAGCAGACGGTCGATCAGCACCACAGTGCGGTTGACCTCGTCTTCGAGGATCGCGAGCTGGCGATGATCGGCATCGACCGCGCCCGACAGGCCATAGGCCGCGCGCGTGGTTTCCAGCAGATAAGCCGATAATGTCGATGTACCGGCAACGCCGTTCGCCAGCGTGTTCATCTGCGCGATGTCGTTTTCAACCTGGGCAAGGCTCGCCTGCGCAACATTCCACTGATTGACGAGCGTCGGGTTGCCGGGCGTGGTGCCGACCTGCAGCTTGGAATTCACCGCGGCGACGGTGCCGTGATAATTCTGCGAATGCTGAACGGTAAGACCGCGGATGGCCTGCAGCTGAGAATTCTGCTGGCCGATCTGGGTCTGAAGCCTGCGCAGTTCGCTCCGCAGTTCGACAACGCGCTGGCCGACATAGGTGCCGGTGGCAACGCCCTGCGAAACCTGCGGCGGGACGAAATTCGTCCGTCCCAGCGTCGGCGGTGGCGGCGGTGACAGCGTCGGCTGCCGGTTAGCCTCGGCGGCGGATGCCGGAATGGCGGATTGTGCGCTCTGATTGCCGGATGGATCGTCGCCGGTCAGCGACGGCCACAAGGCGTCGGATGCCATGGAGCACCCGCCGAGCAGGCCGCCCGCCAAGACAAGAGTTGCACAGTTTTTCGCTATTTGTGTTCGGGTTCTTACACGGGCCATGTTCGGCCTTACCCCCAATATTTCATTTCATCGGTCTGATGTACGACTAACAGCAAATAATTGTAAAATAGAAAGAATTTACTAACCCGCATCCACCAGCAAGCATAATACTTTAACGATTCGCGCTCTACAAGCCGATTGTCCGTGTCAATAACGGCACTACCGGCTTACCCGATTCGACTCTAATTCCGCAAAAACCGGCTGAAACACACCGGTTTCCGCCGTATTCTTACCCCGCAGAGTGAAAATGACCGGCGCTACCGTCCGGAACGCACTTTTATTCGGCGTCGCACCGCACTGTTCGGTACTCAATTCGGTTCCGCGATATCCTGGTCGTGCACCGCCCGGCGTAAGATTTGCTGCCTGGCGCCGACCTCCACCGGTCGCCACGCCGGAAACCGTATTACAAAAGAAGCCGGGGCGGGAAAATTCGTTTCAAGAACGCATTGCACCGGGCGCGTGCATTGGCTATACCCCCTGCGGTCGCGCACCCGTAGCTCAACTGGATAGAGCACCTGACTACGAATCAGGAGGTTGGGAGTTCGAATCTCTCCGGGTGCGCCATTTCTCCGATAATTTAAATTCCGGTAATCGGGCTGACAGTCGGCGTCTGTCAGATTGCTATTCCGTCCAGCATATCCGCCACCGCATCATCGAATGCCTTGTGAGATTTCAGCGTGCCGGCGACGATCATCGCGCCCTGTAAAGTCGCCAAAATATGCGCTGCGCGTTTGCGACGGGTCTTGAGGGCCATGTCTTTGGGCAAGGCGTTCGCGATCCAGTCGACATTGGCCTGAAAAAACGTGGCGACGGCAGCGGCAAGTTTGTCGGGCAGCCCGCAGCTTTCCGCACCCAGCATGCCGCACAGACAAATGCGGTCTGATTCCGTGAGCGCCTGCCTGTACACCGAACAGAACGCGCGAAGTTTTTCGGAAGACGTGCGTGCGTCTGAAGCAGCTGCTTCCACCGCCGCAATTACGCGCGCGGCATATCGGTCGACCACGGCGAGGCCGAGATCTTCCTTCTGACGAAAGTAGTAATGAACGCTGGAACTTTTGATTCCCAGTTCGGCGGCAAGATCGCGAAAGCTGACTGCGTGATAGCCGCGCAGCCGGATGCTGCTTTCCGCGGCATCCCGCAGTTTGTCGATTGTCTCGCTCATAACATCTCCGTGACGCATCTTATCTATCACTAGATAGGCTTGACACGCACCCAAAGGCAAATCATGTAATCTATCTACTGATAGATAGTTTTATTGAAAGGGACGGAAAATGAAGGTTTATGAATTCGAAGGTTTTCCGAATCCGGCACGCGTGCGTATTGCCCTCGCGGAGAAAAATTAGACGGATCAGCTAGAATTCGTGCAGATCAACGTGCCGGGCGGTGAGCATCAGACACCGGCGTTTCTGCATAAAAACCCGTCCGGTGCCGTGCCGGTGCTCGAACTCGAAGACGGTACGATTATTTCCGAATGCACCGCGATCACCGAATATCTCGACCAGTTATCGGGGGAGCCGACCCTGACCGGCCGTACACCGCAGCAGCGCGCCGTTATCCATATGATAGCGCGCCGTTATCCATATGATTCAGCGAAAGGCCGAAGCCGATCTGCTGGACGCGGTCTCCGCCTATTTACATCACGCGACTCCCGGTCTCGGCCCCGACATCGAAGGCTATCAATGCCGAATGGGGTAATCATCAGCGGGATCGCGCCGTGGCGGGTATGGAATTCCTCGACGGCATTCTTGCCGATCAACCCTATGTCGCAGGAGATGAATTCTCCGTTGCCAACATTACCGCGTTCGTCGGACTCGGTTTCGCGGATTTCGCCGAAATCGCGATCCCGGAAGAGTACGGTCACCTGAATGCCTGGCGGCAACGCGTCGGTGCCCGGCCGAGCATC
>Ga0315321_10001673_pt1 | contig 17142 bp, 16 predicted proteins | sample M180m21515metaG_FD_203464 | JGI IMG/M metagenome (GOLD analysis project Ga0315321, IMG submission 203464) | Ammonia-oxidizing marine archaeal communities from Monterey Bay, California, United States - M1 80m 21515 | ecosystem: Environmental > Aquatic > Marine > Intertidal zone | place: USA... | reverse complement strand
GATGCGTCATCGGAGCTTCGAGCCCTAAACGCTCATGCAAGCGAACGCTACCGACCTTAAGGCTGACTCGACCCCGCAGCCCAGAGGACCCACCCCAGGCTAATTCGGTTGATGCGCCGCCGACGTCGATCACGACGCAGTCCGCGGCCGCGCCGTACTGAGCCGCAGCAAAACTTAAAGCCGCCTCTTCGGCACCGGTAATCGGACGAAGCTCGATCCCAAGCCGGTGGGCGGCTTGGATGACCAACTCTTGATTTCGGGCTTCGCGCAAGGCCGCAGTGCCCACCGCATGGATCTCAGTCACGCCTAGGTCTTTAGCGCGCACAGCAAAACGCTCGAGCGCATCCAAGCTGCGCTTGATCGCCTCGTCGCTCAAGTCGCCAGAGGCGTCGAGCCCTTGCCCTAAACGCGTCAGCGCCAGCTCGCTGGTCAGGCGATCAACTCGACCCGCTCGCGCTTCAAGAACCAACAAAACGCAACTGTTGCTTCCTAGGTCGATCGTCGCTACCCGCTTTGGCATCCTCAACCCCTTAGGTCAGATGTGCCGAAGACCAGGGGCAATGGGAAGATCCCGCGGCGATTAACCGTTGTGGGATCAGAAGGGAGCTTTCGATGTCTTTTAACCTAGGCGGTGAGGACGACCAACCGGTCGCCGAGATCAACATCACCCCGATGGTCGACATCATGTTGGTGCTCTTGATCATCTTCATGGTGACCGCGCCGCTGATGAAGCAAGGCGTCGATGTCAACCTTCCCGAGGCTGCTTCAACCCCCGTGAGCACTGAAGATGAGCGCCTAGTGCTCACCATGACCAAAGCGAAAAAGTTCTTCTTGGGCAAAGTCGAGATCCCTGAAGCTCAGCTCGCCTCCAAACTCGGCGCCAATGCGCGAATCAAAGAAGGCAAAGCGCTTTATCTTCATGCGGATGCGGCGCTGGGATACGGCGAGGTGGTCGCCATCATGGCTGATCTTCGGCAAGCGGGCGTGCGTCAACTCGGACTGATCACCGATCCCGAGCCGCCGAAGCGATGATCGGAAGACCGGCAAACCGTCACCTCCCTTCAGGGTGGCGAAAAGCGATCGGCGTGAGCATCAGCCTTCATGTGGCGGTCGTTTTATCGCTGGTCCTCACCGGGGGTGAAGCGCCCGCTAAACCCTTGCAACATGCGATCATTGCGGAGCTCGTTGCCAAAGGCGAGCCACAAAAAAAGAAAGAGCTCCCGCGCCGGGTTCGAACCCAGCGCAAAAAGCCAGGAAAGATCAAACCCAAAACCCGTAAAGCGGTGAGCAAAGCGACTCAAGATACGGCTGCAGCTGCGCTCAAGCGACTCGACGCGCTCGCAGCGGGTGAGGAGGCGAACGACGCGCTCGCCCGCCTCGGCACCCAAGACCAAACGGGCGACAAACCCAGCGATGCCAAAGGGAAAGCCGAAGGGTCCGACCAAGGGACGCTGAGCCAAGGTGAGCTGCTCAGTTTGCAAAACAACTACCTCAGCCAGGTCGGTCAGGCGATCAAAGCCGATGGTAACTACAAAATCTCAGATACGATCTCGTCCGCTGAACGGATCCGACTCAGCGCTATTTTATTCTTGAGGATTGGACGCCAAGGGCAGCTCTTAGAGGCGCGCCTCGAGCAGAGCTCGGGTCATGACCAATTTGATCGCGACATTCTCAGCGCCGCGCGCTCAGCCAGCTACCCTGCACCCCCCAAAGAGATCGCCAAGCGTCTTTCGACCGGCATCCGAGGAACCTTTCGCCCGTGATTTTAGCACTGAGTTTGAGTCTACTTGCCAGCGACTTTGAGGTCTCTGGCGCAACCGTCGCCGCCTACCCGATTGCGGTCACAGAGGTTGCCGCTGCTGGAGCCACAGGCTTAGCCAGCGCGTCGCTGCGTCAACGCGTCGAGCCTATGCTGGACATGACAGGAATGTTTCGGCTTTTGGACCGGGCGAGCTTTCTCGCGCCTGCAAGCGAAGGCGACCAAACCGGCGACATCAATTGGGATGCATGGAAACAGGTGGGTGCACGCGGGTTGCTCAAACTGCGCTTAAAGGCCGCTGGCGAGCAGACGGCGATCATGTGGCGACTGTTCGATGCCGGAACCCAAAACCTGCTGACTGAAGGTCAAACCAAGGCACTCAAAGGTAAGGAAGCGCTAGCAGCTGAAAAGATCGCTGATGCCATTATCTTACGGCTCTCGGGTGAACCCGGTCCCTTCGCTAGCCGCATCGCTTTTGCGAGGCGCGAGGGGCGCAACACCTCGATCTGGACGACGGCCTCGGATGGCTCAAATCTGCAACGCGTGACCGATCGTAAATCGCTGAGTATTTTACCCGCTTGGGGCGCCGGCGGGCAGAGTCTTTATTTTACCCACCTCACCGATCAAGGTCAGCACCTCTATCTGTCCGGTATTGCCGGGGGACCCTGGAAGGGAATTGCGAGGCACCCCGGCTCCAATGCGGGCGCAGCGATGAGCCGAAGCTCGGTCACGCTCAAGGGAACGACCTACAAACGACTCCTCGCCCTCGCTTTGAGTAAAGACGGGAACACCGAGCTGTATGCGCTGACGCCCGGAGGGAAAATTGTGGCTCGTTTGACCGATCACTGGGCGATCGATTGTTCACCAAGCTGGAGTCCGGATGGTGCATCCATCGCCTTCGTGTCCAACCGTGGCGGCTCGCCACAAATTTATGCCCTGAGCCTAGCCGACCTCTCGGTTCGTCGTCTGACGTTCAAGGGAAACTACAACCAAACCCCTGCTTGGTCACCGCGCGGAAACCTCATTGCGTTTAGTGGACGCGACGAGCGCAATGTCTTTGATCTGTTCACCGTCGACATCAAGACCCTAAGCATCAAACGGCTGACCCAGGCTCAAGGTCACAACCAAGAGCCAAGCTGGGCGCCCAACGGTCGTCTCCTCGTCTTTTCGTCGAGTCGCAACGGCAAGGGGTCTCGGCTCTACGTGATGCGTGAAGACGGCCGTCACCACAGGCTTCTCAACCCCAAACTCGGCGCGGCCACTACACCGCGATGGTCGGGGTTCATTCAGCGCTGAACGCTTTAGCCACCACCAAAGTCTAAACCTTTACCGAACGCGAGACGTTCTCGGAGGCGAAGCCCCGCGCGTGCGGAGGTACCTTTTGGCGTGGACATAAGCGTTTATGAGTAAATTGAGCTTGGGTCTGGATATCGGTTCGCATCAGGTAAAGCTGGTGGCGCTCACCGCTAAGGGTAAGGGTTTTCGGCTCGATCAGATCGGCAGCATGCCGCTCCCAGCAGAAACCATCGTCGACGAAGAGTTGCTCAACTCAGCTGCGCTGGTGTCGACGCTGCGTGAGCTGCTCGCTAAAACCCAGGTACGTCGTCGTGAGGCGGCTATTGGGCTCGGCGGTCGAGCGACGATCGTGCGTCACATCCGTTTACCGGCGATGACCGAAGCTGAGCTCGAAGAGAGTCTGGCTTGGGAAGCCAAGCAATACATCCCCTTTGATCTCGACGAGGTCTATCTCGACTTCCATATGGGCAAAGTCGACGAAGAGACCGAGCAAATGGATGTCATCTTGGTTGCGGCGAAGCGAACCGTCGTGGATGACTATTGCGCTGCGGTGCGCCTAGCGGGCTTGCGCCCTGTCGTCGTCGACGCCCTACCCTTCGCTGCCGCCAACGCCTTTTCGATGGCTTATCCAGAGCATGCTGATGAAGTGACCGCAGTGGTCGATCTGGGTGCTCACCTTTGCACCGTCTCGGTCGTACACCAAGGCGAGATTCTGTACAGCCGAGCCCTGGAACAAGGCTCCGCAAAACTCACCGACGCCCTTCAGCGCCAGCTGGCGCTCCCATACGCCCAAGCCGAAGCCTTCAAAACCGGTGACATCGCCGATGGTTTAGTCCCCGCAGACGTTCAGCGCGTCCTTGAAGAAGCGAGCGGCGAGATGATCGGCGAGCTGCGTGGGTTGATTAACTACCACGCAGACCAAGGCGGTTTGCCCCTTGAGCGTTTGTTTCTCTCCGGTGGCGCCGCAAACTCGGACGCCCTGTGTATGGCGATCGCTCGTGAGGTCGGCCTCGATGCGGCGCGCCTGGACCCCTTTAGAGCGCTCCAAGGAACCCACCGAGGCGTTGATCTGCAGGCGCTCAAAGCGATCGGGTGTCAAGGCGCTATCGCCATGGGTCTTGGCTGTCGCTCAACCCTTGATCGTCTCGACGCGAGCAAGGAACGCAAATGATTCGGATTAACCTTTTACCGATACGTGAGGAGGCTCGCCAACGAGACCTCAAGCAGCAGCTCATGCTGCTCGTATTGGTAGTCATTGCGCAGATTCTTGGTCTCTCGATGTGGTACGCTTCCGCCGCTGACGTCCTCGATGGTCGCCAGGCGGAGTTGCGTATCGAGCAGCGCAAAACCGCTGAACTCCAGCGCGAAGCCGGTACGCTTGAGAAGCTTAAACAAGAAGAAGAGAAGCTACGCGCCAAAGCGGAGATTGTGGAGATCATCGACAGGCTCAAGGCAGACCCTGCCCGGGTGATGATGCAGCTGGCGCGCAACATTCCCAATCGCGTCTGGCTGACGGGGATGTCCTTTTATCCCATCGGGCAGCCGCTCGGCTTGCGCGATCCCGTGATGAAAGGTGGCGAACGACTCAGCATGGATATGCTGCCTAAGCTCGCAGAGCCCATCTTTGCGGTGGGCGTCCAAGGCTTTGCCATGGGGCCATCCGATGTGACCGATTTTGCCAAAAATATGCGCGGCAGTCCGCTCTTCGATCACATCGAATTCGGCGAGGTCAAAGAGGTGCTTTATAAAGAGGCTCAAATTCCGGTTCAGAGCTTTAGCTTGTTTGCCCGCGTCGGAGGCTGGCGCCCCGCAGAGATCGATCGAAGTAAAAAGAAGCGAGGTGGGAAGTGAACAACCTTCAAGGCCTCGCTGAGCGCTGGGGCACGCTACCCAAACAACAACGCATTCTGGTTTCGGTGTTCACACCGATTGTCGTCTTCGCCCTATTTTACTTCATTATCTTGAGTGGTGTCGAAGGCGACCTTGAAGAAACTACCCAAAATATTGCCACACAGCGCCGCACCCAAAACGATCTACAGGTCGAAATACGCAACCAACATGTGCTCGAGCAAGAGTTCAAGTTCAAGCAGGCTAAGGTTCGAGAAATTAGCCGGAAAATTCCGATGGAAGCCGACCCCGGCGACCTGCTCGATAAAGTCTACGAACAAGCCGGCGTGGCGCGGTTGGATCTGCGCACGTTCAAGCCCGAAGCTGAGCTTCGAGTCAAAGAGATGGCCTTCATCATCAATCGCGGTGATTTTGCCGGAACCTACCATGCCGTTGGAGAATTCCTCGATCGGATCGGTCACCTTGAACGACTGGTCAAGGTGCTCGCGATCCAATTTGAGTTCGACAACAATGCGCCTGCTCAAGATGGGGCAATTACGACCAACCAGCTGACGGGTTCAGCGACGATTGCGGCGTTTCGACTGCTTCGCCCCGATGAACTTGAAAGCTTGGGCAAGAAGAAAAAGAGACGAGGGCGTAGGTGATGAACCGGCTAAGTTTGCTCTTCTTACCCTTTGTCTTGATCGCCTGTGGCGACGACGAGTCCTCCGGCCCCAGCGCCGCAAACCAACAAAACAACCCAAACAATGGAAACAACGGCGGCGCGGTGAAAGCGCTCAAGCCAAAGGAACAAAGCACCGAGAAGGTTGAACCCTTTGTGTACCGAGCTGACGGCGTACGCGATCCATTTCAGCCTTTCATTGTGACGATTTCGGACGAAAACGCCGAGGACAAATGCGCTTTGTGTGTTCCGCTTGCGAACCTTACGTTTACCGGGGTCGTCACCGGGATCGCATCCCCTGTTGCCTTGGTTGAGACGCGCGAGGGGGCTGGATATTTTGTCCGACGCGGCTCGGAGCTTGGGTCAAATGGCGGTCGAGTGATCGACATTCGCGAGGGCGTAGTGCTCTTACGAGAGCGCTTTCAAGACCAGCTTGGACGCATCTCGGTTGTCGATCGTTCGCTGCGTATCCGAGCTGAGGATCCCTTGGCAGCAGGTAACCCTAACGAACCGCTCATGGAGACTTCGGATCCACGGCCTGCGAACAATGCCGCAGAGCCGAGTGAAGAAGAACGCGTAAAGAAAACTTCAGGTCCGGCCGATGAACTCTAGAAGGAGGTTTCGGTGGCAATAGCACGAACAGTTCTTATGCTCAGTATCTTGGTTGGTGGCTTAGCCACGAACGCTCAAGGATCAGAGACTCTTCCAAAATATGATCACTGGCGCTGGAGCAACGGTGACGGTGCAGCTCATCTGATCGGTGGTGTTGCGGTGGTCAACGATAAGAAAGACCTCCGAGTCGTCGTGCGCGGTAATGACCGCTTTCGGCGCGTCGGTTTAATGCGTCTTAACAACCCCGAGCGACTGATCATCGATCTTCCCGGAGTGCGAAAGCCGCGCCGTGTCAAACCGGTGGTTAAAGCTGGTAAGCTAGCGACCGGTGTCCGAATGAGTCGAAACAGCGGCGTGCTGCGCATCGTCGTCGATCTGAGCAATGAACCTTGGATCTACACCGAGTCAAAATCATTGGGAAATGGCTTTGAAGTTAGACTGCGTCGGCCGAGCGCTCCCTTGGCAGCTAAACCCATCAGCCCAGCTCAAAAGGCGATGCCGATTCTCAACATGGTTGACGCTCGTTTGACCGACCATGGTCATTTTGTTCGAGCGACGATCGCTTTTGATCGAGCGGCTCGCTTTGTTCGCGATCCGAATGAGGGAAGCTTACGTTCGCTGCGTATCCCCTCATGCACGATGAAGGACTCGTTGGTTCAAGGTCAGGACTTGAGCGCTCCTCGCGCACCGCTTCAGAGTCTTTCGACCTTTAGGGACCGTAAGCAAGCCAACCAATGCCGTGTGCTCATCGACGTGGCTGATGGCGCTGAAGACGCTGTCTGGACCCAAGGGAAACGCCTGTTTTGGGATATTCGCTTCGCACCCAAAGTCGCTAAACGAGTCGCCGCCGAAGAAGACGACACCGAGGTCGATGACGCGCCCGAAGAGTTTGAAGATGACCCCGCTTCAGACACCGGCGAGGTCGATGAGGACGAAGAAGACGAAGAAGGCGACGACGAAGAGGGTGATGACGAGGACGAAGAAGAGGGCGACGACGAAGAGGGCGAAGAAGACGAAGACGAAGAAGAAGGCGACGACGAAGAGGGCGAAGAAGAAGAAGACGAAGAAGAAGGCGACGACGAAGAGGACGAAGAAGAAGGCGACGAAGAAGAAGGCGACGACGAAGACGACGAAGACGAAGAAGACGACGAAGAGGGTGACGAAGACGAGTTCGAAGATGACGATGAGTTCGACGACGAGGATGAAGATGAGCAGTTCACGCTGACTGCGGATCGACGCATCACTCTGGACACCCAGGGCGCTGACATCATCAATGTGCTTCGCCTGATCTCAGAGGTCGCCGGGATTAACATCATCGCCTCGGACGAGGTCAAAGGTCGCATCAGTTTACGTTTACGCAACGTCCCTTGGCAGGATGCGCTCAAAGTGGTCTTGCGCGTCAAAGGGCTGGGCGCTGTTCGAGATTCAATCGACACTGAAAACACCACCAATACCATCGCGACCAACCGCGATGAGATGATCAAGGAACAAGAGAAGTCTCGCCGTCAGGTGAACATTATCCGGATTGATACCCTGGAGAATCTACAAGCTGAAGCGAAGGCGAAAGCTGACCTGAAAAAGACCATCGAAGAAGGCGTGCCGACCAAGGTGCAGATGTTCGCCATCAACTACGGTGCCGCTTCGGATCTAGCGGGTCATGTCGAGAAACTCGTCGGCGAGCGTGGTCGGGTCCAAGTCGATGAGCGCACCAACTATCTGATCGTTGAAGCCACTCCGAACAACCTTGTCCAAGTGCAAGCTGTCCTCAAAGAACTCGACGTCAAAACCGAGCAGGTTCTTGTCGAGGCAAGAATGGTCGAAGCGAACACCAACTTTATTCGCTCTTTGGGCGTTCAATGGCAGCCCTTGTTCTCGATGGCACCAGAAACAGGCAACGCTACCGGATTACCCTTCCCGAACTCAATCAACGGTAACGGCGGCGCCTTGGACAGCACGGGTTCGGTCGCTCCGTTCGCATCAGGGACCCCCTTTGCGGTGAACCTGCCGTCGAGTTTAGAAACCGGCGCTGTGGGTCTGGTGCTGGGTTCCGCGAGCAACGCGTTGACGCTCAACCTTCGTATTACAGCCGGTGAAACCAACGGCACCGCAAAAACGATCTCTTCTCCTCGAGTGGTCACTATGAACCACAAAAAAGCTGAGATTAAGCAAGGTCTTGAGATGACGGTGACCGAGGTCACGGCTCAGGGTCCTAGCACCCGAAACATCAACGCTGAGTTGTTCCTTGAGGTCACTCCGCATGTCAACGCCGACGGCATGATTCACATGAACCTGAACATCAAAAATAACCGCCCTGACTTTACTCGTCAGGTGCGTGGTGTGCCGTCAGTCGATATCAAAGAGGCGCGTACCGAGGTGATGGTGCGTGACGGCGAAACCAGCGTGATTGGTGGAATTTACACTCGCAACATGGCGAAGGAACAAAAGGAAGTCCCCGGACTGAGTAAAGTTCCCTTATTAGGCTACCTGTTCCGCAACAACTTCCAAAGCGATGAGCGGCGTGAACTGTTGCTCTTTGTCACTCCAAGATTAGTTGATAAATTGCGTCAACAGGCGGGCGTCGCCGCACCTGAAGACGAGCAATAAGGCTTCCAAGATGCTAGGCTACTGTCTCGAACAACCCTTGAGGAGTTTTAGCAGCGTGGTTTTCCGTACCGTCCTCTTGATTGGTCTGACGAGCTGCATTCAATCGCAGCAGGACCCTGAAGAAGTTGCCATGACGGTCGGCGCGGTCGTTTCAGGAGGACCAAACTGCGCGTGGGACGGAACCGGCGGTCAGCTGCTCACAGGTGAGATGGACCTGATCAGTGTAGCCTCGCCGGGGGGTGCCGTCGGGCATAGTCGGCGCTATCCAATCGGGGTCCAGTGGGCGGTGAGTGCGACCGAGCAGGCAGCCTCTGAATTCGGCGACAGCTTTATCACCCTAAAAGACGTCGAAGTTCGATTGATGTACGACGACGCAGTGGTCGCACCGCCAACCGATGAGACGCGTGAAAATCTTCCTGCGACCTACGTGGTTCCCACCATGGGAACGCAAGACGTCAACACCGCGCCGATTGCGGTCTTTGACCTCATCCCAACCTGGGTGGCGCAACGCCTAGCATTGGATCGCCAAATCTGGCTCGATACGAGCAAAGACTCGGCGCTTGGCACGCGCATTCCGGCACCTGGCAAAGGGTATCTATTAGCTACCGAGTTCCGTCTTCGTGGCTACAATGCGGCCGGTAAGCGCCTGGTATCGAATTGGTTCCGCTGGGTGATCAGCCTTTGCCGCGGGTGTCGGATGAGTTTCACCACCACCCCACCGAGCCGCCCTGCACCTGGAGTGGCTGGCTTTCCTGGGCATTATGGGGCTGATGAGATCAACCAGCAAGAACCCTTACCGAGCCGTCCAGGCGTCGTGACCTGGTGCTCTGCTGGGGTTTCTCAGGCAACCTTTGCGCTAGACGTCGTGCAGCCTTCACAACCTCTAGTGCCGAGAACGTACTGATGAAAATCTTCCCCGGTTTACTCGTCGTGTTTGGCCTTTTAGGTTGCAACAGCCTCACCGATGAAGGGCAAACACCCACCACGACGTCGATCATGATCGTTGCGGCTGCTCTGCCCGAACCAAACTGCGGCGTCGGCACTGGAAACGAGCGACTCAAGCGTGGCATCTTTGACATCAAAGGGGTCGACGCAGAAAATACCATCGGTGCTCAATACCAAACCAATTTGGTCATCCGCGATCAAACCCAGACGGGTGTCGGCTCGAAAAAATTGATGGTTGAATATGATTTCAGCGCCAACCTGATCCAGCCCACAGCAGCCACCCGCAACCTACTGCGCCAAGAGCTCAGCGTTCCATTTGGTGGCTGGACTCAAGGCGATGATGGACAAGACTTACTGGTCATCTCATCGCCGCTCATCCCCGAACACATCACCAAAATTCTTGCGAATGACTCGGCGATTTATGGCGAGCTCAAACGCGATGATTCGGTCATGAATACGGTGTCGGGTTTACCCGGTTATTATACCGTTCAAATCAAAGTTCAGGCGCTCAGCCTTGGACTCAACGGTCAGTGGTTACGCTCGCCGCCCTACTACCTGACGATCGATCTTTGTGATGGATGCCTGACGCGGATTCCACAACAGCTTGTCCAAGATCAAAGCGACGCAACCTGCCACTCAAACCAAGACCGAATTTGGCTCAAACTCGGCTACCCAGAGTTCCCGAACCTGTCGGGTAAGACCGAGGGTCCCAGTGACGAGGGTGATCTCAACATGGTGCTGACCACCGGGAACTCAGGTTCAGTCAACACCCTCGGGTCGCTCGGCGCATCTCGCGGCGGACGATCAAAAACAGGGGTCTGGCTCGTTGCGCCTAACCACGATGGCAAAAGCGAGTTCGCCTTCTCTGGCTTGCAGGTTCCAGACCGCAACCCCTATGCGACCTGCGGCGTCAACAACGTGGTCGCAGGCGAAAGTGAAGACTGCTCAGTCCCAACCTATCCCAAGGTCTGTGAAGATGGCTCAACGCCCTGCGATAACGATGACGATTGCGGCGTCGGCTCATGCAACACGGCACAGAGTCTACGGATCACAGAAAACCCAGGCCAAGTCGTTCCTTTTGTATGCGGAACGCCGGATGAAACCAATACTCCAGGTGGCAACGCCGGGGGCGATGCGGGCCCTGTGGGCGATGGCGGAACGCCTCCTCCACAAGCCGACGGTGGCATCCCAGTGGTAGCCTGTCTTTACATCGTCTGCGCCGACGTGGATAACGAGGTGCTCGAATGGAGCACCGAGGCTGAGTCCTGGGAAAGCGCCAAGAGCAACTGCACCTGTTACTCTGAGGACTCAGACCTGGCTGAAGATGGCTGCCCGCTCTAAAACACCGAATATCAAAACCGACACGCTCGCGCGCATTTTGGCTGACCAAGGCCACATCGATGACGCGCGTGCGATGCTCAACCACTTACAACAAACAGACCCCAAGACCGAGCGTGGTCAGCAACTGCGTGATCTCGATGACACCCAACGGCATCAAAAGATTGCGCGCTTAGAGGGGCTGCTCGAGCACATTCGCTCAGCCCAAAAGGATCGCTGATGTTTGAAGAGACGCTCGCTGAGCTCCTTGAGTCGATCGACGGTAGCTTGATGACCACCCTGCTCGGATACGATGGAATCGATCTAGGGCGTGCGGTGACCCCGAGCGTTAAGGGTCAGACAGACCATCTCGTGGTCGAGACCGCTGCCTTGATGAATCGAATGCGGCAGGTCTCGGCACAGCTGCGTATGGGCGCGGTCAAAGAACTGTCCGTTGAAGCTGAAGAGTTGTTGCTGGTCTTGAGGCCGGTTGATGATCGCTTTGTCTTAGCCGTAGCGCTCAAGCCAGACGGTAACTTAGGCATGGCACGCTACCAACTTGCGGCTAAAGCACCCGAGTTGCGGCGAGCCCTTGCGAGCTGATTCATGCGCATTGTGGTCCTGCACGGTCCGAATCTTAATCTCTTAGGTCGCCGACAGCCTGAACTGTACGGAAACACAACGCTCGAAGAGATTAACGACGACCTTGGGCGGCTGGCTGAAGAACTAGAGATCGACATCACCTACGAGCAACATAATGGAGAAGGTGCGCTCATCGAGGCTGTCCATGCTGCAGAACAAGCGGATGCTCTCCTCATTAATCCGGCTGCTTATACGCACACCTCGATAGCTCTACGCGATGCGCTCTTGGCCATGGCGATACCGACCTGGAGCGTCCACCTAACCGAGCCAAAAGCACGCGAAGACTTCCGGAAAATCGATCTGATCGAGGACGTTTGTGTGGGGCGCACAGCGGGCTCTGGGGCGGCTTCATACCGTGAAGCGCTACGAGAACTCGTCAGTTGGCTTCATATGCGCGCAAAAAAGCCGCACTTGTAGGGCTGAGGCGGCTGGTCTATCGGCAGTTCAGGTTCTGTATTTGGAGATCTACGTGTACGGTGTTTCCGACTTTCGTCGCGGCCTGAAGATTCAAATCGATCAGACCCCGTACTCGATCATCGAGTTTGACCACGTCAAACCTGGTAAAGGGGCAGCCTTTACGCGCACCAAGCTGCGCGATCTAAAATCAGGCCGTGTCCTCGAGCACACTTTTCGCTCGGGTGAAAAGATCATCAAGCCAGACGTCTTTGAGACGGAGATGCAGTATCTGTACAATGACGGCACGGACTTCGTCTTCATGGACTCAAAAACCTACGACCAAGTCGGCGTAGGCAGCGACTTATTGGGTGGAGATGCGAACTTCTTACTCGAAGGCATGACCGTCAAAGTGGTCATGTTCGAAGGCCGAGTCATCGGCATCGAGCTGCCAAACTTTGTCGTTCTTGCGGTCACTCAATGTGACCCGGCAGTCAAAGGGGACACGGTCACTGGCGCCACCAAGTCCGCAACCGTCGAAACCGGCGCCTCCTTTCATGTGCCTTTGTTCATCAACGAAGGCGACAGCATCAAAGTGGATACACGCACCGGCGATTACGTCGAACGCTCGAGGAAATAGCTCATGAACCTGCGTACACTTCGCACCATTATTGAATTATTCGAGGCTTCATCGGCCGTGGAGATGGAGCTAGACAACGCCACCATCGGCAAGCTCAAACTACGGCGCCCTGAAGCCGGCGGCGCCCCCGTCGCCGCGGCTCGCTTACCCGAGATCCCAAGCGCCTTACCGGTACAAGCTGCATCAATCCCTGCTACTGAGGCTCAACCTGCTGCCGCTGAAGACGACTCATTGGTCTCGGTCAACTCGCCGTTTGTCGGGACCTTCTACGAGTCACCAAACCCAGACTCGCCTCCCTTTGTGACGGTTGGGGATCGGGTCTCAAAAGGACAGACGGTCTGCATCGTTGAAGCGATGAAGCTGATGAACGAACTTGAAGCCGAATGTGACGGCGTGATCGAGGCGATTTTAGTCAAAAATGGAACGCCCGTTGAACATGGGCAGCCAGTGATCTCAATCCGTCCGGCTTAGCCTGGAGCCCCTCATGTCTTTCTCAAAAATTCTCGTCGCCAATCGTGGTGAAATCGCCATGCGAGTGATCCGCGCGGCTCGTGACCTGGGAATCCCTACGGTCGCTGTGCATTCAACGGTCGATCGCGAGAGTCCTCATGTGCGCATGGCTGACCAAGCTTTTTGCATCGGTCCAGCATCGAGTACGGAGAGTTATCTCAACATTCCAACCCTGCTGTCCGTCTGTGAAGTGACCGGCGCAGACGCCGTGCACCCAGGCTACGGGTTCTTATCGGAGAACGCCCAGTTTGCTGAGCTGTGTGAGGTGTCAGGCATTACCTGGATTGGTCCCCCAGCGCCGGCGATCAACGCGATGGGTGACAAGATTCGAGCTCGAGAGCTGATGCAAGAAGCAGGCGTGCCGATTCTTCCGGGTACGCCTGGAGCCATTGAAGACGTCGCTGAGGCTCGAGCGATCGCTGAAGACATCGGGTTTCCGATGATCCTCAAGGCTGCAGCTGGCGGCGGCGGTCGTGGTATGAAGATCGTTGAGCGTTCAGAGGACCTAGAGCAAAGCTGGTTGACCTGCTCAGCCGAAGCCGAAGCGTCTTTTGGCAGCGGCGCTGTGTATATGGAGCGCTATCTTAGCTCACCGCGACACGTCGAGTTTCAAATCGTCTTAGACCAACATGGAAACGGTGTTCACCTGTTTGAACGCGAGTGCTCAGTCCAACGACGACACCAGAAACTGGTCGAGGAAGCGCCCTGCGTTGTTTTGAGTGAAGAACAGCGGCAAAAGCTCGGCGCACTGTGCGTCGAAGCGAGCCAAAAGATTGGCTACGTTGGGGTCGGGACTTTTGAGTTTCTTCACGACACCGACGGCTCACTCTACTTCATGGAGATGAACACGCGCATCCAAGTCGAGCATCCGGTGACCGAAGCGATCACCGGCGTAGACCTAGTTCGGCTGCAGATCGAGATCGCCCGTGGGATGCACCTCCCCTTCACGCAGGACGAAGTGCCAGGGCCCTTTGGTCATGCGATGGAGTTTCGCATCAACGCAGAGACATCCGATAAGTTCCTGCCCTCGCCAGGATTGATCACCGCCTACGAACCCGCTGGCGGCATTGGGGTGCGCATCGATGGCGTGGCGCATGCAGGCTATACGGTGTTACCCCATTACGACTCGATGGTCGCCAAGTTGATCGTTCATGGTGCAGATCGTGACGAATGCATCGCACGTGCACGGCGAGCGCTTCACGAATACCGAATAGAGGGTATCTCTACGACGATTCCGTTTCATCAGCGACTGCTCGAAAATGAGCGCTTCTTAGCTGCAGACTACGACACCCACCTCATTGCGACGATGTAATGCTGTACGTCTTGAGTATGTTGATGCTGGTGGTTGCCGCGCCCAAAGCAAAGGCGCCGGTCGAGCGTTGCACCAACCTGCTCGAATGCGAACTGTCATGTCCGGAAGTTTCGGTTCAAGGTCAGCGTAAAAGCCCCACCGGACAAGAGATCACCTTCTGCGACCCTGTCGGCGAAGAGGTTCATTGGCACAACGAGCGTACCCGAGCCTCGCAGGGCGAGCGCTTCGGTGAACAACGCACTGGAAAATGGCGATTTTGGCACCCCAACGGACGACTCGCCTCGCAACAGCACTTTGCGGACACTGGCGCGCCTGATGGTCAGCAGAAGTTTTGGTACCCAAACGGAACCAAGCAGCGTCACGCTCAGTACAGTGACGGTATTTTAGATGGGGACTACGCCACCTGGCACGTCAACGGCAAAAGGTCTGAAACAAGGACGTATAAGCAAGGTAGTCTGACCGGCGAAATCAAACAGTGGCACGCCAACGGGCGCATCTCGGCTTTTGGCAAGGTCGACGGTCAAAAAATCCATTGGGAGCGCTATTTTAACACCGGAAAAATCGGTTTAAAAGGAAGCGTCGAGGCGACCGGTGACGTCCTTGATTTAGGGGACAACGTTCAGCCTACAGGAGCCTGGTCGATCTTCTCGCCAAGCGGCAAAGTGACCGTGAAGATGCAATTTCGCTCCGGCCGAGCGAGCGGCACCTACAAACGCTTCTTCGCCAACGGTAAGCCGATGATGGTGATGCCTTACAAAGACGGTAAGCCCAGCGGGGTCCATCAACACTATCACGCAAACCACCAGCTCAAACAGAGCCAGGAGTTTGCCAAGCGCGGCCGAGGCAAACCACATGGTCTGTTTAACCGTTATTACCCGAGCGGTCTTGAGCAAGAGGCAGGGACCTATCGAAACGGTAAAAAGGACGGCGTGTGGAAGACCTTTCACCGCAACGGACTGGTCGCCGAGGTCGACGATCATCGCTCCGCTCCGGTTCGTCGAATCAGCTACGACCGAGACGGTGCAAAGATTGCTCAAGGCGCCCTGAAAAAAGGATTAAAGCATGGTCCTTGGACCCACTTTGACAGCTTTGAAACAAAGCGCTCAGCGGGTTCATATGACCGCGGCGTAAGGACTGGTTTGTGGCGGTTTTGGGGGCAAGACGGCAAACCGCTCGCTAAGGGTGAGTTTGATACCAACGGACGGCGCGTGGGTGCTTGGCGCTACGATCACCCCGGCGGCGGAAAATGGTTTTTGATCAAAGCGCTCAAAGCAACGACAAAAGGTGGTGAAGAGCGCTACCTACTTCGCGGGCGTGGCATCTCGGCGTGTGACAAAATGGCACAAGACGGGATCTGTGAGGGGCTGTCAGTCTTTGACACCAGCGACCGACTACGAGTGCGCGTCACGCTGCCAGCGAGCTGGCAAGCGGATGCCGCCAAAGCGTGCCGCAGCAGTCGAGGTCGAAACGAAGACTTCTGTGACCAAGACCATGGTGACCTTCTGCATGCGATGGACGGCTTAGCCAAGCTGATCAGTAGGCGTCGACTGCAACGTAAAGCCGACTGCTGGTCAGCCGGTGGAGAGCCAGAAAAGTGTCCCCTACTCAACCGTAGCCTGCTCCCATTTCAAGCAGAGGGATCGCTTGAAAGTCGGATCAAAAACCAAGGGAAATTGCCATTCTCTAGCTGCTCTGATGCCAAAAGCTGCAGCGAGGAGTGCAAGACATGGGCAAACGCCAACGACCCCTTTGCGACCATTTTTAAAGCCACCCGAAGCCGCAACGAACTTCGCTGCGCTCGCAGCGGTCCCTTCGTGACCTTTCATCGCCCTCGCGTACGACTGGCGTCCGCCTTGGGTGCCCGTGCGCTGCCTCACCGCCAAGCGCTTAAATCCGAATATCACGGGCTTTGGACGGGCTTTCATCCCAACGGGGTGGTCGCCGCGAAAGGGACCTTCGATAAAGGGACTAAAGAGGGTCTTTGGACCCGCTGGCACGCCAACGGAACCAAAGCTTCGGAGACGACGTTTCGCGCGGGTCTAGAAGTCGGCGCCGCGAAAAGCTGGCATGACAGCGGCAAGCTCGATGCCATGGGCAGTTATCGATCGGGAATTCGGGTCGGCAAATGGCGCTTCTTTGATCACAGTGGCCAGCCCATGAGCAAAGGCGGCTTCTCTGCGGGAAAACGTCACGGCCCTTGGCTGCTCTACGACGCCAACGGCAAACCCGAGAGCAAAGGCCGTTACCAAACAGGGCGCTTGGTTGGACGGTGGACTTATTTCGATGATCGAGGACGTAAGAAGGCGCTGTGCACATGGACCCCTCAAGACGATGCCGACCGGCGAGATTGCAGCCGTACCAACGGTATTCCGATCAGCAAGGGTCTGATCAAAGATAACTTAGAAGAGGGTTTGTGGACCTTTTTTCATCGCAACGGGCAAAAGCGATCCGAGGGCAAAATGCGCAGCGGCGCACGCGTCGGGGTCTGGCGAATGTGGCATAACAGCGGGCGAAAGCAATCCAAAGGACGCTACGCTAAGGGTCAGAAATCGTCTGGCTGGAAGTGCTGGAACAACCAAGGCCGAGCGGTAAAATGCAAGAAA
>Ga0315321_10001671_pt1 | contig 17151 bp, 14 predicted proteins | sample M180m21515metaG_FD_203464 | JGI IMG/M metagenome (GOLD analysis project Ga0315321, IMG submission 203464) | Ammonia-oxidizing marine archaeal communities from Monterey Bay, California, United States - M1 80m 21515 | ecosystem: Environmental > Aquatic > Marine > Intertidal zone | place: USA... | reverse complement strand
AAATCCATTCGATTCACGATGGCTAATAATCTGAAGGGTGCTTTATTCAGATCTAATCTTCCACCTCCACTCGCTTCCCTCCAGGGATTAATGATGAGGTCGTTCATAGCCGATCGGGCGATGGCAATGCCATGACCGACTGTTTGATCTTCGAGCCATTGGTTGAGCCAGTTTTCAACAAATTTTGATGGGGGGACTTTTCCACTCATCTGGGTCATCAAATGCTTGAAGGTCCAGTAAGGTGTTGGGCTCTCGGGATCGGTGTAGATTGGATGTTCGACCACCTTAAGATCTGTGATCATAAGTACACGTTCAATATCGATCTCTTTGAATCCTAATTCGTTGAATGAACCAACGGGGGCCAACCTCATTTCAGTGTGAGGTTTTTTAGGAGGCTTGGCTAAACCCGGCAGAACGGAAAAGGAGAAAACAAAGAATGCTAAGACCAACATCAAACTTGTTCTCAAATGTAATTGAACCCTTGTCATTTCACTTCTCCTTTAGCTTTCAAAAGCCCTTGATCTAAGATTGTCGAAAATAGCCATTGCTACCCCTCGGGAATGCTCATGACTTTGAAAACTTGTAATGCAAGTGCCGTGCCAAACTTAAAATCAAGGTAATTCCCCTATAGGTGCATCACAATAATACATTCCTAGCGACCCTCAATTTGCTGAATGTGTATTAAAATAAAACACTTGTATGCAGCTTTATAGCACTATTCGCCGCTGGATAGGTTTTTTATGAGATTGCAATCAGGAGTAATTGCTTCTGTTAGCCGTTCATTTGCCAAATCGAGATGTTGAGAACCATCGCAAAACTTACCCAGAGAAAGTAGGGGACAAGCAGTAAACCGGCGGCTTTTGACTTCTTTGAAAATGTCACCATCGTCAGTAAGATCGTTAGCCAGAGTAATAGAATTTCGGCTGCGGCTGCGCCAGGATTATTCCAGCCGAAAAACAAAACTGACCACAGGCTATTCAGGACGAGTTGGATACCAAACCAGACCAATGCACTTCGAGCATTCTTCATTCCATGCTTGCGCCAAACAAGCCAGGCTGCTATTGCCATGAGAGAAAAAAGAATAGTCCAAACCGGGCCAAATAACCAATTGGGTGGCGTCCAGATCGGTTTGGCTAGATCAGCGTACCAATTGGGAATTTGAGGGGTTGTTGTCAAACTGCCAATTGCCGCGGCAGAGAAGCATACCAGGAAGGAAATAAATAGTCCGGTAGCCGGTTTGAGATTCGAATCACTTTGCATTTACCTGACAATCATTACGGTCGCCCGTGTTAGGTAATTATAGTTCATAACGTTGTGGGAAAGAGCCGGCTTCAATAGCCGTATCAATCCTGCGGAGTGTCTGTTCCATCTGTCGGACAGAATCGATTGCCAGATGAGCACCTGCCGCCTGAAACTGCCTGCTAATCTCACTGGTTTGGTTATTTAATTCGTCGGAAGAAAGAGCTTGGATTTCAACTTCGGAGAGCCCTAAAAGGTTTCCGGTTTGTGTGATACCAATGCTCCAACACCCGGCATTAACACCTGCTTCTACGCCAAGAATGGTATCATCTACTTTAACGATGCTTTGCATCGGGAACACGTCCAACTGCTTTGCGGCTTCGAACAGTAAGTAAGGGGCAGGGCGTCCCCTGGGAGCATCCTCTGCACAAAGTGTTATGTCCGGTTCGTAGCCCTGTTCTTTCGCTTTTGCCTTGACATCGATCATAAGCTCCCTTGTGTAACCGGTTGAAGAACCAATCTTCAGCCCCATGGCTCTACAGGTATCCGCGGCCTCGGCGGCTCCCTCAATTAACTGACTGTGGTTTCTCAGAGTTTCCTTCTGGAGCGGCAGGAATTGCTCATACATCTGATCGATGTCCTCGTCTTCGCAATCACGATCGAATTTAGCGAGCCACTGACTTTTTACTTCAGGCATCGCTGTGATTGCCGCGATATGTTCCCGTTTGGCCATGCCCATAGGTTCCCGGGCCTGAGCAAATGAGATTTCGATTCCCTGACGGTGGAAGATTTCGACAAAGACGATGGCAGGTGCCCGGCTACCGTGATCGATCATGGTGCCCGCCCAATCAAAAACGACCGCTTTGATGTGTTTTAACTGATTCATATGATTACCTATTCTTCCAATATTTATCGGACAGCCCAAAAGACATCGTCATACCGGCACCGCCGGTACCCACAAACAATGAAACGGTTGGATTGATTTGTTCTTCGTAAACAGGAAGATCAGGATGTTTCGCATAGATACCATGCCATTTTTCCTTCACCGTCCAATCATTCAGACGAATAACCTGCTTAAGCTCTCGTATCATTAACTCATCAATTTCTATTTTGTCAAAGGGGCTGATCTCTTTTCCATATTCATGAGAATCGCCCAGAATCACTTCGCCCGATTGGAATTGAGAGGCCATAACGTGAATGCCAAATTGATCCAACTCCGGAGATTCGGTTTTAATCCTTTGTTTTAACAATTCGAGTGAGGGGCAAACGTTAAAGGATGTATAGTGTCGCAGGGTCAGCCCACTGGCGAGATGCGGAATGTTTTCCGGTAACGGCTTCGCCTGTGCTACGGATCGCATCATCTGAAGCTTACAGAGGACCAGGTTGGATTTTGCAAAGTGCCCGGGGTAAAGAGTATGCAGATCACTACCACTGCAAATGATTATTCTTCCGGCATTCCACCTTTGACGATCCGAAGAAAGCATCTCATTACCATTGATGGCCGTAATCAGTGTTTCAAAGTGGAACTGAACAGAAAATTCCCGCGTTAACCAACGGCGGATTTTCTCCGCTGCGGTTCTTGGATCTACACGGAGTTCGGTGTCCGAAACCATTCCGCCCAGCAGACCTTCCGGATTCACCAAGGCTGATCGTCGGCATATTTCAGCGGGTGAAATCAATGCGGCAGCGTGTGTTTGCTGATCTACAAACTCCTGCAGTACTCGCATTTCATCTTCTTTGTGTGCCAGATGAATGGAACCGCATGTCTCTACTTCGAGAGCACCGGCATCCGCCAGTTCCAACCAGAATTCCCGGGATCGCTTGGCTACTTGATAAAGTTCTCCGGCAGGTTGTCCGATGGGCCAGATCATCCCAAAGTTTCGCACGGTGGCTCCCTGAGCAACCGAAGTCTTCTCGAAAACGGCCACTTGATAACCCCGTCGAGCTGCCATCCAGGCCTGAGCAAGCCCAACGATGCCTCCGCCAATAATTGCTACGTCATAATTGCTTTCCATGCTCATCTATAAACTCGCGTGCTCTAAGAAATCTAGGTAATGATCCAATGGTGGAGTTTTAGCCTCAGGCTCTTTTGCCAAATCATCCCAGATTCGCAATCGAATGGCATCCTCCCAGTGAGGGTGTGACTTAAACTCCAATAGTTCCTCAGCTGACATCGTACCACCTTGTAACTCCAGGCTGGTGATCGATGCTTCACTTAATTTAGAGTGATAAGTGTTATCGGTACTACACAAAAAACGCTTGGCCTGAACATGAAGCTTAATAGGTTCCGTGACAGCTAATGGAAAAAGTGAAGCTAAAGAACGTTCAGCGGCAGTTTCATGAAGATCATCAACACCATGCTCCGGGGCATCGTCAGGCAAATCATGCAGAAGATGACCAAAGTCGTGAAGCAGCGCGGCCACCACAAGTTCTACCGGACTGTTCTCTTTTTCGGCTAATTGTGCGGTCTGCAATGCATGCTGAAGTTGTGTTACTTCTTCACCTCCGTATTCGGAATGCCCTCCTTGTTTGAAGAGGGCAAGTACTTCACTTACACTTGAGATCGTTCGCAGGCTCATGGTCTCACCATCACACGTATCGGTTTTTCCCGGAGCGCAAAGTCCACCGCTTCATTAATATCTACTAGTGCAAAAGACTTTTCGACCAGCTCCCGGAATGGGAAATGTGAGCCCGACTCTTCAAGAAAGGAGATCGCTGCTTGGAGATCATCCGGTCGGTAGTTATGGACGCCGACAAGATGAATTAGATTGCGGACGAGAAATTCAGGGTCTAGCGAAATCGCTGGACTGGGGGCGACTGTGCCTACAAGCACGAACGTTCCGTGAATGTCGAGCAACTGGATCGCAGCTTCGATGGCTGCCGAAGAACCGGAAAAGTCCAGCACGGCGTCAAATTTACCTGGCAACGATTGAATGTCCATTGCGATTTTATCGGCACCAAAGTCAAGAGCTTGTTCACGTCGTTTGTTATCGGGTTCAACCACAGTGACACAGGTCGCACCTTGAGTTTTCAAGTAAGCTGTTGCGGTCAGGCCTAACATGCCTGCTCCTATGATCAGCACTTGTTTATCCGCAATGGCGCGAAGTTGCCTGCAAGCCGCCAGTACTGTGGCCGTGGCACAGTTTGCCGGGCAAAGTACCTCATCCTCAAGATCAGATTCGATTTTATAGACAGCGGTCGTTTTGGGTAGCAAAACGTATTCTGCGAATCCTCCCAGAAAACCAGAAACAGGTTCAAATTGTTCATGCCCGATCTTTTTCAGTCCACTGCATTTTTGCGGAATTGATTCCTCACATCGGTCGCAATGGCCACAACTAATGCAAATTGACCAGGTCAGTCGATCCCCCTTCTTAATTTGGCTGCCCGTCAGATCAAATCGGGGTGTGGAGCCAATCGCTTCGACATGCCCAATAATTTCGTGTCCCAGGATCGTGGGTGTATCCTCTTTTCGTTTGCCTGTGATTGTATGCAGATCACTGCCGCAAATAGTACATGCGTTGACTCTTACTAATAGTTCATCATCAGTAATAACCGGAATGGATTCGTGGCGTATTTCAAGCGTCTTATTAGGTTCATTAAAAATCGCAACCTGACAGGTTTCAGACTTAGCGGAGTTTGAATTCAATATCGGCGTCCTTTAACAAGTGCTCGGAAGAAGGAGGTGTTTCAACGTATCAATAAGCCTCTTTATGGGAGAGCTTCTTTTGGAAATAGACTGCCGCGATGGCAAGGCAAAGGATTGAAAAACCAGCCAGAGAGTAGAGCGTATTTTGAAACAGGGCTAATTTATTGGCTGAAGATTCAAAAAGCGGTTTAACAGATAGTAGAACGACATAGCCCAGGTATCCAATCGAATCGGCTAGATACATTAGAAAAACGAGATTACCTCTTAAGGGGGACGCAGAGACGATTCTTTCGAAGACAGTGGTGTGAAAGGCAACGTATGGAATGTAAAGGCCAATCCCACAAAGCACCATGTACAAGAGTGGCGTAATTCCCCCATGATTCTGGATAAACGTTGAACCGATCAAAAGGACAAAGGCCAAAGTCATGATGATAAAAGTTACACGAAGCGCGCGGAGATTGTCTCGCATGTAGATGGCAACCGCGTTCAGTAGCGTTACGATTACCATTACGATTGTTTCTGAGCTCGCGTAAACCGAGGGTTTATCACGGATGCCTAAGCCCTGCCAAATCTCCACACCAAAGTCATCCCGGAAGGTACGAATGATCGTTAAAGTAACGTACACAGTAAATAGTGATAAAAGCCCGGGCCAATAGGCCGCGAAAAAATTCCAGCGGTCTCCTTTGTTCATGGTGGAACGTTTGTTTCGGGCCTGAATGTCGAGTGCACTTGGAGGGGGCGTTTTCTGGAGAACCCAGACAGAGAACAGTAAAGGCAGCAGGAATATCAATCCGACGATCATTGGCATGTGGAATTCATCCACACTTTTATCCAGGATTAACCATTGTCCGATAGATTTGACGACACCTGAGGACATGATGAAGCTGGCACAAAGTGCGGCTGACAAGGCTTCGGTGGTGGTACGGCCTTCCAGGAACGAAAGGACAAAACCGAATACCATCCCCAGCGGCAAACCGTTGAGAAACATCGCAATCAATTTGTAATCAGCAGGAAGAATTGCGAAGAGAACTAAAGCCAGTTCAGAAAAGATAATTAATCCAACGATCGCTAATGCACGGTATTTGCGGTTCAGCTCGGAGACGAGCCTGACACCAACAAACTTGGAAATCATATAACCAAGTAGCTGAGAAATAATCAGCACGGACTTCAATTCATTGTTGAAGACCTCTTGGCCGTCAAAGGCTGCTGCCGTAAACGGTTTTCGAAACGCATACATGCAGAAGTAAACAGAGAAAGCTGCTGCTGCAGCGATCCAAAGGCTTTTTCTGTTCGTGCTTGATTGATCGCTCATAAATTCCGGTGGCTGTTAGGGTATCGCCTGAAACATTTGATGAATGATCAACTCGCCGTTGTTCATCTTTATTTGAAGGTCGAAGAATCCGGCACCACGAGCGATATGGGGAAAAGTCACAGAATAATTATCGCCTTGCTTGCGAAAGCTCATTGGCTTATCCCATGCAATTTGTTCGAAGTTTTCCTGCCGGACAGCCGGTTCGACGGTGTAATTTGGTTCCAGCAACATCCGCAGGATTTTTTCAGCCTCTTCCAGAGTCATTCCTTGTATTGTTCGCGTTCGATAATCTTTTTTTCCTACCTTGAGGATCGTTTCCTTGCGAGTCGCCGGTTTGCCGGCCCAGAATTCACCAACTTGTAGATCGTCCTTTCCGGGGCCTTCGTTTGGGAGCCACCATTTTTTATAACTAATATTTAGAATCTGGCTGGTGACTTCGCGATTTTTGACTTGTTCCACGCTCTGAACCTGAATGCCGCGAGCGTCGGTGGGCAGGAGGTAATAGGTGGAAATCTTTGCTACCTTTTTAATTCCTTGTTGAGCGGCCAAATCCAGCACCATCTGTTCTTGCGCTTTTGTCAGTACTGCACCAGCTACATAATCCGTCTCCATTTTGTTTTTTACTGCCGCTGAGGCTGTAAACAGTGGCCAGATATTTAAAAAGACTATCGAGGATAGATAGATTGCAAATCGTCGATTGATCATTGGTTTTGCCTCTCCGGATAGTGAAGTATCGCCAGTTGCATAAGTTGAGCCATAGTACCATTTAGATAAACTAACACAAGAATTGCAAAAGTTATCGTTCTAGACTTGGGAAATTCCAAGCATATAATATTAGTTATGAACAGTTCCTTAACAATTCGACCGGTATTAAGTGAACGAAGTTCCAGAGCAATGGATTTATAATGGTAATTAGGCACCTAGCGTCAATTTCGCTGATTGCAATTTATCTTGCAATGGTTGTGGGTGGTGATGTTTTTCACCAGCTTCAGCATATGGTGGCCGACGGCGAGTGTTTCGGGCATTCTGCTGGGAACACTTATTCGTCGGATGATAAAACGAAGAATCTCTGTTCACATTCCCATGCAAAGCAGTTATCAGATTTTGGTTCCGAAAATGAACATCTTTCGGGAGCGGATTCTCCTGTAAATCACGAGCAAGAGGATAGTTCATCCGACTGTTGGACCTGTTATGTTCTGTCGCAGGCAGGTGACATTCCTTTTGAAATCACTATCGATGTCAGCCATGATTTCGTTTGTTTTACTGCAGCTACTTACGAGCACTGGTACCTTCCGCTAAACACGCATAAATTTCTCGTACGTGGACCGCCAGAGATTCATTCTGCAACGTCATAAACTCGCTGTTTGTGACCACAATCTTTTTCACGAGACAACCAATTTGCAAGTCATTGGTTATCTCGTGATATTAACGACTTCCATGAGGAAGTCCTCTCGCGGCATTTATTCATCGATCAAATTATTTAAAGCGAAGAAACAAAAATGAAATATTCAAATAGAAAACAATATGGTTTTACCTTACTCGAAGTACTTATGGTCGTCGCCATGTTAGCGATTGTGGGTGGAGCTATCATTACCAATTATGCAGGACTTGAGCAGAAGGCATCAGCAGGAACTGCGGCTCATTCAATTTCAGGTGTGGCAAACGCCATTATCGTCTATCAGGTAACCGAAGAAACGTTGCCCAACAATCTAGAGTCTTTAATTGCGGCCACTCCCACCACTCCGGAATTTGAAGCTGACATCCCTGATAACTCTGCAGAAGGCGCTACGGCCGGAGCCTTAGCAGCCCATCTGCCTCATTCATTAGAAGACAAATTGACTGTAACGGATATTGATCCAGAGCCTTTACTAGATGCCGGAATCACAATGATCCGATACATGGATCTGGCAGGTAATGCCACTACAGATGGAGACCATGATCTGGCTATCAAGGGAGCTGACGGGTTAGCCACTGCGGTTGAGAATGTCTTAGAAATGGACATCCCAGGGCACGCATTTGAAATTCCACTCTCCACGGACGGCAACCGAGGGCGTGGTTATCATGTGGAAGTTCCTGCTGTTGTTACTGCCGGGGGAACTATTCCAATGGCAGTATGGAATGCCGGCGATAATGGTTATAACAATATCGTTGTTGGGGGTCAGAAAACTTCGATATTGGTAGCCCTTGGTATAGGCGATGCTTCCAGTCTCGTTGGTGGTGGAGTATTTGCGAATCTTGGAGATGCTCCCTACAAAGGTGGAGTCGCCAAAAATGAGTATAACCATTACATCGCGCTGATCGACGTTAGCGTGGAACCTGCCAAGTTTGTTGCAGTTGTATGCCCACATGGACATTTCAATGATTCAGAATATGCAGAGTCCAGAGGTTCAGGCGGTGGCGGTCATGCCCACTAACCTAGCTTTGTTGGGAACATTCTGTTCCTGAGCTGTTCGAATATCATTTCGGGGGACAATGCAATGTAATGCATTGTCCCCTGATGTGTTTTTGCACCGGTTAAAACTGTTGTTGATTAGAATTAGTCGGTTCGTTTTAGCGAATAGATTTCGACATCGACTCCGGTAGAGAAGTGTACAAGATCCGGTGATGAATTTAGGGCCGTAAACCTATTGACTTCCAGTAACTGATCCTCGAAGTCGACTAAACTTGCTTGACACGCGGGGTAAGGGACATGATGCACCTGGCCACGTAAGATTCTCCCTCTGAGTTGAGTGAAAAGTAGATAGCGTTCCAAAAGGAAATACTCCAGTGAGTCGGGTTGGCTTGGAGATAATGGCTGCCCCGCCTCTATTTTGATTTTCGATTGGATGTTGTCTGGGCGCCTCAGTCCGTACTCATAGGTGGTTTGCTTATTCGAAAAGGTCATACCCGAGTAGAAATACGGAAGGTGCCAGATCCATCGTGCTATTTTTACAGCCGTCAGTGAACTAGCATCGAGCGAGAAGAAGAAGACGCCCGGTTCATTACGATGAAGCACGTACGTTCTGACGTTGGTCTCCAGAAAATTAAAGCCCAAAGCCTTAGGGCACCAGGCAGGCCGTATGTTTTTCATTTCAAACGGAACTAACCCTACATAAGCTTTGCCTTGAAAAAGATCCGGCTGAAGTCCTTCAGGTAGCAGAAGCTCTAATTCTTCCACTGGAACTTCCCAGTGGAGAAAGGCTAGGTTCCTCCAGGATTGGCGTCCCTTTATTTTTTCTGCAGGGCGCTGTCGTGGAAGTATGCGATCAATATCCATCTTAAAATCCTATTCCGTCATCACGTCTGTATGGTATCCACAGCGATACCACTGGTTAGCCTGAAAGCTTCAGAAGTCTGCGAAAAACTAATAGGTGTTTAGTTCACTATTTCATACGTAGAGCTCGTCCGTGCAAACCGCCGGTCACTTTACCCCGATAGACGGATAGCTGGCCACCGATAAATACATATTCGATTCCCTCGCAGTACTGATGGGGATCATCAAAAGTTGCTTTATCCTTGAGTTTGCCAGAGTTGAAAACAGCAATGTCTGCGATCAATCCGGGTTTGATAATGCCTCGATCCTTCATCCCCAATATCTTAGCTGGCAGCGAAGTGGAACTTCGAATAGCATGCCCGATGCTAATGACTTTTTCAGTTTGAGCAAACTGATGAATTTTTCTTGGAAAGGTGCCATAGCTGCGAGGGTGAGGTTTATCAGCTCCGGGCAGATAAGCACGTCCATCGGAAGCGGTAGCAACCCAGGGAACTGTCATGACGTGTCGAATATCTTCAGGGCTCATGCTAAAGCTAACGACCGCAGCTCCGCCATTACGTTCGATCTTTTCTACAACCTCGAGACCAGACAGGTGGGTAGCGTTGGCGATTTCAGCGACGCTTTGCCCTACCCACTCCTGTTTGAAGCAGCGGGCAATTTTGATCGTTGCCCCTCCATCACGACGTTTTAAACCGTCGCGAATACTTTGACGTATTCTTTCACCATCTTCTTCAGAGTCTAACCGTTTTAACATTGCCTGACGTCCACCGGCTCGCGCCCAGGTGGGGATAAGCGTGGCACTCAGGGAAGTGCTCGATGCTCGATATGGATATTGATCGGCTGTGACGATTTGCCCTTGTTGCCGCGCAGTTTCGATTACCTTGATCGCCACACGTACCAATCCCCAGTTGTTCTGCCCGCTCGACTTAAAGTGTGAAATATGGACCGGCAAGCCTGCCTGGTTGCCGATGTCCATCGCCTCCTGAACAGAATCAAGTAAGACACTACCTTCTCCACGGATATGACTTGCATAGATCCCGCCATGTTCACTGACGACCTTTGCAATGGCCACCAGCTCTTCGGTATCGGCGTAAGAGCTGGGGACATAGATGAGACCGGTTGACATGCCCCATGCCCCGTCCTGCATAGCTTTCTCAGCCAGCTTTAGCATTTCGCCGAGCTCTTTTTCGGTAGGTTCGCGGCGTTCGCTACCCATGACGGCCAGTCGTAATCCACCTTGCGGTAACAGATGAGCAATATTAGTTCCGGCACCTGCGTGATTGACCTGTTCATAATATTTCGCAACGTCCACTGGTCCGGAACCGCAGTTACCCGTGACTACGGTGGTACAGCCCTGGAGAAGATAATTGACATTAGCACGGGTGGCCTCCACCACAATCTGACGGTCGCTGTGGTTGTGAAGGTCAATGAAGCCAGGGCAGATGACTTTGCCGGAGCAGTCAATTTTAAGGGTGGCTGCGTGAGGAAGCATCTTGCCAACAGCAACAATGGTGTTGGCACGGATGGCAACGTCCCCCGTCGTCGGTGAAGTGGAGATACCATCGTAAATAGTGGCATTGGTTAGCAAGACATCAGCAGGCTGGGCAATCGCCTGCGTGGTCAAAAGAAGGAAAACGAAAGTCTGGCGAAGCATCGGTATTGTCTCCTCATGTGGAATGATCATCGTTCTTGAAGAGTCAATTAGAACATGAAATGGAATCCAATACGGCGAACAAATTTCACCTTGCAAGCTAAATAGAATGGCTCTGGGATTTAAAAGAAAAGCTTGCATCCGACAAGTAACATCAATAAGTTGCAGCGTATGGATTAGGGCTTACTTGAAATTGGAAAACAGAATAATGAGTGAAGACATTAAGGTGCTGATTGTTGGTGCCGGCTTTATGGGGACATTGCATGCCAAGGCATACGCTCAAATAGATGGTGTGCAAAATGTCGGAATTGTAACTCGCAACCTAAGTAGTTCAGAGAACCTGGCTGAGATTCTTGGTGGTGATATTTCGCGTTTTACGGATTTTGAAGAAGCGCTTGAACAGACGCAGCCCGATGCTGTGGCGATTAGCACTTACACAGACTCGCATTACCACTACGTCTCAACAGCTCTGAAACGAGGGCTCGATGTGTTTGTGGAAAAACCGCTGGCTGAGACGATCGACGAGTGTCAGGAGCTATTCGATCTGGCCAACAGCGTGAATAAGAAACTCTACGTGGGTTATATCCTGATGACCCACCCTTCATGGAATAGATTCATCGAAGTTTCGCATGATCTGGGCAAGCCGTTGGCTATGCGTATGAATCTTAATCAACAGGCTAAGGGCGACTTTTACGATACGCTCCACAATATTATGCAGGTCCAGTCTCCGATAGTGGATTGTGGTGTGCATTATGTAGACATTATGTATCAGATGGCTCAAAGTAAACCCGTTCGTGTACATGCGATTGGTTGTCGTAACTGGGACAAGGTACCTGAGCATATTAACAATTATGGTCAGTTGCAGGTTGAGTTTGAAGATGGCTCCGTGGGTTGGTATGAAGCAGGATGGGGACCGATGATGAGTGAAGTGGCCTATTTTGTGAAAGATGTTGTTGGCCCGGATGGGGCAGCAAGTATCTGTCCGTCGAAAGGGCGGTCGGACGATAAGGATCATCATGTCGAAGCAAATACAATTATCCGACATTTTGCTGAACAGGTGGACAAGGAGTTCGTCAAAGAGGACGAAGTAATGAGTATCGATGAGCCCAATCACGATGGTTTGGCGCTGTTGGAGCAGCAGGAATTTATTGATTGCATTCGCAATGATAAAGATATGTCAGCTCATCAGGATCGTGTGATGACAAGTTTGCGAATTGTCTTTGCAGCGGATGAATCTCAACGTACAAAGCGTGTCGTCGAATTGTCATAATCGTTTTACGACCCGTAGAGCGATACAAGCCGGGTGGTTTGATCTGTCGGCGATGTCAAACCGGCTCATTCAGACGTGGACCGCGATGATATTCCAGTGCATCCCAGTCAAGACAAACACCATGCCCGGGACGCGAGGGTGCCGTGGCAAAACCGTCTTTGATTTGAAGTGGATGCTCTAAGAATCTTTCCAGACCAAATCCATGTGCTTCCAGAAAAGAGGCGTTGGGGACGGCGGCAAGCAAATGTACATGTAGGTCATGCACGCCATGCGATGTGACTGGTAGCCCCACCAGCTTTGCCATTTGTGCAACTTTGAGCCAAACCGTGATTCCACCGACATTGGCAACATCGGGCTCGGGGTATGAGACTCCGCCAGTAGCGATGAGTTTTTCAAATTCATAAATGGTATGCAGGTTTTCCCCACTGGCAATGGGTATTTCGCCTTCTGCCAGTACCTGTCGATGCCCTACGAAATCTTCCGGAATGACGGGTTCTTCCAGCCAGTAAATGTTGTAATCTTTAAACGCTTTGGCAGCTTCAATGGCCTGATTCACAGACCAACGCATATTGGCATCAACCATCAATGGTAAATCGGGCCCCAGAAAATCTCGCATCGCTGCTACGCGTTGAACGTCTTCTTTCAGTTTGTCTCGTCCGACTTTCATCTTGATCGCTCTAAATCCACGCTCAAGATTTGCCTGTGTTTGTGCCTCAAGACGATCGATCGGTAATTGCAGGTCGATACCACCTGCGTAAGCTTTGACCTGATCGTCGACACCTCCGAGAAACTTCCAGAGGGGCTGGTTGGCTCGTTTGGACTTTAGATCCCACAACGCGATATCGACTGCGGATATCGCAAATGATGCAATTCCACCACGTCCGACGTAGTGTAAGGACCGCCAAAGTCTTTCATAAAGTTGTTCGATATCATTTGGGTTCTCATCCATTAATAAGTGTTTGATGTCGTGTTCAAGCATTGCAAGCGTAGCTACACCGCCGGTTTTACCGACGGTATAGGTATACCCAAGTCCTTCCAGTCCTTGGTTATCTTTAATGCGTACGGTGATGAGGGCAAAATGTTCCATCACACCATGGGTGGAATCTGTGAGAACCTCTGGTAGGGGAATATAGAACAAATCACAGGAGATGGATTGGATTTTCATGAATTCAATAAGAGAGAGTTATTCATTGAAGCTCAAAAAAACAACCGTGCCGAAACTGGATAAGTCATCGACACGGTTGCACCATTAATTGGACCTGATCCATCCGTTGACACGGCACCGGTCTCAGGCGGGTGGACGCCCATGCGGGCAATCCGCCGATTGGCATTAGGCGTTTCCACCTCTTAAATTCGTACAGTCGTAATGGTCCACAAATCACCTCCTTTCACAATACAGCTTCCGTTTCTGTCACCGTTGTACCAGGTAACTTCTTCACGGTCGTCAGTTCATCATGTTGCGTTTACATGATCTATACACACTATCATGTAAATTCAGAGGCATATTTCAATAGTAATTCTTTGGAGATACACTTTTTAGGACGAGAGAGATACATACAGGGAGGTGTCGCAAGTCTGAGATAACCCACCAACCGGCCCACACGCTTCATTGAATCGTGCCGACGAATCAGGGTATCATTAAGGCTCTTAGGCATGTCGGGCGACATGGGTTTGCTTTTAGGAAAAGCGTAGCAGAATAGGTTTAAGATGAGCAGTAACGATGAGGACTTCTTAGATTCAGATGCTTCTGAAACATTGGCTCCCGGAGGTGGAGATCGAAATGTTTCTCAGGAGACACTAGGTCCGTATGGAATCGTTAGAGTTCTTGGCCGGGGTGCCATGGGAATCGTCTACGAAGCCGTCGATTCTCATCTGGATCGGACGGTGGCGATTAAAACGTTACCAACCGAATTTGCTCGTGACGGCGATCGGATCTCGAGATTTAAGCGTGAGGCAACTCTTCTAGCCTCTTTCAGTCACCCACATATTGCCACCGTCTATAGCCACGAAGAAATCGAAGGGCAGCATTGCCTGGTAATGGAATACGTGGAAGGGCAGGGGTTAGATGAAGTGATAGCAGAAGGCAGGCTCACGTCATCTGAAATATTACAAATTGCGTTACAAGTCTCAACGGCGTTGGAAGTAGCACACAATCACGGAGTTGTGCATCGGGACCTTAAGCCAGCTAATATCAGATTGACTTCAAGTTTTGTCGTCAAAGTCCTGGATTTTGGTCTGGCAAAAAACGTGCGCATTGGAGGCTCTGGCTCGTCAGTTGATCAAGCGGCGCAAACTGCGGCAGGTCAGGTGCTTGGAACACCATCCTATATGAGTCCCGAGCAGGCTCGAGGAAGGACTGTGGATAAACGGGCAGATCTTTGGGCGATAGGCTGCATTCTGTTCGAAATGCTTTGTGGTCGGCGAGTGTTTGGAGGAGACAATATCTCCGATACGTTAGTCAATGTACTGCAGCAAGAGCCTGATTGGACATTACTACCATCGGAGATCCCTGGTCCGCTGGTGAAAATTCTGGAACGTTGCCTACAAAAGGATGTTGATGCGAGGCTACCGGATGCGGGAATGATTCGCATCGAGCTCGAAGAATTAATCAATGGTAAGTCCACGCTGACTAGTGCTTCGGTTATCGGACCAACGATCTTTCAAAAGTCGAATTACCAAAAACCAGTCATGCTGGCTGTTGGACTTGTTGCAGCGATGATTGGACTATTATCGGGCTGGCTTATTCAGGGAGGAAATTCTGCCGAACGGATGAACGATAGACCGTTGGACGTGGTCCGACCGTTTTACGCATCGATTGAATTACAGGCACCGGTATCTCTGGGAACAGAATCGAAGGCTAGGTATCGAACCTGTTTTGCAGTATCACCAGACGGGCAAACGATTGTGTATTCGACAGGGCGTCGTACTGACCCAATGGTGGTTCGGAAGACGGATGGGTTTTCTCACTCGACGATCTCTGGTACGGAAGGAGCCCACAGTCCGTTCTTTTCTCCGGACAATAAACAGATTGCATTTGTGCTTGGTGAAAAACTATGTGTCGTTCACGTCGACGGTGGGAATGTCAGGACACTTGCTGATGCAGAGGAGGGTAGTGCAGGAGCCTGGCAGGACGATGGATTTATTTATTATCCTACAACAGAAGCATCTACGCTTTGGCGTATTTCGGAAACAGGAGGTACTCGCGAAGAACTCTACGCTACAACCTGGTGTGGCTGTAATAATCCTTCGGGGTTGTCTGATGGCAGACTGTTGTTTACGAGGAAAGGCAAGAGTATTCACGATGACTACTCGGAAACAGTGATATTTGATCCACAGGATAGATCGGAAGTGTCATTGGGGCTTTTAGGAATGCGCGTAAGATACTGTGAATCAGGGTATCTGGTCTATAGTCGTGATGGCGGCTTATTTGCAAGAGCCTTTGATCTCGCGACGACAACACTTTCCGGTAATGAGATTATGATTACTTCACGAGTGGTCTCCAATGGGTATTCAGGAAGTGCCCATTTCGATGTGGCAGAGAACGGCACCATTATGTTTTTGGAGGGGCAGCGAATGGATGAAGGCTATTTGGCTATTGTGGGGTCCGACGGCGAGGTGAAAGAGAGATTAGAGAATTTCCCATCAGGTAGATTTGGTCGATTTGAGTTGTCTCCGGATGAAAGATATCTGGCTTTAGCGAGGGTCGCTGAACGAGATGACATTTGGATTTATGACATGTTAGAAAAGACCATTAGGAAAGTAACTACGGAAGGATTCAACTATTTCCCGTTTTGGAGTCCTGACGGGGAAGAGATTTATTACGGAGCCACTATGAACAATGCCTCCGGACTATACAAAATGTCTGTCATGGGTAGCCAAAGGGAAAAGTTATTTAATGTGAAGGGGTGGTATGTCAAAGTTGCCATTGGTTCTAGTAAAGAGACGATGTTACTAGAAAGTGAATTTGCAATTACGGATGTGTCAGGACGGACCGATATGGAGGATCTGAAGTTTGAAAACGAAAGTGTGAACTGGGGACCAATGATTTCTCCCGACGATCAATGGGTTTTATTTGTGTCGGACCGGACAGGACGTTACGAGATTTATGTAGCACCGCTTCCGTTTGTTGCTGAAAATGCTCGGCAAGTTTCTTTTGATGGTGGTCATCACCCAACATGGTCCCATGATGGAAAGAAGATTTATTATCATTACATCAACAAATTCTTTGAAGTGAATGTTGGGGAGGATATAGCTGAGGCCCTGCCGGCGCCGACGGAGTTATTTGAGCATGAATGGGTGGTAGTACCCGGTGGGAACTATAAACCATTTGGTACGGAAGGGGAATTTATTGCCATTGAGCCTGTTGAGGCCAATGTACCTATTACGACGTTAAAGGTAATTCAAAACGCCCTCCCCAGCTTGCCTGAAGAGAATTGATCAATGGCGTGTGCTTGTTGAAGCCGATAGCCCAATCACAGAAATGGGAGACCTGTCACTATGAATAAATACGCTTTGGTTATCCTCTCGGTTGTCGCTGTTTCGGTTTGCCTCGAATCGAGTTCCGCTGAAGTTTCAAACACCGAAAAACCGAACATTCTGGTTGTCTTCATCGATGATATGGGCTTCGCGGATCCGAGCTGTTTTGGTAATCCTCTCATGAAGACACCTCACATTGACAAGCTCGCTGCGGAAGGTATTAAGCTAACCAACTTCTACGTTAACTCGCCGATCTGTTCTGCCTCGCGAGTCGCCCTCACCACCGGGCAATATCAGGGCCGCT
>Ga0315321_10001667_pt1 | contig 17175 bp, 13 predicted proteins | sample M180m21515metaG_FD_203464 | JGI IMG/M metagenome (GOLD analysis project Ga0315321, IMG submission 203464) | Ammonia-oxidizing marine archaeal communities from Monterey Bay, California, United States - M1 80m 21515 | ecosystem: Environmental > Aquatic > Marine > Intertidal zone | place: USA... | reverse complement strand
TCACCCCACTCCAGCTCGACAGACGTGCCGGTCTCGGTCCACACCAGCCCGCGCACATCCACCCAGCCAGTGCCATCCAGAGTCACGGTGTCTGTCGACACGGTCACATCCCCGGTCGTGATCTCGAAGTCTACCGGTGGAAAGCGCGCCTCCACCGACTCTGACGACCCACTGCGCACATACGCCGCCCGAGTGTCCATGTAGGCGCAGTGACTGTCGAAGCTCTGGCCGGGCAACAGATCGCCGAGCTGGTCGCACCACGGGCCCATCCATGCGCTGGTATAGGACGTGTCGAGAAGGTCGTGGAGGTGGGCGTAGTAGAGCCTGAGCCACTCTGGATTTTGCACCAGCCGGGCGAGGTCGCGGTTGTTGACCACCGACATATAAGCGCTGCTGTAGAAGTCGAGGTCGTGGGGCAGATGCAGCACCTTGCCGTCGGAGGGCCGCACATAGAACTGCACGTTGTGTTGGCTTCCCGCGCCGCCATACTGGTCGGTGACGCCCGCGAGCGTGGCCATGGCGAATGCCCGCAGCCACTGGTCCACGTCGATCACACTCTCCGCTTGAGAGATCATGTCGTCGGTGGGCAGTGAAAACAGCTCAGTGAGCTGCATCACACCGCTGTAGTCGTCCGCTGCGGCATTGTTCTTGATGAGCCAGATCCAGCGATAGTCCTCGGGGTCGTTGCCCAGGTCAGTGATGTCGGCACCCACCACCAGGTCGGGCTGAGGCAGCTTGAGGCCCTCGGGAGTGCCGTCATCGGTGGAGGTTGGGTAGTAGATGAGCTCATACTCGAAGCGGGTGCCATCCGCACCGTCGTCGAATTGGGCGTCCAGCACCAGGCTGCTGAACCGGTCGAGCTGCAGCTCAGCGGGGCCCGTGTAGGCCGAGCGAGGAGCGATGAGGTGGACCACGTCGTTGTGTTCGCCGGTGACCGAGCCGGCGCGGGTCATGGCGAGATTGAGCAGCACTTCGCGCTGGCCGTAGCCGACCCCTTCGGACCGATCGATCATCACGCTGCTGTGGCTGCCTCGGAACAGGTGGTCATCGTTGAAGCGCACGCCGTAGCCCACCCGAGCGGCGGTCGGACGGCCGCGCTGGCTGCCCTTGAGGCGCACGCCCACATCGTAGAAGACCTCGGTGTCCCGATACACCACGGTCGCTCCCGTGAGGTCGTTGCTCATGAGGTGAACGTCCTGGTGCATCCAGTCTGCATCCGCCTCGGTGAGAACAATGCGGAGGTCGTGGAGCCCCGTGGTGGACCCTGCAGAGTCCCGCACGGCATAGAGCGCCCGAGAGTCGGCACCCTTGGCAGGGTAGGTGGCCGACTCGCCGAGAGAGTCCGTGGCCTCTACATAGAGCTGCACCACAGCGCCCGCGGACTGCCCGTCGAGAGTGGCGGTGTAGCGGCCGAGCTCCCCCTCCACCATGGAGGCGCCCTCGAAGGCGGCGCCATCCACTGACGTCCACAGGGTGACCTCGGCAACCTCATCCGGGTCCGTGACATCGATGGAGACCTGCACAGCTTCGTTGTCTTCGGGGACTGCGGGGAGGTGCGCCAAGCCCGCGAAGGTCGGCCCGGCGTTGTCCACAGCCGTTGAGTTGGGTGCGCCCGGTGTGCCCGCTGTCTCGGGTCGGGCAATGAGGGACGTGGTGGGCAGCCGGTTGAAGTACAGGCGCGAGTGGAGCTGGTTGGACCCGCGCACCCACCGCGCTCGGAACGACACCTCGACCTCACCAGTCCCCACGGCGGACAGCAGCGTGGTCTCGGCGTGGTTGTGCATGTGACCGGTGGGGTCGGTGGCCACCAGCCGCAGCACCGTGTTCGAACCGTCGTCTGGGTCGGGCACCACCTCGCTGTGTCGGTGGGTGCCGAGCAGTCGCCAGCGGTCGTCGTCGTCGAAGCCGCCGTTGGGCACCAGCTCGACAGCGGCATTATCTGGGTCTCGGACCACGCTGAGATCGTCGATCAGCAGCTCACCCTGGTCGAGCAGACCCAGGACCAGCTCCTCCCACACCCCGTCGGGTCCCACCGAGGACCTGCCTGCGGTGCCCCGAATCGAGATGTCCTGCCACTGGGCGTGACGACCCTCATCACTCGCCGCCCAGGCCTCTGCGGTCGCGTTGTCCGCCCAAGGATCCGTCAGCTCCAGGGTTGCGCCCCCGCCGTCGGCCTCCCAGGGCCAGCGTCCACCGTCGTAGTAGCGCACCTCATCCGCGGGATTGCCCCAGGCATCGCGCAGCAACACCCGGTCGCCGCTGTTGCCGAGTCGTCCGTCGAAGTCACCCAGCACCACAATGTCGGGATGTGCTTCGAGCAGAGCGTCGGAGTCGCCGGCCACGACCAGGAAGTCGCCTGCATCCAACACAGTGCCATCGGGAAAGGTGTAGGCCACCGCATCGGTGAGCTGCCAGCCACTCAGGTCCACGGCAGCGTCGCCGCGATTGAACAGCTCGATCCACTCGTCGTCCCGCTCGGTGAAGGGCTCGCCTTCTTCAAGCACAGGCGCCCGGTGGTATTGAATCTCGTGAATCACGATGCCGTCGGTGGTCTCGATGAGGTTGGCCGCACCAGGAGTGGGCTCTGTGGGGGTCCACCAGCCGCTGTCCCAAGCGCGACCACGCTCGCCCACGCGCACCCCATCCAGCAGGGTGGGACCGTCCGCCAACAGGAACAGCCGGTGTCCCAAGGCAATGTCCAGGTCGATGTCTTCGACGACAATCAGCGCGCCGGGATCGAGGGTTCCAGTGCCCACGCGCGCAGTCCCACCGCCCGACGCCTGGAGGTACAAGTCTCCCAGCTCTTGCGGCAAGGAGCTTGTGTTGACCAGCTCCAGCCAGAGGTCCCCGTCCACCAGGCCGGGCACCTCGCTGATGCGCACAGTGGGCACGACAAGCTGGTCGGAGATGCGCGCGGTGAGGGAACAGCCGAAGGTGAGGTCGCCGTCGTCTTCGAGGGCCTGGTGAAGTCCCACCGCCAACACGTTGTCGCCCCAGGTCAGCGCGTCGGTGGCAATCCACACAGTCACCGACTCTGCACGGTCCACCTCTGCGGCGGCCAGGGTGCTCTCATCCAAGGCGCCCGTGGGCAGGTTGTGGCGATAGACCTCGTCGCCGTTGAGGTAGACCACCGCCCCATCATCGATGGTGCACTGGAGCAACAGCTCCGTCGACGCGGGGTCCGCATCGGCCTCGAAGTGGGTGCGAAACAGAGCTTGGGTGGGGACAGAGTCGAGCTCAACATTGCCACGGGGGGCCACCGCCGCCGAGGTCGTCCGAAACAGCGCAAACGTGTCTTCTGTGTTGGTGACCGACGCAGAAGCGAAGGTGTCCGCCCAGATAAAGCTGGCCACGTCGGTGAACCCGCTGCCGACGGAGGAGCCCCACGGACTGGAGCTGCGGGAGGCCTCCACAGCCGGCGCGGTCCAGCTCCCATCGGTGTTCGCATCGACGATCAGCGCAGTGAGATCCACTTCGGCGGGGGGCAGCGCGGCGGGCAGGCCGCCTGGAGTGGCATCGGTGGGCCCAAGCACCCACTCCCAGTCGGTGGCGTTGGTGCCGAAGGACGCGTCGGGCAGCTCCACCTCTCCGATGACCATCTGCGGGCTGCCGGAGTCTCCCACCAGCTCCCAAGCCGCGAGATAGAGGTGTTCATCGGCATCCAGCTCGAACATCATCTCTTCTACGGTGGTCCAGCTGCCGTCGGAGTCCTCTCCCAGCAGTCGCAGAGAGCTTCCGTCGGCCAGCCCGGCATAGAGCGCGAAGTAGTTGTCGGCGGTCGCCCAGGCCGTTGCGAAGACCGGGCCGTCGGTGCCCCCTGCAAAGAACACCGCCTGGCCTTCGTCCCAGCTGCGGTCATCGAAGCCCGTGGTGGGCCAGCCGTCGGCCGCTTCTTCGCCCGATGCGTCGTAGCGCCAGGTGGCCTCTTCATCGACCCACACCTCCACGACAGGCGGCGTGAGGGGGTCGAGCCCGTTGTCGGCACCAGGGGTGCCATTGAGCTGGGTGCTGACGGTCCAATGTTCGGCGCGGTCGCTGGCCGCATCCAGGTCGAGCTTGGCCAGGGTGAAGCCGGAGCCATCCGCGAGAACAGTCCACGGATCGACGTCTTGGTATGCCACAGAGTCGATGCGGCGACCGGACAGGCTCACCAGCTCGATGCGCTCACCGCTGTTGGCCAGCTGCCGCTCGAAGGGGCCGAGCGCGCCCACATAGCCAGTGGCCGCCTGCAGCTCATCCGGGCTGGCAGCGACCACGATGAAGTCCCCCGCCGACACGACAGTGCCTTCGGGAAAGGTCCACCCCACCGCCCCGGTGAGCGCCCAGCCCGACAGGTCCACATCGAGCACCATCGGGTTGAAGAGCTCGACATACTCGAGGGGCTGGTCCACTTCGTCGTCTGTGAGCGGATGGTAGTGCACCTCGGTGAAGGTGATAGGGCCGGGGGACTGCAGCTCCTGGCGAATCCACGGCGCGTAGGGGTCTTCGGGCGGGGGACCGTCTCCGGTGTCGGCGGTGTCGGCGGGGTCTACGGGGTCGTCTCCGAAGCTGTCCCCGCCCGGGGGGTCGACGTCGTCGGAAGGGGCCTCCTTGAGGGGGGCGGAGCCAGTGCGGCAGCCCAGGGCAAGGCACAACAGCAGGGGGGCATTCCGGGACATGACACCTCGTAGAGGACGCACTGTAGCCCCTTGGGACGCCCCCAAAACACAACAACCCCCGACCCAGGGCCGGGGGCTGCGACTGCCGAGGCAGCCTACTTCATGATGAAGTCGGCCAGGGCCTTGCGCTCCTCCGCAGTCATGGCCTTGGTGATGGCAAGCTGGCCCTGCATCACAGGGTACATGGCAGGATTGACGATGGGGGTGGCTTCGCCGTTGAGGAACTTCGCGACGCCCTCAGCGCCACCCTTGCCGTCCGCGCTGTAGGCGCCCTTAATCATCTTGATAGAGGGGCCCAAGCCCATAGAGGACTGGTCCTTCTCGGCATGATGACATGCGACGCAGGCCTTGGCGGTAAACAGCGCGGAGCCGTCAGCCAGTGCCGTGGAGGGCAGGACAGCGAAGGCTGCGGCGGCCAGGAGAGTGCGGGTCATCTGGTACTCCGTGATTGAGGGGGAGGGTCGGGGGGCTTACCGCCGGAGATCCCGCGGCAAGACCTCAATGTAGCGCTTAAATCTTCCCCAACCAGCACAATCCTCTCTACACCTGTCGCGGATCAAACCCCCACCCAGCCCAGCCGGATCAGGGCCAGGTAAAACACGATGCGAGGCGCCCGCAGCATCGCTACCGCAAAGAACCGCCGATAGGGCATTCCGAGTGTGCCCGCGGCGTAACAGGTGAGGCTGAAAGGCAGCGGAGACACCGCCCCGAGCACCAACGCGATTGTGCCGTACCGCTTCACCAGAGCATAGGCACCGGCCCCGCGACCGTGGATGAACCGCTTGAACCAAGCTGTGGTGCGGAAGCGGCGCGCGACAAGCCAAGCGGCGGTCCCCCCGCTGACACTCGCCGCACTCGCGACCCCAGCGATCTGCCAGAACGGCAGCTTGCCCACGTAGGCGAAGCCGGTGAAAAGATCGGGTGGAATCGGCGTGGGGATGCTGTCCAACACGCCAATAGCAACGAACATCCCCGCCAGACCGGTGGCCCCGACCCACGCCTGAGCGGCCGCCTCCAGCGGCTCACGTATGACCACACCGAGCATGCCGAACACGGTCAGCAGGCCGAACACACCCACTGTGAAGCGGATGATGAGCCCCCGGGCGTCGAGCTCTGCGGCGGGATCTACCCCGCCATCCAGGGCACGCGAGTCATCGGGGGCGGGGGGCACAGGCTGGCTCCGGCAACGGGCGGCCGACTATCCCAGTCGGTCGCTCACGTCTTTGGTGGACCCAGCACATGCGTCAAGAACGCGCGGACCGCTGACAACACGGCGTCGTGGTCCGCGCGCACGTAAGCGCTGGTGAGCACATGGTTGCCGTCGGAGATGGGCACCCGGCGGGACTTTTCGTGGGGCTGGCCCCCGTTCATCAGCTCGAAAGTGGACACGATGGCGTCGGTGGAGATCACCGTGTCTTTGATCTCTTCGTTGGCGTAGTGGTGCAACAACAGCACCGGCACAGTCACGCCGCCGGGAAAGCCGGGCTGCTTCACCACCCCGCGACGCAAGCGCTCCAAGCGGGCGACGGCGCGTAGGCGCTGGTGGATGAGCCAGTGGTCTTCGTAGCCGGGCAGCGCGGGCGACTCGACGCCTTCTTCCCAGCCGGCGTAGCGGTCGCGACCCATTGCGAGGCGGGCGAGTCCATACGGAAGCCGATTGCCCGCAACGAACGACACCCACCCATAAAAATAGTCATAGAGCGGACTCACGAGGACAGCAGCATCGATGCGGTCGGGGTAGGCCGACGCCGCCCAGGTAGCGAGCAGACCGCCCGTCGATGCACCCACCACCACGACGTTTTCACCAAGCGACTCCGTCACGTTGAGGGCCTCGGCGACCGCGCGCGTGTACTGCGGGGCCACGGCCGCTGCATGGGCGTCGGCGTCGATGCCATGCCCGGGAAGCCGCATGTAGAGTACGTTGGCGCCCCACTCATCGGCCACTTGGTCCACCACCAGCTCGCCCTCGGCCCGGGTGGCACCAAAGCCGTGGATGAAGAGGATCGCGGTGTCGGCCTTGCCCTCGACGTTGCGGTGGATGCGCGGCAGAGCTTGGGGCCACACGCCGAGCGCGGTGTCCTCGGCGATCTTGGCGGCCAACCACAGCTCCGGGTCGGCGACCGTCTCGGGCAGGGGCGCAATGAGCTTGGGGGCGGAGGTGGCGAAGCCGACGGCGGGGAAGGCAGTCCAAAGGAACGCAAAGCCCGAGAGGAGACGGCGCATGGGGCTCCAGTGTCAGGAGGCGGGGGGTGGGGCGGCGATGTCCAGGGGCACCCAGCTGTCGGGCGGGTCGCGCTGGAAAGCCTCGATGCGGGCTTCCATGGCGGCCACAGCGTCGGGCTCGGCCAGCGCGAGCGACGGTGTGCTCACCAGCAGGCGGTGGCCGGAGCGGGCCACGAAGTCGCGGGAGAGAGTGCGGGCGGCGCCATCCGCGAGGTCCTTGCGCACCTCCGATATCTTGCCCCGAAGCCCGATGAGACGGGCCTTTCGATCCTTGCGGCGCCGATGGATGACCCCGATGAGCGCGCCGCACAGGACGACGGCAATCCCGCCCGGGAGGCCGTACACCCACAAGAGGGTGAACAGGCGGTCGATGTCGTCGGGCTGCCGCTTGCCAAGCTCCACCGCCAGCCAGGGCTGCACCAACAGCATCACCCACAGCCACCACGGCGCGTCGCGCAGGCCCGCGTGGTCGTCGATCCACATCAGCCCGTCGCGCTCGTCTTCGAGCTGAATGAGGTCCATGAGAAGGGTCTGGACCGCTGCCAGCCAGGCCCTCGGGTCGTCGGGGTCGTCGGTCTGGGGGACCTCTGCGAGCATGCCGGCCGACAGCAACGCTTCCCGCCAGCGGTTGGACGGGGCGTGCTTGAGGCCCTGAATGGCGCCAAGCCGCATGCGGATGACCGGCAAGGTGGGCTGGTCATCCGCGATGGGGGTCTGGTTGACGGTGGCAATGTCCACGAAGGCTTCCGGGAAAGGGTCCTTGGGACGACTCGACCGTCCACACATTGCCCCGTAGACGGTCTATTCGACGCCCACGATGCTGCCGTCGTCGAGCAGGTCGATGGACATGGCCTTGGGCTTGCGCGGCATGGCCGGCATGCGCACCATCGTGCCAGCCAACACCACCACAAAGCCCGCCCCACGACTTACCGACAGGTCGCGCACAGTGAGCTTCCAGCCCTTGGGACGGTTGCGCCAGCCCTTGTCGTCGGACAGCGAGGCCTGCGTCTTCGCCATGCACACCGGCAGGTGGGACACACCCAGGCGGCCGAGCGCCTTGGCCTTGCGGGCGGCGAGCGGAGACCACTCCACCCCGTCGGCGCCGTAGACCACGGTGGCCATGTCGTGGACACGCTGCTGAAGCGTGGCATCGGCGGGCGACAGCTGCCGGATGGGCGCCGGCGCCATGTCGATGTAGGGCGCAATGGCCTCGACGAGGGGCATCGCGCCTTCCCCACCACTGCCGAAGTGGTCGGACTCGGCGCACACGACGCCGCGCGCCGCACAGTGGTCCTTCACCGCCTGGAGCTCTTCGGGAGAGTCGTCGGGGAAGCGGTTGATGGCCACAACAGGACGCTGTCCATGGGCGAGAACGGCGTCGAGGTGGGCGTCGAGATTGGCGAGTCCCTCCTTGACGGCGGCAGCATTGGGCACCGTGGTGTCCACCTTGCCGTGGTGACGCAGGGCCCGGATGGTGGCGACGACCACGACTGCGGCGAGCGCGTCGATGCCGGCTTCCGGACACTTCAAGCTGAGGAATTTCTGGCCGCCAAGCGCGAAGTCGAAGCCCGCCTCGGTGACCACCACATCGCCGGTGCGCATGCCGAGATGGGTGGCGATGACGCTGTTGCAGCCGTGGGCGATGTTGGCGAAGGGACCGCCGTGGAGGATGGCCGGGCCGCCTTCGGTGGTCTGCACGATGTTGGGCAGCATGGCATCGCGGAGCAAGGCCATCATGGCACCAGTGACACCGATGTTGCCGGCGGGCACAGGCTTTCGGTTGGAGTCGAGACCGACCCACATGCGGTCGAGGCGCGCGCGCAGGTCGGCGGCGTCGGTGGCCATGCACAAGCACGCCATGACCTCGCTGGCCGCAGTGATGTCGAAGCCGGTGGACTGGGCCACCCCGTCGCCCACACCGGTGACGATGCTGCGCAGCGCACGGTCACCGACGTCGATCACGCGCTTCCAGCGCACATGGCGGGCGTCGGGGGCGCCGGGGCGGCCGAAGTGGACCGCGTCGCCCACGGCTGCCGCGAGGAGGTTGTGGGCGGCGCAGATGGCAGCCATGTCGCCGGTAAAGTGGAGGTTGATGTCGACGTGGGGCTCGACCCGGGAATTGCCGCCGCCGGTGCCGCCCCCCTTTACGCCAAAGACCGGCCCGAGCGAGGGCTCCCGCAGCACCAGAGCGACCCGGCGACCCGCCTTTCGGAGGCCCTGTGCGAGCCCGATCGAGGTGGTCGTCTTGCCTTCACCCGCGGGAGTGGCGGTCATCGCGCTGACCAGAATCACCTTGGCTGGGGCAGCATCGGGGCGAGCGGGGACCTTGGCGGGATCGACCTTGGCAGCGTGGCGCCCCCACTGGATGACGGCTTCGGCGGGAATACCGAGCTCAGCGGCAACATCGACAAGAGGGCGGAGGGTGGACACAGACGGCTCCCGGAACAATGGACCAGAGGATCGCAGTGTACGGCGCGGCGATGGTCCGGGCTCTCGCCAGGCCGGCTACCACCTCGAACGCCTGCCCTCGATCACCCTGGCCAAGGCGATTCCTGCGCGACTGGGCGCGTCGGGGTACGCCGGGTCCGTCCGTCGCACCCCCGAGGCTGTCCTGCCTGCTCCTCCGTCCAAGTCACTGAGTCTGTGGAACCACACCCGGGCCATGCTGGTCACCGCTCATCTAGTGGCCATCACGCTGCTCGCGCTGCCCGCTCCCGGTCGCGTCACCCAGAAGACCCTCCGCGACCCGGCCCTCCAGGAGGTGTTTGCCGACTGGCGCGGTGTACTGAGCAGCCTCGGCGTTGACCTGTCCCAAGAGGAAAGCGAGCAGCTCGCCATGTCGAGCGCCAACGCCTTCATGGACAGCCGGAACACCCTTCTGCGTCCCTTGCAGCCCTACTTCAAATACACGGGCACCCAGCAGTCCTGGCAGATGTTCGGGTATCTCAACCGCACGCCGGCCAAGCTTAAGCTCGAGCTGTACACCCCGAGCGATGGCTGGCGCGACCTCTACATTGCCCGCAGCTCCGAGGTCGCCTGGCGCAAGCAGCAGCTCGATGGCGAGCGCTATCGCGGCATGATCAACGCCTACTCCTGGAAGCGCAGTCGAAGGGGCTTCAACCGCTTTGTCGACTGGATCGCATGCGAGGCGGCCAGCGACTTTCCCGAGGCCACGAGCTTCAAGGCGTCGATGGTGCAGCTGCGGCTGCCCGAGCCCGCCAAGCTGAGAGAGCTGGGCAAGTTGCCTGAGACGGGGACCTTCTGGTCCGAGGTGCGCCACCTCGATGCGTGTGTCTCCAGCGACGAGGGGGATCCTTGATGTCCCGCCTCGTCGACATCTGGCGCCGCTGGGTGGCCTTCCTGGGCCGCCGCGAGCCGGCCACCCCGCTGGCGCTATTTCGCATCTTCGTGGGTCTCGTGGTCATCCACACCTACGCGATGTTCTTCTGGACCGACTCGCTGCCCATCTGGCTCCACGTCGACCACGGTGGCATCCACCCCCTCACTCCCAAGAGCTGGCTCATTCAGCTGCTGGGCGGCGCCACGCCAGAGGTGGTGCTGCCGCTGCTCGGCGTGGGCGTCGTGTCGGCCATCACGCTTACCATGGGGCTGTTCTCGCGCACCTCAGCCCTGGTGGCACTCCAGGTGAGCCTCGCGCTCGTCCACCTGCTGCCCAGCGCCGGTGGAGGCCATGACCGCCTCATCACCAACGCCCTGTGGATCCTGGTGCTCGCGCCTGCCGGAGCCACGCTGTCGGTGGACAGTCGCTGGCGAAACAAGGCGTGGGTCGATCTCTCGCCCCAGGTGGCCTGGCCCCGGTACGCCCTGCTGGTGCAGCTCTGCCTCGTCTACAGCACCACAGGCATTCAGAAGCTCGGCTCGTCGTGGTTCCCCTGGGGTGGCTTCTCGGCGGTCTACTACGCGCTGCTCACGCCCAGCTGGGCGCGCTACGACATGTCGGCCGCGGCCTGGCTCTTCCCACTCACACAGGTCGGCACGGCCGTCACCTGGATCTGGGAGGTGAGCTTCCCGATGGTGGTGGTCTGGCTGTGGTGGCGTCACAGCAGCGCACGGGGAGGACGAGCGCGCCGCTTCGCCCAGAAGATGGACCTCCGCATTCCCTACGCCGTCATCGGGCTCACGATGCACCTCGTGTTGTTCATGATGATGAATGTGGGGCCGTTTTCGCTCATCACCACGAGCTTCTACATCGCGATGTGGCACCACGACGAGCTGGCGAGGTGGCTTCCGAGGCTCGGTGCGACCGGCCAGGGCGTCCAGACCGTGTCGCCACCGGGGTAGGCTCATCCGATGTCGTCTCGCTGCCTTCTCGTCGTCTTCCTCTCCATCGCCTGCTCGGGCAAGTCCGCCGATTCCGGCGGCACCGCGGACTGTGTCCCCACGATGCTGGTGGCCACCGACATCGACGAGACCCTCACCACCTCGGACGGCGAGTGGCTCTCCCAGCTCGGCGATCCCACCCACGACCCCGCCATGCGTCCCGAGGCCGACCTGCTCATGCAGGGCTACGCCGAGCTCGGCTACCGGGTGGTCTACATCACCGCCCGCGGCGAAGACATGTCTCTCACCGACGGACGCACCTCCCGAGAGGCCACCTGGGACTGGCTGCAGGCCCACGGCTTTCCGGGCGAGGAATCGGACCTGTTTCTTGCCGAAGGCATCGGCGCAGCAGGCGATCCGGCGGTGGAGTACAAGTCCGGTGTGCTGGCCGAGCTCGCGGCCGAAGGACAGACCGCCGAGTGGGCCTACGGCAACGCCGACACCGACATCCTCGCTTTTCAAGCCGCAGGAATCGCCGATGACCGCATCTTTCTGGTGGGAGAGCTGGCCGGCACCATGGGCGTCAACCCGCTCACCGATGAGCAGGCCTATGGAGACCACCGCTCCGCCCAGCTCGACGCCGTGAGCCCCACCGACTGCTTGCCCTGACTCCCCTGCTGTCCTTGCGCCACATTCCTCTGCGCAATCCAGACCTGCAGCTCACAGCGGTCCCGAGTACCTTCCTTCGCCTCACGGAACCTGGAGTCACCATGCACCGCCTACTCATCTTGGCCACGTGGGTGCTTGCAGTGGGCTGCACCCACGAAGGAGAGGACTCCAAGTCCGGCAGCAACGACAGCGGAGCCGAAGAAGACACCGCAGAAGACACCGCTGAAGACACCGCTGAAGACACCGCTGAAGACACCGCCGACACCGGCGAAGACACCCTTGAGCCACCCACCTACAGCCAGGGTGCGTGCCCCACCATCGAGGCCGGCCGGGTGCGCGAGTTTGCCCATGTCGGCGGCGAGCACGACCTCCGCTTGCTGCTTCCCGACGACCCCACGGGCGCCCCGGTGCTCTTTGCATGGCACTGGCTCGGGGGCACCGCCGACCAGATCGTCGATGCCATGGAGCTTGAGAGCCTGGTCACCAACGAGAACATCATTGTGGTGGCGCCCTACTCCGCGGGCTCCTCCTACGAGTGGGAGTTCCTGGCCCCGCCCGACAACAACCCCGACATCGGTGTGTTCGTGGACTTCCTGGCGTGCCTGCACGACCAGTACGACGTCGACCTCAGCCGCATCTGGACCACCGGTATGAGCGCCGGCGGCCTGTGGACAACCTACCTCACGATGCATGAGCCCGGCTTCCTGGCCGCTTCTGCCCCCCTGTCCGGCGGCACCATGCCCGGCAGCTATGTGCCCCCCACCACCCAGCTGCCAGTCATGATCACTTGGGGGGGACCGGGCGATACCTACGGCTCCAGCATCAACTTCGCCGACACCAGCGCGGACTTCTCGCAGAACCTACAGTCCGACGGACACTTCGTGGTGGAGTGCGAGCACAGCCGGAGCCACAACCTGCCTCCCGACGCCACCGAGCTGGTGTGGACCTTTCTGTCGGCCCACGTGAAGGGTCAGCCAAGCCCCTGGGTAGACAACCTGCCCGCCGAGCTGCCCGACATGTGCCGGCTTCCGGAGGGCTGAGTGGACCCCACGACCAACGGAGTTCGGGCGCTTCGCCGAGGGGAGCGCTGTGGCGCAGTCGTAGATCTCGGCGACGGCCGCCTCTGGGTGACCACCGCCACCGAGCCCGTCGACGACCTGGGCGATGTGGCGCACCTTGTCGCGGCCACCGCCGAGCAAGCCCACCAGCTGTCGGCCTGGTCGGTGCGCTACCCCGAGGCCCACTGCTGGTGTGTGGGGATCGGCGATGTGGGCGGTCTGCCCATCCACACCCCGCTGGTCGGCGACCGGGCGCCCGACCGCTGGCAAGACCAGCTCCAGCTGCGTCGAGTGCGCGGCAACGGCCACGCCGAGGTGTGGTTTGTGCACACCCCCAGCCACACGGCCATTCTCCCGCGGGCCCCAAAGTTCCGAGAGCGACTGGCCTTCTTGGGCCTGCGACGTCACCTTGCCCAGGCAGCCAACTGGCTCCAAAACAGCGACTTAGAAGCTGTCATCGAGGACGGCTCCCCGCCGGTGGCCGACGCGCACGCCCACATCGAGCAGCGCAACGCATGGATTGGCGCCGACGGTCCCATCCCCCCGGCCATGCGCTTTGCCATCGGTGCCAATCCCGGCGGCGCGGGGGCCTTTGCGGTGGCCCTCACAGCGGTGGCCGGTCTGCTCGCCGGCCTGACCATCGACACGCCTTCACTGGGCGCACGCCTCGTGACCGCCGTGGTGCTGGGCGATCTGACCTGCGGCGTGATGGCCCGAGCGCTGCCGTCCACCCGGTCCTGGTGGGATGCCCGCGGCCCGTCGTGGAAGGCCGGCCTGCTCGGTCTGCACATCGCCCATCCGCTGCTGCTCATCGCCGCTTTAGGGGGCAACGCCTGGGCGGCCGTTGGTCTGTGGCTGACCGCTCTGGTGGGGGCCGCAGTGGTGCCCCCGCTCGGACTTGCGGTGGTGGTAGTGGGCGCGGTGGTCTTTGCCGACCAGCTACCAGGCCCCGCATGGTGGCCGGCGCTCTACCTGCTCAAGTTGATGCGACGGTAGCCTCGGCGGCCGGCAATAAGGGGAGTCTCCAGGTGGACCAGGAGCGACCATGACCCCACTTGTGCTGATGAGCGCAGCACTGGCCGTCCCCATCGAGCTGGAGGCGACCATGAGTCCGTGTGGAGAGCTGACGGCCACCGCACGAGCCGACAGTCCGCGGCATCCAGTGGTGCTCAAGGTGGGCGAGCAGGTCCACGAGGGCAAGGGCACGGTGTCCTGGCAGGGCAATCCGTGGGCAGCCGGACACCGCGGAGGCAGCGTGTCTGTGGAGGCCGGCAACACGCGAGGAGTGGATGTATGGACCACGCCGCGCCGATTCAAGGCCGCCCCTCCCGCCCACCTCTCCGTGAGCACGCTGGCCCATCCCACCCGTGGAGAGCCACTGTCCCTGCGGGTTGTCGTCGACACACCCTGTCCCGCAGAGGGCTTTGTGGTCACCGTCGACCCCACCAGCTCCCCCCTGGACCGCGCGGGGGTGCAGCAGGTGACGGGCACCGATGCCACGGTCACTGTGGCGCCCAGAAGTGCCCTCACCGAGACGCTCCGGATGTCGCTGCGGTGGCACGGCGTAGAGCTGACAGCCCTGTCGAGCCCGCCCTTCGCCTACGACAAGCCCTGCCCCGACTGCGACAAGGACGGAGACGGGGTGACCCGTGCACAGGGCGACTGCGACGACCGCGATGGCTCCCGATACCCAGGGAACACCGGGGCGGGAACATGCCAAGATATCGACTGTGACGGCATCATTGACGGATCCAGCGAGCCACCCACTCCACACTCATCCCCCGAGACCGCGATCTGGCTGGGCCGCTTGGAGGGGGGCCTGTCCATACCGGTGGTGCTCACCGATGAAGCACCCGTATGGCTCGCCTTCTTGGTGGACCAACCCCCCGACGATGCCCGAGAGCTGCTCGCCACCGCCAAGGCGCCCGGTCTGCACACCATCGGCATCACCGTCTTCGAAGGCCCTCAGTGGACGGAGGCCGCCGCTGCGCCAACCGAAGCCGGCGACCTCCACCTGCGCTTCGGACAGGTCAAGCCCGGCCTTGCGGGCGCCTACTTGGCCGAGCCTGTGAACGTCAGCGCAGACTCTCTGCTGCTGCCAAAGGTTGTGAAGCACCCGCCCGACCTGGGCGCAGGGGGCGCGATGCCGCCCGCCCCTCTGGCGACAGTGCGTGCGGTGACCCTCGATGTCGCGCGGTCGGCCGGCCTCACCCCCGACGAGGCGCGCGCGGGACAGAGTCCGTGGCAGCCCCGGGCTTGGTATGTAAGGGTCCACGCGAAGTGGCCGGAGCGGGCGTGCCCGGTGAACGTCGAGCTGTTTCGGTAGATCCGCGCCGCGCTTTCGTGCCGGTGCCCAGCCTCAGTCGCCTGCTGCGAACCGAGCTCGACACTTGGTGAGTGAGTATGTCTATGGGTCTCGGCTCAACCAATCTGGAAGGGGCTCAGGCGGTCCGTCTTCACTCGGACCAGGAGGCCAAGCCACTCCCTCTTGCCGAAGCCAGCGCACAAGTACCTCGACGGTATCATCGAGCCACGCAAACTTGTCGACCCGCTCTCCTGAGGCACCCCGCACAGCCGCAGCGCGGTACTCCAAAAACCGAAGGGCATCGGTGACCTTCACTTTTGACGCCGTACCCAACCCAAGATCCGATGGTTCTGGAGCCATTCGCTCGGCCCATGCCGCTCTTTGGATCGCGCTATCATCCAGCGTCTCTATACCGCTCTTGACAGCAGGCAGAAGGACGTCACGAAGAGCTTCGTTCTCAGGTCCTTCTGCTCGATGCAGTCCATGCTGAGCCAGGTGCCCCAACACCCAGAGAATTGCCAATCGACCGTTTCTACGCCCCACGGCCGGCCTGAACGGCTTTCCATCCCACGTGTCGTCCCGGAGACCAAACCGCTGCCAGATGGGAAAAGGGTCCGCCAAGAAGTGCAAGTGAGCAGCGATATCCGTGGTGACCGCGCGGTTTTGGAAGATGCCTCCAAGCTGGACAGCAGCGAAGTGGCGGACCGTGTAGTGGGAGTCGAGCAGCGAGTAATGGTGAGCCCCGACCACGAGAGCCGGCTCAGTATCCTTGAAACGGGCCAGTGCCCGAAGGGTGACCATGCGTCCCATCCATCCTTCACTCCGCAGGCGCGCTCCGATTGCTGTTGGCGTCAGCTCGTGCTGTTGCAGTCGATGGTCGGCCTGAGCATCTCCCATCACCACGACCTGCGTTCCATCTCCCGGGCGGATAGCGTTGAACCAAGCTAAGTCCACACTGTCGAGAGTGTCGTAATACAGGGTGTGACCGGCCAGAATGCCGCAGAGCACCGCACCGCGTCCCCAGGGGGAGGTGGCATACCAACGCAAGGTCGCCGCTGTACGAATGCTTGCATGGGTGAGATGGCGCGGGACCGACTCCCAGCTGTTCACCAGCAGCTCGGTCGCCCACAGCTCCACCTCGCTCCCATCCCCTTCCTCGCAAACCACATCGTAGATGGCAGCCTGCCCGGTCCAAGCAAGGAACGTGACCTCCGCCTTTCCAGGCACACCGTCCAAGACCCGCACCAAGCGGCCATAGCTATCTATTTGGTCCGTCGGTTCCGCCGGCAAGGCCCTCATCCCGCCTTGACCACTGTGTTGGTGGTGATGAATTTACCCATCCCTCCTGGGTACATCGGCACCGGATCCGGCACCGGACCTGCCGGCGTTGGCATCATGGCTGGAACCATCACCATCAACACAGCCATAAAGTTGGAACCCTTGATAATGCCCGCCTTGCCTTCAAAGGTGGTCGTCGAGGTGGTTTGGTCTGCACCGAGCTTCTGGACTTTGCAGACCGCCATTCCAGGAACGGAGAAGCTGCCGGACATGTATGGAACCGGGGTAGACATCCACTTCATCTCATCCCCCTCCAGCGCCATCGCCTTTTGGGTGACCTTCACCTTCGCCGCAGAGCCCGAGACTACGGCGGTCGCAGGCGCCAAGACCGTGGCGGACCCGAAGGATGGCATCCACATGATTGTGTCGCCGGTCACAACGATATAGTCCACTTTTTGCTCCCTTTTTCGGTGAGAAGGTCTTGGGATACGGCGTCAGCCACGCGACCACCTAATCCCTCAAGACCGTCGCAGCGACCGGGGGCAGCACTCGGAGACATTCGGGGCGACGGGGGCCTTGATGCGTTCGCGTCTTTTTCGCCACCCACACTACACCACACTACACTACACTACACTACACTACACTACACTACACTACACTACACTACACTACACTACACTACACTATACTATGCTATGCTATG
>Ga0315321_10001665_pt1 | contig 17177 bp, 9 predicted proteins | sample M180m21515metaG_FD_203464 | JGI IMG/M metagenome (GOLD analysis project Ga0315321, IMG submission 203464) | Ammonia-oxidizing marine archaeal communities from Monterey Bay, California, United States - M1 80m 21515 | ecosystem: Environmental > Aquatic > Marine > Intertidal zone | place: USA... | reverse complement strand
CCTAATTGCTGAAGATAAGGCGCTAGGCCCTTACCCGTTTGCGAGTAAAATATGCGCCCATTTTCGATCGCTCCATGAACCAAAAATGCGGGCGATCCCGAACCCGGGAAATGACGCAGATGCAAACGCGCCGTGCTTCCGACCGGAACAAACAGACTCTGTGCATCCAACAAATCATCGCTCCACCTGGCGCCTACGTTGCGTTTGGACTAGATCTCCCACCATGCAAAGGTACGTCTACGCAGTTCTGTTTGTTCTTTGTCTCGGTTGCAGCGAAACCGAGCCCGAGACACCCGCACCTGCGCCGGTGGTCGACGCCGGCCTTGTCGTCGATGCGAGCCAGCCGCTCGACGCTTCGAGTGTGTTGCTCCCGGGCAACGGGGGGCGCGCTGAGCACGCTGCGTTGAGCTGCGAGGCGCTGTCCGAAGAGTTTCCCGACCTCCCCAGCGATACCTATTGGCTCAACCCCATCGGCGGCTCAGCGGACAACGCCTTCGCCGCCTACTGCGACTTCGACGCCGACGACGGTCCGTGGACGCTGATCGTTAAGATCGATGGCAACGAGACGACCTTCAAATACGACGAGGCGATCTGGGTTAACCAGCTGGTACTCAATGAAGAAGACACCGCCCCCGGCGAGGGTCAAATGAAGAACAATGGCTACTCGATGCTCCCCTTCACGAGCATTCGAATCGGCATGCGCGTCGACGCCGAAGCCGAAGAGGGCGACGGAGAGACGCGCTACTTATCGATGGACGTGGGCAACACGAGCATGCGCAGGCTGATGGTCCGCGGCGACGAGATCGAGACCAGCTTCGGACGTGACCGCTGGCGAGAGCTGATCCCGCTGACCTCACTGCAACCGAACTGCAACGCTGAAGGCATCAACATTCGCTCAAAGCTTCGGTTTGGTTTGCTCGGGAATGAACAAGACGATTGCCACACGCCCGACTCGTACATCGGAATTGGCAGCGAGCGCGACCAAGTGGTGGCGGGTAACTTTGCGGTCGGTCGTTGGCAGAGCGACCAAGGCGATCGACGCACCAACGCCTATGCCGAGATCTGGATCAAAAACGCCGACGCGCTGAGCGGCGTCCTACCCTAGCCTAAGGCTGGCAAGCCGGGCGGGTGCGCAGCTCATCAAACCGGTGGTAGTTCGTGTAGTAGCCCGTGGTGCCACTAAAACCGATGTAGCCGCCTTTAAAGTCCAAGCCCTGAACCCGCTGATCGATCACCGGCTGACCATCGAGCTCGACCCGTACACGGTCGCCATCGATCACCAACTCGACCTCATGCCATTGATTGTCTTCAAGGGTTGGAGCCTCAGCAAACGCGACATGGTTTCCGGGGTTGCCATCTAAGGTCACGGCGACGTGGTTTTGACGCGTGGGCTCGGTGTGAAACTCGTTGCCGCCGTTGAACTGATTATACCACGTGTCGAATTCAATATGGAACGCGTTGCCCTGAAAATCACCGTAGGGTCCGCCGACTCCATAGGCTAAACCGCCGCCGGAGCGAGCGACATCAAAGAGGTCACCAAGAGCTTCAGGCGAATCGACATCCCAGATGTTCATGGCAAAACCATCGGCCGCTACGCTCGCATCAAAGTTGCACACACCCGGTTCATCACACTGGCCGGTGCTGATCCGAAAGGCCAACCGCACGTCACCGGGCTCAATGCTCTCGCTCACCTTATAAATAGCGCCTTTTCGGCCGCGCTCGTTGCCCGTGAGCTCGAGCCAGCCTCGTTGGTCACGGCTGGCGTCACCAAAGCGCTGCCACCCTTCCAAATCTTGCTCGAAATCACCGATCATCTGCCAACCGCAGACGCCCACACGAACGGAGTCCCGAGCCAGGATCTCATCACCATCGAGCACCTCAACGATCAGATCGTGGATACCACGCTCAGACAAAGTGATGCTGCGAAGGACGCGCCCCATCGGCGAGACCTGGTCGACCCCTAAGGCTCCATCAAGGGAGCTGCTCCAGCGCACCTCGAGCCCGTCAAAATCGTCTCCTGAGAGCTCGGCAACGGCGTCGATGCGCTCACCTTCCTCGATCGACAGACCATCTTCGGGGCGGTTCAAGGTGATCTCGACATTGCGCTCTGCGCCGGCATCTTCAGCGGGCGCAGGGCCCGTATCTGCTGGTACAGTCCCGGAATCCTCAATGGGCTCACCAGCATCAGCAGGTGCAGGGCCAGCGTCACGAGCTTCCGCCAGGCACAATCCACCCCGGCAGCTCAAGCCCTCGGCGCAAGGAGCCGTCTCGTTGCAATTCTCACCCAGAATACCAAAGCCAACCTGGGGTGACTCAGGCTCTGAACAGCCCACAAAGAGAAGCGCTAAGGCAAGATATCGCATGAACGGCTCCGCACAGCATTGAATGCCGGGCGAGCTAAGCACGGACCGCCGTCAAACGCTAGAAACGACGCCCAAAGAGGAGCCCTGCGCGCAGGCTCTGACTCGAGGCTGGAATGATCAAATCAAGCTCGACCGATGGGAAGCTGGTCTGAGACCAAGCCATCGAACCACCGACCTGCCAGCTCTTGATCTGGTGCACATACATCAAACGGCCGCCCAAGCGCAGACCAGCCCAGTTGAACTCACCCGTACTCCGAAGCTGCTGTGTCGAGCTTGCGTCACCTTGAACATATTGTTCATGGATCAAGTCCGAGGTGGTCTGTCGCCAACCCGCCTCGCCCAACAGCAGCACATGACCGTGTGGACCCAGACTGTACCCCGCACCCAAAATCGCCTCTGCGCCAACCATGCCGTACCCTTCGACCCGAATTCGCTCTTCAAGGCTCGGCTCGGCGGCTGTGATCGGGTCAACCGGGTAGGTCATCGGGTCCCATCCATCACCATGGGGCTCTGCGCCGACTCCGCCAGCGTGAAGGCGTGCGCCCACAGCGTACCAAAGGTGACGAACAGGAGCGATGGGGCCGAGCCACAATCCAGTGACCCCGCCACCTAAAGCTCCCTGGCTCGACTGGCTCCATTCGAGGTCACCCAAGACAATGCCTAAGCCGGTCTGCGCACGCCAGACGCCGCCGCTTTGACTCGCTTGAATCAGGGCGCGCAGCGCATCTGGCGATTTGCCGGTAACCTTGGTCCCATACTCAACCATTCCCTCAACCAGCTGAGCCGACGGGGCTGGCAGCTCATCGTTTGCGGCGGCGGCGCGCAAGGGCTCAAAGGCTCGCTCAGGGACCCCTTCGGAGGGGCTGATACCGGGGAGGCGAAGTCCATCTTTGGGAACCGGCTTGAGTCGTTTGAGTAAGCGCTTCATCCCTGCGCCGAGGGCTTCTGAGGACTCCGCCTGAAGCGTTGCGACGCCTCGCTTGCCCAGCACCAAAACGGTGTAGGCGCCGCGGCGGTTACGAAGGACGATCAGGCCACGACGAACGCCGCGGGGGAGATTCTTTTGAAGCGCCACCACATCGGCGGGCTCGACGAGCCCATCCGCTAGACCCGCCAAACCAGGCTGGGGCTCGACGATCTGGACCGTATTTTGGTCACCGGCTTTAAGCTCTATCTCAAAGGCATGACCGGCTCCACCGCTCAGCAGCTGGATTTGGTGCCGCCCCGCAGGGACGGCGCGCAAGGTCACCGGCAAGGCGCCAAGCAAAAGACCGTCGACGTAAACCTGAGCGCCGGGAACCCCAGCGGTCATCGTGATCTCCGCCTCACCTTGTCGCTGCACCGCCCGCCAAGCTTTGACCAACCGAGCGCTCGACCAGGCTAGACCGATCAGATCCTTTTCAGCGCAGCCGGCTAATCCTCCGAGCATGAGGTCTCGTGTTTTGAGCGCTGCGTTTTGATCAAACGCTGCCGCCGCTGCGTACAACAAGCGGCAACTTCGCTGATGGCTCCTCAAAAGGCTGCTCGGGCGGCCCAAATGTAATCTCAAGATGCCTTCGGCGCGACGCGCTGCCTGATCGGTCAAACCCAACACGAGCTCGAGCTCGAGGGCTTGCTGTTGCGTGACGTCATCGACCGCTGGCTGGCTGCGGGTGACAGGACGCAACCGCCAGCCCGCTTTGCGAACAGACGCCGATAAGGTTTGGGTTAGCGCCTTACTCTCATCGGCAGATGCAGGCGCACCGTGCAGGCCAAGATAGGCTACATCGGTTGAACTTCCGGTCATTTGAAACTCGCCGAGTTCAAAGTCGGCGAGCACCAAAGAGGTCATCATCAAAGCGATCATCGCAACCAAACCTCAAGGGTCTCAAAGGCAACCGCCTGAGCCTCTTGGGGCGCCTGGAATGCAGTCGCAGACTCAACCAATTGCCCCTCTAGATCGCCTAGGACCACAGCCCCTGCTGCCCCCGGCGCGGCGCAGCCGTTCGCCGAAGCAAAGCTCCAGTTCCAATGATCACCGGCATGAGCAAGCGGTTCCGGACAGGTCTGCGGCGCCTCACCTGGCTGATGATAACTCAGGGTACCCTGCATCGGCTCATCGTTGATGGAAGGATCCCAAGCTGACTCGGGTACACCGCTAAAGATCGGGGTGACGCGCACCCCATCTCGAACCAGATAAAACTCAAGCTCAGTCGCCGGAACACCCAAGCGCTCAAGAGCGATTCCAAAAGGGGCCTGACCCTCGCTTTGACCGATCAAGCCATCCGTCCAAGCGTTCCAAAGCATCAGGTCGCTTTGCAGCAGAATCAGACGCGAGAAGCCGCCTCCATCCGTCTCCATATCGCAATGGATCTGCATCGGGGGCATCGGCCTCATACCGTCCAAGTCAACCCAGTACACTCCGCTAGGTGCCTCGGGATGAGCCGAGCGAATCTGCGCGCACTGATGTCCTAAGTCCTCGGGGCTGCTGCCGAGTCCCGAGGGCAAGGTGTTGGGGTAGCAATCGTTTCCGCAGTCATCGCCGGCGTCTTGATTGCCATCATCGCAATGCTCGTACCCCAAATCACCGAGTATCTTATCCGTCCGGACATGACCGTCGCCGCAACGCGCTGGCTCACAGTCGGCGACGCAGCCGTCATCCCATTGATCGTTGCCGTCGTCGCAGGCTTCAATGCCCTCGTGAACCCTGCCGTCGCCGCAACGCGCAAGCTCACAATTGACGCAGTCATCCCGGTCTGACCGGTTGCCATCATCGCAGTGTTCGTAGCCCTCATCGCCAACACCCAGGTCGACGCGAAGGTGGCCATCCCCGCACCGCGCCGTGCGGCAGGTGCTCAAGCAACCATCGGTTTCGTCAAGGTTTCCATCATCACAGGCTTCGTAGCCGGGGTCATGAATCGTTCGATTCTGCCGCAAGAACCCATCGCCGCAGCGAGCGAGGCGGCACCCTTCGACGCAATCGTCAGCGTTGCCTTGGTTGCCATCGTCGCAAGGCTCCCAGCGCTGCTGCAAGCCGTCACCGCAGCGCAGCTGGGGAACATAGTCTGCCCCAGCAGCCTCGGGTTTGAGGCACCACTCACCTTTGCACTCGTTACCGGTCGCGCACGAGGCGCCCTCACAGCGCTCGACATAAACACTCTTTGCGCCGCCCCAATCACTGGGTGTCGGCGCGCACGCAGAACAACCTAAGACGAGCATCAAGCGATAATGAGTTGCGAACATCAAACGACTCCCCGCCACGCCTATGCCCGGGTTTGGACGATGAGCCCATCCGACAAGGCACCGAGCAACCGAACTAAAAAGTCCCCGACACGCCTAGAGCAAGTCCGAGGCTCGATTGCGTTCCTGCTCCGCTGACAAAGCTTTGAACGGTTCCCAAAAAGGTCTGCTGCCACTGCAGGCGAGCGTTCATTCGCCAGCTCGTGCCCACCAAACGATAAGCGACCCCAGCCGCTGCGCTCAGCTCGGGACCGGCCCAAGAGAAGGGGATCGAATCGCGAAGAGCGACCGCGCTTCCTTCAACCGCTGCGCCTGCGTCATCCAGCGTGTACTGCTCATGCCTTAGGATCGTTTGGTGGCTTGCGTAGCCAAGGCCGGCCTGACCGATGGCGCGCAGGGTCCCGTCGCCTAAATCGAGCCCCAAGCGGCCGACTGCGCGCAGTCCATAGCTGCTCGAGGTCGACACGCGAACACGCTCTTGCAACACAGGGTCCTGACGTGTGGTCTCTTTGAAGGGGAGCTCAAGAGCCGCAAACGCTGCACGGTCTTGCCACTGAGCTCCGAGCTTTCCTGCTATCAATTCGACACCATAACCACCCCATAATCCAAGTCGAGGAGTGGGCTGCCGACGCAACAAGGTGATCTGCATCGCTGCGCCATCGGCGCTGCTCAAGCCAAGCGCACCCAGGGCGGTGAACTCAGCCGTCAGGTCAGGATCCATCGCGTCCCAGATGCGCATCCGCATGTCGCGCTCAGCGCGCGCCTGGAGCTGGGCGACCGTCAAACCGGTCGCTTGGCTAGCTTCTTGAACCGCCAAGGCTTCCATCTCAGCGGCTAAACTCTCCTCTTCATCGTCTTCGATGATCGGCATCGGAGCGGGCTTGGGTTGGACCACCGGCTCGACCTTAGCGGGCTTGGCGGGTTTCGCCTTGGCTTTAGGCTGTGAGGGTGGCGCCGCAAAAGCAGGCGCCGCCTCGGTCACCGGTTTTGCCGCTCGAGCGAGCTCTTTGGGTGAAGCTGCGCTTCCCCTTACGCTGCCCGATCCTCGGCGAATCGGCCCCCGAGCGACGCGTTCACCGACCGCCTCTTTGACCTCTTCTTTCATCAAGCGCCATTTGAGCTCGCGCGGCTTCATCACCACCGCGTTCAAACCATCGAGCAAAATTGCCTGAGACAACAGCGTACCTTGAAAGTCTTCCTTGAGCGCACCGAGCTCTTCCATGACTGGCGATAAACTCAGATGCGCCGTCAAAAAGTCCGGATCAAACTTCATCTGCTTGAGCCGAATAGCGCGCCCCTTTTTGTCGACCGCGTACAAGGTGACCCAGATCTGGTTGTTCTGCTTGGCGACCCCACCAAATAAGCCCATGACGGCCTTCTTACCGTGACGCTTAAACAAGCGCCCCGCCACTCGAGCGACGTTGGCGTCCACGCGGTTGTCGCGCAGGGTCGAGAGCATCCGCTGCTGCGCCTGCCCCCCCATGCCCCGTGTAACGGTCGCTTGAACCGACACCGACTCACCGGCGTCAATCTGCACCTTCTTTCCCCAAGGCTTGAACCCTGTACGAAACACGCCGACCAAATGTTCGCCGGCCGGAATCCCCTGCAAGGTCAACGGCGCAGGTCCGAGCTTACGCCCGTTCAAATACACGTCGGTTCCTGGGACATCCGTGGTGACCGAGAGCTCACCCGTAGCCTCGCGCTTCGCCGCTTCGCGCGCCTCACCGAGGAGGGACTTAAAGCGCTTAGTAAAACTAAGCCGGCTCTTCTCAAGGTCGCCCATTTCACAGGTCCCAGCGAGCCGACGGAGTTTCTTCTTTGCCTTGGCAATTTGCCCCATGAACAAATGACCTTCGGCGGCGATCGCTAAGCTACGACAGTACAGGTTAGGAGTTCTCAAGTAGCCTGCGTTTTGACCCTGAAGTCGTGTCACCCGACCCGCTCCAGACGTTGCGTGTCCTGCGCGGCGGTGCTTGAGGAGCGCTTCCGTATAGACGACCTCTTTCAGCCATTTCTTGTGCAGACGCGCCTCGTGGTCCTGGACCTTTCGAAGCGCTGAGGTCTCATCAAAGAAGACGACCTTCCAGGGCCCTGCCTCTTCGATCAAGGTCACTAAGTTCTTACCCACTTTGAGCAGAAGATTAGCGTCTGCGCTGTTCCAGACAGGCTGCAAAGGCACGACAAATATCGGCGTCTTTTCGGCGGACTCAACCTCTGGAGCCATGCCTTGAAGGAAAATATCATCCTCGTTGGCGAGAGCCGATAAAGGCAGCAAGCTTAGGATTAAAATAAGTCGCTTCACCGAACAAATACCTCAATGGTCTGAAAGGTGGTCGCCGCTCGGTACCCGCGAAGACCATACAGTTGATGAGCGCGATCATGCTCGCGACCCTGTCCATGCACAATAAAACCAGTGGTTGTGTACCCAGCGCAACCACCTGCACCACGAGCAGCCGACCAGTTCCATGAGCTGTTCGCATGACTCAAACCGGTGGTGCACGTTTCGTAGTCGTCATTCTCAAAGAGCTTGAGCTCAAACTCAGAATCAAACTGCTGATTACCCAAAACTGGATCCCAAGCCCGGTAATTGACGCCTCGGTAAAGGATCTGACGAGCCACGCCATCGATCTTGAAGAAAAACTCAAGCCGCTCGCCTTGGTCATCAGCCGCAAAGGCGCGGAGCGGTAGTCCATACAAAACGCCTGCGGCGGGATCGCCCGAACGCGTCAGCCATGCATCCCAAAGTGCGTCGGCGCGGCGAAGCATCACCGCGCGCGTCCAACCACCGCCTTCGGTGTTCATGTCGCATTGGACCTGCACCGCCGACTCCCCCTCGGGACCATCAAAATCGAGCCAATACAAACCATCTGTAGCTTCAGGCTCTAAGACCTTGATCACTTGGCAGCTCGAGGCGGCTTGGTCAGCGCTTGCGCCAGAGCCCAGTCGTGCGTTGCCCTGCAGCTGGCAGTCCTCGGTACACAACGCCTCAAGTCCCTCGGTCCCCGGATCACAAGCTTCGACACCTTCGTAGACGAATCCGTCACCGCACGTCGCCACAATACAGCCGTCTAAGCAGCCATCACTGGACTCGATGTTGCCATCATCACAAGCCTCAAAGGCGCGATCGCCCTCAGACACGTCAGCGCGCAAGATGCCGTCGCCGCAGACTGCGACCACGCAGTCGTTGGTGCATGCGTCCTCGTTCACCGAGTTGCCGTCATCGCAGATCTCATAGCCATCATCGCGCGGTCCGAGGTCTCGGCGAACCAAGCCATCGCCGCAGCTCGCGAGCCGGCAGTTATTGAGACACGAGTCGGTCTCGTCGACGTTGCCGTCATCGCAGGCTTCACCCGCGTTGCGGACTCCGTCGCCGCATTCACCCGGCTCAAGCTCGGCTGCGTCAGCGTTCGACACCGACGCATCGCTGATGGGTCCCGCATCGACGATCGGGCAGTAGCCAAACAAGCAGCTCAGACCGTTTGCGCAGATGGACCCTGGTACACACGGACCGCCATAGCCCTCGGAGCGCTCAACGCTGCCCACTTCAATCTCGGCGCTGCAGGCGCCAAGGAAAAGGGTCATCAGTAGGCTGGTCACTGTGCGCAAGGAGCTCTCCGTTCCTCCTCATTCTGGCCTGGCAGAGCCCTTGGCTCAAGAAACCACGAGCATTCCTAGTCAGAGCGCGCACTTGGCGCTAGAAGCCAAGCCTGCCCAAGGGGGGTCTATGTCGATTCCAAAGAACGGTCGTCCATTCGATGACGTCCTCGCCGATCTTGGCGCCAAAGGCGCCGAAGACCTCGATTACAAAGCTGGGAAATCCTGGAGCTTGGTCTACTACGTCGACGACGACTATTACGCCTTTTTAAAAAAGGCGCACAACGCCTACTTCAGTGAAAACGGGCTCAACCCGATGGCGTTTAAGAGTCTAAAAAGCCTCGAATCAGAGGTGGTTAAGATGACCGCCGAGATGCTTCACGGAGGCGAAGAAGCCGTTGGGACGATGACCTCTGGTGGTACTGAGAGCATCTTGATGGCGATGAAAGCGTATCGAGATCGCGCCAAGAAAAAGAAGCCCTGGCTGCTCAACCCCGAGGTAATTTTACCGACCACAGCGCATGTCGCATTTGACAAAGCAGCCCATTATTTTGGGCTCAAAATCCGGCGCGCACCGGTCGACAGCAAAGGCCAAGTCGAGGTGCGCAAAGTGGCCAAGCTGATCAATCGCAAGACCGTGCTGATCGTTGGCTCAGCGCCGCAATACCCCCACGGCACGGTCGATCCGATCAATGAGCTCGGACAGCTCGCTGAGCGCCACAAGGTGCCGCTGCATGTCGACGCCTGCTTTGGTGGCTTTATGTTGCCTTGGCTCGAGAAGATCGGGGTCTCGGTCCCGGCTTGGGATTTCCGGGTTCCTGGCGTCACATCGATCTCAGCGGATCTTCACAAGTACGGCTTCGCCGCCAAAGGCGCCTCGAGCATCATCTATCGAGACATGACCTACCTCACCCATCAGTTCTTCATCACCACTGACTGGTGCGGTGGTATCTACGCCAGCCCGTCGATGGCAGGGACCCGCCCTGGCGGACCAATCGCTGGAGCCTGGGCCGCGCTGCAGGCCTTGGGTGAAGATGGCTATTGCCGTCTAGCGCAAGACGCTTGGGATGCCACAGAGAAGCTGCGCGGTGGCATCGGGTTGATCCCCGAGTTGCGCCTGCTCGGATTACCGCATGCCACCGTGGTTTGCTATGCGAGCGCCAGCGATGAAGTGGATCTGTATGCGGTCGCCGACCAGCTCGCCGCCAAAGGTTGGGATGTCGGTAGGCAACAACACCCAGCGAGCGTCCACCTCACGGTCAACGCCAACAACGCGCCAGTGATCGACGAGTATCTAGAGGATCTGCGCGCCGCCGTCGCCGTGGTCAAAGCGAACCCCGAGCTCAAGCGCAGCGGCGAAGCGGCGATGTACGGGATGATGGCAAAAGTCCCCGTACGCGGCCTGGTCAAACACAGCGTTCGCAAGGTGATGGAGGGCATGTACGCGCCGGACGGCAGCGCGCCGGATATGGCGAATCTGGGTCAAGACGATGACGACGGCTTCGTGCTCGGGCTGATCAACAAATACGGCGACCAAGCGCAAACGGCGCTCGATAAGCTTGATGCGGCGAAGGATCGCTTGAAAAAACTGGTGGGACGAAACCCAGGATGAAGCCTCTGCGTTTAGCGTATGCTCGCATCGCCCAAGAGACCAACGCCCTGTCGCCCTTGCGAACTGAACTCGAAGATTTTCATCGGGTCCATTACCTCGAAGGTGACGAGCTCGCAGCGGTCTGCGTTCCGGGTCAAACCGAAGCCGAAGGGTTTTTGAAAAACGCAGAGCTCAGCGGCTTTTGCCAAGGCTGTCGGTCGCAGCGTGTCGCTATCGAAACCATACCCTTAGTCAGCGCCTGGGCGGTGCCTGCCGCTCGGCTCTCGACCGAGTGCATGGACACGCTCAGCGAGCGGCTTGAGACCTTACTCAAAGCAGCCGGACCTGTGGACGGTGTCTACCTTTGCCTTCATGGCGCCATGCGCTCCGAAGAGAGCACTGACCCGGACGGTGAGCTCATCGCCATGGTCCGTGCGATCGTCGGCGAGTCGGTGCCCGTGGTGGTCAGCCTTGATCTGCATGCGGTGATCACGCCGCTCAAGGTCGAGCGCGCCGATGCGCTGTGCGCCTACAAGACCAACCCCCACCGAGACCATAAATCGGTGGGGAAACGCTGCGCTCAGCTGCTCATCGATTTTGCGCTCAAGAAGCGTAAGCCAGTGGTAGCCTGGCGCTCTTTGCCCATGCTGCTTGGCGGCGGCACGACACTGGATTTCTTGCAGCCCATGCGCACGGTGTTTAAGCGCATGAAAGAGATGGAGAAGGACCCGCGCGTGCTCGATGTCTCGGCGTTTATGAGCCAGCCCTGGCATGACCACCCTGATCTGGGCTGGGCGAGCTATGTCGTCACCGACGACGACCCGGACCTCGCCGAGACCCTAGCCGACGAGCTCGCCGAGCTGTTGTGGGCGACCAAAGACGTCCCTCCCCCCGCCTTTGACAGCGTCGAGCAAGGCATCGTCAAAGCGCGCGCCGCCAAGGTCGCTCGCCAGCTCGGCGCCGTGTTCTTTTGCGACACCTCCGATGTGGTCACCGCCGGCGCGCCCGGTGAGAACACAGAGGTTATCCGCGGTCTGATCAAGGGCGCTTCGGATCTGAATTGCCTCGCTGCGCTGCGCGATGAAGACGCCGTCGAGAGCCTCTACGAGCGCCCGATCGGCAGCGGCGTCGAGGTCACCGTTGGGGGTAAAATCGACCCTGAGGTCACATCACCACTGACCCTCGAGGGTATTTTAGTCGGCTGCGGCGAGACCACAGGTTTTGGGCGCGCCGTGGTGGTGCGTCAGGGCAAAGTGAGCGTCTGCATTACCGAAAAGAGTCCGGCGGTCATGAAGCCCGCCTTTTACCAAGAGCTCGGCTTGAGCGTGCTCAAAGCCGACATCGTGGTGGTCAAAAACTTCTTCCCGTGGCGGCTTTTTTGCGCCCTGTACAACCGCAAATCGGTGAACATCCAAACTCGAGGGATTACCGATTTAGACGCCGCTAAAGTCCTTGAGTTCGAAGACCCGATGCACCCGATGGACGAGATCCTCGACTGGCGCATCGCCGATCAAAGACGACGATCGGTCAGCGATTAGCGCACCGTACTCTAGGCGGCGCGCACCGCCACAAAGGTCGGCTTAGCGTCGGAGCTCCGGCTGGCGTCATAGCGGTAGCCGAGCTGGTCAAAACCTTGCAGTTGATCGGCTTGAGTCAAACGATTCGAGATCACAAAGCGCGCCATGGCGCCGCGCGCCTTTTTCGCTAAAAAGCTGATCGTCTTCGCCACGTCCCCTTTTTGCTCAAGGAAGACCGGCGTCACAACTTGAGCTCTTAGCGCCTTAGTCCCTGCCGCTTTGAAGTACTCATTCGAGGCGCAGTTCACGACGATCTTTTCAGAGTGATCCGCCAGCCGCTGATCGATCAGCTGGGCTAAGCGGTCGCCCCAGAAGGCGTAGAGGTTTTTGCCGCGCCCGTTGGCGAGCTTGGTGCCCATCTCTAAGCGATAAGGCTGAATCAAATCCAAGGGGCGCAGCAGACCGTAAAGACCGGATAAAATGCCCACGTGGTCTTGCGCCCAATCGAGATCTTCCGCCGTCAAGCTGGCAGCGTCGAGGCCGGTGTAGGTGTCCCCCGCAAAGAGCAAGGCCGCTTGCCGCGCATTGTCGGCGGTCATCGGCCACTGCATCGACTCAAACCGCTTGGCGTTGAGCTCAGCTAAGGACTCAGAAATCCCCATCAGCTGGCGCAAGCTTGACGGCTCAAGCGGCCTGGCGACCTCCATGAGCTGTTGGAGGTCATCACTGAGGTCAAGCTGGCTGCAGCCTAAGCCTTCGACGCAGGGACCTTCATTGAGCTTTTTCGCGGGCGACAACACAACGTACATAAAACACCTCTACTCGCAGTTGCCGCAGCCTAGCTATCCGATGCAAGGCCCCTGTGCGCAGTTGTTCAAGTGAGCTACTCTACCGACTGCTACTGGGAGATGGTTCTGATGAGATGCATGCTGACGCTGGTTGCGAGCTCTTGGCTCCTCGCGTGTTCAAGCTTACTGCCGGTGCCGGAGCCGGTGCCGGTGCCAGCGGCTGACGCCGGACCATCGAGCGATGCCGGCGCCAACCCGGAACCCTGCGAAGGCGCTGCGGAGAGCTTAGCCGGGCGTTGCCTTGAGGGCTTGGGTGCCGGGGCGAGCTGTCCTTTGACCCCCTTTAGCGATGATCACATCTGGCTAAACGGCGCACAGACCATCCGCTACGTCGCCGCTGACGGCGCCGGCGACGGACGCTCCCAAAGCGCTCCGGCAGGCAGCGTTCAAGCCGCGCTGGTCGGCGCTGGTGACTCGGTCGTGCTCATGCTCGGCGCGGGCACCTTTGAGCTCGGCGATGCGCTCCCAGGCCAGCTCACGATCATTGGGCGATGCGCTGCCGAATCCAACGTCTCGCTGGGCGTGCGCGGCCCGCTGAGTCGATCAGCGGGTCAATCGCTAAAGCTCTGGGGGCTCGCCATGCAAGGCGACAACCTCACGGGCGAGCAAGCCATCGTCGAGTATACGGGAGCCGGCGAGCTCGAGGCGCACCAGACGGTGTGGACGAGCGCAGCCAATGCGCTCGCTGTGCAAGGAAGCGTCACGCTAAGCCACAACACCTTTGGGGCCATCGGCGCCAAGGGCTTAGGCGTGCGCGGTCCGCTCAGCAGCGTGATCGTGGGCGATAACCATTTCCTCGGTCCGCTCGGCGGCGAAGGGGTGTTCCTTGGACCCTTGGGCGGCGAAGGCGTCTTTCGCGTCACCGGAAACACCTTTGAATCGATCGCGGGCAACGCGCTCACCATCGTCGATGCTGCCAGCAGCGTGATCGTGGGGGACAATCACTTCTTAGGTCCGCTCGGCGGCGAAGGGGTGTTCGTAGGTCCAGCGCAGGCGATGGTCACCATCGAAAACAACCGCTTTGAGTCGGTCGCCGGTCACGCGCTGAGCGTGCAAGAGATCACCGGTGGCGCCATGCTGAGCGGCAACATCATCAGCGCATCAGGACCAGGCGCTATGGGCGCAGGTATTCTGATTCTCGACGCTCGAAGCGGCGCCGTGAACATCACCAACAACCAGGTCAATGGCGCCACCAACGCCGCGTTGGTCGTCGAGCGCAGCAGCGCCCAGATGAACATCACCGGAAACACCCTCTCAGACACTGCGCTGCCCCCCGAAGTCGGCGGCGACGAACAGTACGCCTTTGGCGCGCTGGTCTTAGACAGCGGCAAGATCTCGATGACCAACAACGTGATCAAGAACAACCCGACAGCCGGCGTCATCTATGATCTCGCGGGATGGAACAACTACCTCCGGCGCTCTGATTTGTCGGGTGCTTGCGTCCTTGAAAACCGAGACAACGAGTATGCCGGCAACCCATTTAACGAAGTCGCGCAAAACCAACCTCCTGATACCGAACGCTCAAGCGATGAAGGCGCTCAGTCATTACCCGACCGAGCCAACCCTTTCCCAACAGGCAGGCGCTCCGGGCGCGCAAGCTGCGGCGACGGCCAAACGACAGGCGCCGAAGAGTGCGACTCTGAGGACCCCTCAAACCGAAGCGTATGCACCGCCGACTGCAGGCTGATCGGTGAGCAGCCGAGCGCCTCGGGGGGACGCTTCTCGTGTTTCTTGGGAAGTGACTACAAGGTCTACTGCGTCGCCTCGAACCAAGACACTGGTATTTTGTATCCTCACGATGCGAACGCCTCACCGCCCGATGACGTGGCGTTGACTCCGCCCACTCAAATCAGCCTCGGCGAGCATCACTTTGTTGGCTTAGCTGCGGGCAAAGATCACGCCTGCGCATTGACCACCTTCGGTAGAGTCTTGTGCTGGGGTGATCGCTCTAGCGGTCAAGTCGGACACTGCGATGATGGCGATGACCAAACAGCGCCCGCCTTCGTTCGCAAGGCGAACAATCAAGTCCTCAGAGACGTCCGCTCCATCGCCTCGCACAACCACACCACCTGCGCGGTCACCCACGACGGATCGATCTACTGCTGGGGTCTTCGCGAGCACGGTCAGCGGCTCCAAGGGACGCCGCTAAAATGCGCCGCAGAGGTCGGATTTAATCATCCGCATCAGGTGGTTAATGTCGAGGTAGGACAGGACTTTATCTGCACTCGGTCAACCGAGGGGCAGGTCGCTTGCTGGGGTCTTAATTACGGATACCAGCTCGGATCGTTCACCAACCAGATCTGCGACGACGAAAACAACTCGGTCTGCTCGATAAACCCCATCGTCGTTGAGGTCCCAGCGGTGGATTCGATGGTGTCGAGTAAGGCGTCATGCGGCATCGCCACCGAGAACAATCACCTCTACTGCTGGGGGCCTAAAGTGAACGGTTCGTTGCCGCCAACCCATGGCGATGTGGACCAAGACCGACAGGGTGCGCTTCCCGGTGAAGTCACCGACGTCGACAGGGTCTCTCTTTACGGTTTAGGTCACGAACACGGCTGTTTTGTGGGGTCGAGCAATGACAACGCTGACGACGGCCTCCTCAAATGCTGGGGTCACAACAGCTTGTTGTGGCTCGGAGCGCCAAACGAGGGCGCCTCCTACGCTCCCCGTGCTGTCCCCGTCACGGAAGATGAGGCTAACCTTAGCGTTGAGCTGCTCAGTTTAGGGCATCGACACACCTGCACGTTGCGCAGCGATCGAAAGGTTCGATGCTGGGGGATGTTTAAGGGCTTTGACGGACGAGACATGGCGTTTCCTCGAGCAGGCGACTATCATACGCTCCCGTAGCCTTGCACATCATGCCGGCTGTGCTTAGGTGGGTGATGAGGAGCATTTGATGCGTCACGTCCATGCCCATGCCTTTCTTTGCCTTGCCCTGATTGGGTGCAGCGATAACGAACCCGATCCGGTCCAGACGGATGCAGGCGCTGCGCTTGTCGACAGCGGACCTTCCGACAACGGAGACATCGACGCCGGCGTCACGATCTGCGACCGGACCGACCCCGTCTCAGGGCTTTGCCTGGCGGAAGGGTTGGGGGCTCAGGCGCTTTGCGGCGATGGAGAGTTTCCCACGGGACACGCTTGGATTGCGAATGCGGGTGCAACCCAGGTCATCTACGTGAGCCCGAATGGCAGCGGGGATGGATCAAGCCAGGACCTTGCTACAAGCCTAGTTCCTGCCCTGTCCAACGGCGTCGACAGCGCCATTGTGGTGCTGTCCAAAGGCACTCACGATTTAGCGCTTCCTCAGGTAGGTGATCTTACCGTCATCGGCGCCTGCCCGGAGCAAACCACGCTGTCCTTGGGTGTTCGTGGTCCCCTGAGCGCCGGTACCGGCGATTCATTGCGGCTTTGGGGGCTGACCCTGGTCAACACCGCGAATGGCGACTCAGGGCGAGCGGTGGTCGCCAACGAAGCCTCGATCGTCACCATTCACCAAACCATCTTCGCTCAGTCGCACCAAGCGATCGCCATCGACGACGTGGCGAGCGTGACCCTCTCAAACAACACGATTGAACAGACAGCCGGCGTAGCGCTCGGTGTACGCGGCCCCCTCTCGAGCGTCATCGTCGGGGACAACCACTTTAAAGGACCGATCGGCGGCGACCACGCGATCGACGTTGAGTCTGGTTCTGAGATCAGCTTTGAGAACAACACCATCGCTGAGGTTAGTGGCACCGGACTCGGCGTGCGTGGTCCGCTGTCGAGCGTCATCGTCGGAGATAACCATTTCTTAGGGCCGCTCGGCGGCGAAGGTGTCTTTTTGGGCCCCTTGGGCGGCGAGGGCGTGTTCCGCGTCAGCGGCAATGATTTTGAGGCCGTGGGCGGCGACGCCTTGGCGGTGATGGAGAGCAGCCTGTCGGGGCAGATCAGCGGCAACACGTTCGGCGCTCAAGTCAGCGGTGACGGCATCAGCTTGATCGGCAATGCGGCGGGCTCAGTGATCACCGTGAGCGAGAACAACTTCACCAGCGTCGGCGGT
>Ga0315321_10001664_pt1 | contig 17179 bp, 14 predicted proteins | sample M180m21515metaG_FD_203464 | JGI IMG/M metagenome (GOLD analysis project Ga0315321, IMG submission 203464) | Ammonia-oxidizing marine archaeal communities from Monterey Bay, California, United States - M1 80m 21515 | ecosystem: Environmental > Aquatic > Marine > Intertidal zone | place: USA... | reverse complement strand
GGGATATTGACGGACAAATCGGCGCACAAGCGGTCTATTTCCAAGCCGGTAATATAATGAACGAGGTTCTCGGCGTGTGTCCCGATATCTCCCATGCAGTTCGAAATACCAGCTATCTTCGGGTCGGCCCGCCAGTTGGCAATGGCCTTGTCCTCTCCCGTAAGGGCAGTAATGGCATAGCCTTGAGGATACTCGCACACGACCTTGATGAGTTTCCCTAATTCGCCCTTGCGGATCATTTGACGGGCAAGCTTGACCATCGGATATCCGGTGTAGTTGTGAGTGAGGGCAAAGACTTTCTTCGACTTGTTGATGATCTTGCGAAGCTCCTTGGCTTGTTCCAAGTCGAGGGTAACGGGCTTGTCGCAGATCACGTTTATGCCTGCCTCCAAGAAAGTCTTGGCAACCTCGAAGTGCAGGTAGTTCTGGACCACGACGGTAACAAAGTCGATGCGTTCGTTTTCAGGAAGCTCGCTTTCCTTTTGCGCCATCTCCTGGTAGGATCCGTAAACTCGTGAGGGCTTCAAATAGAAGTCCTTGCCGGACAAGGCAGACTTCTTTGGATCCGAAGAGAAGGCACCGGCAACCAATTCGATTTCTCCATCCAATGCAGCGGCCCGGCGGTGAACGCCTCCAATGAAGGCCCCTCTTCCGCCACCCACCATTCCCATGCGTAACTTTCGTTTCATATCTTACTTGTAATTGTGTTCTTTGTGGTTGCTCGCGGACCAGAGCATTGGCTACTGGTTTTCCTTATCGAAGGCCGAATCAAAGGCCATTTCATTGGGCTTGAAATCAAGTTCCCGAATATAGTCACAAGATTCCTCGGCTCCATGAAAACGATCCATGCGACTGTCCTCCCATTCGATGGAAAGAGGACCGGCGTATCCAATGTCGTTCAAGGCAACGATAATTTCCTCGAAATCGACGTCGCCCCGACCTACCGAACGAAAGTCCCAGTGTCTCCTTGGGTCGGCAAAGGTTGTGTGTCCTCCAAAGACGCCTACGGTCCCATCCCCGTGCCCCCACCACGCGTCCTTCATGTGGGCATGATAAATGCGATCGGAAAAAGTACGGATGAACTTAACATAATCAACGCCTTGATAGCCCAGATGCGACGGGTCATAGTTAAAGCCAAAACGCTTGTGGTTCTTCACTGCGCTCAGGGCACGCTCGGCACTGGCAATGTCAAAGGCAATCTCAGTCGGGTGAACCTCAAGAGCAAAGTTGACATTCTGCTTGTCGAAAGCCTCGAGTATCGGTCCGAATCTCTTCGCAAAGTCTTGAAATCCTTTTTCCCAGTAAGCTTGGTCGGTCGGGGGAAAGGCATAGATTGAGTGCCAAATGCTTGATCCCGTAAAACCATTTACCACGGCAGGAAAATCATCTTTTTTGCCGCGGCCCGGTTTGGCATCTATGAAATTACGGCATGCCTTTGCGGTTTTGGCCAGTTTCTTGGCTGCCCTTCTCCGAACTTTTTCCGGATCTCCTTCCCCCCAGACGTCAGGAGGAAGAATGGATTTGTGGCGCTCGTCGATCAGATCGCACACCGCTTGTCCGACCAAGTGACTGGAGATGGCAAAGCAGGTAAGCCCGTGATCGGAAAGAATCTCCCATCTTTCCTGACAGTATTTTTTGGAGATTGCCGCCTTGTCCACGTCGAAGTGGTCACCCCAACATGCGAGCTCCAGGCCGTCATAGCCCATTTCTGCTGCTTTCTCAGCTAAGGTTGGAAAGGATAAGTCGGCCCATTGGCCGGTAAACAAAGTCACGGGTCGTGGCATAGCGATCTGAATTCGGGGTTGTCGATGTAGGGGTTAGAAAGGAGAAGGAGGCGATTCTTGAAAGAAACGCACCTTGGGGCAATCCCATTTTTCGAATTCGACCCAAATCGAATCCCTATGTTGACACGAGGATTTTTAGGGCGGCTTGAAAACCAATTGAAAAAGGATTTCTTTTCCCAATCCTCAATTCCATGGCATTTGCAACTTCTTCACGAGAAAGAATTTTTAGGTGGCTTCCCGGAACAAGATTCTTGGAACGAGCGAATTTGAGGAAATTCTTTTCCTGATCATCAATTGAGTCAATGATAACGGTCATGCCTTCCTTGCAATCGAGCAAGGAGCGGTTTTTGTGCCTTTGAATGATTCCACCCTTGGTCGGGATCGGGTGACCATGCGGGTCATGCCTTGGCCTGCCGAGGAAGTCGTCCAGCCGTTCGAGAACTTTTTCCGAAATCGCATGCTCCAATTCCTCCGCCTCGTCATGAATCTCACTCCAGTCCAAGCCTAGCGTTTCGACTAGAAATGTTTCAAGCAACCGATGGCGGCGAAGGATGTTCATCCCCAATTTCCTGCCCGAACCCGTAAGCTTGACGCCTTTGCGGGACTTATAGGACAACCATCCTTCCTTTTCCAAATTCTTGACCATGGAAGTAGCGGTCCCAGGGGTCACCCTCAAAGCCTCCGAAATCAGACCCATCGACACCTCCGTCTTGTCGCGTTCAAGAGAAATCGACAGGATTTGCTTAAGGTAGTTCTCGACCGTAGGGCTTGGCATGGGGATGGAGAATCTCCTTTTTGCCGGATTGACTCAAGGGAAAACTTTCGCATAGTTTGATTAATCAAAATGTATTCTTTTACAAGCCTTACTAAAAACTTTCTCCAACCAAGCTTGCTTCCTTGGAAGCTTTGCGGGGCAATCGTCATACTGACGGTTGGCGGTTGTTCGGACAAACCTACCAAGGAAAACGAAGTTCCGGTGGTAGTCGTGACGACCACTCACTTGTCCGACTTGGTCTATTCGCTTGCCGGGAAACACGTCGAGGTGATCTCCCTCATGGGCCCGGGCGTGGACCCGCACCTGTACAAACCGACGTCCCGGGACTTGAGTTCTCTCGCAAAGGCCGACTTGATCGTATTCCACGGCTTAATGCTCGAGGGGCGCATGGGGCAGGCGCTCGAGCAGGCGGACAAGAAGGGAATCCCCTCCATTGCAGCAACCTCCGAAATACCGGTATCACTGATCCTGTCCGGTAGCGATGAAGGAACGAATGGTCACGAAGATCCGCATGTTTGGTTCTCGCCTGAAATTTGGTCGATTTGCGTGAGCACCGTTATGAACAAGTTGATTGAACTGAACCCCGAATTGGAATCGCAGATCAGGGAAAATGCGCAGCAAACGCTAAGCGAGCTTCAGGAAATCAAGGCTTGGTCGCTAGACCAAGTCCGGCAGATCCCGCAAGAACGACGAAAATTGGTCACTAGCCACGATGCCTTTCGGTATTTTGGCAAGGATCTTGGGCTTGAAGTGATTGGATTGCAAGGCATGTCAACGAACGTCGAAGCGGGTTTGGCTGACCGAGCGAACTTGGTTGATTTCATCAAAAAACAGAACATCCCTGCAATTTTCGTAGAAACCAGCGTGAACCCGGCAGCGATGAATCAAATCGCAAAGGAAAGCGGTGTCTTCATCGGAGGAGAATTGTTTTCCGATGCGCTGGGACCTCCTGACGAATCGATAACTGGACCCGCAGACAAAAGCTTTGACCTGGACAGTTGGGCAGGGATGATGGTTCACAATGTATCAACCATCGTGGAAGCACTGGGGGCGCGGGATCAGCCATGAACCCGCCGGATTCCAGGCCGCTGGAAATACACGATCTGACCGTCTCTTACCATCGGAAGCCGGTTCTGTACGGCATTGACCTGGAAGTTGGCGAAGGAACGCTGACGGGAATAATCGGGCCGAATGGGGCCGGAAAATCCACCTTGATCAAAACCATCATGGGGATGGTTCCCTCCAATGGGGGATGGGTAAAGATTTTTGGAAAGCCAGCCAAAAAATCTTATGCCCGTGTAGGCTATGTACCCCAAAGAGAATCGGTAGACTGGGATTTCCCGGTGTCGGTTCTCGATGTGGTCCTGATGGGCAGATACGGTCATGTGGGGTGGCTGAAGCGGATCGGAAAAAAGGATCGTAAGATTGCTTGCGAATGCCTTGAAAAAGTAAACATGCTCCCCTTTGCAGATCGCCAGATCGGAAAACTTTCGGGTGGTCAGCAACAGAGGGTTTTTCTCGCCCGGGCTCTTGCCCAGGAAAGCGATCTTTACCTGATGGACGAACCCTTTGCGGGGGTGGACGCCGTAACCGAGAAGGCAATCATCGAGCTTTTGCGCGAGTTGAAGGATCAAGGAAAAACGTTGCTTGTGGTGCACCATGACTTGTCAACGGCAAAGGATTACTTCGACCGACTGATCCTGCTCAACATGCGCTTGGTTGCCAGCGGGGAAGTTGAAAAGACCTTCACTCGGGATCTTCTTCAAAAGACATACGGGGGCAGGTTGACCATCTTTACCGAAGTTGCGGATCAATCGGCGGGAGTCAGGGAATACGAAAAGGAAACGGATCCGTCCTGATTGAAAAATGAATGCCGTCTTTCATTTCCAAAACTCACTGGTAAGGAATGCGCTTGCCAGCCGTGTTGGCATTGCCTGGGTCATTCTTTTCCTTTTCGCCCTACCCCTCCAAGGCGAGCAAATCAGTTCCCAAGGGGACTCCGTACTTGAAAGAAGCTATCGGTTTCTCACCTTGTCGGACGAATCCGTAAGAATGGTTCTCCTGGGTACGATACTCATGGGTTTGAGTTGCGGCATAATGGGTAGTCTTATCGTAACACGGAGGCTTTCCCTCTTCGGGGATACGCTCTCCCATGCCGTGCTACCCGGAGTGGCGGTTGGGTTTCTTTGGAGCCAATCCAAAGATTCATGGGCCATTTTGGCGGGAGCGACGGTGGCCGGTTTTTTGGGGGTTGCCCTGATCTCGTTACTCAGGAAAACGAGCCGCATCAGGCAAGATAGCGCCTTGGGGCTCGTGCTTTCGGGTTTTTACGCCTTGGGAATTTGCATGCTGACAAGAATCCAAAAAATGGAGTTCGGGAACCAATCGGGCATCGACAAATATCTCTTTGGCCAAGTCGTCGGTCTCTCGTCGACGGATTTGTGGACCATGGCTTTTTCTTTCCTGTTGATTCTCACGCTAAGCATTGTTCTCTACAAGGAATTACTGGTTGCAGGATTTGATTCCGAATATGCCCGCTCAATCGGCCTGCCCGTTGATTTCCTTCAATATCTGCTTTGGTTGCTTCTTGCCTTCGCAGTCATAACCTCCCTGCAGGTTGTCGGCATAGTTCTGGTTTCCGCGCTATTGGTCATACCGGCAGCAACGGCATCCCTGATGACCGACAAAATGCTCTCGATTTTGATTTGGTCCGCCCTGCTTGGGTGTGCGGCAGGGGCAACCGGAGCATTTGTATCGTTTTTGGGCGATCAACTCCCGACCGGGCCCATAATCGTATTGGTCTCAGCTGTTTTTTTTGTGGCCGCGCTTTTTTTCCATCCACAAAACGGTCTCTTGTTCAAATGGTTTTCTTCCCGCAACAGAAACTACAGAATTTCTTTGGAAAACACATTGAAGGCGGTTTATCAGGAACTCGAATCGATCGATTTTCAAAAGGAAGTGATTTCGGTCGGCCAACTGGCAAAGCGCAGAAGGGCAAGCATGCCCCAAGCTCATCGGGAGGTGAGCGCTATGGTCGCAAAACAATACGCAACTCTTCATTCCGCACAAAGCGAAAGCTCCGCCCCACCCAAGCCGACCATGATCTCCTTGACCCCAAAAGGTTGGGGCACTGCTTGCAGGATCGTAAGGAATCACCGGCTATGGGAATTGTACCTTACGAATGAGGCCCGCTATGCGCCGGACCACGTTCACGACGATGCCGAGAAAATCGAACATGTGCTGGGGGAAGAAACCGTCCGCCGGATAGAACGTATTTTGTCCAATCCCAGAAAGGATCCGCACGGCAAGCCAATCCCAAGCCAGCAAGACATTGATCGCGGATTCATCGCTTGAAATGAATACGAACAAGCAGACCAAAGAACCTTTTGTCCCGGATTTTGATCCGGTCGATACCTTCGTTACTCCTTGGTCAACTCACGCTGAAATTGCCTGGAACGGGCAAATCATAACAATGGGCATCCTTGTCTCCTTGGCTTGTGGCCTGGTTGGCTCGTTTATCGTGGTACGCAGACTTGCCCTGATGGGAGACGCGATCAGTCACGGCATCTTGCCCGGCTTGGCACTGGCCTTCATGATCATGCAATCGAGGGCATTGTTTCCCATGTTTTTCGGCGCTTGCGTGGCTGGCTTGCTGTGCAGTTTATGCATAGAATGGCTGCAAAAGAAATCCATCCTGAAACCCGATGCCGCCCTCGCGCTCACTTTCACCACTTTCTTTGCCTTTGGGGTCTTGTTAATCTCGGTTTACGGTGGCAACGCGCACATTGACGCCGAGTGTCTCTTGTACGGTGAAATTGGCTTGATACCCTTGGCTGAAAATCTTTCCATCGCAGATATCGACCTGGGATCCCGTCCCCTGATCTCCATGTTAGTGGTAACGGTTCTGGTCATCGTCTCGGTGACTGTTTTCTACAGGCAACTTATGGTCACCAGCTTCGATTTTACCTTGGCGAAAACCTTGGGCTTGCCAATTACTCTGATCCATTACGGCTTGATGCTTCTACTCGCCCTTACGATCGTTTCGGCCTTCGAGGCAGTAGGGGTGATCCTCGTCATATCCATGCTCATCTTTCCGTCGGTGACGGCCAGTTTCTTTTTCACCAGAATGCCCGCTGTTTTGTTCTGCTCGCTTCCCTTGTCATTTGTTTATTCCATCGGTGGTTTCTTTCTGGCACGATGGCTGGATTGTTCGATTGCGGGCGCCATGGTTTTGGTTGCCTCCCTGTGTTTTGGATTGGGTTGGGTTTTCGGACCAAAAGGTGGGTTGGTTTGGCAATTCTTACGAAGGACAAGGCATGCCACGTATTCCAGCGGCACAAGAACGGAGCGATACCCGATCAAGGGTTAGGATTAAGCTCTCTCGGGAAACCTCGACTCCAAAATTTGCCCGGGCACAAAAAAAAGCCCCCGGTTTCCCGGAGGCTTTTAAAGTTCAATGGAAGAAGATTAAGCGTCCTTCTTCTTGCCTTTCTTCTTGCCTGCGACGGATACTTTGGTTGCTTCCTGAACCTTGCCCTTCTTGGTTGCGCAATTGCAGCCATGAATTTCAAGAGATGCACCGGCAGTAAGCTTGGTTGGGCATTCGAAGCCAGCCATTTCGGTCTTGCTGCCTACCTTTACCTTGAGTTCCTTCTTGCCAGCCTTGAGGGTCAAGGTCTTGGATTCTTTGTCAAAGCCAACGAGCTTTGCCTTGAAGGCTTTGGACGGGCAACCAGCAAAGACTGAGCCTGCGAGTGCCAAAGAAGCGAAAATTACGAATACTTTTTTCATATTGAGAATGGTATTGGGTTGTTAGAGGTGAAGTTACGAGTCAATATTGGTATTGGGATTATTCAAGAAAGAATTACCTTTTTTTTGTTTTTTTATAATAGCAACTTGACTCTTTTTCGTCCTCTTTTCCGAACCATGAAGATTTTTACCTCCTCAATCGTATGCTTACTATACCCTCTTTTTTGCTGGGCTCATCCGATTCCCGACATCCCGGTCATCGGAGATTTCGAACGGAATGGGAAAGCTGTCATTATTGTCGAGGTTGACCCCAGGTGCTTTGCCGAGGATCCCGAAGAAGTGCCTTTTCTACAGAAAGAGGTCTTTGACGAACTTGATGAGAAGGAAAAGAAGGAACTCACGGATCAAGCACGGAACTTACTTCAAGAGACTTTGCGGATGAGGTTTGGTCCGGAAGAATGGTTTTTTCCAGAGTTCCGTTTCGAATTTCTGACCAAGGAACACGAAACTCTTATTCTCGACGGAGATGTCATCGTAATACGCGGAATCCTTGAGCGGACGGTTTCCTCGGATGTGAAATCATACCAGATCAAGGCGATGGATTCGGCTGGCTACGACATTGTATTCAAAAATATCCTAGCTGGAATTCCGCAAAAAAGAGTGAACGTACTTTGGCCTGGTGAAGAAAGCTTCGTTCTCGATCTTACCTCGTTTTTCTCAGACGACAAAATGCATCTTGCTCAGGATGTCGAAAATCCCAAAAACAACGGCGCAAGTGACACCGCGAGCACCTTTTATTCATTTTTAAGAAAAGGATTCGTCCATGTTCTTCCAGAGGGATTGGATCATATCCTTTTTGTGATCGGTCTTTTCTTGTTCAGTAGAAAAACCAAGCCACTGCTTTTACAGGTAACCGCCTTCACGATCGCGCACACAATCACGATTGCTCTGGCTTCTCTCAATTTCATAGTCATTAGCCCATCCATCGTGGAACCGCTCATCGCTTTGAGCATAGTTTTGCTAGCCATAGAAAATGTCATTCTGCGAAAAATTTCGGTTTTCTTTTCTTTTCGACTGGCAACCGTTTTCATTTTTGGCCTCATTCACGGCTTAGGGTTTGCGGGCGTTTCCAGTCTGGATCCCGAGTCACCTTCTTTCATTGCAGAACTGCTTGGTTTCACCATCGGGGTAGATTTCGGGCAAATTGCCGTCATCCTGATCTTCATGGCTTTGCTACGGGCTCTGACTGTTCTCGAAAAAGCCCCACAAGCAAGGTTTCTTCCTCCAGTTTGCTTCAACTTTTTCCTGATCGGGGCAATTGCCATCCTCTTTTTTGAGGGAACTCTGGAATCCTGTGCCAGCTTGGTCATTTGGTACGCCGGACTGGTAACGGCCTGCCTCAGCCTACAATTCGAATCCATCCTCACAAAAGCATTCGGAGACGGATCTCTGCTTAAGCAAGCAAAACACTACCAGGCCTTTTTCGTAATCCCGGGATCAGTCTTCATAGGGTTGATTGGTTGCTACTGGACGATCGAGCGCATTTTCTTTTGATGATTTTTCTGCCTTTTCATGTTGAATGATCCGTTGGAATGGCCAAGATCGGTCATTCTCAATGACTAGAAGGCTCATTCTAATTCTAAGCTTGATTGCCGCTTTTTCCGCGAGCGGTTTACCTTTAGGCGTTCTCCAACTTGGTGCTTGGGCAAATATGTTCGATCAATTTTACGAAGAGACGAATTCTGTTCTGTTGTCAGCAGAACGCGTATTCGATGGCCAGCATAGATGCTTGGGTTGTGAGTTCGTAACAGGCCAAGGAACCAAATCGAAAAAGGCTTTTTCCTCAATCATGCAATCCCCGGAAAAAATACCTTTGGATCAGAAAAAGTTTCCTGCAGTTTCTTTTTTCAATCCATTGATCTCTGATCAGACTTCGGTTGCCTCGCAACCGCCCCTACCCGTGTTCGAAAAAACGGAGACGCCGCCACCGCGGCTTTTTGCATAGAGTTTTCTTTTTAGACGCAAAGCATCTTCCCTTTCTCGGAAGGTTTGGTTTCTTGACCTTTTGCGCTCGTCAACCTTGCAATCGAATACCCTTTCACTTTTTACAACCATTACAATGAACAATATATTTCTAAAAATTCTTTCCCTTATCGCCCTTGCCTGCCCTGCCCTTGCTCACGACGGCAACTGGACCGCTTCCCGCCCTGACGGGCATGCCCCCATTTCCGTAATGGGCGACCACATGCACAAGATGGGCGAATGGATGGTGTCCTACCGCTACATGACCATGGACATGAAAGGTTTGCTCAAGGGTTCGAACTCCGTCGAGCCAACGATGATGGCAACCGGATTCATGATGCCCAACATGCTTCCCAAAACAATGACCATGGATATGCATATGTTCGGGACAATGCATGCTATTTCCGACAAGTGGACCCTGATGGGCATGATCAACTATCTGGATAATGAAATGACCATGCAAAGCGGCATGGCCATGGAATCGAGCGGTTTGGGCGACTTAAAGTTCGGAGGTTTGTACGAACTCTCCTCTTCGGACGACGGACGTCGGGCACACCTGAATCTCGGTCTAAGCCTGCCAACCGGCTCCATCGAAGAGAAATCGGGTTCAAATACTCTTGGCTACGGAATGCAACTTGGTTCCGGGACATGGGACTTCAAGCCCGCCATTACATTTCTTGGACAAACGGATGATTATTCCTGGGGCGCCCAATTCGGAGCAGTCTTGAGAATCGGACAGAACGATCAGGATTATAGCCTGGGAAACCGCTTTGAGGCCAGCCTTTGGGGGGCCCGCAAGCTTACCGATTCCATCAGTGCATCCGCCAAACTCGACTATTCGAGCCAAAGCGAGATAGACGGCGAACACAAAGGCATTACCTCCATGAGAAAAGCGATGTCGCCATTAAATCACCCCGACCACCAAGGACGCGACTTGACTGCGTTTGGTTTGGGTCTCAACTACTATTTCCAAGATGGGGGCTTGAAAGGTCATCGCTTCGCTGCCGAATGGGAAACTCCGATCAGTCAGAACGTCAACGGCGTGCAACTCGAGCTTGACTCTGTCTGGACGCTCGGTTGGCAATACGCTTGGTAAACGAATTATCCAGAAGGACAGCATCAGAAAAAACGAAGATACGCAGAAACAGGCTTGGACAAAGCCCGTCGTCAAAGGCGGGTAATGAAGGAGCCCCGAACCAATCAAGAGGAGCGGATCGCCTCGGACACCAAGAAGTACGACCTCAGGCGTAACCTCTTCAACGGGATCGTGGAGGCAGGCTTCGCCTCAACGGCCCTCCTTGTTGCCATCCGTTACTTCGAGGCCTCCGACAGCGCGAAGTCCTTGATGGCCGGGGGATCGTGCTTGGGATTTCTGCTGGCGCCGGGCTTTCTTCTGCTGATTGGAAAGAACCGGACGCCGGTCAGCCGGATCTGCGCCCTCCTCACGTTTGGAACGGCCTGCGGCATACTTTTGTCGGCCACGGCAAATTCTTATTGGGCCTATGCCGGCTGGCTCATCATGGCCTGCGTCCTGATCGGACAAGTACCATCCTTGATGATTCACATTTACTCGCGAAACTACCGTTCCGGCGAACGGGGACGCAAAATATCCGGCAACCTCATGCTCTCCGCCATCGTCGGAGCCGTTACCGCTCTGCTCATTGGCCGGTTGCTCGACCAAGACTTGAGCAACTTCCGCCCGCTGGCAGTGGTCATGTCCCTGCTTTGCCTGTGCACGGCTTATTTCCACCTGCGTATTCCTTCCGAGCCCTTGAAGCCAAACGTCGGGGGACTTGCGGAAGACCTTCGGCATGCCTTGAAGGACCGGCTTTTTTCCTGGATGCTCACCGGGTGGATGCTCATGGGCATAGGGAACCTGGTCACCATTCCTCTACGAGTTGAGTACTTGGCCAACCCCGCCTATGGAATCGATGCCAGCAACACCGTTGTTCTTGCTATTACTCTAGTCGTTCCACTGATCACCCGCGTCGCCAGCATACCGGCATGGGGTTGGGCCTTCGACCGTTTCAACCTCGCCTTCGTACGCATTGCAATCAACCTGTTTTTCCTGGTCGGATTGTTCCTTTACTTCCAGACGCAAGACCTCGTCTTCCTGAGCCTTGCCTCCGCCTTGATCGGATGGGCCACGGGTGGAGGCACCATGGCCTGGACCCTGTGGGTCACGAAGGTCGCTCCAACCGGAAAGGAATCGAGTTACATGAGCATACATAGTTTTTTCACGGGAGTAAGGGGCGTACCGGCGCCTTTTGTCGGATATTGGATTATAACAACGCTTGGCCCCAGTCAGGTCGGATGGACCTCGGTCATTTTGATTGGCTTGAGTTGTTTGATTTTTCTCGCACTGGCCAAGGATGAAAGACTGAGGGTAACCCATTCATAATTATTCAATTTGATTTTAGAATGCGCTCGGCAAAAAGACCCGTCACCATTAGTATGCTCTCCTCCGCCAAAAGAGCTCTCATAATGAAAGTATTACCTGTTTTCCACAAAACCGCTCTCATTGGATTTTGGGCCCTGTTTTCATTTTCTCAAACTGACGCCCTTTCACAATCGGAACCAAACGCGACAGCTGAGCTTCCACCCTTGGTCGTAACAGCTAGAGGAGGGTTTGCCGAGTTGTGGTCCTCCTCTCCATGGTCAACCAAAAGGATAGAGGTGAATGACCTTCGGCGCAGGGCAAGATCCATGCCGGAGGCTCTCGTCGGTTTGCCTTCCGTCCTTGTGCAAAAAACGGCCTTGGGCCAATCCTCCCCTTACTTGCGTGGGCTAACGGGCTACCACAATGTCCTCCTCGTTGACGGCATTCGCCTTAACCATTCTGCCATGCGCTCGGGGCCGAATCAGTACTGGAGCACGGTTGAACTCCTCGGGGCCGATCGGATCGAGGTCGTTCGGGGTCCCAACGGAATCATTTACGGGGCAGATGCGATTGGCGGGGTCGTCAATGTTCTGACAGACGATCCAGGTTTCACTCTTCAAGGAATTCGAAAGTCGGCTGATTTGTTTGGCAGATTGTCCTCGGCCGAATCGTCATGGACTGGGCAAATAGGCAGTCAAGTCTCCTCGCCCGAATGGTTCGCCGAGCTATCCCACACCGAAAGAAGCTTCGGCAACTTGGAAGGCGGACGGACAGTCGGCGATCAAATTGCCACGGGCTACGATTCCCGAGGGACGAACTTGCGAGTGGCTCGAAAGCTCGAGGAAGACTCACGTCTCGTCATTGGTTTTCAGCGTGTCTTCATGGATGACGTTCCCCGAACTCATAAGACGATTCATGCCCTGGATTGGAAAGGGTTGTCCAAGGGATCCGAACTGTGGAGGAAACTCGATCAGGAGCGCCGGCTTTATTACGCCCGGTTGGGTTGGGAAAACGCGGGGGGCGTGGCGGATGCAGGCTCCGTTACCCTAAGTCTGCACCAGCACGAACAAGAGAGAAACCGGATGAAGACGGGTGGCGGGGAAATTCAAAGTTTCGACTTGGTGGATGTCGGGTTTACTGCCCGATTTGAAGCAGACGACCCTTGGGGCGGAAGGCTTGCATACGGTGCCGAGACACACAGGGAATCGCTCTCCTCCGGAGCCTACGAACTGACCACTGCACAAGTCTTCAGCCAGTCACTCACACAGGGACCCTTGGCGGCAAATGCCGACTATGATCGCTTTGCCTTCTACCTGAGCGACAGGTTCGAGACCGAGTCAGGATGGAAGCTTGAGCCCGGCATTCGATACTCCCATGTGGACGCGGGGGTAAACGAGTGGTACAAATCGACGGCGAACGGCACTCTTGCCGAAGACCCGTTCGACAAGGACTTTGACGAATTCGTCGGTTCGGTTCGCATTTCTAGGCAAGTCCATGAAAACCAGTTTCTCTATGCTGGGATTTCCCAGGGATTCCGACCGCCTAGCCTCTATGATCTGACTTCCACGGACGAAACAAGTGTCAAGGAAACCCCGAACGTCAAGCTTGAGCCTGAGAATTTTCTACAAGCCGAGATCGGCATAAGGGGCCAAAACGGATTGTGGGACTGGAACCTTGCGACTTACCGAACATGGATCAAGGACATGATCGTCCGATCCCCAAAAAATTCCACTGGATCGACCGTCATCAAGTCAAACGGGGATGGGTTTATCCAAGGACTTGAAGTGCAAATCGGGTACTCGTGGAACGATTTCTGGAAATCCGACCTAGCCTTCTCCTGGATGGATGGAGAGGTCGAACAACTACTTCTCGACGGGACAGGTTCCGTAAGCGTGGACGGTTCGAACTACCGTAAGGTCGATCGTGCAGTCGATCGTCTCATGCCAACCCAGATGAATTTCACCACCCGCTTCTCTCCCCCCGCCTCGCCTTGGTGGGCTGAAGGAAGCGTTTTGGCGATAGGTGATGCGGACAAACTTTCCTTGCGCGACGAACGGGACATCTCCCGCATTCCCGCCAACGGCACGCCTGGCTTTGCCCTTTTCGGACTTCGGGGAGGGCGATCAATTGGTGAACATACTTCGCTCACCCTGGCCGCCGAGAATTTGGGAGACGTCGACTACCGGATTCATGGGTCGGGACTGAATGGTCCGGGGCGCAATTTCATTTTCTCACTGGCTCATTCCTTCTAGCCCTCCTCAAAAAATATCCTTAGGAAAGGGCGGCTGGAGATGAGGGTTGCGGCAAGCAGCCTTCAAAGAGGAAATTCATTCCGGGATCGATATTTTGAGTGCAACTTTTTTACCTAACGTTAGTGTAAATAACTAGGTTATGATAAAATTTTTGCCCTTATTCGCTTTTCTTCCGCTGGTTTTCTCCCTGAACGGAAAGGCTCAGCTTGATCGGTTTTCGCTTTCGTCAAAGGAAGTGAAACAGGAAGCCGCTGCCATTGACCGTATTTTGGAAAAGGCTCACCAAAAGAAAAAGGTTCGGATCCCGGATCATTTGGATTCCGGAAAGCTTGCTCGCAGAATTTACCTGACGGTTGCGGGCAGGATTCCTTCCTACGACGAAACTTCCTCTTATTTGAGTAACGAAAGCAAGGAGCAGAAGGCCATGTTGATCGACTCCTTGTTACTCTCTCCCGCCTATGAAAGCCAAATGTTCAATTGGTGGGCGGACTTGCTCAGGTTGCAATCCAGAATGAGAGGCGGCGCTCAAATCGGAGCCGGTGAACTTTATAATCACTGGGTCAAAGAACAAGTAGCCCTGAACAAACCCTTCGACCAAGTCGCGTACTCGCTGATCACCGCGGAAGGATATCAATGGGAAGACGGTGCGTCGGGTTACTACCTCAGGGATGCCGGCATGGAATTGGACAATATGTCCAACACGACGCAACTCTTTCTAGGCACGCAAATGGTCTGTGCTCAGTGTCACAATCACCCCTTCGACAAATGGACGCAGCAGGAATATTACAAAATGGCTGCCTTCACTTATGGGGTCTCCTCCAGAATGGGAAGGGATCTGCAGGGTCGGATTCGGGATCACTTCGTAAAAGCGACAAAAGGTCTTTCTCTCAAGCAAAGGAAAAAAAAGGCTCAGTCCAAGGACGCCGCCGCCATGCGGAAGGCTCTTCAGGAAATGTTGCGTCCTCTGCAGTACGGAGCTCAACACACCGCAAGAAAGCTCACCCTGCCTCATGACTACCAATACGAGGACGCGAAACCCAAGGACAAGGTTTCACCCGCCCCCATTTTCGGCGAACCATTGGAAGACTTGAACGAAGAGAATAAGATCGACCTATACGGGAAATGGCTGACCTCTCATGAAAACCCCCGCTTTACCAAAGTCATTGCCAACCGGATGTGGAAAAAGGTTTTCGGGCGGGGTTTGGTTGAGCCTGTAGATGATTGGCGCGACGACACCCAACCGTCCATTCCGGAACTTCTCGAACATTTGGAAAAGCTCATGATCCGGGTCGATTATGACCTGCGGGAATTCCAACGCGTACTTCTCAACGTGAAAGCCTTCGGACGCGAAGCGACCAATTATGAAGTGGCCAACGATCAACCTTATTATTTCGAAGGACCTCTCCTTTCACGCATGTCCGCCGAGCAATTATGGGATTCCTTCGTCTCCCTTGCCGTTCCCTATGCAGACGAAAGAGTCCGTGATCCAAAAATAACTGAAGAAAAGCTTGATCGCTTTTCCCAATATCAGAAAAAACTAGAGAATCTGGAACCCGCAAAAATGGTAAGTCTTGCCAACAAAGGGGCCAAGGCAAGCAAGCAAGTTCTTGCAAGAATGGAGGAAATTCAGCTCGAACTAAGAGAGGCTCAAAAAGCAGACGACTTGGCTGGCGCTGCCCGCTTGCGACGGGAATACGGTAAGGTTCGCAACGAGCAAAGAACTCTTTTTGCCAAATTGATCATGGGTGATGATTTCGACGTTCGGTCGCTTTACGGTAGGGGTACTTCGACTAAAACCGCCAATGACTCTCGATGGAAGGGATACAGTTCTTCTCTGATGAGAGCGTCTGAAATCATTACCCCCGCTCCCCCCGGACACTTCCTCCGGGAATTCGGTCAATCTGACCGCGAAATCATTGAGAATTCGAACAAACAAGCATCGGTTCCACAAGCTCTCACCTTGCTCAACGGGGTAATCTACGGTGCGGTTTTCAACCCACAGTCTCCCTTGTCCAAAAATCTTTCCCGGGTACATTCCGAAGAAGAAAAAATCAACGTTTTGTTTCTCTCGATTCTCAACCGGGAACCTTCAGGGGAGGAAATCAAGGATTGTCTCGATATCGTCAAAAGAAAATCCTCCCTGCCTCCTCCTTCGCTCAAGATTCCTGATCATTGGCCAAGGGAGAAGAAGGAAAAATACCGAAAGTCAATGGCCAAGAGAATGCAAGTGTTGGCCCAGTCTGACAACAGACGCTTCCTGAGCGTTGCATGGGCCCTCATGAACACCCGTCAATTTACATTCATCCAATAAGAGAAATTTACACTGCATCATTATGAACACCGAAATTAATACCGCCGGAGAATTGGAAAGACGCAGGTTCATGAGTCTGGCCGCGAAGGGCTTTTTGGGAGTCAGTATATTGCCATGGGCAATGCCCGAACGGGCCTTCGGGGCAGGCCTCGGCTTGAACCGACCACTCAACCATGCCCCCAAGGCCAAGAATGTCATCTACCTCTATATGTCGGGAGGCATGTCGCACATCGACACCTTCGACCCCAAGCCGGGTGCGGAAACCGGAGGACCGACTCAGGCGATCAAGACCAAGACAGATGGCCTGCAACTTGCCGAAAACCTTCCTTTGCTAGCCAACCATACTGACAAGGTAGCAGTGGTTCGGGGCATGTCTTCCACAAAGGGCGCGCATCAGCAAGGTAACTATTTCATGCACACCAGCTATGCCCAAAGGGCGACCATCGTCCACCCGAGCATGGGTGCATGGATGACCAAGTTGGACGGTAGGTTCAACCCCACTCTTCCAGGAGCAGTCGTTGTCAACGGAGGTAGCCGGCATCCCTTGTCTGGGTTTCTGCCCTCCACCCACCAACCACTTGCCATCGGGAACCCCAACGAGGGCCTGCGAAATTGCAGAATGCTCAAGGGATTTTCCGAGCAAGGATTTGAAAAAAGCCTCGACTTGTCCCAAAAGCTCGATCGCAATTTTACTCAAAAGTACGACCTGAAAAAAGTACGGGCCTATTCCGACATGTACGATGATGCCGTCCGACTCATGAAGAGCAAAGACCTCAAGGCCTTTGACCTCTCTGAGGAACCAGACGCTCTGCGCGAAGCCTACGGGGACGACAACTTTGGGCAAGGGGTACTTTTGGCCCGTCGCCTGGTCGAGCGCCAAGTTCGTTTCGTGGAGGTTCAACTCGG
>Ga0315321_10001661_pt1 | contig 17204 bp, 16 predicted proteins | sample M180m21515metaG_FD_203464 | JGI IMG/M metagenome (GOLD analysis project Ga0315321, IMG submission 203464) | Ammonia-oxidizing marine archaeal communities from Monterey Bay, California, United States - M1 80m 21515 | ecosystem: Environmental > Aquatic > Marine > Intertidal zone | place: USA... | reverse complement strand
TGATCGGGTCTTGACTCTCATCCCATACTGCTATGCGACCAATGTAGAAAGTTTCATTATCGCTCTCTTCGTTTCTTTGGTCTATCCGACCGAAGACAAGTGAGGCATCCCCTATATCGAGTTGGGATAATCTTTTAGTTACCTGGTCAGCTATGACATCTTTTTCGAATCGCGCCTGATGCGTCCCACCTTTACCTGATTCCACCATCTTATGAAGTTTTTTAGCTTCATCATGGGCGCGTTCTAACACGGAGTAAGCCTCATTGATGTATTCTTGTTCAGCTTGAAAATCAGGATGAATTCTGATCACCTCTTCTGATGAAAAAATTTATGTTGGGGCGATTTGGGTGGTTAACTATTCTAGCGATTTGGAAGACTTTCTCATCAGCAAAACCTTCTTCTTAGTAATTTCTGACTTGCCCAAATCGTTTATTTCCTAATGTCGCTACTAGATTTATCATGTGGCTTTTAAAGATTTACAGAATCATTCTTTCTTACGGGCCTGCAGGTGCGAACCGGTTGAACGGACACCTGTATGGTTTATGCGTCAAGCCGGTAGATCCCTTCCTGAATATCGGGCCTTACGAAAAGAGGGAAGCATCTTAGAGGCAATTAAGAAGCCAGATATATCTACTGAAATCACGTTGCAACCCATTCGACGTTACGGCGTTGATGCAGCAATTCTGTTCTCGGATATTGTTGTGCCAGTACATGCCATTGGGTTTGGGGTAGAAATTGAACCAGGGATAGGACCAGTAGCCGCTGATCCTTTCAGATCCTCCGATGACTTAAAAAGGTTAAGAAACCTAAATCCTGAACTTGATACACCTTACGTACTTGAGACAATTAAAGGCTGCATTGAGGAACTTGAAATTCCTTTAATAGGTTTCGCTGGAGGTCCTTTTACTATTGCCAGTTATTTGATTGAAGGTGGGCCATCACGGTCTTACCAGAAAACAAAAGCACTAATGTTTAGCGATAGAAAATTATGGGACTCTCTAATGGAGCGATTAACAGATATCACAATCCAATCGCTGCTCTCACAAGTAGAAGCCGGTGTTAGCGCAATTCAATTATTTGATTCATGGGCAGGTTCTTTATCTCCAAACCAATACGAGAAATTCGTTTTCCCTTACTCACAGAAGGTATTTGATATTTTAGGAAAAACAGGTGTTCCAAAAATACATTTTGGAGTTGGAACAGGTGAACTGTTGACGTTAATGAGTGAAGTAGGTGCTGATGTCGTTGGGATTGACTGGCGTGTTTCAATTGATACAGCTAGAGAAAGAATCGGATCCCAAAAAGCTGTTCAAGGAAATCTTGATCCAGCTATTCTTGGAGGTTCATGGTCTTCAATTGAATCAGAAACAATTGCGATCCTGAAAAAAATTGGAGGCAAACCAGGACATATTTTCAATCTCGGACATGGTGTAACTCCCGATGTAAATCCCGATGTTCTAAAGCGGGTTGTTGAACTTGTTCATGAGTTTCGGCTGGAAACGTGAAACTTATTATTGTTGGAGGGGGAATTACCGGACTTAGTGCCGCATATGAATTATGCAAAACAGGTCATGAAATCCTTCTTCTAGAAAGTTCAGAAAGGCTTGGAGGAAAGATACTCACAACTGAAGTAGCAGGTTCCAATATTGACGCTGGGCCAGATGCTTTCCTAACACGTGATCCAGAAATGCGGGAACTATGTTTTTCTCTCGGTATAGGAGATGAACTTGTCGCACCGGCCGCTAGGGCAGCAAAAATTTGGGTGAATGGCTCCATGCATGCTTTACCCAAAAAACATTTCTTAGGTATCCCCCTTGACCTAGATGAGTTAGAGAATCTTTCAATCGTTTCTGATAAGGGTTTATCGGACGCTCGTGGTGACCTTATCAAGCTAGGGAATGAACCTAATGAAGATGAAACTGTTGGTTCACTGATTCGCCGTCGACTTGGTGATGAAGTAATGGAAAATCTCGTTGGGCCACTCTTAGGGGGAATAAATGCTGGAGATGCTGACACTCTTAGTTTGGAGTTTGGAGTCCCTCGATTGTTCCAAGCCAGCAGGAATGATCCGAGTCTGGTTAATTCAATAAACTCTTTCCTTTCTCAACAAGAAACTGACCCTAGTGAACCTATCTTTCTCACTCATCCAGATGGTTTACAGCGTGTAGTTGACTCGTTGGAAGCTCAAATAACAGGAGAGATCAGCTGCTATGAAAAAGTAACTGGATTAAGAAAATCTGGTGCATCATGGATTGTAGAAAGCAACGAGGATTACAAAGCTGATGGAGTCATCTTTACCACACCTGCTTTCGTTACTTCAGATGTTATTTCCAGTTCTTGCCCTAATACCGCAAAGTTCTTATCTGAAATTAAATACGCCTCAATGGCCTTTATTACTTTTGCTTTCCCATCTGAGTCTGTTCCAGATTTTGATGGAAGTGGCTTTCTCGTCACAAAAGATGAAGGCATGTTAACAACAGCATGTTCTTGGACTTCATCTAAATGGGCGCACTTCAATGATGACAAGAAAGTCTATATCCGGCTTTCAGTTGGAAGATTTGAAGATGACAATGCCTTGAGATTAAATGACGTTGAATTAATAGAACAGTTGCGAGAAGAGCTTAAAATATTTACTGGAATCACAGTGGATCCCCTAGCTACTAGAGTTACTCGTTGGCCTAATTCATTCCCTCAATATGAGATAGGACATGGAGAGAAGATACAAAAAATCCGTTCGGAAATTATCAAAGAGGGTCCAGGGGTTTATCTAGCCGGCGCAGCATTTAATGGTTTAGGTTTATCAGCTTGTATTAGAGATGGCACTACACAAGCACAAGCGATTTCAAAATTTTTAGTAGAAAAATGATCGTAAGATAACAAGTATGTTTGGAATCAAACACCTGACGAATTTAGTAAAGACAGGATTGGGGATTTGCCTGCTGCCGCTCATGACAGGGATTCTATTTGTCCTTTCTATGCCGCCTTGGGGATTTTGGCCTCTTGCCTTTCTCGCTATTGCTGGACTTGATCAATTACTAAAGGGTGTTCAATCAGCAAAAACACGATTTCTCATTGGATTTAGCTTTGGCGTAGGTTGGTTATTCACCGGAACTTTCTGGATGATTGCTTTAACAGTTCCAGGGTACTTTCTCCAAGGTTTGCTCTTTAGTGGATTTTATGGATTTTCGACTCTTCTTTTACCAAGAACCGCACATCGTTTCATAGCCTTACCTGCCATTTTTACGTTGGTAGAAGCATTTCGTTATCGTTGGCCATTTGGAGGGGTCCCATTAGCAACAATTGCGATGTCGCAGAGTAGTTCCCCGCTAGGCCAAACAGCAAGAATTCTCGGTCCTTTATTTCTTACATTTCTTGTCGTTGCTGCTGGAGTTGCTTTCTCACTCGCATTGGAGAGGAAATGGTTTCCTTCTTTCACGCTTGTGATCTCAATAATCGCTATTTGGGGCTTTAGCTTAATCGCACCGAAAGGTAGCTCTTTCGAATCAATTGATATCGCCATCGTTCAAGGTGGTGGTGAACAAGGAACACAGGCGATTGACACAGATGAACGTGAAGTATTTGAACGTCACCTGAGTGCAAGTTCTAGAATCGAAGGAGTTCCCGAACTTGTACTTTGGCCAGAAGATGTTGTCAATGTAAGACAACTACTTATTGATTCACCTGAATTCCTAGAGTTACAACAACTAGCTCAAGGTTTGGACAGTTGGCTGATAGCGGGCATCTTTGAACGCACGAACAGTACTTCAAATGCAAATGCTTCAATTGTGTTTGGGCCTGATGGAAATACATATGACAGATACGACAAAGTTAGGCTCGTTCCTTTTGGCGAATATGTGCCTCTTCGAAGCCTTATCGAACCATTTGCCCCTGACTACTTACCTGCTCGCGATACTCAACCGGGTTCGGGTAAACCAAACTTGAGAATACCAACTGAGAGAATTGATATTACTGCAGGTATCTCAATCTCTTGGGAAATTTTCTTTGAAGATCGAGCGCGGGAAGCAATTAACAATGGTGGACAAATTCTTTTAAATCCAACAAACGGATCAAGTTACTGGCTGAGGATACTCCAGACCCAACAGGTGGCCTCATCCCAACTTCGCGCTATAGAAAATGGCAGGTGGGTACTTCAAGCTGCCCCAACAGGATTTAGCGCAATTATCAACTCTGATGGAAAAGTTCTACAAAGAACAAGTATCTCTGAAACAAAAGTTCTTGAAAGCAGAGTAGAACTTCGAGAAGGGAAAACTCTCGCTACGAGAGCTGGCCCTTTACCAATAATTTTTGCCGCTACCGTCTTAGTTGTTTACGCAAATATATCCGCTCGTAGAAAGCACTAATTTACTTCAATCATTAATGTTGCAGGTCCTTCATTTATCAAACTGACATTCATGAATGCTTGAAATTGACCTGTTTCAACGCTGATCCCATGATCGGCCGAAAGACATTCTACGAAATACTGTATTAATGGCTCTGCTTGTTCGGGTGGGGCGGCTGCAACCCAACTGGGTCGCCGACCACGACTAACATCACCATAAAGTGTGAATTGAGAGATCACTAACATTTGTGCATTGATCTGCAAACTAGATAAATTCATTCGTCCTTCATCGTCTTCAAAGATTCTCAATTCGGCGATTTTCTTTGCAAGTTTTTCAGCCACAGCTTTTGAATCACTTTGTGTAACCCCAACAAAAATACAAAGGCCACACGAGATAGTGCCAATAATCTCCCCTTTAACCTTTACTGAAGCTTCTGATACGCGCTGCACAAGTGCTCTCAAAGGACTCCGATCTTAACTAGGGGTAAAGTAATGTTTTATTGATTTCACCACTTAAAAATAAAGAAATCCAGTTGAGAAAAAGAACATTTCGTTATTTTAGGATTGATTTACCTCCACATGTCTTTACCCTTGAATTCTGGTACGGAAGGATACGATTTGGGAGCTGAACTGAAAGAAACGCAAAAAAAGCATCTTCGTATCGCCATGCTTGCCTATCGAGGCAAGCCACATGTAGGCGGGCAGGGAGTCTATGTGCGTGAGATGAGTAAAGCGCTTGCAGAACTTGGACATACAGTTGAAGTTTTTGGAGGGCCTCCTTACCCTGACCTTGACTCCAAGGTTCCTTTAAAAAAATTTCCGAGCCTTGAAATTTTCAATGACCATTTCCCTGGAAGAATTCCGGGATTTTGGGAGATTAAAGATCTCCCTGATTTCGTAGAATTATGTTCCTATATGACCGGTAATTTCTCAGAGCCTCTTTCATTTTCTTTACGAGCTTACCGAGCGCTTAAAGAACGATCTGATGATTTTGATTTGGTAATAGACAATGGGTCTCTAGCATACGGAAACGTACTAATTCAGAAAAAACTTGGGCTACCAATTCTTGGTGTAATCCATCACCCTATTACCGTTGATCGGAAACTTGAATTAGATAATGCGCGAACAACCCTTGAACGATTTGGGAAAAGGAGATGGTACGCATTTACAAGAATGCAAACTCGTGTTTGTAAGAGTATTCAACGAATTGTTACTGTTTCAGAGTCTTCAAAAGCCGACATAAGCAAAGACCACAAAGTCGACCTTACAAAAATCCATGTTGTCCCTATCGGAATTGATACAGAATTTTTTGCTCCCAAACCAGCCATTGAAAGAATCCCGGGTCGTATTGTCTCAACTGCAAGTGCTGATGTCCCCCTTAAAGGACAGAAATACCTTCTAGAAGCATTAGCTGAAGTTAGGAATCGGTACCCAAATGTCCACCTAGAATTAGTCGGCAAACAACGAGAGGGAAGCACTACTGCAGAGACCCTCGATGAATTGGGCCTAATTGACATCGTAAATTTCAATCAGGGAATCAGTTACGAAGAGCTAGTTAACTTACTAGCTTCGGCTTCAGTTGCTATCGTGCCTTCGCTATATGAAGGATTCTCCATCCCTGCGATTGAAGCTCTTTCTTGTGGAGCGCCGCTAATAGCTACCACTGGAGGCGCTCTTCCTGAGGTGGCCGGACCTCACCTTGAAACCTGCCTCGCTGTGCCACCAGGTGATAGTTCAGCTTTAGCTAAGCAAATAGAATTTGCTTTTGAGAATCCAGATATCTGCCAAAGAGTTGGTTTAGCAGGAAGGCAACGTGTTATTGAGAAATGGAGTTGGCGTGAATCTGCAATCACAACAGCGAAACATTGCGAAGAATTACTCGCTAATTGGGATCTTGGATAGTTAGATATGTTGACTGTTGACTATGAGCGATTAGTAGTAGAAGACGACCATAAGGTTCTCGACCTCGGCTGTGGTTTTGGACGACATGCATACGAATCTCTTCGCCGAGGCGCTACGGTCACTGCCTGCGATATGGCTCTCCCTGAATTGCAAGAAGTCCGAGCTACATACGCAGCGATGCTTGAGGCTGGTGAGGTACCTGACTCTGCAATAGTGTTCGCTTGTGCAGGAGATGCCACAAAACTCCCCTTTGATGATGGATCATTTGACAGGATTATTGCAAGTGAGGTTCTTGAACATATCCCTGATGATGACAGTGCACTTCAGGAATTATTCCGAGTGTTAAAACCGGGGGGGAAAATAGCAATAACGATTCCAGCATATTTACCTGAGAAGATATGTTGGGCTTTATCCGATGAATACCATGCTCCGAAAGAAATCGGAGGTCATGTCCGCATTTACAAAAAGAGTGAATTGAAAGCAAAAATGCAGTCACAAGGTCTAGAACCAATTGATTACCACCGTGCTCATGCTCTCCATTCACCTTATTGGTGGCTGAAATGTGCAGTTGGACCCAAAAACAATGATCACCCGTTGGTCAAAACCTATCTACGCTTCCTCACTTGGGATATTGTCAAGCAGCCATGGGTTACGAGAATTTTAGAAAAATTACTTCAACCCGTGTTAGGTAAGAGTGCAATCATCTATGCTCAAAAGGCTGCTACTGCTTAACCAAGGATTTGAATTTGCTCCCGAAACTCCCTATGGAAATCATGGATATCTCTGCGGTACGTCAAACCGGTGAATCTATAGCTGAATGGCAATTGCCGTCGGGAATGATTCCTTGGTTCCCTAATGGCCATGCTGACCCATGGAATCATATTGAAGCAGCAATGGCATTGGATGTTTCTGGGCTGCAGAATGAAAGTGTCCGTGCCTATCAATGGTTAGCGGATATACAGCTCGAGGATGGCTCTTGGCACAACTACTATCTTGATAATGGGATAGAGCAGGACAAAATTGATTCAAACTGTGTTGCCTACATAGCGACCGGTGTCTTACATCATTACCTCATTTCGAAAGACAGAGGCTTTCTTGAGGCAATGTGGGATGTCGTGGAACCAGCAATTAACTTCGTGCTTGAACTTCAAACTCCGAGAGGGGAAATAATCTGGGCACGTCATTCCGATGGGACGCCATGGTCGTATGCTCTACTGACTGGTTCGTCAAGCATTTCCCATTCTTTAAGGTCAGCTATAGCGATCGCTAATGAATTAGGTCTAGAGAAACCCCAATGGGAAGAGGGTTGCCAGAAATTAACTAAGGTCCTTCAAACCACGCCAGATGCTTTCGCTCCCAAAGAACGATGGGCTATGGATTGGTATTATCCGGTTCTTACTGGAGTCTTAAGAGGCGAATCAGGAATTAACCACCTTAAAGGGAAGAGCGAAATTTTTGAAATAGAAAGCAAGGGGATTCGTTGCGTTTCAGATCGCCCTTGGGTCACAACTGCTGAAACATGCGAGTGTGCTATGGCATACCAAGGTGTCGGTAATACTGCTCACGCTATTTCTCTCTTTGAACAAATCCAAGATTACCGAAATGAAGATGGCCGGTATTTAACAGGAATGGTATATCCGGATTACGTTTCTTTCCCTGAAGACGAACACTCAACATACTCTGCTGCAGCAGTTATCATTACAGCTGATTCCCTGATAGGGCTGACTGATGCCTCGCAGATCTTCTCAAATCACGATTTTTTACCTGTGTTTTAATAAGGCGATTAATTCAGATTACGCAACGTCTCTAAAGCAGTATCTGCATGAACCATCATGTTCGTTTCACTCTTAATGACCTGGAGCAGCGATCTATCTGTATCAATGACGAAAGTTATCCGACGGTTACCAAAAGGTCCAAACCGTTTCGCTCCTAGCAAAGAAGCTATTTCCTGCTCGGGATCTGATAGCAGAGGAAATCCCAGTTGGTTCTTTTGGTCAAATGCTTTCTGCTGATCAACCTGATCAGCGCTTATGCCAATTCGTTGGGCACTTAGTTCAGAGAATTCAGTACCAAGGTCACGGAAATGGCAACTTTCTTTCGTTCAGCCAGGGGTCATTGCTTTTGGGTAGAAGAAAAGCACTATTGGGCCTGATTCAAGAAGTGAAGAAAGGGATACAAGTTCACCATTTTGATTCTTGGCTTCGAAATCTGGTACTACTTCACCTGTCTTCATAACCCACCTTTTCGTCCTTTTCTTTACCTTACTTCATCTACATGCATTAAGAAATTCTTTGAAGAACCCTGAGCGAACCCTCTGCATTAATTTCTTTCCATTCTCCACTATTGATCGCTGGAAGATAGATGCATTCATATGGGGGCCTTCCTCCGTCTCTTTCATCTGGGAAAACATCGTGAATTGCGAGAATCCCGCCAGACTGCACTTTAGGAACCCATCCAGAATAATCAGCTTTTGCCGGCGCTTCTCCGTGTCCGCCATCTATAAAAAGAAAAGATAATGGGGTTTTCCAATTCTTTGCTATCAGCTCTGAATACCCAACTAAAGCAACAACCGTGTGCTCTAAATCTGCGTTATATATTGTCTTCCGAAAAATTGGAAGCGTGTCCATCCTCCCAATAGTTTCGTCGATTAGATCCGGTTCATGGTGTTCCCAACCACTCTGATTCTCCTCGGAACCCCTGTGGTGATCTAATGCGTAGAGTATTCTCCCAAGTTTTTGTGCTGCGAAGCCAAGATAGATAGATGATTTGCCGCAATAACTGCCTACTTCTAGAAACGGGCCCGGTGTTGAGACACTGCTGGCGGCTTCATACAATGCTCGCCCTTCATTATCAGGAAGGAAACCTCTTGCGGATTTCGCTAGATCAATTTGGTCTTGATTCATAGGTAAGAATCCATATTCATAGTATTAATCAATTTTGATTACCTTTCTTTTTGCTTTGTCTCTGAAAAGATGTACATCTCAAGAATAAAGTATTTCGCGACCCATAGGAGCGCGTAAGCAATCGCATTAGCTATATTAAGCGCTATCCAAATTGACCATATTGAGTCAGCAAGAACAACGAAGATCGTTGAAATGATGAGCCCTAGAAAAGCTATTGCCCAATATGGAAGTATTTCATGTCGAAAACTATGAGGGTTCTTAATTTTCCAAACCCAAAATCTATTAAGGAGATAATTGGGGATAGTTGCTATCAGAACTGCTAATACATTGCTTGTGAAAGCGGAGAGGTTAATAATTTCTACAAAAAGAAAAAGCAATACCTGGCCCAGGGGCGCTGTAAATACCGACACGGAAATATAGCGAATTTTTTTCGCTGCTAGGAAAGTGATTTTCACGAGATGAGTTAATCAAAGGAGAAACGGTAGACATTTGTCTCTCGTTTTTGGAAACCAAGATCTTGATAGAGGCGATTCGCTGATTCGCGAGCAGGTCGTGAAGTTAATTCAACTGTTTTGGCTCCGGCTTTTTGCGCAATTTGTAAAGCTTCCTGATTAAGTTTTTTTCCAATTCCCTCTCCACGGTGGCTGCTGTCAACGACAACATCTTCAATCCATGCTCGTAAACCTGTTGGTATATGAAAAATCACTAGTGTCATCGTCCCAACGATTTCATTATTATTGTTTTCTGCGATGAGAATCATTGATGCATCTGATCTGATGATCTGATCAAGTTCTTCTTCCGTTGGGGGCAAACTAGAAGTTGATAATTGAGGTATTAACTTTTTGTAAGAATCAACTAGTTTGGAAGTGACTTCATCGGCTATTCGAATGCGAACCATAGAGTCATCGTATCTTCACCTAATGAAAATCTCTTGCAATGCGTTAACTAGCGTACGAGGTGAAAATTTAGAAAACTGTGGTTAATCTCAGTTCAATGGCAAGTGTAGAAAACATCTGGAATCAGATTCCTCAACTCACGAATCCGATTCTCATCGCAGCATTCTCAGGTTGGAACGATGCTGGTGGAGCTGCAACTTGGGCTGTCCGGCACCTAACTGAAAATACCGGTGGTGAAAAATTTACTTCACTTGATGCTGAAGCCTATTACGACTTCTCATCAGAACGTCCTTCAGTCAGGTTAGATGATGATTCAAGGTATTTAATTTGGCCGGAAAATGACTTCTTCATATCTGAAACGCATTCTTTGATTTTTTTTAATGGGACAGAACCTCAACTGAAATGGAAAACATTTAGTGACGAAATTATGGCTGTAGCCAAAGAGATAGATGTTTCAATGATTATTACTTTGGGGTCACTTTTGGCTGAAGTTCCTCATTCACGACCTGTATTAATCCATGGGGTTAGTGAAGATGATGAGATAAACGAAAAGTTTGACCTACAGAGATCGGGATATGAAGGCCCTACTGGGATAGTCGGTGTTTTAAATCAGTTCGCTTCAGAGATTGACATACCTAACATTTCGTTGTGGGCGAGTGTCCCTAATTACGTTGCAGGTGCTGAATCGCCAAAAGCAGCTCTTGCTCTGGTTGATAAAATTGGTGAAATTATTCCCTTTGCAGTTCAAACAACTGATCTTGAAATAGCTGCAGCTGCGTATGAAAGACAAATTAACGAAATCGTTGATGGAGATGAGGAAACCAGTAGCTATGTCGATGCTCTTGAAAATAGTTTTGATGCGGGAGATTACGAGCAGACTAACCCTACGGATTTTGTGGAAGAAGTTGAGAAATTTCTACGCGAACAGGAGTAAGGAATTAACTTCTAATTCTTTCCATCTTCGGATTTCCATACAGGACGGCGAGGTTCGTCAAACTGGACTTCAATTGGTTCGCCCCGTATAGCTGAAAATGCGTGTTCAACCCATTCTCCTGAACCGGCAAGAGGTTCCGGCAGAGCGTTCTCCTGAAAGAATCCGACATCATCACATTCCAGAGGGTGGGGTTTTAGTGAGCCACCTATTACTTTGCATTGAAAAACTATTGAATACAAAGGCATTCGTGTGAACCTAGCCCTTACCCCATCAAGGATGGAAATAATTCTTGTAGCTTGTACTTTCATTCCTGTCTCTTCAAGAACTTCTTTTTCTGCTATTTCAGCGGCAGAGTATCCTACGTCAGCGAAACCTGTTGGGAATAGCCACACTCCCGAATCCGAACGTTGTATGAGTAGTATTTCTCCTTTGTCGTTACCGACTACTGCTCCAATTGCGACTTTTGGAGTGACGTAGCCAGGAACTCCTTTCCCAACTGACTGCATCCATTCCGTTATTTTCTCACTAGTTCCTTCTGATTCAGAGATACGAGAATGGATATCTGCTGCTACGTGTAACACTTCTTCGTATCTTTCTCGTTCATACAGGTTTTCTGTGAAGGCAAGTCCTGTTCTAGCGATTCCTGATAAAGCTTCGCTCCATCTAATCAAATCATGTTCATCGGTCATTTATTATCCTTTGCCATCACTGTTGAGGTTTCAATCGCATGTTTAAGCGCTTCTTTCACTTCTTCAGCATGCGCAGTATCACTCACCTTCTTACCTTCATTATCTAAAACATAGAATGAATCGACGACATCTGCGCCCAATGTCTGCACCTTTGCACTCAGGATGCTTAGGTCAAGTGAACTTAGGGCATGAGTGATTTGATACAACAATCCCATTCCATTTGGAGCAGAAACTTCTATTACGGTTGCCATAGAAGAAGTTTCGTTGTCTATTTTCACGTCTGTACCGACAACTCTCTCAGGGTATTTTTGGGATAGTTGTAACGAGTAGGTTCTCATACGTTCAGAAAGTCTCGCAGCTATAGCGACACGGCCTCGAACAGAGTCTTGCACAAAAACGCAAACTGAATCCCAATCAATTTCTCTAGTGGTGCTTGGAGCAACCCGGAATACGGCTAATACCATTCCGTACTCTGTATGGGCGACTGCTTCAAGTACATCCAGTCCGCATAGTGAAAGCGCCCCCGCAACTCTTCCAAAAACTCCCGGTCGATCTATTTCCATAATTGTGAGACGGTCCCCTTTGCCTTCAACACGAATTACGCCTCGACGCATCATCTGCATTTGATCGGTAGTTGGGAATGCTCTCTCCATGATGCTTCCATCTCCTCCTTTTAGGTAGGCAGATGTTCTTTTCGCTAGATCTTCCACAAGACCAGCTTTCCAAGTACTCCAGGCAGCTGGGCCAGTCGCTATTGAATCAGCTTCTGTTAGGGCATGTAAGAGTTCAACAGTTGCAACTGAATTCAGTGCGTTTCCAACCGTCTGGATAGTATCAAAGTCATCTAAATCCCTTCGTGTAGCTATATCTGGAAGTAGTAGGTGATGTTCACACATTTGAATCAATATTTGAACATCTGATGCTGGAAAACCCATTCGGGAAGCAATTATCTTAATTAACTTAATTCCTATTTCAGTGTGGTCTCCAGGTAACGGTTTTCCTATGTCATGTAAAAGAGCCCCGACGACTAGCAAGTCGGGTCGTTCAACTCGATCCGCAATTTTTGCGGCTTCAGCTGCTGTTTCAAGCAAGTGACGGTCAACAGTGAATCTGTGGTATGCATTGCGTTGCGGCCGACTTCTCGCTGGTTCCCATTCGGGGAGGAACGGTACGAATAGATCAAGTTGATCTAATGTTTCAAACACTGGGATTGCATCATGGCCTGTGAGAAGGAGGTCAACGAATAACTTGCGGATCTCTGGTGTCCATGGTTCTGGAATCTCTAATTTTACTTGCCTGAGTTTGCTAATTATTTCTGGGTTGAAACGTTCTTTGTTTTTCGCTGTTCTTAAAGCAATGCGAAGAACAGCTTCAGCTGAGAGATCTGACTCTGTATCAAAACTTGTTGATATGGGTTTTCTTTTTCTTGTAATCGTGTCCCCAACTTTTTTACTAAAGTTCCATAATCCAAATAGGCCTGCATTTTGAATTGCGTGACAGAGTTCATCAACATTCCAAGCGATACGGCGAGCTGATGAAGCTACATCAGCCATTAAGAAATCAGCGTCGTTGTATCCAAGTGTTTCTGAGACTGCATCTTGTTGTTCTAGGAGAAGTTTGTTGCTTGAACGATTTGATTTTCTATGTAATTCAACGCGGGCGCGGAGAATAACTTCGTAGCACTCAAGTAGTTGATGATGCTCTACTTCTATTGGGCCTTGACCGCTTTGGCTCGCCCAACCCATGGCGTGTACATCCCTTAACCCGCCTCTTCCTTCTTTCAGTTCCGGTTCAAGCATGAAGGCAACTTCTCCTTTGGCTCGGTGTCGGCTTTGTATAGATGTCGCAAGTTTAGGCAACCATGTTCTTGCTTTATTTCTCCACTGGGCTAATGCTAATGAACTCATGTCTTCAGCTAATTGAGCGGATCCAGCAATGTGCCTGCATGATAATAGTGAGGTGGCAGTATCTAAATCTGATGATGCTAAATCGATAGTCTCGTCTATGGTTCGAACAGAGTGACCGAGTCTTTCTCCTTGGTCCCAAATTGGATACCATAACGCTTCCGCGACAGCATCTATATCTGGTGCGTTCTTGTGAAGTAATAATACGTCAAGGTCCGAGAGTGGAGAAAGGTCTCTGCGCCCATAGCCTCCGACGGCCATAAGAGCGATGTCTGACCTTTCCCCTACGACTTGGATGAATAAGTCATTTAGCCAGCCGTCAACTATGTCGCTGAGTTGGAGGGTAAATTCTGAACCACGAAGGTTTTGATCTCCTAATAGTTTTTTTCTCTCAGTAATGATTGACATACTTTCACCGTATTCCACTTCAACCATTTTGGGAAAACTGATAACTGAAGGGGGTGATCCCCCTTCAGTTATTCGTGAAAACTTTTGTTTTTATAGGTTGTAAGCGGTTTCTGCGTGTTGTGATTGGTCTAAGCCAGCTATTTCATCTTCTTCGCTTACTCGTAACCCAATCGTTGCATCGAGTGCCTTAGCGATAATGAATGTGAGGATAAATGAGAAGGCAATGACTGATCCCATAGCAATAACTTGATCGATGAAGAGTTCTCCTCCTCCGAAGAAAACTCCGTCTTGGAATCCTCCTGGTTCACTGTTTATTGCGGAATTGTCTGCAAATAAACCTAGAAGTAGACCACCGATAATTCCGCCACCTCCATGCACGCCAACGACGTCAAGAGAATCGTCATATCCAAATTTGTTTTTTAATCCGATAAGGAAGTAGCAGCCAACGCCAGCTACTAGACCAAAGACAATGCTTGATAGGCCACCGACATAGCCTGCGGCTGGTGTTATTGCTACTAAAGCAGCGACGACTCCTGAACAAGCACCGAGGGTTGTTGCTTTCCCATCCCGGTACCATTCAATAAACATCCACCCAATCATCCCTGCTGCTGCTGCAACGAATGTATTGAGTAATGCTTGAACTGCCTGACCGTTCGCTGCTCCTGCAGATCCAGCGTTGAAACCGAACCATCCGAACCAGAGGATTCCGGTGCCGAGCATGACTAAGGGGAGGTTATGTGGGGGTGATGACTCACTGGGCCATCCTTTACGTTTTCCGAGAACAAGGATTAGGGCGAGAGCTGCAGCCCCAGCATTGATGTGGATGGCGGTACCACCAGCAAAATCAATTGCACCCATCTCGTGATGCCAGCCACTGTAAACCCAATAAGTTACTGGTGTATACACAATTAAGACCCAAATAGGTACGAATAAAGCCCAAGCTGAAAATTTCATTCGATCAGCTACAGCGCCAGAAATAAGAGCCGGCGTTATTGATGCAAAAGTCATAAGGAATGCCACAAAGATCAATGATTCGCTATCAAGATTCAACCCATCAAGGCCGATCTGGTCCCAATTTCCGATTAAGTCACCGCCCCAGAAACCTGAACCATCTGAGCTGTTGCCAAGAGTCCATGACAATGTGACCCAGAGCAAAGGAACGATCCCTATGCAGTACATATTCATGTTCAACATATTGAGAACATTTTTTGACCTGTCCATGCCTCCATAGAAAAGTGCGAGACCTGGAACCATAAAAACAACTAAAGCTGTTGAGATCAACATCCAAGCGATATCACCTGAGTTCATAAACACTCCTAAATCGTAGAAATTACCGGCAATTGAAATGTAGTTGACCAATGTTTCTGATTTGTTTCTAAAGTGTTAACTCTTTTAAGGCCAACTAAAGAAACCTTCCGCTAATATTCAATTAGCTATGGGGATTCACGAAGATTGTCGGCATTACAGAAGTAGATCTCTTCCTGCAGGAGACCGAATACAGAAATGCCGAATCGGAAGTAACGAAGAAATGCCATTTGCTTGTCCTGAATTCTGCTTATTTTTTGAAAAACGTAATATTTCCGATGCTGGGTGGAACCGATAAAGCAAACTAGCCAAAAAAAACGTCTCTATACTGCCTTTTACTAGTTAGTAGCTTCGAAGCAGGTTAGAGTCACCTTGTGGGAAAAAGGCTTAAACTTGTTTCAAGTTTTATTTTTTTAGTTTTGGGATTGCTTTTATGCTTGCCAATCGCTGCAAATGCGCAATCTGACAACGAACTTACAATAAGGGGAACTGTGCGCGTGGGTCGCGACGTAATACCAGATGTCCAAATTCTAGTTACTGATGCACAGAACACTGAGATAGGAACCTTTACAACTGCTGAAGATGGGAAATGGGAAATCCCAATTCCTGGCCTTGGCGAATACACCGTTACCTTGCTTGGGCCTCTCCCTGCAGGTGTCTCTGTTAAAGAAGGAGCTACCGACCAAGTAATCGTAAATGTTGAAGAATATCGATCAAAAGCTGTGGGTTTTCAATTAACTGGTGAGGATAAAAAACCGATCCTAGAGATACGACCGACGTGGGAACGCCTACTTAATCGAATGGTAAGCGGCCTGAAAGTAGGACTTCTTGTTGCTTTAGCATCAATAGGTCTGTCGCTGATCTTCGGTGTGACCGGGCTCGTAAACTTCGCCCACTCTGAAATGGTTGCATTCGGGGCAGTAATTGCTCTGGTTCTTGAATCAACAACCGGACTTACAGGAGCGCTTTTCCCCATAGTTATACTCCTCTCAGTTCTCGCAGGAGGAGGTTTAGGATATGGCCTAGAAAAGGGCATATTTGGGCCACTTCGCCGACGGAAAATGACGAACATCTCGCTTATGGTTGTTTCCATTGGGCTTGCTTTTCTCATGAGATACATGATCCTTATCTACCACGGTGCAGAACCAGAAACATTTGAGTCCTTCAGGATTCAAAGTGGAGTTTCACTGGGCCCAATAGAACTTCCAGCAAAAGACTATTTCATCATTGCCATATCATTCACCACATTGTTACTTGTCGGGATCTTGCTCCAAAGAACAAAACTGGGGACTTCCATGAGAGCCGTTTCTGACAATCCAGCTCTTGCTGAATCATCTGGAATTGACGTGAACCGGACAATTATGTGGGTATGGATTTTGGGAAGTGCGTTAGCAAGCCTTGGCGGGACAATGATTGGCCTTACCCAAGTAGTTGAATGGCAAATGGGCGAAAAAATTCTTCTATTAATCTTCGCAGCAGTGACACTAGGAGGATTAGGGACCGCCTTTGGTGCGATGGTAGGCGGACTAGCAATTGGTTTTGCTTCTGAAACATCCACATTCTGGTTAGATAATGATCTCAAATTTCTTATCGCACTAGCAGTAATGATTGTGATCCTTTTAGTTCGACCTCGGGGCATCCTCGGAGTCCGGGAAAGATTAGGTTGATGCTATGCTGATGAATCTTCTCGCTGAAATTGATGTAAGCAAATTATTTGGGTTAGCCCTCCGAACATCAATTGGGGTGCAGGCCGCGACTTTCGCTCTTGCTGCAGTAGGGCTGAATCTTCATTATGGCTACACCGGCCTCCTCAATTTTGGTGTGGTTGCCTTTATGGCTGCCGGTGCTTATGGAATGGCTATTTTCTTTACCCAAGGATGGCTAGGTGGGTCTATTCTCTTTGCCATCGCAGGTGGGCTTGCTT
>Ga0315321_10001657_pt1 | contig 17228 bp, 17 predicted proteins | sample M180m21515metaG_FD_203464 | JGI IMG/M metagenome (GOLD analysis project Ga0315321, IMG submission 203464) | Ammonia-oxidizing marine archaeal communities from Monterey Bay, California, United States - M1 80m 21515 | ecosystem: Environmental > Aquatic > Marine > Intertidal zone | place: USA... | reverse complement strand
CTCAACGCCAGAATGGATCAATTAACGGCGGCGTTAGCGCGCAGCCAAGCAGCACTTAGTCAAGCCCAACGAAATCTGAGCGAAACAACTTTGATCGCCCCCGAAGACGGTTATCTCGCCAGTGCAGTTGCCGCAGTTGGACAGCGGGTGGGGAGTAGCGATCGTCTCGCCCGCCTTATCATTACCAAACGTCTCGAAGTTTCCTTCCAGTTCAGCCGCAGTGATTTTGGGCGCCTCGCAGGAACCGCAGGCCCACAAGCGGGCCCGATTCTGATTGGCCGGAAAATCAAAATAGATTGGCGCGTCGGGCAACAAAGTTTCCGGTTTGACGCCACTATCGAGCGACTAGGCGCAGAGATCGATGCCGCCAGCGGCGGCATTGGCGTATATGCGCGGCTAGACGCACCCGATCTCAATACTCCCTTACGGCCTGGTGCTTTCGTTGAAGTGAGCGTACCGGGTAATATGTATCGAAATGTTCTTCGGTTGCCCGATAGCGCGCTTGGCACCAACGGCACTGTTTATGTTATCGAAAAAGGTCGCTTATCGCCGCGACGAGTGGAAGTACTTCGCCGAGTGGCAAAAGATGTGCTTGTTCGTTCAAAGATTCCCAACGGCACCAAAATTGTGACGACACATTTTCCAGAAATTGGACCCGGTCTACGCGTAGAGGTCCGCTGAACGTGCCCAACGAAAATCAATCGGTTCCAACAGACACCGCCCCAGGTTCGGAAGATAAGCCAGTCCGAATGACCGGAATAATTGCCCGATTTGCCCGTCACAAAAACGCGGCAAATCTGCTCCTAGCCCTGATGATTATCGCGGGAATTTATGGGCTCTTAAAACTCAACGCGCAATTTTTGCCCAATTTCGGCATTGATGTAGTTTCTGTACGCGTGGAATGGCCTGGCGCTACTGCTAGCGATGTAGACAGCAATATCGTTCAGGCGATCGAACCAGAAGTCAGATTTCTGAATAGTGTAAAACGCGTCAAATCATCGGCCTATGAAGGTCTGGCAAGTGTGAGTATCGAGTTCGAGGCCAACAGCGATATGCAGGCTGCACTGTCGGATGTAGAAGCCGCGATCTCGCGGGTACGGACGTTCCCCGAAGAGTCCAAGACGCCCGATATCAGCCGTATCGTCCGCTACGAGACCCTTATGCGGGTTGTGCTGTCCGGCCCATTTCCCGATGCATCTCTAAAAGCCTATGCCAAAAGGTTACGCGACGGACTGCTTGAACGCGGCATCAACAAGGTTGATCTTATCGGTACGCTTGATGAAGAAATTCTGGTTGACGTGCCGTCGTCAGTACTACGCCGACTAGATCTGACCCTGTCCGGCATCGCGACCAAAATCGGTGAAACGTCTCAAGACCTTCCTTCCGGAGACGTGGGTCGTGGCCAGCGGCAAATCCGAAGTCTCGGTCTGTTAAGGACCGCCCGCGATCTGGAAGGCGTCGAGATTAAGGCTCTGGAAGACGGGAAAAAAATCTATTTGCGGGATGTCGCTCAGGTCAGGGAAGCGTTTAACGACGATGGTGTAACGGCGCGGCGGCGGTCGCTGCCAGCGGTCGAGCTGCATGTCCAGCGGGCCGTCAGCTCCGACGCGCTCAAAAAAGCGGCCATTGCGGAAACCTATCTCGACCAGATTAGTCTGACGCTGCCCTCAGGGATGACGGTGGAACGGTATGACATTGCAACTGATCTACTCCGGGATCGGATAGATCTGCTGATCCGAAACGGTGGCAGTGGGTTAATCATCGTCATTTTGGTGTTAATGATATTTCTCAAGGCCCGGGTCGCCTTCTGGGTCATGGTCGGCATTCCAGCCTCATTAATGGCCACCTTCGGTGTCATGCTGGCGACGGGGCAGACCATCAACATGGTGAGCTTATTCGGACTAATCATGACCATCGGTATCATCGTTGATGATGCCATCGTTGTAGGAGAACATGCCGACACCCGCAGTCAGCTCAGCCTGACACCACTTGAAGCCTCCATCAGCGGCGCCCAGCGCATGGCTATTCCAGTGCTGTCGGCGGCCCTGACAACCATCTGCGCCTTCCTCCCACTTTTCGTTATCTCCAATATCATTGGCCAGATCATCTCCGCCATTCCCCTTGTGGTGGTGGCCGTGCTGATCGCCAGCCTGGTTGAGTGTTTTTTTGTCCTGCCAGGCCACCTGCGAAGCGCGATTGGAAAGACCGAGACGGGATCCAACAGCCTGGCAGCGCGGTATCGCAGAGGATTCGACAAAAGATTTGCGGCTCTTCGGGACGGACCCTTTCTCCGGCTAGTAGAACTCGCGGTCAATTGGCGTTACACGACACTGTCTGTAGCGCTGATGTTGTTTGTGCTGGCTGTTGGTCTCGTTGTCGGTGGACGGGTTGGATTCAGTTTCTTCCCCTCTCCTGAATCCGACAAAATTTTCGCCAATGTTAAGATGGTGCCAGGAACACCGCGGGCAACTACCCAAACGATGCTCGATGAGATGAACCGCGCCCTTTATGCCACAGCAAAGAAGTACGAAGGCAACTCCAACGATCTCGTCCGTATGTCGGTTGCAAAGATCGGCACCCCCGTTGGACGCAGCCAGGGAGCATCCAACGGGGCACCAACGGATAGTATTGGGGGGCTCATAGTCGAACTTCGGACGGCGGATAAGCGCGATGTCCGCACACAGACTTTCGTCGATGCATGGCGTGCCGAAATTCGACCGACTGCCGGGACCGATAATTTCACGATCCGCGAAGCTGCTGGTGGTCCACCGGGCCGTGACGTGGATATCAGACTGGTTGGGACAGATATCGCCGCACTCAAAAAGGCGTCAAACGAGGTCCAATTGCTGCTCAAACGCTATCCCGGCGTGAGCGCCATAGAGGACGATCTCCCGTATGGCAAACTCGAGACCATCATAGAGGTATCCCAACGGGGACGGGCGCTGGGTTTCGACACCTCAAGCGTCGGGCGTCAGGTGCGAAATGCAATCGAAGGCGCTATCGCAAAGCGGTTCCCGCGCGGCGACGAGGAAGTCACCGTTCGGGTTAAGTTGCCCGATGGTGAACTCGACACGGATATTCTGGACCGTCTCTATCTTCGTAGCCCCGCAGGCGTAAAGGTATCGCTAGCCGAAATAATTTCACGCCGTCCCAATCAAAGCTTTGCCCGGATCAGCCGGGAGGATGGAAACCGTCAGGTGGCCGTTACGGCGACGCTCGATACAGCCATCCTTAGCACGGCCAATGCCGAGACCGCCGTCCAACGAGACGGGCTATGGCAAATTTCCAAAAAGCACGGCGTCACCGCATCCTTCAAGGGTAAGTCGGAGGAACGGGCGGAGACGTTTGGCGACATGGGCCTCGGAGCAATGATCGGGTTGGCAGGGATCTACATCATTTTAGCCTGGGTATTTGCCAGCTATACGCGCCCCATCGTCGTGATGGCGATTATCCCTATGGGGTTTGTTGGTGCCGTTGTTGGCCATTGGCTGCTTGACTACAATTTGACCATTCTTAGCCTAGTGGCGCTGATTGGCCTTGCCGGGATTGTCGTCAATAACGCGATTATTTTGGTGACAACTATTGAGTGGCGCGCCAAGTTTGAACCCCTTCACGACGCGATCATCGGAGGCGCCTGCGACCGCCTGCGAGCCATCATTTTGACCTCTGCGACCACCATCGGCGGGTTAACACCTCTGTTGTTTGAAACCAGCCTGCAAGCTCGGTTCTTGATCCCCATGGCCGTGACCATCGTCTTCGGCCTCGCTTGCGCTGCAGCAATTGTCTTGTTCGTGGTACCTGCCCTGATGGCTATGCAGAATGATGTGCGACAGTTACTACACCAATCACCAGATCTCGCGGGTCATCGCAGCGAGATCGGCAACGGTTAAATAGTCCACTTCATTGACCCAGTGGAACTCATCGAGACCATTATCCAACGCATCTGCACGCCAGAACTCTAATAACAGATAAATGGCGGCCTGATACTCAGACACCCCCCGGCGGTGAACGCAGCCGACAGCCATATCAGACCATTGGTCCCAATTGTCATCCCAGTACCGAGACCACAACGACCAACGGGTACGCCCCTTGTGCAGGTAATGCGCGTCCAGACGACTGTGCATCGGCGACCATGCCCACTCGACCTGAGCGAGGTATGTCATGTTACGTGGAGTGCAAGGTGCACCCGGACGTAATACCTCTTCTGTTTTTTGCCCTCGACCTCCTGCCATCCAAGCTGGACCATCACGTAAAGGAAGCGCCCCTCTTGCAGCCGAACGACCAAGTCATCTGTCAAGCCGGGCCGCGCGACAGCTCGGATTTGACGGTATCTAGAACAATCCTGGCAGCACGGATGGCGCCAACTGGCGGCATAAGAACCGCATCATTTGGATATTCGGAGACTGGTTTGCATTAGACTGACAGCACCGACTGACACCACCTAACCTTTCGCTACGTCCGCCTTGTACTCTTCCAGCACTTCCGCCATCAACTGAATATCGCCTTCAAACGTTTCGGGCAACAACGGCCCGAAACTGAAGCGGAACATATCCATATAGGGACTCTCGTACGCTGGGTCCTTTGAGTGCGGCCTGCCCATGTCACAATCCCGACCGGCTAATATCGCTGCGCCGCGTTTGTAGAGGCGCTTGTTCAACTCATCGCAGTTCAATCCTTCCGGCAACTGCATCCAGTGATAAAACCCACCGTCACCGGTGAATATTTTCAGACCCATCTTCTCGAAGGCTTCGCCGTAGCGTTGCCGCTGCCAGTTGTAGTGGTCTTCAACCGCTTTGCGTTGTTGCTCAACACGCTTCGGCTCAAACAATAGCACTGCATACAGCTGACTCGGATGCGAAACACCGCCCATGCCGAAGGAGCTGAAGTTCGAGAGCGTCTCAATGTTTTTCTTCGACGCAATAATCCAGCCGATGCGAATGCCCGGACACTGCAAGCCCTTGGTACACGCGCCCGAAAGAAACACATTGGAATTGTCGAGGTCGTTCACATACTGCAGACCACTCACCGACGGCGAGTGATACATCTCGTAGGCCTCATCCAACAGAATCCCGTTCTGCGGCGCCTCCGCCATCTGCATGAGTTCTTGCAGTTCATCGGCAGCCCGCGCATGCCCGGTTGGATTGCTAGGGTTGGAGATCACCGGGAACAATTTAGTCTTGTGGTTCAAACCGGCGCGATCGAAATACTCTGCATTCGTCGGATGAAAATTATTCTCCGGCGTCATCGCAACAGTTTTCCAGTCGCAACTCGTCTGCGTCAGAATATCCAGGTATGCCGGCCACTCGACATTGCCAATACGAATCTGAATGTCTTTCTTCAGGAAAGAAAGCACGGAGTAAAGACCCGGTCGACCGCCAGCAAAAATCATCACGTTATCCGGCGTGATGCTCGAGCCGTAATACGTGTTGTAGTAGTCGACTATGGCCTCGCGTAGCAGCGGATGGCCCCACGCTTTCGGATAAAATCGGTCTTCCCATGTGACATCGACAGCCGCCGGCAAATCCGGTCCGTTGAATTTCTCCAGTGGTGTGGTCAACGGAAACCCCTGTGACCATGGATGGGTGCCTTCGGTGCCCATAAATTGCCCATAAGAGTCCGCAAACGCATACAGCGTCTCGTAGATCCCCATGGGTGGGACGTCATCTAGAAGAAATGAATTTGTTGTCGTCATGTTTTATCCATCAAGTAGAAATCAGAGATCGTGTACGAATGCAGCGACGGCCTCGCCGATCTCGTGCGGGCTGTCTTCCGGCAAAAAGTGAAGCCCCGCCACGGTGGTTTCCCGCTGGTTGGGCCAGGCTCGGCAAATATCGCGCAGATTGCCCCGCGCCATCATCCGTCCAGGATCCGAGTCGATATAAAGCTTGGGAACGTCGCTTTGCGCAAGCCATGCGCCGTATGCCGTGACAATTGCCTCAATATACGCCGGTTCGCCGTCGATGGGAATTTCGCGGGGCCAGGTCAGCGTCGGCCTGCGCCCCTCTCCTGGTACCGAAAACGGCTTGCGATAGGCATCGTGGGTTTCCTTGTCGAGAGTGCGCAGCACGCCCGCCGGGATGATCTTCTCCACGAACATGTTCTGTTGCAGAACAAGGTCTTCGCCCGCGTCCGACCGCATGATCTGAAAGGCATTGCGCGCCTCTTCCGGCCAGTCGGCGAAATACATGGGCGCTACGATGGTTTCCATATAAACGATCCCCCGCACCCGGTCGGGATGGCGTGCAGCCCAGTGAAAGCCGAGACCGCCGCCCCAGTCATGCAGCACGAGAACGGCGTTGGAAATGTCGAGCGCGTCGAACCAGGCATCGAGATAGCGGACGTGATCCTCAAACCGGAATGCGCCAGCCGGGTTGCTTCCGGATTCGCCCATGCCGATCAGATCCGGCGCCAGGCACCGCCCGGCGTTCATGCAATGCGGAATCACATTGCGCCACAAATAGGAAGACGTCGGGTTGCCGTGCAGAAAAACGATCGGATCGCCCGCGCCGGTATCGACATAGGCCATGGCGCTATCGAGTACGTCGATCCGTTTGCGCGGATGCGGGTCTGTAGCAGGAATTGCGGCATTGGTCATCGTCGAGATCCTTGATGCTTTTCGGTTACGGGCGCCGGGCTTATGTGCTTTCATAGAACACAGTTATGCCGGGAGGAAAAGAGAGGAAGCCGATGAACGCCGGGCTGGTAATCAGTTCAAGGGATTTGAGCAGGCGATAGACAGAAGCCTCTGAGACAAAGTAGTTTTCTGTGTCTGTGAAGCGTACCGCCAGTTCCCGAGGTGACAGTTCCGGAGCATCCAGAGCCAGGTCAACGATGCGCTGGCGAACATCATCTGGAATGCGATTCCAGACCCGTGATGGCTGAGGCGATTGATCTTCCGGGGCCTCAGGCCCGCCAATCTGATGGCGATTGAATGTTATTAGCATATAATTTGTAATCAGGGGGTCAGGGGTTCGAATCCTCTAGCCGGCACCAGCGCATCCGCACAGGCCAACACCTAGTTGTGCGATCCGCGCGATACCCAGGCAAGCACGACGGCGAAGAGCGCAAACGCCGCCACGACACCGCTGGCGACAAACAGATCAGATTATTCCACGTCATCCTCCGTTCCTGTCTATGGAAGGAAGATTTTCCCGCGTAGTTTTCGCTAAAGCCTTGATCTGAATCAATCAGGTGCGTTACGCCTTCGCAACCGAATTCAACAGGAACAACGCCATGAAGTGGTTTCCGAAGGAAAAACACCGGATCGACTTTCTCGGGCTCGCCACGCGCAAGGAAAAGAACCCCTGGATGGAGAAGTTTTACGTGTTGTTCGGTTTGTGCTTCTTCGCCTACGTCTTCTACAGCATCTTTTTCGGCGTCTAATAGTCTTGCGGCGGTTTTGGGGCCTCATCGCTAACGTTTCGGCGGCTCTAAACCGCTATACGGAACGGGTTCTCGGTTTTCTCGAGGGCGCGAGTAAGCCGGGTCATCGCGGCATTCCAGAACGCGTCGGGATCCTGACGGTACAGGGCCGCCCCCGGGACGCAGGGCGATTCCTGCCCCTCTACCAACCAGCGGAACTCGGCGGGGTATGGCACCATCACATGGCTCGGGCGCCGGGCCGTGTCGCGCAGGTAAACATTGGCGCTGCTGACCCCGACATAGATATCCAGCACTGCGCGCAGACCGAGCACGGCTTCGAGATCCGGATTCAGGGCGCTCAGATCAAGCACCGGGCGCCCGAGCGCCCGGGCAAACGCGCCAACCTCTCCCTCGGCGGGATTTCGCTGGGTCACAACCACCGTGCCGGTCGACCCGGCGGCTGATTTTGCGACGGCGCTTGCAAGCTGCTCCGCCGGCACTTCCTTGTGCAAAAAACAGTCTTTGCCGGCGGTTCCGGCGCGCCAGGTAACCCCGACATAGGGACCATCGCCAAACGCCGCAAGTCGGGCGGTAATTTTGGCGATCTCTTCCAGAAGGGGTGGAATCGCAATCGATGGCGGGACCGCGTCGGCGGCATGCTGGGTCTGGCGGGCCCGGTATCCGGCCCAGCCCTCGTAAAACCGCCCCAGCGAAAGGTTCAGGAACGAGCGCCGCATCGGCGTTATGACGAAACGCGTCGTCGAAACTCGCCATGGCGTCGTCATGCCGCTCCAACCCGGACAGAACGCATCCCCTGGCGATATGTAGGGATGCATTGGCGCTGTCATGCGCCAGCGCGGCGTCGGCCACGGCAAGGCTTTCGGCGTAAAGATTGTGCTCGTACAGCACCCGGATAAGCTGGTGTTGCGCTGCCACGTCGGCGATATCAAGGGCGATCGCGCGGGCGGCGTATTGTTGCGTCACGGCGGTGTCACCAACCTGGGCCGCCGCACGAATAGCGTCTGTCAGGATACCAATATGATTGGGGGCAAGCGCCAGAGCGGCCGAAAATGTCGCCGCCGCAATGCTGAATGGTTGGCGCTCGAACTGGACGCTCGCCAGATTGGCCACGGTATCGACGTCATCCGGCGCCTGCGCCACGGCAAGGACCAGGTGTTCTTCCGCCTCGTCAAAGCACTTCGCGGTGGCCAGCGCGGACCCCAGATTTGCCTCCAGTGTCGCATCGCCGGGCTTCGTCGCGACGGCACGGGTCAGCACGTCTATGGCGGCTCCGGTGTCGCCGTGCTCGATATAGGCGCCACCCAACAGGTTCAGGGCATCTATATTGCGGGGTTCGCGCTCTACAATCTGGCCACATCGTTCGATCGCCAGGGCGAAATCACGCTGCTCGAACGCCTTCAGTAAGGACTGCACTGACGGGATCGGCGGTAAATCGCGGGATTTCGGCTTTCTTTTCTTGGAGCGCGGCATCCTTCATGGAGTCCCATCTGATGTGCCCGGGCAACAGTTGCGCGGCGTTAGATTAGTTGGATATTGGTAAATAAAAGATTACCTGGCACAGCCGGCAGCATTGTGGACAAGGGCGTTGGCGTTCCTGATCCCGGTGATTTACGATACGGCATTCGTATAATTCAGTCGATCGGTCCGATGCCCGCGCAGAAACGCTCCACCCACAGGAAAATGTCCGAAAAGCGGCTGCGCAACATCGCCGTATACTACTGCCAGCGATATCTCGTCTCCGGCGGCAAACTGACCGCCCATTTGAACAAACGGCTGTACCGTGAAGTCGCGGATTCCGAGGAGCGCGAAGGCTTTGCGGTGTTCATCCCCGCGATCGTTGAATACCTGACCGAAAAGGGGCTCGTCAACGACAGGGAAGCGGCTTCCGCCCGGCTGCGGTCGGCGCTGCGGTCAGGATATGCCTCCGGGGCGGCCGTCACCGTTGCGTCGCACGGTGCCGTTGTCGACCGTGAGGTCGTCGAGAAGGAACTGGAGGTCGCGCTGACCGAAGCGCTTCCGGAACTCAAGGTCGACCCGGACGAGCCCGATGCCACCGAGACGACGATGGAGCAGGCGGCACTTGCCCTGAAGCGGGCGCGCCGGGGACCCTATCGCAGCCGGCCGCAGGATGACAAATCCCGCCGACGCGATGCCGGTTGGCTGCAGCGGCGCGGTTTCCGTCTGGATGCCATAAAACACGCCTTGGATATAGATTTTCTAGATTAATAACAATATTTATCAGATATTTATAGTATTTTTTTAATCTTATTTCTTACTTTAAGTCGAAGCCATTATTAGATAGAAATTCCCGAAACCCGGACCGTTCAGCGACCGATAGCTGACGCGCCACGTTCTCCGACCAGGTGCAGTTCTCGGACACGCCGTATATGTCGGCATGCCGCTGGCCTTCAGGCGCTATCGGGTTGGATTCGTGCCGTTGGGCGTCATAGGCATCGACAACCGTATCCAGGTTGGTGTCGTCGTATTTCTCACGGTGAATGACAGCACTTTGAGGCAGGCGTGCGTTCATGCGCCCCTCCCACGCCGGCCAGCCGAGGGTCAGACCGGCGATCGGAAACACCCCGTCCGGGATATCAAGCGCCGCACAGAATTCCGCCATTCGGTTACGCACCTGGCTGATCGGCGCACAGCCCAACCCAGCCGCTTCCGCCGCGGTGACGAAACACTGCATCGCCAGCGCGGCATCGACCGTTGCGTTCAGGAACGTGTCCATGTTGTTGCTGGCATATTCGTAGCCGTGACGCTCCGTCAGGCGCTTTGCACGGCGCATATCGGCACAGAACGTCAGAAACACCGGGCAGTAATGCATATGCCCTGTATCCGGGTTGAGATCGGCCAGCTTCATGCGTTGCGCGTGGTCCGTCGTCACGATGATCGAATATTGCTGGAGGTTAGATTTGGTCGGCGCCGATTGCGCGCAGGCCAACAGCGTATCCAGCAATGCCTCCGGGACCGGATCGTCGGTGTAGCGCCGGATGCAGCGGCGCGCCAGCAGCTCCGCGATCGTATTCGGCAGTTCGGGCGGTGTCTCGCCGTCAAAATCCGCCCCATACCGTCCGCCAATCAGTTCCTTGGGTATCGTCATGTCACGCTCGCTGATTATTCAATTGTTGTCTGATAGTATAGCGGCCCTCACAAACGATCCCATGCCTGAAAGCCCTATGCCCCTCATTCCCGCCACCGACGACATCGTCATCGTTCACAGCTCCGATCTGCACGTTGATGACGGCTATACCGCCCGTGCCTGGGGCGGCGACGGGAACGCCCCTCTGACCGCAGTGCTGGATGCCGCAAAGGGGGTCGCCGCGGATATCGTGCTCCTGACCGGCGACATCTTCGAACATAACCGCCTGAAATCGCCCATCCTGGACCGCACGCGGGAGGTTCTCAGCGCAGCCGGGCTGCCCGTAGTGATTCTGCCGGGCAATCATGACCCGTTGATGGCAGGCTCCGTGTGGGACCGGGGCACGCTTGGCAATATCGATAATGTCCATATCCTGGGCGAAGAAAGCCATACCGTCTCATTTTCCGGCCATGAACTCGATATCTGGGGCCGCGCTCATACCGATTACGACGACATCAATCCGCTTGCGGGATCGCCTGACCGCACCGCACGCTGGCACATCGTGGCGGGACACGGCCACTTTATGGAAGAGCGCCCGGCAGACGGCAAACCGGCACCGTCCTGGCTGTTCACGCCGGACGATATAGACGCGACCGGCGCGGATTACGTGGCGCTCGGCCACTGGAACCGAAAAATCCAGGTCGGAAACGGCACTGTGCCGGCGTGGTATTCCGGTTCGCCGGACTATACGGCGACAGTCAATGTGGTGCGGCTAAAGGCATCCGGTGGTATCGATGTCAGCAACGCCCCGGTAGAGGGCGCGCCGAGCGCCTAGAGAACGCCACCGGCTTCCCTTTCGATCACGTCACGGACCATCTTGCGCAGCGCGAGGCCGGGTCCGTCGACGTTAATATCGATCCAGTCTTTCGGGTTATGACCGTGCCGATCCATGTTCATCTGCTGGGCGGCGAGGATATCCACATCGTCCTGAAACGCGCCGCGCAGCCCGACCCGGAATTCGGCGTCCATTTCGGGGTCGTCCAGCGCGAAATTCCGCGAATGGGCATAGAAATACCAGGTTGAATTCTCTGTCTCCGGCGTGATGGCGTTGAGATTGTAAAACTCGAACCCCTGCCCGTCGCGCCCGCCGGGGCCACGGGGAATATCGTCGGGATGGTCGCCTGCTTCGGCGCCGCTCCCCGCAGGCAGACAGCCGACACGGACGGTGTTGAAGCTCGGCACCATGGCCTCCGCATATTGCCAGCGATCAATATTGTCGGTGAAGCCGCCGAACCGCTCATAGAGCGGCGCCGGGGCTGAATCCAGGATCCAGCGGATCATCCGCACCGTGTTTTCGCCGCGTGTAGTCACAATAGGGAAATCCGGCACCGCGGACGTCCCGATATTCCCGATATGCACATAGGCGAGATGCGATAGATCGAGCAGGTTGTCGTTGAACAGCTCGTAGTGACACGGAATGTGAAACGGCGGGTCGCCTTTGACGACGGCCCAGCCCGGGTCGTCCATCACCTGCCAGTCGGGCAGCAGGGCCTCATCCGCCTTTTCCGCATCGCCCATCCACACCCAGACATACTGGAATTTTTCGATCACCGGCCAGGTCCGCACTTTGCCGCCCGGCGGCACCTTGGTCTGGCCCGGCACCTTGACGCAGGTGCCGGTGCGGTCAAATTCAAGGCCGTGATAGCCGCATTGCAGAATATCGCCGACCACCTTGCCTTCGGACAGCGGCAGGTGGCGATGACAACAGCGATCTTCGAGCACAACCACCTGCCCGGCGGTATCGCGAAACAGCACCAGCGGCTCGTTCAGGATGGTGCGCGCAAACGGTTCGGGTCCGATTTCATGGTTCCAGGCGGCGGCGTACCAGGCGTTTTTGACGAAGGGTCCCATTTCGTTCTCTGACAGTGTTTGTTCCGCGCCAGACTATCCCGCGACACCGCGATCGACAAACTCGCAAAACAACCCCATGCACCCAAAGGGACGGTATGTTTGCGCGCTCAAATAACGGCCTTTCGCCGTGATGCTGCCCATGTGCGCAGGCTCCCTGTTGCCGGGATCAGCCTTCGGATGTCCATGCGGTTGAGATTAAAGGAGCAACCTACCTCAAAAAGAACAAAATAGAAACATACAGGCTGGAATTCAGGCCTATGACTGAAGGGACACGCTGGCTAACCGAATCAGGCCCGGCGGCGAACGACTGCGATGCCGGCGATACCAAATGCGAAAATCGTCAACATGCCCGGAGCCGGCATGGCCATGGAGTTCAGAATGTAGCCCTGCTGGAACAGGCTGTAATCGCTGAAATCGGTAATTGCGGAAATCTGGGTTGAAGGATCGTCGACAAGACACGAAAGCTGGCTGGACTGGTTGGGATCGAAATTACCGCTCCCCACGATGTGGGTCTGAATACCGTTCGCATCCAATTCGGTTTTCTGGCTCGGCGCATTGCAGGGATTGTACTAACTTGGATACGGCACGCCATCGGTTATCAGAACCATTGTCATGGGATTTGGGCTGCCAGGGTTGATCGTATCACGAACGAACATTTCGATCGCAACGCCGTTGGCAGTGCGGGTGTAGGTCACGCTGTTGAGCAAATTCAGACTGTTGTTGTTCGTAATGGCGGACGTGCTCTGGTCCTGGAGAAAACTGTACCGCTCGAAAACACCGTTCGAGAACTCGACAACACTGAACCGGGTCGGATGCAGCGCATCGTTGTCGTAGTTCTGCACGATATCGATCATAAACGCTTTTTTGGGCGACATATCCCGCACTTCCGAGGCTGCCACTGGAATCCATGACAAAAATGATGTCCTGCGCCACTTCGGTCGGCATCGACCGCGCCGGCATCATTGCTATAAATGTGAGAGAAAGTGCGGCAATCCCGCCCAACAAAAATCTGTTCATCGTCCCACCCCAAATCGATACCTACCAAACAACAGCGTGATGCGCCTGCGAAGCAAAATGTTTGTGGGTCTTGGTTAAAGACCCGCGGCTGGTGTAAGTTCGCCACACATTTCAGAGAGACAGCCATGCCTAACTTCCATACCCCCGACCTGAGCACCAGCCCGGACAGCCCCTTCGCCCGCGATGAAACCGGCAAGCTGGCGCGCCGCATGTACTGGCTCGATATGGGCGACACGTCCGTGGTGCTGGCTATGACGCAAGGCATCGGCACGGCGCTGACAGCGGACGAAAAACGCGCACATCTGGCGGATATCGGCCGCGACCACCTGGTCGATCAGGTCTGTACCCAGGAAATCCTGCCGCCCGAGTGACGGCGTTCCGCGCAATTCGTCGCGAACAATGTTTGAGATGGAAAACAGCCCCCCCTATTCCCTCGCCCTTGTGGCGAGGGTCCATTTATAGATCGCGCCGTTGTCGGGCATGGACCCTCGGGACAAGCCCGAGGGACTAAATGGGGTTGGAGTTTCGCATTCCTCTCTGTTGCCAGCACTGGAACCGACCGCAAAGTTTTACTCGACAGCGACCTCATGCGCCGCCTGCTGGCGGTGCACATCCACCAGAACATCCGGGCTCAGCTCGTCGATCATGCCCCAGCTGCGCATCCACTCGTAGGTGCGCTGCAATTCGTCTTCCGGGATCGGCGCAGGGTCGACCATCTGCAGGCGTGACAGTCGAAACTCGTCCACCGTCAGGGTCTCAATCCCCGGATGCTGGCCTTTATGCCGGTCGATGAAATACTGCATGAAGCGGCGCTTGTCGGAATTGATCAGCCGCACTGCCTTTTTCACCGCCCGGTTGAACGCCGCGTAAGCGTCCGCATCGATGTCGTCGGACGCGACTTCGGTGCCGTGATACATGCCTTCGATGATGATCCGGCAGCCATTCTTTTCCGCCAGGGTCAGATAAGGCTCGGTCAGGGTCGTCGCCTCGACATCTCCGTTCAACAGCGCATCGTAACGCGCGGACGAACCATTCGGCGCGCGGCAGGTCTGGATCAGATCGCGCGGCAAGAACCCTTCGAGCATCTGATAGGTCAGATAATGGGTGCCGAAATAATACGGCACGGCGACCTGCTTGTTCGCCAATTGTTGAGGCGAATAGACATCGGATTCAGGTGCGACGACAATCCCCGCCCACACCATGATCGAGCGGCGCCCGAGCTGGCGGCCTTTGGCCGCTGTATCCTGCACGCGGCGATAATTGCCCCATTCGCAGGCGTTGTACATATCGGCACCACCCTTCTCGAAGGCCTCGCCGTGGCTGCCGAAGGCCGACAGGCCGTCCGGCGTCGTGACCTTCGGCTCAGCTTTGCGCGGTGTGTTGGCGCGCTTCACCCATTCGATCTCGATGCCTTCTTCGGCAAACAGGCCTTCATCATCGGCGACAAGCTCAGCCAGTCCCTGAAAGGGCGATGTGGTTTCCAGACGCATCTTTTTCATGATCTTCTCCTATTCAGCGGCTTGCTCCGGGACCTGTATCAGCCCGAGCACCGCGTGCAATTTCCGGTCGCCGAATTGCTCGGCAATATGAGTTTCCGTGATTTTGCCGTCTCGGAGGTCGGTTGCCAATGCAACATCGCTCCGCTCCGCCGCCGCACCGTACCCGCCGCCGCCTGGCGTCTCGATCCGGATGATATCGCCCTTTTTAAGTGCATCCACACCCTTTGAATTCAACGACGTGTTATCTCGGCCCGGGTTGAGCACAAACCGGCCGGGCTGTCCCACACCACCGCCTTCGGCGCCGGGAACCGGATTTTTCTGCCGATCGCCATAGCGCGAAAACACAACGCCGTCGGTCAGGATTTCCACATTTCGCGCCAACCCGAGCGCGCCGCGATATTTCCCCGCACCGCCTGAATCCGGCAGCAATTCATACGACCAGATACGGACCGGATATTCGTGTTCGATCATTTCGGTGGGCGTGTTCTTGAACCGCGCCATGTGCGTGTCCTGCGCATCGCGGCCGTCCTGGGTCGGCCGCCCGCCGGACCCGCCGCCGAAGATGTCGTTATAGCTGAACGCACGGCCCGTTTCCGGGTCGCGCCCGACAAACGCGACATGGCTGATCTGGGCATGGCTCGGCGCCATCATCTCACCCGGCATCATTTTGCCCAGCGCGATCAGGATGGCTTCCTGCACTTTCAGTGACACATTCGTGCGCGCCGCGGTTGCCGCCGGCTTCACCGGGTCGACGACGGAGCCCTTTCGGGTTTTGATATCCACGACGCTGAACACGCCCTGGTTCGGGGTCACGTGTTTATCCAGCGCGATCATGAAACCGTACTGCACAGCCGCGAGGGTCGTCGCCAGCGGACAATTGATGTTGCCCTTCACCTGGTCGGCGCATTCCGTCAGATCAACCGTAACATTCCTGCCCTTTTTGACGATCTTCACCCGGATCGGGATCGGATCATCGGTAATGCCGTCATCGTCGACCACGTCCTCACCGGTGAATTCGCCGTCGGGCAGACGGTCGAGGCCGAGCTTCAAACGGTCCTCGGTCTCGGCGATCAGCATGTCGGCGGTGCGTTCGATGGTGTCGAGCCCGAAGCGGTCGACCGCTTCGAGATAACGGCGGATGCCGGTCAGGCAGCTTGAAGCCTGGGCGCGAATATCGCCCAGCGTTTTGTGCGGTACGCGGATATTGTTTTCGATCATCGCGAACAGGTCGGGATTTTCCTCGCCGGCGATGTAGAGCCGGACGAACGGAAAACACAGCCCTTCGGCGTAAATCTCGGTCAGACCGCCGGCCACGCCGCCGGGCGATGCACCGCCAAGATCGGAGTGATGCGCGACGGCACCGACATAGCCGATCAATTCATCTTCGCGGAATACCGGCGAAATCATCATCACATCCATGATGTGCTGTCCGCCGCGGAACGGATCGTTCGCGATCAGAACATCACCCGACTGCAGGGGCGTGCGTTCCATATGCTTCATGGCCTCCGACATGGTCAGGGTTGACCCTGCCAGCAGCATCGGCGCGTGTTTCGACTGCACAATCACACGGCCATTGCGGTCGAACAACGCGCAGGACAGGTCCTGCACTTCCTTGATCACGGTCGATCTCGCCGTCCGCATCAGGGTGGTCGCCATGTCTTCCGTCACCAGTTCTAGCGCATAGCGGATGACCTGCGCCTGCACGCGGTCTCGCATATCAGTATTCGAGCTATTCGAATGATGAGTGTCGGGCATGTACGTATCCTGCCTTGTCGGACGGTTATTTAAGCATGAAGCGCGCTGGCGCTGAAGCGTTCGTTCAGGTCAGCAAAACATCCAGATTAAGATAGCGGTCGACGGTCGCGGTCCACCCCGGCGGGATCAGCGCTGAAGAACCTTCGCCCTCGATAACGGCAGGGCCCACGATCTCGGTTCCGATCGCCAACGCCGGACGAAGCCAGACATCGGCCGCACGGGTCTCGCGGATCCCGGTGAAATATATATCCCGCGTTCCGGCACGGGTATCTGAATCGCCCGCCGGGCGTTCTTCCGGCACCGGAAAATCGAGTTCGGCGCCGCGCACGGAGACGCGCACCTGGACAATCTCCACCGTTTCATCGTCCGACCGGTAGGCATATCGACGCTCATGCTGCACATGAAAGGCTTCGACAAGGTTATCGATCAGCCGTCCAGTGGAATTGTTGTTCCAGGGCGCTCCCAGATCGATCGCGAGATCATAGGATTGCCCGGCATAGCGCATATGGGCATGCCAGTGCGTGGCAAGTCCGGTGGTGTCGGCCCCCGTCGACGCCATGGTCTCCCGCGCTTCGCCA